>Ga0181573_10005014_pt1 | contig 11086 bp, 5 predicted proteins | sample 101ome_25_FD_148643 | JGI IMG/M metagenome (GOLD analysis project Ga0181573, IMG submission 148643) | Coastal salt marsh microbial communities from the Groves Creek Marsh, Skidaway Island, Georgia - 101409BT metaG (spades assembly) | ecosystem: Environmental > Aquatic > Marine > Intertidal zone...
CGGAACGTGAGAGGGGAACAAACGCGCGCGCGCGTCGCGCCACACCTCGACGCGCGCGCGCGGTTGAGGACTGAAAAACAAACGTGTGATATGCTCGGTGCTGTGCGCGAAGGACACGCGCGCAAGCGCCCGTGCGACGATGCGGAATTTGAGGGTGAAGGAGGTGCGAAACACCGACACGATGCGCGCGCGCGAAAAGCGGCGCGAAAGGCGGACGAGGCGGACGGGCGCGCGGAAAGCGGTGCGGTCGACGGATCGGCCGCAGAAATCGTCCAGGGACGCGACCAGGGCATGACCACGACGTACGTCGCGCGTGGAGGCGAGGACACGAGCGGCGTCGCTCGCGCCACAGGGGAGACACCGACAGAGACGGCGAGGAAGACGAAGCAGAATGAGAAGAAAATGAAGAAGAATGAGAAGAAAATGAAGAAGAAGGAAAAGAAAATGAAGAATCTCTCTGATGAAGAAAGTGAAGATCCAACATGGTCCCCCGAGCGCGTGGACGAGGAGGAATCGACGGAGGACGAGAATAGTGAATGCGAAGAAGACATCAGCGAGGCGAACGCTCACGCCGAAAGCGACGAGGACAGCGCGTCCGGCCATCTCGCACGGTGGCGCAATGTGACAGTTGACGAATCGTTGGGAGTACGCCGAAAGGCGTTGGAAGAACCGTTGAAGCAAGCGATCAAATCGGTCGGGACGAGCAAGATTCACGCGCACCAGCGTGCAGCAGCGATATTGATGGTCGAGAGGTTTTGTTCGGGTTCGCCAGGCTGCTTGCTTGTCTTGGACTGTGGCCTTGGCAAAACGCACTGTATGCTCTCGGTTGCGGGCGCTCTGATACAAGTCGGTGTTCGAGTCGTCGTCGCCTCGGAAAATTTGCTCGTTTCAGAGTGCAAGCGCATCTTTGCGGATTTGTGGCCAGAGCTTGAACCCGACGCGCTCGAGGTGATTGTCAGCGGGCACCAACCCATACACAAAGCGCACGCGAAGGATGCGTTTGCTCAGCGTGATCAAGAAGACGCCGTTTTCATAGTCGATGAAGCGTCGCGATACTCGGACGAGGAGGGAGCTATGCACACGGCGATCAGCGAGAGCGTTGCGAACGGTTATCGACCTTTCAATATCCTCGTGACCGCTACGCCGTTCACGTCGACCTTCTCAAAACTAGGCTCGTTGGTATGCTTGACCGGAATCGGTGAGCGCGATGAGTTCAAGAAGAAATTTGAAATCGCGGCCAGAGCTTTCGTGACATCCGTGCAATCCGCGGCTGTCGACGAAATCGGCTCGAGTGAGCTATCAGAATTTCTCGACGAGATCACGATAGGACGGCGCGCGCTCGAGACGCTCGACCCAGAGATGATTCAGACGCTCGTGAAAGATATCAACAACCGCGTGCGAATGCAGGTTCGCGTGCTGACGATCCCAACACGGTACTCAGAACAACACTGGAATGCAGTACTCGCCGCGATCGCGACGAAGTGTCCAATGCAGTTGCTGGACATCGTCACGAAATGCGAGTTATCGGAAACGCTCGCGTTTGCATTCAGCCAAGAGCTCGGATTGGAGCCGGCTCAGATTGGAGCTGATGAAAACATCGATGCAACGGTCCAAGCGATCATCGACCTCGTATTGTCGATGGCGCAACAAGGCGTGGTTGTTTACGTACCCTCTGATTTAGCAACTGGCGCTTGGTACATCTGGGCGCGACTCGTCGCGATTCTGGGTCCTGCGGCTGTCGCCGTCATTGATCAGGATACGTCGCGCGACGAGCGACAGCGCATCATCGCGACGTTTGACATGCCGAACGACAAGCGCCAATACAAAGTATTGTTGGCGACGACGCAGACGTCAGGATTCGGTATCAATCTACCGACTGTCGACAACGCCATCTTACTGACGAGCTCCTGGACGGCGTCCACGAACGCTCAGGCGACGCATCGCAATGTGCGTGCGTTTGCCAATGCGAATGAAGTCCCTCGGTTGAAACGTCTCGTAATCGTCATGATGGTGACCAATTCCGGATCACTCGCGATCAGTCGCCTCTCGCGCGCCGCCTTTCGCGGCAAATGTGGTGCGTCGCTCTTCCCTCCGTTGTTCCCGATCGACGAGTCGTACAACTTGCCCATTCTGGCGACGACGGAAACGCCACTGACTGTCGAGAAGCGCAACGCCATCGCGGGCAAGAACAGCGATCTGGCGACGGACGGAATTGTACTTCGCGATTACTCTGATTTCCTGTCATCCATGGCCAAGCTGGCATCACCAACGACGAGCATTGAATTTTTGTTTGGTGGTGACAACAAGCAACGCGAAAAGAAGCCGCGAAAAAAAGTTGACCAAGTTGACCGGGCGGCGACGTCCGTACAGCGAGGTGCCCGAGCGACTTCAAATGGCGGGTTGAAGTACAAGAACATTAGTGCGAAGAATGAGTCGGTGCGTGCTGTCCTCGCCGGTATTGCGACGTGTCACGCTGTGCCGACGTTAGCGCCGGAGGTTGTTGCGCGAAGCATTGAACAAGCGCTGTGCATCCAAGAAGGCATCGCGCGCGCGCAAAGTTCTCTGGCGCGAGGCGAGACGTGGCGTCCGTCGACGTCACGTCGATACGAGTGGCTTTTTCGAAAGACTACGCGTTTCGATGCGCCCGAGCGGCGCATGATGCTCACCGCATCGTCGCTTTCGTCTTTCCCGACGGGTCCAATTCAGCAGACACCTCAAATGCGCGCTGGCGTGGAACTAGAAGCAAACGCTTTGAAGCACATCGCCAAAAAGTACGACTTCGAAATGGTTGCGAACATCGATGAATGGTCGAGAGCGCTTCCATCAGAACCAACTTATTTGGCAGCAACCCTTGATGGACTCACCACAACAGGCATCATCGTCGAAGTGAAGTTTGTCCACAACTTCATGGACATTTTGACGCCAGCCGGAGCGACAAAAAAATTCGAAGGATACGTCGATCAAGTGCAAGCCCAGTTGTGCGTTTTCGAGCTCCCGCTGGCGATGCTCGTTTTCTACTCCAAAGACGCGAGCAGCGGTGACATGTTTTCCTGTGAATACTGGATTCATCGCGACGATGATTGGCTCGACCGAAACAAAGATCTATTTGATTCGGCTCTCGCTCGGCAACGCGCAAAATTCGCGTTCGACCCGAGCTCTCTTTGATCGCTTCTACTTTACGATACATTTTTTCACGGAATACTTTCACGGAATAATAAAGTATGACACACCTAGTACCGGTATGTATGATGTAACGATACGAAAAAGTGCGCGCGCAAACGTAGTTGGCGGGCGTCACATCGCGCGTCTCGGAAACGCCGATCGCGTCTCGGAAACGCCGTCCGAGACGCGATCGGCGTTTCCGAGACGATGTCGAGGCTGGAATGGAAAATGAAAGGACGCGGGGACGGTCGACGAATATGAAGACGACGACGACGGCGCGCGGTTTTTGAAACGGACGCGCGCCAAAACGAAACGCGAACAACGTGAACGAAGCAACTAACACGCACATGCCCCGACGACCAGAAGACGCGTCGCCGGGGGCGAATTCCCCGGAGAGGACGCCGTCGCCGCCGGCAAAAAGAAAGGATGTCAAGCGCACGCCGAAGGCGATGATGCGCGCGAGTCCGACCAAACAAGTACGTTCGTTTGTCGCGTTGAGATCTGAAATTCAAAAAAAGACGCGCGCCATCGGGGAGACGGTGAGGAAGACGAAGAAGAAGGAAAAGAACATGAAAAAGAAGAAGGAAAAGAAAAAGATGCGTCTGCTTCACGTTTGTGATTCGCCTGGGTTCAAAGTCGTCGGCCAACCGAAGACGGCGAAGGAAGTCGCGGTGACGACTGTGGAACGCGCGCAGCTGGATGTCGATGCTCGGCCGCGGTTGACTGACATGTACGCGCACTTAAAGCTCGCAGCGACGTCTGCGTCCATCGCCGGTCCGGACCAGACGACGGCGGGACTCGCGGTGACGACGGCCACCGAGACGTGCCGACAACGGGAGCCGCGAAGCGACCGTAAAGGCGGTAACGTCACCACCTTTGACGGTGTCAGTATTGACTGCTTCACCGCCGAAGAATTGTCAAGCAAAATCGACACGTACCTGGTTTCGACCGGTCTGTCGTCTTGGGAGGCGCCAAAGGAGGCGGGGCGACTGTCTGCGCCCACCGGCGAAGCGCCAGACTCTCCGGCTCCACCCCCGTCGGCGAGCGCCATTCCGCAAGTGTACTCGTCAGCATGTTCGGCTCAAGAAGTCGAACTGGTGCGCGCTCATTTGCGTCGCGTTCGCAAACGCGACGTCAACGTCGTGTCGGTCAACGTCATCGGGGATGGTAATTGCTTTCCGCGCGCGTTGCTCGTCGCGGCGTCACCCGACGATGTGACGATGGCCCACGACGAAGGTCGACAAACGGAGGCCGTGGGAGATCTTCGAAAGCTTGCGGCCGAGTACGTTGAAAACAATCAGCAATTTGCCGCGGATGCCTTTGCGGCTGAGAATGAACTTGCGGGTTCACTCGAAGAGGGAGACGCTGGAACTCCGATGCGCTCGCGTGACGACCTCGCGCGGTCGCTACGCAAAAATGGCACCTACACCGGCCAGTTGGGGATAGAGGCGTTCGCGCAAGCAAAAAACTGGTCGGTGTCGGTTTACCAGCTTAACGCAGGTCGGGGGTCGATCGCCGCGTCGGTGACCGCCACGACATTGGGACCGAAACCAGAAAAAGCCGATCGCTTAGTCGCCGTGGGTTACAAGCCAGGTGGCGAGGCGGGAGGCCACTACTGGGCGTACGTGGTGACGGAGGCACAGGCGGATGAAACGTTGGTAGGCGAGCTCATCACCGAGGCGAAAATGGCAACGGCGCCGGCGGCGGGTGAGCGCGTCGAGCATGGCATGACCACGACGTACGTCGCGCGTGGAGGCGAGGACACGAGCGGCGTCGCTCGCGCCACAGGGGAGACACCGAGAGAGACGGCGAGGAAGACGAAGCAGAATGAGAAGAAAATGAAGATGTGCGCCCTGTGCAAAAGCGCCCAAGGCGCACACTCCATCTCGAATTGGTACTGCGGCCAGACCTTCGATACCATTTTTGGCCCAGCTTTATTTCAGTTAACTCGAAAAAAACAGGACCAAATAGGAACGATAGATCCTAATCTGGTTATCTGTGAAGGCGACATGGTGTGCGGAAGTTGTGCGTCATTTTCTACATTCGTTGTCCGCGATCGTAGCGACTGCGCTTACGAGAACCGTACAGAGGATGCTCGAAAAGTCGTCATTTTCGCGACGCACGTTCTCGAGAAATGCGGCGGCGAGCTGCCGCGAACGAACGATGTGGCCGCGCTGGCTGGTTGGGAGCGTGAGGACGCCGATATGGCACAAGTTGCAGTCGGAGCCTGGTGGTACGATTTCTCCATCAAAAACGACGGCGATCGGAAGAAGCGCGTCGCGGAATCGGCACGCGATGAGGCGACCAAGAAGGCGTTGCAGTACTTGGCACAGTGCGAGAAGCGAGACAAAGAAAATGCTCGGCGTGACGTGGAGGGCGACTCGCGGAGAGTATGCATTTTCGCGACGCACGTTCTCAAGAAATGCGGCGGTCAGCTGCCGCGAAAAGGCGATGTGGCCGAGCTGGCTGGTTGGGAACATGAGGACGCCGATTTGGCACAAGTTAAAGTCGGAGACTGGTGGTACGAATTCTTCATGATGAACGACGGCGCTCGGAAGAAGCGCGTCGAGGAATCGGCACGCGATGAGGCGACTCAGGACGCGTTGCAGTACTTGGCACAGTGCCCGATACGAGACCATGGTAAACGTGACGTGGAGGGCGACTCGCGGAGAGTACGCATTTTAGCGAAGTACGTTCGCGAGGAATTAGATGGCCAGCTGCCGCGGGATAAAGATGTGGCCGCGCTGGCTGGTTGGGCACGTGAGGACGCCGGTGTGGCACGAGTTCCAGTCGGACAATGGTTGTACGATTTCTCCAGCAAAAACGACGGCGCTCGGAAGAAGCGCGTCGAGGAATCGGCACGCGATGAGGAGACTCAGAAGGCGTTGCGGTACTTGGCACAGTGCGAGAAGCGAGACAAAGATACTCGGTGTGACGTGGAGGGCGACTCGCGGAGAGTACGCATGTTCGCGAAGTACGTTCGCGAGGAATGCGGCGGCCAGCTGCCGCGGGATACAGATGTGGCCGAGCTGGCTGGTTGGGAGCGTGAGGGCGCCGTTAAGGCACAAGTTAAAGTTGGAAAATGGTGGTGGAGTTTCTCCAGACACAACGGCGGCGAGCGGAAGAAGCGCGTCGAGGAATCGGCACGCGATGAGGCGACTCAGGACGCGTTGCAGTACTTGGCACAGTGCGAGGTTCGAGACCATGGTAAGTGTGACGTGGAGGGCGACTCGCGGAGAGTACGCATTTTAGCGAAGTACGTTCGCGAGGAATTAGATGGCCAGCTGCCGCGGGATAAAGATGTGGCCGCGCTGGCTGGTTGGAAGCGTGAAGGCGCCGGTGTGGCACAAGTTAAAGTCGGAGACTGGTGGAGGAATTTCTCCAGCAGAAACGACGGCGCTCGGAAGAAGCGCGTCGAGGAATCGGCACCCGATGAGGAGACCAAGAAGGCGTTGCGGTACTTGGCACAGTGCCCGATGCGAGACAGTAAGAGATTGAAGAGGCGACGGAATTGATCGCGATGAAGAACAGAAACGTACTACGATGAAACGATGAAGAAAAGACTTGTAGTCATACACTGATACATTTTTCCTTTTTGCTCCCGCGTTACACTCGTCGAGGCAGGCAAGCCGAGCGAGGTTTCACACGCCAACGGCGTCACCGTTAGAGAGCCACCGTGCAACTCGTAAGACAGGTTTAGACATTACATGACTGAGCGTTCTTTTACTTCTCGCGTGTGCTGCGCTCTTTTTTAGTAAACGCGCGCCTTTGGCGGGATCACCTCCATCTCATCGTCGAGCGTGTAGTGATGATTGGGTCGGTAATCGATGCGAACCTTGCCGTTTTCGACATAAGCGAGTGAGTGCTTCATCCAGTGAAGTGAAGGAAAAGGATGATTAATTACTCGTCGAAAACGGGGATACTCCCTGTGTACACAGACGGGGAGATCGTGGTCGCCATTACGCGACGCTCCGGGACGAACGAACGAACGAACGAACGCGCGCATGGGTACGAGGAGGAAAAGGTGTTCCGATAGCGATATCCCTAAGTAACCCTAGAAAGAGTCCAAGAGTCACGCGGGACGATTGCCGAATGACGGACGAACCGACGTCGCGCGCGGAAGAAGTCCACCCACTCATCGCCGCCGCGCGTTCGCTCAAGCTTCCCTGGTGTGAAGCGTTGCTCCTGGAGGCCGTCGCTGATGCGAGTGCGCCGTTACTGGACCCCGCGCGCAGTCGCGAAGAAACCGACGCGGCGCTAGCGGAACTCGGCATCGAAGCGAAAGACGCGCGCGCGCTGCTCGACCACGTCGCGAGTCGTAGTCGCCGCGACGAGCCGACGACTTCCGCAAAAAGAACGACGGGTGACGCGAGAGACGCGGTTCGCCGCAGCACTGGAGGTATATATGATGAACGGTTCCTGACGCTAACAGAGCCCCTTTACGATTTGCACATGGGTGCTGAAAACATGGGACCGATGCTGTACGCGCTCGTCCGCTTCACCAAACCGAAGCGCGTGCTCGAAGTCGGTGCCGGGTACACGAGCGTGTTTCTCCTCCAGGCCATCGAAGACAATATCGCCGAGATCGAAATGTATGCCGCACTGCGAGAAAAAGGCATGGCGCGTTTAGGTGACATTCCGTGGACGCGGGACGATTTCGACTTCAACGCCCATGCCACAGAGTCGGCGTTACACATAGTCGATAACTGCGCGCACGAGCACACGACGGCGCACCTCGTTGCCGACATCGCAACTTCTCTCGGCATCGATGCGGCGAAAAGACTCCATGTGCACGCGAACGACGCGTTCGACGCAGACCTTCCAATGACGCTTGCGCCAGAAGTGCGATACTTCGATTTGTTATGGATTGACTTGGGCGCGGCGAATCGCATCGAGGGATTCTTCGAGGCTTGGTGGCCGCGAGTCGCGGTTGGCGGCTTTGTTCTAGTTCATTCCACTCTGACGAACAGCCTCTCAAGGCAATGGTTGGAGCGCATGAGGACGCTCGCGAAGAATAACGGGGTCGATCCGGTAACTAAAGCATCGCCGTTCGGACCATTTTGTTCAGTCTCTTTGCTTGAACCTCATAAAATGTTTCAGAACTCCTTTTCGCTGTTCCAAAAGCGAAGCGGCGCATTGGCAAGCGAAGAATACGCGGAGCGCGTGTTGACAAAGTATCCATAATAGACATAGATAGGCACCATAGCATGAAGTGCTCAAATAGGTAATGATAAGATAATAATGATACGTACAGACATCGCTACGCGCGCTAAGGAATTGCGGCAGAATCGCCGCCTTGAAGCACGGCGAGAACGAGCAACGCGAAGACTTGAACCAACACGCCGGGAGCTAAAGATGGGTCAGGCAGTAAGTTCGAGTACATCAACGTCTGTCTCGTTCCATCGCTTACTCTCTCTAGTAGACCACCATACTTTTCGCTCTCCCACGGCAACGAACCCTCTTCGATAAGCGTTCTAAAGCCACCCTTGATGTAACGCACGTCGCGATATCCAGACTGAACGAGTTCGTATGCCGCGCGTAAAGCGTTCGAGTCGCCCGCGTCGCTCACAGAAGTCGAGCCCACATTTGGTTCAATATCCAAATCGCCTCCCCTGAGATCCACCAGAATGACGGTGTTGTTTTTCTTCATCGACGTGGCAACGTCCATCTCGTCGACAAACGTTTTGTTTCGTTCTTTTAATCCACCCTTAATGCTGAGAAAGTAGCCGCTCGCCCTACGGAGTGGATTCTCAAAAGGCACTAGATACGGAACGTTCATCGTTCCCGGTATCCTCCACTCCTCGTGTTCTAAGCTCTGTCGCACATCGATGACGACGCCGTTTCTTTTGCGTCCACTGATGATGGCTTGGACGTCATCGGCTGTAGCCTCGCGCACCTTGGACGAACTGACGAGCTCTTCGTGAATCTCGTACCATCGCGGCGAACCGGGTCCTTTCCCCGGGACTACCGCGCCCGCCTTGACGTTGCGCCGCGACGATCGGAGACAGTGCGCGTTCGCGACGATCGGCGAGGTCGTGCACGCGGACATTGAAATCGTCAACCAGTGCAGTGCAGTGCAGTGCAGTAGACTCGTCAAAGTTGCACACGGGAGATGAATGATGACGAGATAGACGCGTGGTTGGATGACTCTGACGACGACGACGCATCTGACGCTCCGCTCGAGGAGGACAATGAAGTGATAGACATGGGTACGATGGAACCCGCTGTTCAAGAAGAAGTCGAAGTCGAAGTCGAAGAAGTCGAAGAAGTCGAAGAAGTCGAAGAAGTCGAAGAAGTCGAAGTCGAAGAAGAAGAGATAGCAGAGCAGCAGGTTCGAAACGAACCCGAAGCGATGGCGCCGTCGTCCGTCGTTCGAGAGCGCGAGCCGGCGTTCAACGTAACCTCTTTCGCTTCGGGTCTGGGCACGTGGGCGTCTGCGGGCTTTTCAAAGGCCCGACAGACGCTTGAAGACGTCGGTTCGACGGAGGTTGCGCGAACGCTTCGTAGCGACCTGAGAGAGCTTGCGGCTCACGTCACGGGCGGCAACGACGCTGCGTCGACGAGTGGGTCGGAAGGAGACGTTTCGGATGAAGAGTTGGCGCCGACGGCGCAGGATGCAGCGCGTTTAGCTGAACAATTTGCGAGCAGTACCTGGGCGTCGTTTGGAAGCGCAGCCAACCGTGCAAAGAAGGCGCTCGAAAAGGCGGAAGGCGCACTGGAGGACGCGCGTCACGACCCAAAGGCTTTCGCGACGAATGTCAAGGGTAAGGCACAGTCCATGGGCAAGGGCGCTTTGAACGCGTTTACGAGCGTGCTGAAAGTGACGGCGGACGCGCTCGCGGGCGATGAAGAACATGCGGAGAATATATTGATGGAAAAGCTCGGGGAATACGGCGCCGACGCTCATCGCGAAGATATCGAGGTTGCGTGCGAGCGCGCGATGGATGCACTGATGACGAGCGCAACTGAAGAAGAGCAGCGAACCATTCGCGAATCCGTTAGAAAGAATGTGCACGTTCTCGCCGACGAAGACGTCTCCTCCTCCGCGATGAGTATGTCATCGCCTGCGAGACAAGAAGAACCAGTCTCGCCTGGTGGGTCGACAACGCTCGTGGCGGTTCCCTTGGATGGAGCTGAACCATCGTCGAGCGAGAGCGCTGAAGTGCTCGTCGAACTGGTTAATCGCATCGACGCCTGCGCGTCGGACATCAAGGCGGATTTGCTTTCACGCATCGACATTGCAGTGACATCGACGTCCGAGCGACTCGATTTTGTGTGCGCCATCGAAGACAGTCTCATGGATCTTCGAGACGACGAAACGTGTGACTCACTCGCTCGATTGACGGCGCTCGCGCTCGAAAGAATCGCAGTCATCGCGAACGAAGAATCAAAGGCTTCGAGTCGCGACGCAGCGGCCCGACTTGCGGGACTCAGCGATGACGTCGACGTTCTTTGCACTTCGGCGAAAGAAGCCATCAGTGGAATCGTGCAAGAAGTGCGCGAAGCGTGGCTCATCGCCGCGGCCGAGAGCGGCGCTGCTCCCTTGACGGTGGCTGAAATTGAAAAGAAGTTGATTCGCCAAATCGACGCAGACGCGAGCTTTTGTCACGATCTTTTGTCGCACGCGAAGAAAAAACTCGCTTGGTGCCTGGTCATCGGCGACTGCGGACACGCGTCGCACATGTAACAACAACGACAAATCACACACACACGCGAACACACACGCCCATGTCTTTCGTCTACTACTGCCTCACAAATCTAAAGCTCGCCACCGCGCGGCGCAGTTGACCTTTTACCTTCGGCCACGCGCCCGCGCTGGCGGTCGCGCGAATCAAATACTCTGTCCCGTCATCTGGATCGATGAAAATTTTAACCAACTCAACTGCGCTACCGAATCGACCGGCCGTTCCACCCCCTACTTTTG
>Ga0181573_10005015_pt1 | contig 11083 bp, 10 predicted proteins | sample 101ome_25_FD_148643 | JGI IMG/M metagenome (GOLD analysis project Ga0181573, IMG submission 148643) | Coastal salt marsh microbial communities from the Groves Creek Marsh, Skidaway Island, Georgia - 101409BT metaG (spades assembly) | ecosystem: Environmental > Aquatic > Marine > Intertidal zone...
GCAGGAGTGTTCCTGCCAGTGTCCAGTCTTCTGCTCTAGCCTTAAGGCGTCCGTATGGTCGTCACGATGAGAGGTAACCAGTGAGCGTCCAACTCCCACTGTGGTTTGAAATTGGCTCGCTTACCGTCATCTCGTTAGTTCTTATCGCCGACCTGGTGTACGCGCACCTTCGACCTCACCAGCCCACCAATAAAGAGTCGGCTTTGTGGGTGAGCTTCTATGTGGTGTTGGCCCTGGTATTTGCCGGACTCATGTTCTTGTTTGCCGGTCCGAAATACGGCTCTGAGTTTCTCGCTGGGTGGATCACCGAATACAGCTTGTCGGTCGACAACTTGTTTGTCTTCGTGCTGATCATGGCCTCGTTCGCGGTGCCCAAGCGCTACCAGCAAGAAATTTTGATGGTGGGAATTTTGCTCGCCATCCTCTTCCGCGGAATCTTCATCCTGTTGGGCGCTGCCCTTATTTCTAGCTTCTCCTGGATCTTCTACATCTTTGGTCTTTTCCTGATTGTCATTGCGATCCAGCAGACGTTTACCGGGCGTGAAGACGATGAGCAGCGAGAAAACGCGATCATCGCCTACTTGCGTCGACACATCGACATGACCGATGAGTTTGACGGCATGAAAATGCGCGTCACTATCGACGGGGTGAAAAAGTGGACCCCAATCCTCCTGGTCTTCATCGCCATCGGCACCGCCGATGTGGTCTTTGCGATCGACTCAATTCCAGCCATTTATGGAATTACCAAGAGCCCGTTCATCGTCTTCACCGCAAACGTATTTGCCCTGATGGGGCTTCGACAGCTCTACTTCTTGCTCGGCCACCTCGTCGACAAGCTGCACTATCTCCACTACGGAATCGCGTTCATCCTCGCCTTTATCGGTGTGAAGTTGTTCTTCCACGCCCTGCACGAAAACGAGCTGTCATTCATCAATGGCGGTCAGCACGTGAGCTGGGCGCCAGACATTGGAACGTGGACGTCGCTGATTGTGATTGTGGCGGCAATGGCGATTGCCGTGTTGGCGAGTTTGTGGAAGCTTCGCAAAGACGTCAGCACCGGTGCGATTACCCTTCCCGAGCACAAGTAGAGCCCGTCGCAATCCAGCCCACGGTGTTACTCTGGGCGGTGCTGTACTCACCGTTGATAGGCATCCGGTGGGCTGCCTAGTGACTACGACTTGGAACATTTGAGGACGTCGATGAGCAACACCACACCGAAGACCCTGGCTGAGAAAGTCTGGGCTGATCACCTTGTTAAAAAAGGCGAGAACGGTGAACCAGACCTCATCTACATTGACCTCCACCTCGTCCACGAAGTCACCAGCCCCCAGGCGTTTGATGGCCTGCGTCAGGCTGATCGTCCTGTGCGTCGCACCGATTTAACGATTGGTACCGAAGACCACAACACCCCGACGATGGATATCGACAAACCCATCGCGGAGCCAAACTCGAGACTGCAGGTCGCCGCATTGCGCGACAACGCCAAAGAATTTGGCGTGCGCCTTCACTCGTTGGGCGATAAAGACCAGGGAATTGTGCACGTGGTCGGCCCGCAGCTTGGCCTGACCATGCCGGGCATCACGGTGGTGTGTGGAGACTCCCACACCTCCACCCACGGAGCCTTTGGCGCCATGGCTTTTGGTATTGGAACCAGTGAAGTCGAGCACGTGCTCGCCACCCAGACGTTGCCGCTGAAGCCTTTTAAGACCATGGCAATCACCGTGGAAGGTGAGCTTCGCCCAGGGGTCACCGCAAAAGACATCATTTTGGCGGTTATCGCGAAGATCGGCACCCAGGGCGGCCAAGGCTATGTCTTGGAATATCGGGGAAGTGCGATTAGGTCCCTGTCCATGGATGGCCGAATGACCATCTGCAACATGTCTATTGAGGCGGGCGCTCGTGCCGGAATGGTTGCGCCAGACGAGATCACTTTCGAGTATTTGAAAGGTCGTCCCCACGCTCCCAAGGGTGCCGAGTGGGACGAAGCCGTGTCGTACTGGAAAACCCTTCACACGGACGACGGCGCGGTCTTCGACGCGGAAGTCTTCCTCGACGCCAACGAACTAGAGCCTTTTGTGACCTGGGGGACTAACCCTGGTCAAGGGGTTCCGCTCAACGAAGCAGTGCCTGACCCTGAGTCGTTTGATAACGAAGTCGATCGTCAAGCCGCCAAGCGCGCCCTGGAATACATGGACTTAACTCCTGGGGTCAAGATGAAAGACATCCCTGTCGATGTTGTGTTTATGGGCTCGTGCACCAACTCGCGCCTGGATGACCTTCGCGCGTTCGCCTCGATTATCAAGGGGCAGAAAAAAGCAGAGGGTGTGCGAGTGATGGTGGTGCCAGGATCCGCCAAAGTGCGCATCGAGGCAGAAGCCGAAGGCCTGCACAAGGTGATTGAAGAATTTGGTGCCGAGTGGCGCTTTGCCGGATGCTCCATGTGTCTTGGAATGAACCCCGACCAGATGGAGGCCGGTCAGCGCTCAGCCTCAACCTCGAATAGGAACTTCGAAGGACGACAGGGTGCAGGAGCGAGAACCCACCTTGTCTCTCCGCTGGTTGCTGCTGCAACGGCGATTCGGGGAACGCTGTCGAGCCCGTCAGATTTGGGAATCGAATTGCCGAGCTACTCGGTCGTGAAGGCAGGTGCGTAATGGACAAGGTGAGTCTCGTACAGGGCGTGGGTGTTCCCCTTCGCCGCTCCACAGTCGACACCGACCAGATCATTCCGGCCAAGTTTCTCAAGCGCATCACCAAGACCGGCTATGACGACGCACTGTTTTATGAGTGGCGTCAAGATGATGACTTCATCTTGAACCGTGAGCCCTATACCTCGGGCAAGGTCTTAGTCACCGGCCCTGATTTTGGTACCGGCTCGTCTCGTGAGCACGCTGTGTGGGCGCTTCGAGACTTTGGTTTTGGAGCAGTAATCTCGTCGCGCTTTGGAGACATTTTCCGCGGAAACGCGGGCAAACAAGGGCTTGTGACTGCTGTTGTTCCGCAAGAGGTCATCGAGAGAATCTGGGCTGAATTAGAGGCACACCCGGGGCTCGAGGTAGCCGTGAATGTGGACACCCGTGAGGTAACTTGTGGGAACGTAACCGCCCCGTTCGAGCTTGACGACTACACCCGCTGGCGGTTGATGGAAGGACTCGACGACATTGGGCTTACTCTCCGCCACGAAGATGCCATTACCGAGTTCGAGCGCACCCGCGCATCGTGGCTTCCCAAAACTCTCCCCATCCTGGAGGGGTAGGTGAACCCAGTATCGGCACTTGCCGGTAGGGGCACAATGAAGAACTCCCAAGTCGACACAATCGCTTTCCGCGGCGGGAAACCGCTCAGCGGAACCGTTGAGGTGCGGGGTGCAAAGAACCTCGTCACCAAGGCGATGGTGGCCGCGCTCTTAGGCGATGGCCCGAGCGTGTTGAGCTCGGTTCCAGACATCAGTGACGTTGCTGTGGTGCGCGGACTCCTCGAAGCCCATGCCGTGGACGTCTCTGACACTGCCCCTGGACAGATCACCCTTGACCCGCGCGGGGTGAAGTCGGCCCACTTTGCAGAAATCGACGCACACGCAGGCTCCAGTCGAATTCCCATCCTTTTTTGTGGCCCACTCCTGCACCAGCTGGGCGAGGCCTTTATCCCAGACCTCGGTGGCTGCCACATCGGTGACCGTCCCATTGACTTCCACCTCAATGCCCTTCGCGCTTTTGGGGCAGAGCTCGAAAAGTCACCCTCTGGTATTGCGCTTCGCGCCCCCAATGGGCTCCAAGGGGCCCAGGTTGAGCTTCCCTTCCCCAGTGTGGGTGCCACCGAACAGGTGTTGCTGACGGCGACCCGGGCAAAGGGAGTTACCGAGCTTCGAAACGCTGCAATCGAACCAGAGATCATGGACTTGATTGCCATCTTGCAGAAGATGGGTGCGGTAATTTCAGTCGAGACCAACCGAGTCATCCTGATTGAAGGCGTTGACCGGATGCGTGGCTACCAGCACACCGCAATTCCCGACCGCTCTGAAGCGGCTAGTTGGGCGGCTGCGGCACTGGCGACCAGGGGAAATATCTTCGTCAAGGGCGCCAACCAGCTCGATTTGATGACCTTCCTTAACGTCTATCGAAAAGTCGGTGGCGAGTTCACCATCACCGATGAGGGCATTGATTTCCGCCACCCCGGTGGCGAGCTAAACCCCGTGGTGATCGAAACCGACGTCCACCCGGGATTCATGACCGACTGGCAACAGCCCATGGTGGTTGCGCTCACTCAAGCCACAGGTCAGTCGATTGTGCACGAGACGGTGTATGAAAACCGCTTCGGCTTCACCTCTGCGTTAAACGAAATGGGTGCAGACATCACCGTCCACCAGGACGGAATTGCCAGCATTACCCGCCGAGTGCCCAGGCGTCCGCTGGAGCAGGCTGCCGTGATCAACGGTCCGACTCCCCTTCACGGCGCCAACATTCGAGTGCCCGACCTCCGCGGAGGATTTAGCCACGTCATCGCAGCCGTCGCCGCGGAAGGCGAATCAGTGGTGACCAATGTGGGGATCATCTCTCGTGGATATGAGCACCTACTCGACAAGCTTGAATCCTTGGGAGCGTCTCTCGAACTGAGAGACTAAGTCCTGTGTCGACGAAGCGCTCAGGCCCCGGGCCCTGGTGGCGACTTGCCCAAATTGTGATCCTGCCGCTGTTTAACGCGTTTGTGACCATGCGCCTTAAGCCAGGCTCCACCTTGCCCACAGAGGGCCCCTTCATCGTTGCCCCCAACCACTACAGCGAAATCGACCCTGTGGTGATGGGTGTTGCGGTGTGGAAGCTGGGTCGGACACCTCGCTTTCTCGCCAAGGCGTCACTGTTTCGAATCCCTGTGTTGGGCTTCTACCTGCGAAAGACAGGACAGATCCCGGTTGAGCGAGAGGCCAGGGGAAACAGCGCCATTGATGCTGCCCACCAACTGATGAACTCGGGCCAAGGTGTAATTGTCTATCCAGAGGGAACCCTCACGAGGCAGCCCGAGCTGTGGCCGATGCGAGGAAAGTCTGGCGCTATTCGGATGGCGCTTGAAACAGGAATTCCTTTGTACCCGGCGGCGCACTGGGGAACCCAGAACCTCATGGCTCGCTATGGCAAGAAAATTACGGTGCGCCCCCGTCCCGTCATCGACGTCGTGATCGGGCAGCCAATGGATTTGTCTCAATACCAGGGAAAAACGGCCTCGAAAGAGCTTTTGGACAAAGCCACCAACGATTTGATGCTCCAGATTCAGGCGTTGGTATCTGAGCTTCGAGGCGAGCCTGCCCCGAAGAAAATCTTCGAACCCGGCACAATTACTTCCGGGAGGTCATAAATGCGCGTCGCCGTTATCGGATCAGGATCGTGGGGAACCACGTTCGCCAAAATTCTTGCCGACGCCGGCTCCGAGGTCACGATGTGGGCCAGACGAGACGAGCTTGCCCGTGAGATTCGAGAAACCGGGCGAAACTCGGACTATCTTCCAGGAATTAACCTTCCCGGATCACTCCATGCGACCTCGTCGCTTGCCGACGCTCTAGACGGCGCCGAACAGGTGTACCTGGCGGTTCCAAGCCAGACCCTTCGATCAAACCTCGAGCAAATCAAAGACCAGCTCTCAGGCAAGATCGTCGTCAGCCTGATGAAGGGTGTGGAGTCTGGAACGGGACTTCGCATGTCCGAGGTCATCGCCGAGGCAGGTGCTGTCCCTGCGGACAAGATCGCGGTAGTGAGTGGACCAAACCTCGCCCTTGAAATTGCCCGCGAACAGCCCACTGCCGCAGTGGCATCGTCAGTCAACAAAGACACCGCGGCTGCGGTCGCGCGCGCCGCGACGACGCCCTACTTCAAGACCTTTGTGAACTTTGATGTCGTAGGCACCGAGTTCGGAGGAGTGTTGAAAAACCTCATTGCCGTGGCCGTGGGAATCGCAGACGGTGTGGGCTACGGCGAGAACACTAAAGCCTCGATTATCACCCGCGGTCTGGCGGAAATTAGTGCCTTTGCGGCGGCTTTTGGAGCTGAAGCACAAACCATGTCGGGTCTTGCGGGCCTCGGTGACTTAATCGCCACCTGCGAATCTCCGCTGTCGAGAAACAACACTGCCGGTCGACTCCTGGGCCAGGGATACCGTCTGGAAGATGTTGTCCGTCGGATGAACCAAACAGCAGAAGGCCTTCAAGCCGTCACCCCCGTGTTAGAGCTTGCCAAGTCCAAGGGTGTGTCGATGCCGATTGTTTTGCAGGTCGGCCAGGTTCTTGAAGGCACCCTCGACCCGGCGGAGCTTGCCCCGCACCTCGCAACCGACTCCGATGAGCCAGAGGGCGAATAAGGAGTGATTGGTTCTCTAGGCGATGGCGCTGTATTAGTCGAGCGCTTTGGCGATGAGCCATTTGACCTCATCTGCTTGCACGGCTGGGGCAGATCGGCCACTGATTTCAACCAGGTGTGCTCAGGGTTCAATGCCGCCTCTGTCTACCTTCCAGGCTTTGGCACCATTGACCCGCCCCAGGCGGCATGGTCGCCAGCTGACTACGCCGACTGGCTTGCCGCATCGTTAGATGCTGACAAGCCCGTCATCGTGGTGGGCCATTCCTTCGGCGGACGAGTCGCCGTACGACTCGCCGCGAAGTATCCCCACCTGGTCAAGGGGCTCGTGCTCACCGGAGTGCCTCTGACCAAACTGCATCAGGCGAAAGGGCCCGACTGGCGCTACGCACTGCTGCGCTCCCTGCACGGATTCAAGCTTGTCTCGGATCAACAGATGGAGGCGGCGAGGCGTCGATTTGGTTCGGCCGACTACCGTGCCGCAAGCGGTGTGATGCGCGAGATCTTGGTGAAGACGGTGGCCGAGGATTACCTCGATGATCTCTCGACCCTCTCGATGCCAGTTGAAATGGTGTGGGGAGAGTTTGACAAGCCCGCTCCCTTGGATGTGGCCAAGATTGCGCTGGCCAAAATAGCCGACGGCCGACTCACCGTGGCAAACGGCTCAGAACACCTCCTCGATGCAACACTGGTGGGGCATCTTCGAGATGCCATCAAAGCCCTGTTAGCAAAGTGATCGGACCAGAATCGTCGTGAGTGTTGAGTTTGACGGTGTGATGATTCTCACCGTGCTGGCTGCGCTCGCCGCCTTGATCCTGGGTCAGCTTCGCTGGCTTCGCGTCGCCCAGCGCGTTCAATACCTCCCCGGCGAAGTAAGCCGAATCGAGAGGCTCTGGTTTGCGAGGCGACCACTGGGGCTGTTGTTCTGGGCTCTCGCTATTGCTGCCGCACTGGTTGGCTATCTTGCTCCAGTTTTCGACTCCCCCGTTTTAGTCTGGCTCATCCCGGCCGCTCCCTTGATCTCAGCGCTTACCCCGTGGAGGCTTCCCGTCTGGGGTGTCACCAAGGCCATGGCCTGGACGTCCAGGGTGGTGCGCCTGTTGGTTCTTAACCTCGTGTTACTTGTGGGCGTGGGGTATCTCTCGCTGGTCTACCTGGGCGAGGCAGGTGTATTAGTGCCGCTGGTGCTCCAGGCCCTCATCACAGACCTTTCGTTGTCGATTAGCTGGCCGCTTGAGCGGGGAATGCAAAAGAAGTTCCTCAAAGACGCTCAGGCAAAACTGGCTCGAGTCAACCCACAAATTGTCGCCATCACCGGCTCATACGGAAAGACGTCGACCAAGGGGTACACCGCAACATTGTTGTCGGCGAAGTATCAGGTGATGGCGTCTCCTGCGAGCTTTAACAACCTGATGGGCTTAAGCCGCTCAATCAACGACAAACTCACTCCCGGCACCGAAGTGTTCGTGGCGGAAATGGGGATGAACGCAGAAGGGCGCATTAGAGAACTCTCCAAGGCTTTCCCGCCCTATATTGCGGCGATTACTAACGTCGGTGAAGCGCATTTCGAGCGCCTCGGATCCCACGAGGCAATCCTTCGCGCTAAAGCCGAAATCACCGAGAACGCATCCGTCGTTGTCTTGCCAGTCGACCAGCCTGAACTTGCTGCGCTCGCAGACTCCTGTCGCGCCAAGGGCACCATCGTTGTCAGTGTCAGCGCCGAGGGGAAAGAAGCAGACATCTCCATTGACCCAGCGGCCAAGACCTTGAAATACGGGCCGAACGCTGAGGCGAAGCCCATTGAGATTCCCATTCTTGGACACGGGATCAACATCGCCGTGGCCTTGGGAATCGCCTGGGCGATCGACGTCACAGAATCAATGGCCCTTGGTGAGCTCTCCAGGCTTCCTGTGGCCAGCCACCGCAGCGAACTGACCGAGACTCCTCACGGAGTGGCGATCATCGATGACACCTACAACTCCAACCCTCCTGGTGCCAAGCGCGCGATCGAATCGGCGGCTTCCTTGGCGAGCGAGCGAGGTGGAAAGCTCTTTGTGGTCACTCCTGGAATGGTGGAGCTTGGCTCGCTCCAGCACCGTCGAAACCGCGAACTGGCAAGCCAGGTGAGCGAAGTGGGAGGCGAGCTTTACGCAGTGGGTCTGACCAACCGCCGAGCACTCACAGAAGGGGCAGGAGAGGGCACAAAAGTCTTCCTCACCCGAGATGAGGCTGTGGGCGCGGTCAACCAGGTCGCAGGCTCTGGTGACGTTATTCTCTACGAAAACGACCTACCCGATCACTACCCCTAAACCGTGATCGGCTGGCATTAGGGGAGTAGTTAATGAGTGCTTCGGGAACCTTCGCCGTTGTCTTTGGAGGGCCAAGCCCCGAACACGAAATCTCGATCCTCACCGGCCTCCAGGCCGAACGCGTTCTCACCGACGCCGGACACGACGTCGTCTCGCTCTACTTCGCTCCCACCGGTCAATGGTTTTTGGTCCCCCAGGGAACTGAAGCCAAGGACTATCTAGAGGGAGCTCCTGCGAAGTCCACCGAGGTGGAGCTTCGCCTGGGAGATCACCCCGGAATCTTCCAGAAAAAAGGCCTCTCGAGTAAGCAGGTCGACATTTCGGCCGCGCTGTTGTGCTTCCACGGTGGTGCAGGCGAAGGCGGAGGAGCGGCGTTCTTGTTTGAACTGCTCGATATTCCCGCCACGGGCTCAAGCCTCTATGCGGGCGCGGTGGGCATGGACAAGCTCGCCTTTTCTGGCCTGATCGACCAGGCGGGAATTAATACTCTTCCCTGCCAACACCTCTCCGACACTGACGAGCCTGGATTCCCCGGGCCGTACATCGTCAAGCCCCGCTTTGGAGGCTCCTCGATCGGAATTGAAATCGTGGATGACCTGGCTACCGCCAGAAGCCTCGCGAAGTCGAGCCCGCACTTGAAAAACGGTGCCGTCATCGAGCCGTATAAGGCAGGCATCGTTGACCTCAACATTTCTTTCCGCACCTTCCCCGAGTTTGAACTCACCGGACTGGAAAAGCCTCTTCGCGGAGGCGAAGACGGAGGTGTCTACAGCTACCAAGAGAAGTACCTCTCGGGCTCAGGAGACGGAGCAGGCCTCACCCACGCTCCCAGGGAGTTCCCCGCACAGGTTCCCGACACCGTCCTTGCCCAGGCCAAGGAACTTGCCACAAAGGTCGCCGAAGTAACCAGACTGACCGGAATTGTTCGGGTGGATTTGTTGTGGGACCAATCCGACAACACCGTGTACGTCAACGAGGTCAACACCATTCCGGGCGCGATGTCGCTGTATTTGTGGAGCCCGACCCGCAACCCGCAGTGGTCTTGGCAGATGCGTTGACCGAAGCAGTTCACAAGCGCATTCGCTGGCCACAGCCTGGCTTCTCACAAGGCGTTGCTCTCAAAGCCGCCGGAGGTATCGCCGGCAAGCTGCTGGGAATGAGCCAGAGCTAATTACTCAAAGACGTCGGTGACGTCGATGCACTTCGCCACCGGCGTGGATTGACTGCCCACTGCAGCCGAGAGCTCATCGAGTACTTGAGTTCCTGATACCACTTCGGAGTCAACAATCACCTCGGTGGATGGGTTAAGGCCGTAGGTGCGGAAGACATATCGCGGACGATCTGACTCGTCAATCAGCCAATCAACGCCGTCGACGCTTGCGCACGGAAGCGGCGATGGGTCAGGTTTGGGAAGGCCACAACGAACGATTACTGCCGTGGGGTTTCCCCACGCGGCGGTTGATTGCGCATCCACTCCGCGGCGTGCAAGCCCTGCAAGTTCATCGGGTAAGCGCACCATCATGTTGGCGCATTCGACGGCGTTGGCATCGGCAGCAGCCTCAAGCCTGACCGTGGGGGCACAGCCTTGAAGGACGACCAGTCCCAAGGCAAGCAAAGACACCAAACGCATACGTGAAGCCATCACTCTCAGGCTAGCGTGGGGGCATGGCAGAAACGTCTGAGACCGTCCACCAATTAGGTGAGCGCGGAACGCTCGCGAGAATTTTGCCCCTTCTGCCAAAAGCGTCCTCGGTGATCGTGCCGCCGGGAGACGATTCTGCAGTCTCTGTGGTTGATGGGGCAAGAGTGGTCACCACCTGCGACATGATGATCGAGGGTCCGGACTTCAGGCTCGACTGGTCAACGCCACACGATTTGGGCGTGAAGGCCATGGCGAGCAACCTCGCCGACGTTGCCGCGATGGGCGCCGTGCCCACCGGGGTCATCGTTGCGGTCGCCTGCCCGCCGAATACTTCTGTTTCGGTGTTGGAAGATCTCGCCCGAGGAATATCTGACGGTTTATCGGAGATGGCGCCGCGGTGTGGTGTTCTCGGTGGTGATCTGTCTGTCGCTCCTGTGTTGACCATTTCTGTGACGGTCATCGGGGAATTGCGCTCCAGGACGCCGGTGCTGCGCTCAGGCGCTCGCCCGGGGGACGTTGTTGCCGTCGTCGGCGAATTGGGACTGTCAGAGCGCGGACTTCGAGAACTCACTACGGCGGGCAACGACCCCTCGGCGCTCGCCACTCTTCGAGACACTTCCGTGGCAGTGAGGCACCACCTCGCACCCATTGCACCGATATCCAAAGGTGTGGTTGCCGCTGATGCTGGCGCCACGGCAATGATGGACATCAGCGACGGTCTCGTACTCGACGCCACCCGGATGGCAGAAGCCAGTGGTGTGACGATTAATCTCAACGCCGAATTAGCAGAT
>Ga0181573_10005019_pt1 | contig 11082 bp, 8 predicted proteins | sample 101ome_25_FD_148643 | JGI IMG/M metagenome (GOLD analysis project Ga0181573, IMG submission 148643) | Coastal salt marsh microbial communities from the Groves Creek Marsh, Skidaway Island, Georgia - 101409BT metaG (spades assembly) | ecosystem: Environmental > Aquatic > Marine > Intertidal zone...
CGGCGGCGTCCTCGCGAAGGACGCCTCCGGTGACCTCGCCGGGCTTCCTCAGCGCAGGAGTCTCCGTCTGGGCGAAGAGGAGACCCCCGCGATGAGAACGGCTGCACGCGCCGACGTTCCCCCGCCGGCGCCCAAAGCGATCAGGTCTAGGCCGCCGCGTCGATGCGCGCCGGTTCGTATCCCCGACGAGAAGAGCTCGAAGGGTGGGCTGGAGCGGGGAGGGAGCGGGGAGGGGACGCCGCTGTCGCAGGTGTTCAGGAGCACCAAGCGCGCGAGGACGACGCCCATGTTTGTGACGCCAGTTTGAGGCTCGACGCGGGGTGCAACACTGGGGGGGGCGGGGTTAATCGTAGTCACGGCATCGACGATGCGACCACACACGCGAGTGTTACTGATGATGCCATGCGTCAAAAAGAGGCCTTCGGCTATATTATAAATAGACTACCTTCTTCAACTAACGAGCGATACCACCAAACGTCTCCGCTGTATCTGGTCAAGGGCCAGTGCCCTTGACCACGTGCGGCTCGACCGCGGCTCTCGCAAACTCCGGAAGCACGGACGCAGCCTCGTGAATCGCGGAGTTGTAGTACCTTAGCGGCGGAAGCTTGGTGTTGGCTGCGAAGACCGGTGCGATGCGAGTGAGGGATCGAAGGGTGGTCAGTTGAGATGCTCCGGGAGTGAGAAACGGGGATAGGCTCTGGTGTCGTTAAAAGAAAGTCATGAAACACCCCTTGGTCCACCCTCAGACGACGCCGACCACTGAGTTTTTATCCTCAGAAGCCTTCGCCTAACAGTAAAACTCGTCAAAAGAATTCAGATATTCTCAAACTTTATTTTTTTGTTTAGTTCGTCACTGGACAAATCAGATGATGCAACGTGCCATGCGGGCAGAGGGGCGTGTGTGTGCAACGGAGGGAACAAAGCGAGCTGGAAACCCGCCGGGAAACCCGAGAGCGTCGAATCGAACTTCGGCTCCGGACGAACAAACGCGAGGGGGCTTACCCGGAGCGACGGGTGGCGGCCGAACGGGCTTCGAGAAGTCCACCGTCTTCCCCTCGGCCGTGGGCTTTGAGCACATGACGAACCCGATCTGACCGCTGGGGTACGTCGGGATGGAGCAGTACCCGTACTGCACCGAACCGCCGACGAAGATGCCCTTGCACATCTCCAACACGTCCTTGATGAGCTCCGCGTGCAGCCAGATGCACTCCCCCTGCGTGGTGAGCACGCCCCCGGGCTTGAGCGCCCTGTAAATCTTCTCGAAGAACGGCTTCTCGAAGAGCACCGACGCCGGACCCACCGGATCGGACGAGTCGACGATGACGGCGTCGTACGTTCCCTCGGGGGCGTCGCCCACGAACTTGATGCCGTCGCAGACGTTGACGTGCACGCGCGGATCGTCAAACCCGCACGACATGCCGGGGAAGAACTTCTTCGAGACCTCGATGACCATGCCGTCGATCTCCGCGATGTCGAGGTGCTCTACCGTCGGGTGGCGGATGATCTCGCGGAGCACCCCGCCGTCGCCGCCGCCCACGACCAAAACCTTCTTCGGGGGTTCGTGGATGGAGCACAGGGGGAGGTGCGCGATCATCTCCTGATAGGAGAACTCGTCGCGCTCGGTGGCCTGGATGACGCCGTCGAGGATGAGAACCTTACCGTAGGACTGCGACTGGAACACCATGACATCCTGGAAATCGGATTTGCCCTTGTACAGCACCTCCGTCATCTTGAGGCTCATGGCCTGGCCGGGCCACATCTCGTCGGAGATCTCGCTGAACCAGCCGTTCATGGTCCCATCGACGCACGCGTCGTTGGAGGTTTGCTCTGCGGTGCGACGGTGGAGGGGTGCGTTTGGGACGGCGCGAACGGTCAGGTGAACCGGGGCGGCTGAAGATTGCGGCACCGCGCGGGGGTTTCGGCGCCGGTGGAAAAAGTGCGGCGACGGCGCGGGCGACGCACGGGTGGGGTCGCACCGGCGGCGATCATGTTCTCTCGCTGCGACATGATGAGCGATTATCCGTGCCGACGATCGGCCGTGCCCTTGATTCTGCGGTGCGGTGCGGAGTTCCCGCGCGTTCAGAGGGCCGCCTTTGTGCAGAGCGCCCCGAGTCGCGCGACCCGGAAACTGGGTACTTGTGCAAACTGGACTGGAGGAATCTTCTTGAAATGATCCGATGCTCGCTGCCTCACGTTTCGTCGCAATCCCCCACACCGCGCCTCGCGCACTGTGTCCCGCGCGGCTGGGAAGGACATCCATCGCATTCGGCGTGTCGGTGCCCGAATTCGAGCGCCGCGATGGCTACGCGCACGTTCTCCACGTCCAAGAGCTACGGCAAACCCAGGTCCCGCGTCCGCGGCCTGACCATCCTCGGCGCGATCGTGACGTTCGTCCTGTTCGCGGCGCTCAGCTTGACGACGGGCTGGCCCATGGGCCCCAGGACTAAGCGCCGCATGGGCGAGGCGATGCACAACGCCTACCAGTGGGAGGAGGCGCACTTTCACATCGGATCCTCGCTGCAGCGACCCCACGCGTTGTCTAAGCGACCCCTTCGACCCGACGAGCGCGACCAGGTGCGCGCCCGAAGCGCACCCGATTCAGACGCAGACGACGCTCATCATCACCGCACTCGCCCCAAACGTCCCCAAACGGAATGTTCAAGTCTGAGCCACTCGCGAATGTCTGACCTCTTCCTTTTCCTCTCCCGCGAACGTCCCGTTCCCCGCAGTTCTCCAAGCGCGGCGAGGGGTTGGTGCTCCTTCCCGGCGACGACGACCCGCGGAGCGACGGCGAGGACCACTGGATGACCTCCGTGCTGGACGCCGTGGACGAAGCCGGTCTCAAGGGCCCGTCGCGATGCCTCGACCTCCACGTGGGCACCATCCGGCCGGGGGGCGCGCGCGGCAACCACCGGCACAAGACGCGCGACGAGTCGCTCATCATATGGGGCGCGTCGGGTCGGATCCGGGTCGAGCGGCCCGGCATGGGGTACCACGATTACGTCGTCGACAGGGACGACGTCGTGGTGTTGGCGGCGCCCGCGGGTTCAGCGCACGCCATCCGAGCGGATGACGGCGAGGGCAACGTGATGATGCTCGCCGCGTGCTCGGACGCGCCGCCGACGGACGGACCGGACCCGAACACGGATTACAGGGTGTGGAAGGACTGGTGATGGATCGGGTGTAGACGGTCGCGTTCGTCGGCTAGCTAGTTCCACGCACACGAGAGGAGTCGAAACGGAATATCCAGTTTCAAGGTGCCATTTGCAGTTCATCACATCATCTCGCTGCGCGATCCGAGCTGCCTGCCAAGATAAACGGCGTTTGGGGTGGGCAGCCCGACCTCACTCGTGTCCGCAGGGAAAGCCATGGATTCGATAAAACGACGAGACGTCGGGCTCGTGAGCGGCCTGATCACGGTCGCCCAGGCCCTCAAGAAACACGCCCACGATGGGTTCACCACCAACCGTGCGTCCCCCGCGCCCCTTTCCCTCGATCGATCCGATGTCCGATCGCCGCGTGTCAACAACCCTAAAACCCATCGGACGGACCAACCGTCGCCGCGAGCGCGACGCGTCCCCCGCTCGAACATCCACTGATCCGTCGTCGAATCCGTGATCCGCAGTGCGCGTGGTGAGTCAGGACAGGATGTACCTCGCCTTCCTCGCGGTGTCGTGCGCGGGTTTCTCCTCGCTCGCGGCGCGCGAGTTCATCGCGCTCGGCACGCGGGATCGTATGTCCGCGACGACCGCCATCAAGGAGTCGCTCACGATGCTCGACCTGCACAAGGCGGAGGGACCAAAGCCCGAAGCATCATCGGCGTCGGAGTCGTCCACCAAGTCCGGCAAGGGACGCGGCAAGGGACGCGGCAAGGGACGCGGTAAGGGAGGCAAGGGCGGGAAGGTCGGAGCTGACTTTTGGCGCGAGCTTGAGTACCTCGTCAAGGTCGCGATGCCGACGCCGCACTGCCAGATGGCCCAGCTCCTCGCCGCGCAGTTTACCTTACTCGTCATGCGCACGCTTCTCACCGTGCGCGCGAACAAGGTGAACACGTTCTACCTGACCAAGGCTATCAGCACCGCGTCGTGGAAGTTTTGGGTGCGATGGTTCTTCAACTTTGGCGGCTGGATGGGAAGCGCCGTGGTGGTCAACAGCGGTCTCCGTTACACCGAGACCCTGATCCAGATCGAGCTGAGGAACGCGCTCACGAGGCACGCGCACAAGAAGTACATGACCGCGAACAACTTTTACAGGACCGCGGTGCTGAGGGACGGCGGGCTGGACAACGTCGACCAGCGCATCGTCGCGGACATTGACGCGTTTTCTCGCGAGGCGGCGTTTCTGTACGGCCACTCGTTCAAACCCATCCTCGAGTTCACCCTGTCCCTCACCGAGGCGGCGAAGGAGTTGGGTTACTCCAGGCCACTCGCGCTGTTCGGCGCGCAGATCTTCATCACCACGGTGCTTCGTCAGATGGCGCCCAGCCTCGGCAAGATGGTTGCCAGGGAGCAGGCGCTCGAGGGCGGGTTCCGACACACGCACGCGAGGTTGATCGCGCACGCCGAGGAAGTGGCGCTGCTCGGCGGTGCACCTCGCGAGATTGGTATCCTGGACGACGGCTTGAAGAACCTGGTGGTCACGCAGCGCTGGCACGCGCTGCAGCGGATCCGCAAGAGCGTCGCGGACAACGTGAGCAAGTTTCAGGGGTTACTCGTGGGTTCGATTTTCGTGCACGTCCCGTTCATGCTAAAGTCGACTTCAGAGGGTGAGCGAATCTCGCTCTTCCGCGCCACCGAGGAGCTGATGCTCCGGTGCGGCAGCGCGTTCACCGAGGTGCTCTTACTGGGCCGAAACCTGGACGAGCTCGCGGGTTATACCTACAGGCTCGGTCAGCTCTTTCACACCATGGATAGGTCCATCGAGGACGCCGACGCGAAACGAAAGACGGAGGAGTCCGCCGGGGAGGTTGACCTGTTCAGCGGGCCCAAGGATGCGATCTCGTTCGACGGCGTCACCGTGGGCGCGCCCGAGCAGACCGGCTACAGGCTTCTCGTCAAGAACGTGTCCCTCGTCGTGGGTCCCGGCGAGCACCTGCTCATCACGGGCCCAAACGGAGCGGGCAAGACGTCGCTGCTCCGCGTGCTCGCGGGACTGTGGGAGCCCATCGAGGGGCACGTGTCGACCCCCAAGGCTGAGAATTACGACGGCGGCAAGGTCATGATGTGGCTGCCCCAGCGTCCGTACCTGCTGCAGGGGTCGCTTCGTGACCAGGTTGTCTACCCCAACATCGCCCTCGCCGAGAGGGCCAGGCGCGGCAAGGCCAAACGGGTCGACGAGAACGCCATCGCGGACGAAGACGAGCGAGTGAAGCAGTGCCTCCGCGCGGCGGGCCTCGGAAAGTTCGTCGACGGAGGCGTGCCGGGCGTCAGCCTCGACACCAGGCACCTCGAGTGGAACGACGTCCTCTCCGGCGGAGAGAGGCAGCGCATCGGATTCGCGAGGTTATTCTATCACTCGCCGCCCTTTGCCATACTGGACGAGGCTACCAGCGCCATCAACCCCGACGAGGAGGGACAGCTGTACGAGCGGGTGATCGAGCAGGGCACGACGGTGGTGTCCATCGCGCACAGGCTGGAGCTGAGAAAGTTTCACAGGAAGGAGCTCAAGCTCGCGGGCGACGGGTCCGGCGGTTGGGAGCTCCACAAGAACGAGGCGAAACCGGGAAGCAGGGGTGGAGACGACAAGTGGAAGCTGGTCGACAAGAAGTAAGTCTTAGTGTATGAAACGTGTAGCACCATCAGATCGAAATTGATGATAAGGTCCTTTCTCAATGCATCGCGATCAAAACCAGGGCCGCTATTGGGACCGCGGCAACCAACGCTATCGACCCCGTGGTCATCTTATTCAACTCCTCCTCCTCCTCGGGGCTGGCCTCGATCTTCTTCCACTGCTTCTCCTTCGTGAGCGCGATGAGGAAGGGATCGTATTTGTCCTTGATGCCGTCGTAGTCGAACTGGTCCGCTTTCATCTTCTTCGCTGCGGTGGTCATGCCCCAGATGAGCTGATCCGCCTGCTTGCTGATTCGACCGAATTTGTTACCAATGCACCGCTTGTACATCTCCAGCGCTTCGTCCCTCCTCTGCGCGTTGTCCAGCAGCATCCCGTATGTGAACGTGATCTCGCCACCCAGTTCCGTCCGGGGGTTCACCTTCTCCACCAGGACGATGTCCTGGAGGAGCCCGATTCCCTCCTGGAAGTTACCCTTGCTCAACGAAGCCTTTGCATCCTTCAGAGCCACGTACCACCTGCTCTTGGTCCCCTCGTCGATGTCGATGCCCTGCTCCTTTCGATACTTGTTGAGCTTGTCCTGCACGCGCTTACGCCGCTCGGCGATCTGCTCCTCGGTCTCCTCCTCGCCGCCCATCGAGATCTTACGCCCGCCGCCGAACTCCTTGCTGATGTTGTCGGGGCGCTCGAACACCCCCCAGGTGCTCACCTTGGGCTGATACGCCTTCTTGGTGCCGTCCGCGTTCTTGGTCTCCCTGCCCACCACCTGCCCGATGACGTCGTTGGAGAGCTGCGCGCCCTGCTCCTCGAGCGAGCCCACGCCGCTGTCGTTGTCCACGCCGAGACCGCGCTCGCGTCTGCGGCCGGACGTGAGCATGCTCTTCTGCTCGTCGGATGGCGCGAAATCGTCATCGCCGCCCCATCCGCCGGTGTCTGGCTTGTAGACCGTCTGGCCCTCCTCGTAACCGACGATGCGCTCGTCATCGTCGAACGGGTTGTAGTTGTTGTCCTTCGTCACGATCTTCACGCGAACCTGCTGCTTCTGCCCGGGCGGAGGCGTCGGGGCCTTCTTCGCCTCCTCGAGCCGCTCCTTAGCGATGCGCAGAGTCTCCTCGAGCTCAGCCCTGGTGCCCTGGTTCTTGGACGCCTCCTGGGCCTTTGCCTGGTATTCCTTGGCCTTGGCGAGGCGTGCGGCGATGGCGTCCTGCGCGGATGATCCGGATCCGCCAGCGGGAGGCGCGTCGTCGGGCGAGGCTCTGGCGATCACCCTCGTCCATGCCGGTTTTCGAACCTTATCGGACGACGCGCGGTGTCGCGGCGAGGCGAGTGCGCGAGCCGCCGGCGATGCGTGCGGGCACGCGACAATCATCGTGACCGCGCGCGACTGTCTCGCGCGGCTAGACGCCTTCGATGCGCCGGCGGGTGGGCGGCTCTGCGCGGCAACACGTGAGGGCGTGCCTTGCCAGCTTGGCGAACTTCGCCAGCTGGCGTTCAGTCTTCGACGCTTTGGCCACGTCTCAATTCGCGCTGGGTTCCCTGGTACACTTCCCTAAGCGACGCACGATCGAGAGCCAATTCTTCGTTCGTGAGACCGACTGCCGCGGAGCGACGCCTTGTCATGCACCCCGCGCCGCCCGAGGATATCCTCCCGTCGCGCAAAGGGACCAGGAACCCGCTCGTACTCGTCGGCGCCGCAGCAACCGCGGGTGTTTTGACAGCCGGATTCGTGGCGTTCAAGGCTGGAAACGCGAACTTGTCTCAGACTATGATGAAGGCGCGCGTGTTCGCGCAGGGAGCCACTATCGCGCTCATGGTTGGAACCTCCGGAGCAGTAGTCCTGCCCTCTTTCACCGGGTCCAAGTAGACACGTCGAGCACGCACAGAAGCAGTAGAGAACACACTTAGGTATTAGGCAAAAAAAGGTGATGATGATCTTCAGATCGGGCGCGGCGCGCGCCCTTGCTGCCACGATCCGTCCCGCGCGGTCCTCTCCCGCGCTCAACGTGATCACGGCGCGACATATCGAGCCCGTGGGCGGCGCCCTCGCGCACAGATCGCACCTCGCGATCCCTCGGGGCTTCGCGACTGACACGGAGAGAATACTCGGAAGGAAGGGTACCAACAGGGCGGAGGAACCAGGCGTGGAAAAAGATGCGGATGGCGCGACCGAGAGCATGCGCAGGCGCAAGGCCGAGGACGACGAGTTCGCGGGCATCATGCGCCAAAAGCTCATCAACGAGTCCATGAAGCACGTCGCATCGCACGGCTTCACCGTACGCGCCATCCAGCGCGCGGCGACCGAGATGGGCTACACCCCCGCGTACGCGACGTTGATCCCGAGGGGAGCCGGATCGCTCGTGGAGCACTTCGTCGACGAGTGCGACAGCAGGCTCAGCCTGAGGATCGCCACCACCGGCGAGGACGAACTGAAGGACCTGACCCCGGAGGAGAAGATGGTGAAGGTCATCGGGTGGCGCCTCGACATGCTCAAGGAACACGCGGAGCATTGGGGCGCGGCGCTGGCGGTGATGGGGCGACCCGAGAATCTGCCGACGACGCTTCGCCAGCGCGCGATGCTCGCGGATGAGCTCGTCGGCGCGGCGGGTCCCACCATGACCGGACTCGACTCGTCTAAGGGCGGGAACATCACCGCGGCCGCGAAGGCTGCGGGCTTTTACGGCGACAGGGCCGCGGCCGGCGCGCTTTACGCCGCTTGCGAGCTCTTCCTCGTCACCGACACCTCCCCCGGGTTTGCAGACACGGACGACTTCGTCCGGCAGAGGACACGCGAGATGTTCGATCTCGCGAGCGGCGTGGAGCGGGTCGGGGGATTCGCAGTGCGCAACGTGAAGAGTCTCATAAACAGCGACGCTCTTCCCCCGTTCGTGAAGGCGGAGCTGCAGAAGGCAGTCGGCGGTTTTGGAAAAGTCCTCGGATTTGCGGGATTTGCGCCGCCCCCCGGGAGCGATGCAAAGAAGGGAGACTCCCACTAGTTAGGCGAATATTGTTTCTTTGTGAATAAGTGTTGATATCGAATACTTTCAACGAATTGTGCTAAGCAAGGCCGCCTCAGTCCACCTTGATGTTCCTATAGATCTTTCGAACAAACGCGCTCGCGCCGCAGTACCCAATCGCGCCCGTGGTGATGCCCAGCGCGAGGCAGAACATCGCCGTGTACCCGAAATAGAAGCACGTCTGGAAGAAACCAGTCATCTTCGTCTTGAAGGCGAAGTAATATATGCTGTACAGGTACACGTAACCCGCCACGGATGCGGCGGAGTTGAACGCCGTCCACTGCCACTTGTGGTTCTCCGCGTTTAGCAAAAAGTACGTGCCGACGATGGTGATGCACAGCGTGACGATGACCAAGATGCAAAACACCAGCAGGAAGAAACCGTACACGTAGTAAACCTTGTACGACCATATCGATGTGAACACAAAGTACGTCTCGATGAAGATGGACCCGAACGGGAGCAAACCCCCCGCGACGCTGATCCAGTTCGGCGTGAGGAACCACGGCGCCTCGGGGATGGGTCGGGGAATCGCCTTGACCCGGCACGGGTTATCGGGCGCGCCGTTCCAGTTGCGACCTATGACGGTACCGAAGAGCACCAGCGGGAAGGAGATGCACGACCACATGACGAATATGACCACCATCGTCCCGAACGGCACGGCGGCCAAGGAGTGGTAGAAGATGGCAACCGTGTTGAGCGCAAACGCGATGCCGAAGCACAACCCGGGGAAGAGACCCGCGGTGAGGAGCATGGCCTTGATCCACGATTTGCCCTCCTTCCTGGCGTTGTAACCCCCGCTCACGTAGCCTCCAACGAAGCTGGTGAGCGCGTAACACGTGATGAACACGGTGATGATCGTCCCCCTGCCCTCGTAGAGCATCCCGAAAATGGTGATGAGGATGACGAGAAGGATGAGTAGCGCCATCTGCACGCCGGTGCCGATGAGTGCGGAGAGTGCCGGGAGGTACCGGGGCGCGCGGAAGACGTCGCCGTGGACAAGTTTCCAGCCACTCTCTTCCATCGATGCGCCTTGGTCCATGGCCTCGATGTCGTCGTCGTCCCGTGAGTACTTGGCGTAGTCCTTGCGCAGCGTCCGCATGAGGATCATGGACACGAGGCCGGTGAGGAAGATGACCATCATGAACGAGTTGAAAATCGAGAACCAGTGGATCTGGTGCTCGAAGAAGTTGTAGTCGAGGTACCGCTCGAACCTCTTGCCGAATTTCGTCTCCGTCGGCTTCCAGTTGACGCTGTACGTGAACTCGAGGTCCGTGCCGGGCACCAACGGCTTTGGGTTCTCCGCGGTGAGGTTCACGCCGATGATCCTGTCGCCGTTGTACGAGATGTCGAAGGTCTTGTGAGTGTAGATGTACACCGTGCCGCCTCTGTGCTCGACGACGTCGTCGGCCATGAGGTCCGCGGCCTCCGCGGTGGTCGTCGCGCTCTTGGATCCCGTCAGGGTGCTCTTCTCATCGACGTGCTCCCCGACGAAGCCCCATATCGGCAGATCGTCCATCACGAACTCGTACCAGTAGTGGTGCCGGATCGCGCGCTTGAATTTCTTGACGTCGTTCGCGTCCAGCGACGTGACGCACATCGTCTTCTTCGGCTGATCGTGCCTGAACCTGAACTCCATGTTGCTATCGATGAGCTCGTTACCCTCCAGGATCTCCCCGAGGCCGCCCCACTTGTGCTTCGGCCTTTTGCCGTCGACGCCCTCCACCTTGCAGAACGGCAGCTCGTGATAATTGTACGTCTCCTGCGGGTTGTTGAAGGGGCCGACCTTGTTGACCCAGAGTGTGACAGCGTCGCCGACCAGGTACTTATGATCGTACTCATCGGCGCTGGCCACGCCGATGAGCGCCGCGACGCAGAGCGCAACCAAAACCCGCCTCATCGCGTCTGCAGTTGTGACGGATCGTTCGGCTCTGTGTGAGATCAATAAATCGGGCTGACGTTGCCCGATCCCGAGCGCCCGACTGCCCGAGAGGTGGACTGATGAGGCAACCTGTCCCCTGCACAGCTCGGCACAGCCATGCACGCCTCCGCGCGCCCCAACCTCGCCGCTCCTCCCGGACCGGCGGTGTCTCCACGCCGTCGCGCGCATCGGCCGCGCACGACTCCGTCCACTACGATCCGAGCGGTCGCGGCCGAGTCCCTGACTCGCGTCGCCCCTGAGCAGGAGTGGCCACCTGGCGATCGGCTCTCGTTCTCCTCGCCCCCAGGGATAAAGCGTCAGCTCGCCCCTCCTGGAGCGTGCCCCGTGGTGGTGTGCCCCGGG
>Ga0181573_10005020_pt1 | contig 11074 bp, 11 predicted proteins | sample 101ome_25_FD_148643 | JGI IMG/M metagenome (GOLD analysis project Ga0181573, IMG submission 148643) | Coastal salt marsh microbial communities from the Groves Creek Marsh, Skidaway Island, Georgia - 101409BT metaG (spades assembly) | ecosystem: Environmental > Aquatic > Marine > Intertidal zone...
GCGCGGGGGTGGCGGGGGGGGGGGGGGGGGGGGGGGGGGGGGGGGGGGGGGGGGGGGGGGGGGGGGGGGGGGGGGGGGGGGGGGGGGGGGGGGGGGGGGGGGGGGGGGGGGCGCGGGCGAGTGAGTCGGCGCGAGCGAGCGAGAGAACGAGAGCGACTTCCGGTGCACCGGAAGCCAGTGGTGGACTCGACCTTTGGAGGTCGAGTCCACCGTGCGACGACGACGACAAACCCGCCGCGTCCCGAGCCTTGTATCGTGCGTATACGTATACAACGTGCCCAGAGAGGCGAGGGAGAAGCGACTTCCGGTGCACCGGAAGCCGCAAGTGTGGCTCGAGGCGTGTAGGAGGACTTGGATGTCGAGTCCACCGTGCGACGACGACGACAAACCCGGCGCGTCCCGAGCCTTGTATCGTGCGTATACGTATACAACGTGCCCAGAGAGGCGGAGGGAGCCCAAAGAACGACGTACGACTCGCGAATTGGCCGAGGACGAACATGACCAAGAGAGCACGTGCCGTGCGAACTGTGCGCGGACTGCGGCACGTTGCAGCGGCCATGGTGCTTGAAAGAGGCTTGAGAACCTTGAGACCTATACGGGCATATGAAAGTGACTTTGCGCTGGGTTTGGCGTTTTGGCGTACCTGAATCGGTGCCTGCCAAACGATTCGGATTCGGATTACGTCAGAGTGTTGCTCGGCGATGAACGTATCGTGTGCACTGAGGGCAGCGAGGATGTTTTCCAGCTTCAGCAGACCCGCGCACCCCCCAGCCGTCACGGTGCCTGTCTGACGACGTGATGGTCACTCGTACAGGTATCCGATCACTTTCTAGGCAAGGGAGGGCAGTCCACCCAGCTCCATCCATCACCCGAGTAGCTCGCTCACCTGCAGCCATAGGTGATCGCCCACTCGGGTCGGCGAAGCGACCGACGCGGAGGGCCGCGACGGCCAGACCTTTGCCCAGGCACCCAGTCGGGTCGCTCGGTCCGGCCAAACCAACCAACCAACTAACCAATCACACCAGTCAATCAATCAATCATTACACGCAAGCTGGGACGATCTAATCGGTGAGCTTGGCCTTGAGCTCGGCGAGCTTCTCCTCGAGCTGCCTGATTTCGTTCTCGACGACGGCGCGAGACATCTCGTGGATGCCCATGTCAGCGTTGTACGGCACGATGAGGTTTTTGCTGAACAGCTTGAGCCGCTCCACGCCTCGGACCTCCTCTTCGAGCAAGGGGCACAGCACGACGTGAAAGTCCTCGTCATACAGCTCCCCGAAGTTGTCCAGGTACTTGCGCTGCTGCTTCACCCGAGCCTGCAACAGCCGAGACGAGCCCACCTCGGACGGCCAAATGATCTGGTTGACCACGATATTCCGGCAGTCAATCGAGAACTTGGTGAGCTCCTGGATCAGTCGCTCCGTCTCGTACAGCGAGAGGAACTCCGGGATGGCGACGGCCACGAACGTCGTCAGCTCTGGGTCCTGGAACTGCTTGTTCGCCTCGGTCACCACCTCCTTCAGCTTCTCGACTTTATCCAGCATCCCTGAAACCATATCCTCCGACCCGGGTCCGGACAGCAGACTCGACGCCGTGCTCAGCAACCCGCCAAAGCTGTCCTTGAGCGACAGCAGCTTCCCCAGCCCCTTCTCCAGCGTCGTCGGGAACTGCAACAGGCGCAACGTGTGTCCCGTCGGCGCCGTATCGAACACCACGCACGAATAGCTCATGGTCTGCACGCGTTTCATCACCTCGGCGAAGGACATGGCCTCGTCGATACCCGGAATCGATGACCCCAGGTCCGCCAGGAAGCCACCGTCGTCCAGGCCCTCCATCGTCTCCAGCTCGCTCATGTCCGGGTTCGGGTCAACCTCCATCGCCCACAGGTTGTCAAAGCCGTTCACCTGGGTAGGCGACTTGGTGAACTTCTGTCGAAATGCGTCAGACAGGTTGTGGGCCGGGTCGGTACTGATGAGAAGGACGGACTCTCGGTGCTGCGCCAGCTGCACTGCCAGCGAGCAGCTCGTCGTCGTCTTCCCGACACCTCCCTTGCCACCCACGAAGATCCATTTGAGCGACTCCTGGTCCAGAATGTTCTGGAGCGAGGGCTCCAGGGCGTCGGACTCGGACATCTAGATTGGTGGTCGAACTCGGAGGAACGAACGTCCACGCAAGGGCGCTCGGATGATACAGGTATACTTCCGCAGCAGTCTCTGTCGCCTGGGCACGAAATACGACGGACAAACGCGGTTGATCACGAATAACAAGTGGGGCGTTCTTTTGTCCGCAGACATTTATCACTCTCCGGCGATTCTGCTCGCACGCACGGCGCGATATCACCATGAACTACGGAGGAGGCTACGGCTCAATGCTGGGCGACGACCCGCGGGGCCTGTACAAGTGCGTTTTCGTCCGGAAGCTCCCTGATCGTTCGAGTTCGAATCGATACCTCTCTCTCGTTCACGCTCGCCCAGCGACGAGAGCGCCGCGCGGCGCCCTCGACGACGGTGCGCGGGTGTGACGATGGGTGACTGGTCGTCGCGTCGCGCCCCATGAGACGCCGAGGAGTCCTCGACTGGTGATCGCTCCCTCGCTCCCTCGCTCCCTCGCTCACACCTTCCCCAACTTCCCTGACCTATCCAGGAAGTCCAAACGGGGCTTCGTCTCCAGGATCGCGTCGTTTCACGGCGCCATCGCATGGATGCTGTTCCTCTCGACGTTGCTGTACGCGGTCAAGACGCGGAGCTCAATGTCCAAGGAGCTCGCCGAGCTCCGGCAGTTTTCCAGCTCGTCGGAAGCCGAGACGTTTGATAAGATGAGCAAGCTTAATCAGCAGATCTCCCAGAAGAACAAAGAGATTGGCGACCTGAACAAGGCAATGCGGGCCAAGGACAAGAGTTTGGAGTCCCTGGAGACAGAGAAGGCGGCCGAGCAGGCCAACTTGCAGATCGCCAAGGACGAGACGAGCCGGTGCATGCAGCGCGAGAGCTCGCTGAACAGACAGCTGAGCGACTGCAACGCCCACTGCGCGAAGGAGCTCGATTCGCACGACGAGTCGCATCGGTCAAAGGACGCCGAGATCGAGGGGCTCAGGCTCAAGGTCGAACAGCTGATCGCGCAGACGCAGCAGCAGCAGCAGCAGCAGCAGCAGGAGCCGTCGCCAGTGCCGATGAACAACAACAAACAGAACAACAACCAGGCCAAGAAGGGCAACAAGGCACAGCAGCAGCAGCAGCAGCAGCAGCAGCAGCAAGTGCCGACCCCACCAGGCAAGGTGGAGAACGTCCGATACGAAGAGTCCGAGCAGCAAGACGACCCCGTCGCGAACAACAACGAGAATATTGTGGTGACGCCTCTGCCGACCCCCCCGAACTCGAACCCGAAACGGCGGAAGAAGAAGCCGTCCAAGCTGGAGCAGGACATCGGCGTCACGGAGGACGAGCAGTACGACTATTGAATCAAATTGAGTTGCATTCAAACAGTATGGTTAAACAATTTCACCGCCACCACCCTATTCCAAGCTGGGCACGACGGGCGTCCGCTGCCGGGCCTTGAGCTCGTCGGCCGTCAGCCTCGGCAGCTCCTGGAGCAGATCGAACGTGGCCACCTGGTTGAATCCAGTGTCCCAGCTGATGCCGACGGCGTACGACCCGACGCTCCGGATCTCCAGCGGCACGATGCCATCGTCCACGTCGTCGTCGTTCGACAACTTGACGCCCGTCCACTCGTCGATGCTGAGCGCGCTGGTGTCGTTCCGCCGCACGGTCGCGGGGTCGAGGTAGAACTCGACCGCGTCCGACGCCGACGACGTCGCCGTCCCCGGCACGCGCACGGCCAGCGCCCGCAGCTGTTCGTCGTAGCGCACGGCGTTCTTCGGTACTTTGGACAGTTTCGCCGCCTCACGGACCACGCAGGCTCCAAGCTCCTGGAACACGGAGGCCGTCTTGCCGGCCGGATCGGCCACCACGAGCGGGGTACCACTGTCCCCGGCGGACGATAGCCGAGGGTCGATGGGGAACCTGACGAGCCACGGGATCCCAAAGTCTTCCTGGATCCGCTGGCCCGACCCCTCCCCGAACGGATAGTACCGCTTGCCGTCGTCGCCGTCAAAGTAGCTCATGTTCTCCGAGATGGCCACGCAGGGCACCTCCATGCGGGCAAACATCCGGATGCCCTTGGCCACGTCGACAAAGGCCAGGTTCTGCGGCGTGGTGACGACGACGGCGCACGTGAAGCCGATGCTCTGGCACAGCGTCAGCTGGATGTCGCCAGTGCCGGGCGGGAAGTCGACCACCAGATAGTCGAGCTCTCCCCAGTCGGTGGTCAGCAGCAGCTGCTCGATCAAGCCGCTCACCATCGGGCCGCGCATGATGGCGGCCGCGCCCTGCTGCGCAAACCCAAAGCTCACGCCCTTGACCCCCTCGTACTCGACCGGCGTGATTTGCTTCGTCTCGGGGTCCATCTGCAACACGCGAACCTCCGGGCTGATCATCGTCGGCAGCGACGGTCCGTAGACGTCCGCGTCGAAGATGCCCACCTTGGCCCCCATCTGCGCGAGCCTGTCGACGAGGAGTGCGCGTCGAGGGAGCGAGCGAGAGACGTGAGCGAACAGCGAACGGCGAACAGTGAATAGCGAAGGGTCAATAGTCCCGGGTCAAGCGACAACGAGAACGAGAACGACAACAGCAGCGACAGCAACAGAGACGCACATGTAGGCCAGGTTGACGCTCGTCGTCGACTTGCCGACGCCCCCCTTGCAGCTGCTCACCGCCACGACGTGCTTGACATGCTTCAACCCGTTTGGCCGCGTGTCGTTGGCCTGCACGGTCTGGGCCGTCATCGTCAACTGGACGTCGTCCACCCAGTCGATCGCCGACACCCTCTCCAGCGCGCTCCGCTCAAACTCGTCCTTGATGGGACACGCCGGCGTCGTCAGCTCCAGCGCGAACGAGACATTGTTCCCTTCGATCTTGAGCGCCTTGACGAAGCCGCACTCGACGATGTTCATCCCAAAGTCTGGGTCCATAATGGTACTGAGTGCCTTGAGCACCTCGCCTTCGCGAGATGGGGCAGCCTCCCTCTGCTCGGCACGGACCACCGCAAGGCCCCTCGTCGTCCTCGTGGTCTTCGTCTTCGTCGTCGTCGCGCTCTCGCGGGCGTCACGCCCCCGAACGGACCGCGACAGGCGGGCACTGTGCCGTTTAGTACCAGCGTTTAGGAACACAGCAGCCCTCAAGCCGCCACGCTGCGCTGTAGGCGCTGCAGGCGCGCGCATTGCCCGCCATCTGGCAACAATTGCACTCATCGAGTGGGTGAATTGAATCGAGTGGGTCAATGTGGGTGAATGCTGTGGTTTTACAATTTTCGGAGCTGGCGTTCAGAGGCTCTGAACGCCAGAGACACGTGTCTCTCCCCCTATCTCTCCCCCTATCTCTCCCACCATCTCTCCCCCCTATCTCTCTCTCTCTCACCAGAGCGGCGGCGGCGCGGTGTGAAAGCGGGGGTCCACCCCCCACAGGCTCCCGTACGAGACTGCCGCGCCGATCAACCCCATCACAACAGCCATCATGAAGATGCCATAGAGCACCGAAAGCGAGTTCAGGTTGCTGCCGACGTACACGTCTCCCTTCCAGTTACCGCCGGCATCCGCCTTGGCCTGTTGCTCCAGCGCCAGCTGCTCCGCCTTCAAGTACGTCTCCCTTAGGAGCTCGAGCTCTTCGCCGATGGACGTTCCAGTCCCCAGAAGCTGCGGCTTCTTCATCCGCTCCAGCTCCTCCTCCGTGAAGCCCCGCTTCATGCGACCCGAGAGAATGGGGATCTCGTCGTCGTCGCTCGCGCGGAGGGAGAGTCGGGAGAGCCGTCCGCCGCGTCCGCGCCTGCCAGCCTGGCGCACGAAGCACCTCGGAAGCACGACGCCGGCGTGTCCGGCTCCGGAAGTCGTCGAGGTGAGCATCATATCGATATGTGTCGTCGTTTCGGTGGGCGAAAAAACTTTCTGTTCTGTTCTGTCCTGTCGTACGACAGTCACCCGGACGGACCTTCTTCTTCTGGAAGACACCGCGCGAGAGAGAAGACTAGTCGACCTTCATCTCGTCGCCCATCGACTCCCCTCCCTCGCCCTGCCCCATCGTCACGCGATTCGGAACGCTGACTCCGGCACACGTCTCGTTGCACGCTTTGACGTACGTCCGCAGGGCACCGGACACCTTCTCCTTGAACGAGGCGATGGCCCGCTCGACGGCCTCCTTGTTGTCTTCCTCTGCCGACGCCTCGAGCCCGCGCACCACCTCGGCCGCCACGTCCAAGGCATCGACGAGGTCCTGCAACGAGACGGGTGGGATTGACGACCGGGCGTCTGTGTGAGAGCGAGCGACGTACGTGCGACCTCGATTTTCTCCCTCGGGTTCTCGTCGTCCACCTCCCCGCGAGGCCGCCGACCCTCAGCGTCGGGATCGCACGTCGACGTCCACGTCCACGTCCACGCACCTTGTCGGCTCGCCGCAGCTCTTCCACGACCGCAGCGTTGTGAGTGCCCGAGGTCGCCATCGCCCTCTTTTGAAACTGTTCTGTACGCGCGCGCATTCTTTTTGTCGTTCACGCTCAAGCAGCGGTCCTCGTCCAGCGACACACACTACGGTAGGGAGACCGCTTCGATGCTCGGAACGTGCGTCAGGCAGGCGAAAAAGTTGGCCGCCTCCATGCAGACGAGGCTGCATGGAGGCCGGATAGCAGACGCAGCGGCCGACCTCTTCGCCGTCGGCCAGGAACACGCCGTCGGCGACCTGGCGTCGGTCGCGCGGTGGCGGACGTCGACGTCGACGTCGACGTCGGCGTCGGCGACCTCGACGCTGACGTCGGGACGAATGGCGACCCGCTTCCTGTCCACCACGACCGCCCTCCGGTCCGAGCCGGCGGCCGACAGCCAAGAGTCCTCGGGAGACTTGCATCGCGTGAGGAACATTGGAATTTCCGCACACATCGACTCGGGCAAGACCACGCTCACGGAGCGCATCCTCTTCTACTCGGGGAGAATACGGCAGATCCACGAGGTCCGAGGCAAGGACGGGGTCGGTGGGTACTGCTCCCACGCTCTCGCGGCCTCGCGCCCTCGCGCTCTCGCGATCCCAGACTCGCACGCACGCTGACCGTCTCACGTCGCATCGTCAACGTACTTTTTCTCGCCAGGCGCCGTGATGGACAGCATGGAGCTCGAGAAGGAGCGCGGCATCACGATCGCGTCGGCCGCGACCTTCTGCTCCTGGAAGGACACGCAGATCAACATCATCGACACCCCGGGGCACGTCGACTTCACCGTCGAGGTAGAGCGCGCGCTCCGCGTGCTCGACGGGGCCGTGCTGGTCCTCTGCTCGGTCGGCGGCGTGCAGAGCCAGTCAATCACGGTCGACAGGCAGATGCGGAGATACGAAGTCCCAAGGGTCGCGTTCATCAACAAGATGGACCGGCCCGGCGCAAATCCCGATCGTGTGCTCGAGCAGCTCCGGGAAAAGCTCAGGCTCAACGCGGCGTTCGTGCAGCACCCGATCGGGGCCGAGGACGACTTCTCCGGGGTCGTCGACCTCGTCCACATGGAGGCCTATCGGTTCACCGGACCCTCTGGAGAGACGGTTGAGACGTATCCGGTGCCCGACGACCTCGTGTCCAAGTGTCTGGACGCCCGGAACGTCCTGGTCGAGCGCCTGGCGGACGTCGACGACGAGGTCGCCGAGCTCTTCCTCGCCGAGGAGGACGTGCCGGCCGACGTCCTCCAGGCGGCCATCCGAAGGGCAACCATCGGCCTGTCGTTCGTCCCCGTCTTCATGGGAAGCGCGTTCAAGAACAAGGGCGTCCAGGTGGGTATTGAACTCGACCGACGTGCGCTCGCTCGCTCTCCCAACGCCGTGACTCTCTTACTCACTCGCGCTTCGCGCTCGTTCGTTCGTTCGTCCAGCCCCTGCTAGACGGCGTCCAGCGCTTTCTGCCCGCCCCGCCCGACGTTCCCAACTGGGCGCTCGACGTGAACAAGGACGAGGAGAAGGTCCTGGTACCGTCCGACCCCAGAGGACCGCTGATCGCGTACGCGTTCAAGCTCGAACAGGGGCCGTTCGGCCAGCTGACCTACGTGCGCGTCTACTCGGGCGAGCTCAAAAAGGGGCAGATGATCACCAACCTGTCGACGGGTAAGAAGATCAAGGTGCCGCGACTTGTCCGCTGCCATTCGGACGAGCTCCAGGACATCGACTCGGCCAGCGCCGGCGACATCGTCGCCCTCTTCGGCGTCGACTGCGCGACGGCCGACACGTTCACCGACGGCTCGGTCAAGCTGGCCATGCAGTCGATGAACATCGCCGACCCGGTCGTCACGCTGGCCATCGCTCCCAAGGCCAGGGACATGTCTGCCAACTTCTCCAAGGCGCTCAACCGCTTCCAGAAGGAGGACCCCACGTTCCGCGTCGAGCAGGACAAGGAGAGCGGCGAGACCATCATCAGCGGCATGGGCGAGCTGCACCTCGAGATCTACGTCGAGCGGCTCAAGCGCGAGTACAACGTCGACGCCGACGTCGGCAAGCCCAAGGTGGCCTACCGCGAGGCCATCACCAAGCGCGCCGACTTTGACTACCTGCACAAGAAGCAGTCTGGCGGCCAGGGCCAGTACGGCCGCGTGTGCGGCTACATCGAGCCGCTGCCCGAGGGTTCCCAGGAAAAGTTCGTCTTCGAGAACGCCATCATCGGGAGCGCCATCCCGCCCAACTTCATCCCGGCCGTGTCCAAGGGCTTCGAGGAGGTCGTCAACGCCGGGTCGCTGGGCGGCTGGCCGGTCGAGGGCGTCAAGGTGGTGATCAACGATGGCAACGCCCATGCCGTCGACTCGAGCGAGATGGCCTTCAAGCTCGCGGCCATGTACGCCTTCCGCCAGGCCTACCCGCAGGCATCACCCACGGTCCTGGAGCCCGTCATGGAGGTGGCCACCGTCGTCCCCGTCGAGTTCCAGGGGGTGTGCGTGGGCGCCATCAACCAGATGCGCGGCCAGATCCTCGACTCGACGCAGGAAGGCGACGACGTGACCATCACGTCGCACGTGCCGCTCCAGCAGCTCTTCGGGTACAGCTCGGCGCTGCGGAGCTTGACGCAGGGCAAGGGCGAGTACTCGATGAATTTCTTCGAATACAGGGCGGTCGCGGGGGACGAGCTGAAAAAGCTGCTCGGCAGCGGAGCGGGTTGAAGTCTTCTGAGCGACGTCGGCGTTCTTTCCATTGCGATGCATGGTGGTGTTGAATAAACACCAGGTAAGTTTGGTTCGGATATACCCCGAAGCGATTTACGCTCCGAATCCGTACAGGGTGCGTCCCTGCCTCTTGAGCGCGTACACCACGTCAAAGGCGGTGACGGTCTTGCGGCGGGCGTGCTCCGTGTAGGTCACGGCGTCACGGACGACGTTCTCCAGGAACACCTTGAGGACACCGCGGGTCTCCTCGTAGATGAGTCCAGAGATACGCTTGACACCTCCACGGCGAGCCAGACGCCTGATGGCGGGCTTGGTGATTCCCTGGATGTTGTCGCGCAACACCTTCCTGTGGCGCTTGGCGCCACCCTTTCCGAGGCCTGCAGGGTGGTGGTGGGAGGAGGACGACGACCGGTGAGCGTGTGTGCGGTGGGCCTGCTACCCTGCTGCGTCGGAGGTCCACCGATCCAGCCAAAAACTCCGGGCCCGTCTCCGGCGCGCGACGTACCTTTGCCTCCCTTTCCGCGTCCAGACATGATCGATATGAGTTTCTGGGTATAAAAGGTCAATTAAGACTTTAATTGTAGCGAGCAGGGACGGAGTACGGAGCGTAAAACTACGATTTCGGATGCCAAAACGGCCGACCTAGGCAGGTGTGACGAATACTCGACGCTGAGGGGGTCGTTGAAACTCAACGGCACCCTCAGCGTCCAGAACCGGCCACACCTGCCTAGGTTGGCCGATTCGGCATGGAAATCCGACGTGTTTCCTCGATTTCTCCCGTCTCACGCACGCCCCGCCGTCCCGTTCGCCATATCATATTATCATATCGATAACTGAAACTCGTCATCATGGCTAGGACCAAGCAGACCGCCAGGAAGTCCACCGGAGGAAAGGCTCCGAGGAAGCAGCTCGCCACCAAGGCCGCTCGCAAGAGCGCTCCGGCCACCGGAGGAGTGAAGAAGCCGCACAGGTACAGGCCCGGAACCGTCGCCCTGCGTGAGATCCGCAAGTACCAGAAGTCGACCGAGCTCCTCATCCGCAAGCTCCCCTTCCAGAGGCTTGTCCGTGAGATCGCTCAGGACTTCAAGACTGACCTCAGGTTCCAGTCTTCCGCCGTCCTGGCCCTCCAGGAGGCCGCCGAGGCGTACCTCGTCGGACTCTTCGAGGACACCAACCTGGCTGCCATCCACGCCAAGCGTGTGACCATCATGCCGAAGGACATCCAGCTGGCTCGCCGTATCCGCGGAGAGCGCGCTTAAGCGTCGTTCGAGGCTCTATGACGTCTTCTTCTTGACGCATACCACCCAAACCCTGGTGTTTATTCAACACCACCATCGTGATAAAGATTGGAAATCGATTATCTGTGCCAGGCCGGCCGTTACAGACGTCGGTCATATCGCATTGGTTCTTGCCTGCCACTTCTTCTTCTTGCGCTTGCCAGAGGTAGAGCCCGCGCCGTCCCTCGTCTTCTCTCTCCTCCTCCTCTTTGTGTCGTGTCGTCGATCGCGGAAGCTCGCGCGCTCACGGACGCCGCGGGCAAGGTGGATGCGACAGGACTTTTGTTCCACTGCGATCCTGATCTCTTCTAAACGAGTCTGTAACGAACGAGCTGTACGTAATTTCCATATACTAGGGTTGGTGGTGATCATAATCACCAGTTTGGTTGGGGTTGAAGGCGCCCGCAGGCTCGGGCGTCGCCGCCCTCGCCGTCAGACGACCGACGAGGGGAATTTAGGCAGAGGTGAACTTGGTCACGGCCTTGGTTCCCTCGGAGACGGCGTGCTTGGCCAGCTCACCCGGGAGGACGAGCCTGACGGCGGTCTGGATCTCCCTGGAGGTCAGCGTCGGCTT
>Ga0181573_10005021_pt1 | contig 11074 bp, 9 predicted proteins | sample 101ome_25_FD_148643 | JGI IMG/M metagenome (GOLD analysis project Ga0181573, IMG submission 148643) | Coastal salt marsh microbial communities from the Groves Creek Marsh, Skidaway Island, Georgia - 101409BT metaG (spades assembly) | ecosystem: Environmental > Aquatic > Marine > Intertidal zone...
AAAGCTAAGGTTGATCGAGTCTTTAGGCGAGAGGGTCTTGGGTCCCTGATTCGCGGTCCGGGGGGGCGGCAACGGGAAAGGAGAAAGCGGTAGCGTCGCCCCGTTGTCCGTGACGGTGAAAAACCTGCTCTTTAAAGTTGATCACCCCAGATGCCTGGATGATCACCCCGGTCGTTGCCCGCGTGCCGTAGTGACCATCGGTAATGAATGGATCGCTGTGAGGCGCATTAGCATCATTGCTCCGCATCATTGCCAGTAGCGTTTCAAGCGTTAATGCTTCCGGTTCGCTTAATGCTGCTTCGATGGCACCGCGCGTGAATGTCACCTTGGGCCAATCGCAATCTAAGTAGCGATTAGACAATGCGTAATACCCGGGTGAGAGTCGTTTTGACAGGTTTAACCGATTATTGAAATAAAAGAAGCCTGTGTGGTCCATCAGTAACAGATTAAAGCCTCGATAATCTTGAGCGCGGTCCGTAATTGATGCCAGATATTCCTCAGCGGATACATTCCCAGTCAGGAAATTGGTAATTAATTCGCCTCGGGTGGTCGACGGCAGCGGATCTGGAACAGGCTCGCTATAATTAGTGAGCGCAGCGAAGCGGCCTGCGCGATCGACCGCCATCCAAGTTCCCCCACCCCGGAGATCGCGGCCCGCGAGAATATTGGGTGCTGTTGGCCAGAATGAAGCTTGGGCAGTTGGACGTTCGTGAAACTCGTCTCGATTTGCTGCTACCACCAATTGATGATCGATGTTTGGCTGGTATGCAAATGCAATGAGACACATAGTGCGGATTTGATCTCTGGAAAGTAGAGGGTGGCCCGAGCATATCAAAGCACGGCGTGCTGCTAAAGAAGGAAGATCCGGGCGACTACGCCCGTGACCTACGCTGCATTGAACTTGATCATATGGATGGATGAGCTTATGAGATACCCAGATATCGATCCCGTCGCTCTGTCTTTGTTCGGGCAGGTTAATATTCACTGGTATGCCATCAGTTATCTTCTCGCCTTTTTTTTGTGCTGGCAGATACTGAAGACGACCAGAGGCAACGGGGACCCAATCTGGACTGATCAGCAAATCTCGGATTTGCTATCGGTGGGCATGCTCGGGGTGATTTTAGGGGGTCGGATTGGCTACATTCTGTTCTACGGCTTTGAGAGTTTCCTGAACAATCCCTTGATTCTTTTTAAGATCTGGCAGGGGGGTATGTCATTTCACGGCGGGATGCTTGGGGTGATTATTGGTCTTTGGGTTTACGCGAAACAGACCCGCAGGCCCTTCTTCGCTGTGACGGACTTTGTCGTGCTTGGCGTCCCGCTGGGTCTTGCTTGTGGCCGCATCGGCAATTTCATCAATGCAGAGCTGCCTGGCCGAATAACAGAGGTACCTTGGGGCCTTATTTATCCTGGAGATTTTGTGACCAGGCACCCATCAAGTCTTTATCAGATGTTGGCAGAAGGTCCGTTCTTGCTGGGTTTCGTGTGGCTCGTGAGCTGGCGAACATCGAGAGTCGGCGCACTGTCCGGTGCGTTTTTGTTAGGTTATGGCTGCCTGAGGTTTTGCACAGAGTTTTTTCGTCTTCCGGATGCACACATGGGGTTTATGGCCTTTGGCTGGATGACGCAGGGACAAATTCTCTGTATCCCAATGATATTATTCGGGCTTTACCTGATGTTGATTCGCAAGCCAGCCTAAGCGTTTAAAGCCGAAGTCGTCGGGAAGGACAGTCGAGATCGATCCAAGGAGGGTCCACGATGAAAATTGAACCAAAAATAAAAGGGTTTCTCTGCACGACCGCGCACCCTGAGGGTTGTGCTGCAGAGGTTCATCAGCAAATCCAGGTGGTTGAAAATCAAGGTGCTATTTCCGGTGCGCCACAACGGGTGTTGGTGATTGGGGCTTCGGGCGGCTACGGACTCGCCAGTCGAATCGTTGCTGCGATGGGGTGCGGCGCGCAGACAATGGGTGTTTTTTTTGAACGACCCGCGAAAGGGGCTCGAACCGCTTCCCCAGGCTGGTATAAAACCGCGGCCTTTACGGAAGAGGCAGAGAGGAGGGGGCTTTACTGTAAGAATTTTAACGGGGACGCCTTCTCGACTGAGATGAAGGCATCAGTCATAAGAGAAATTCAGGCCGATTGGGGACAAGTCGATTTGGTTGTCTACTCCCTTGCGGCGCCAGCCCGAACACTGGCGTCCGGTGAAACGGTTCGGAGCACGTTAAAACCGATTGGCGCTGCGTTTTCGGGCGCCACGATTGATTTCAATTCCGAGGAAATTCGGTCAATCAGCCTCGATCCAGCAACCGATCAAGAGGTTGCTGATACGGTTCAAGTCATGGGCGGTGAGGATTGGCAAGATTGGATAACGGCGCTCTCTCATGCGGGTTGCCTTGCAGAGGGCTGCATCACGACCAACTACACATACCTAGGCAGTGAGGTGACTTGGCCCATTTACTATCACGGAACGATCGGTCGCGCTAAAGAGGACTTGGATCGGACGGCCGCTCGACTGAATGAACAATTGGCATCACTGGCGGGGAAAGCGGAAGTCGTCGTCATGAAAGGGTTGTTGACCCAAGCGGCCTCCGCCATTCCAGGAATGAGCCTTTATCTGTCGCTCCTGTTCAAGGCGATGAAAGCCAATGGGACGCATGAAGGCTGCATCGAGCAGGTTGATCGATTGTTCCGAACGCAGTTGTTCCTCAAGGAGGGCCAGCGCCGAGATGACGAGGGGCGCTTGCGAATGGATGAACTCGAGATGGCGGAGGAGACTCAGAGCTATGTTCGTGAGCATTGGTCGAAAGTGAGTGAAGCCAACCTTCATGAGTTCACGGATTTCGCTGGTTACAAAGCGGCGTTTCTCCATATGCACGGGTTCAGCGTGCCCGGTATAGATTATGAAGCCGAACAGATCGTGGATAGGGCAATCCCCTTGGTATCGCTTGATGAGGAAGCGTCATAGCGCACACCAACGATAGTTTGAGCCGCTGGTCCGTGCTCACTCAGCCGTGTCAAAGTGCTCGGTATGCAGGCCTCCAGGCACTTTCACACGCGCCTTTATCCAGCAAGAGGTATGGCGTTTACAGCGCTTGCGCTTGTCGTACAACTTGCTCCGTCTGAAGCAGCCGTAGCGTCAAAGGCTGCGCCGTTTCTTTTTTCCTATCCACATCTTCTCTATGTATTGCTGATGCGCTCGAACCGGGTGCCGATGACAGTTGGTGTGTGTTTGACGATCGACAGTGGTCTGCTCACGCTGATAGTAAGCCAGGGCTTACTGGCGCCTGGTATGGCTGTGCTTGTCATACTGCTCATGGTCTCAACGGTGACGGTGTGCTTGCCGGTGCGGTCCTTAGGATTTGCCGCGAGTGGATTGATGCTCTTGATTGGACTGCTTAGCCAGAGGGCCTGGCTTGTGGCCACGTGGTCAAATCTATCGGTGGGCGAAACGATAATGCTTGTGTTTGCCGTGACCTATTTGTTGTCCTTAGGTGTATTGGCCTGTGGCTGGGCACTGAGACTCGGGCATCGGCACAAAGGCGCAGAGGCGAAGCGTTATCAACTGCTCGATCATCATGCAAAAGTCTCAAAGTTTTTGCCGGATAAAAATCTGCTCCGTGAGGCTGGTGATGTCCATCTGCGAACCCATCTGATTGTCTTGTTTTCCGATATATGCCGTTTTACTGCTTGGAGTGATCAGCTGGCTGAGCGTGAATTGGCCGATTGGTTAGACACCTATTTGAATCAAGTGAATGCATTGGTTCTTCAGGAAGGAGGGTTGTTAGACAAATTCACGGGTGATGGATTGATGGTCATCTTTCACGCACCCCCCGAAGATGGCGTCAGTCACAGCGCTCAGGCTTTGGCGGCGCTCCGCTTGGCTGATCGACTGCATCAGCTTCATCGCGCGCAAGGCGCGCCAACCTCAGCCAACCCACTATTTATGGCGAATCCAGCCCCGCTTAGAATGCCTGCGCTTCGAATTGGTATTCACGCGGGGAATGGCCTTTTTGGTCGATTTGGAGGCCAAGCACGTAGTCACTTCACGGCTGCAGGAACTACGATCAACGTGGCATCGAGGCTTTGCACGGCAGCAAATGCCGATGAAACGTTGATTTCAAATCAACTCGGGCAGTTGGCCGGTGAATGCTGCTCGGCAGCCGTTTGGACTCCTTTCAAACCTAGGGGCCTTGAAACCGAAATGTTGATTGCGCGGCTGCGACCACCTTGGGCTGCCGGTTAACGATATAATGCGCCCGCGATCAGGACAAAAGCATGACTCAAGAACTTCAAGACGCTGTTTTTATGAAAGCCTGCCGTGGCGAACCTACGCCGTACACGCCGATCTGGCTGAATCGACAGGCGGGCCGATACATGAAGGAATACCATGAGGTCAAAGGTGAAACGCCCAGCTTAGATTTTTTCAAAACGCCGCACCTCGCCGCGCAGGTCACCTGCGACGCTCAGCGAATTTTGGGGGTCGATGCGGCCATCTTGTTTGCCGATTTATTGCCGATTCTCGAACCGCTGGGCTTCGATCTCGATTACATTGCGGGCTTCGGGCCGTCAATTAGCAATCCCATCCGAACTCTAACGCAGATTGATGCCATCACAACGCCGCCAGCGCAAGAATCGATGCCGTATATTGTGGAGGCAATCCAGCTCATTCGCGGTGAATTGCCCTCAAATATCCCTTTGATTGGGTTTGCGGGTGCGCCGTTTACCCTCGCCTCTTATGCGATTGAAGGCCAAGGCTCGCGTAATTACACCCATGTAAAAAAATTGATGTATAGCCATCCTGATGCGTGGCACCAACTGATGAGTAAGATCTCGGACGCGGTGATCGATTATGCCCGGGTGCAAATCGCCGCTGGCGTTCAGGCGATGCAGTTGTTTGACAGTTGGGTCGGAGCGCTTGGAGTCTCTGAGTATCAGCGGTTCGTCCTACCTCATTCGTCTCGAGTCATCAAAGCCATTCAGGGTACTGTGCCGATCATCCATTTCGGAACGGGTAATCCTTCGTTACTGCCTGACATGGCGACCTGCGGCGCTGAAGTCATGGCGCTCGATTGGCGTGCTCCGCTTAAGTCGACATGGGAGGCGCTAGAGGTTAAGGCCGTGCAGGGTAATCTTGATCCAATTGCGCTGCTAGCTGAGGAGCGTGCAGTTCTCGATGAGGCGGAACGATTGCTCTTAGAAGTGGGGCAAAAGCCTGGACACATCTTTAATTTAGGACACGGCATTATCCCGGAGACGCCGGTCGCCCATGTGAAGTCGCTTGTGCGTTTCGTTCAGGAACGCTCCGGTGAAATTCGAAGTTAGGTTAATGCATCGCCTAAAGAGGGCGGATGAGCACTTTAGAATTCCGTTGCGAGTTATATTTTGCGAGTTTGGGTGCTGGCAGGTGATCTTTTTCAGCTCGCATAAATCCCCGTTCTAAAAACCAATGCTCAGTCTGGGTGGTCAGGACAAACACGGCTTTAACGCCTCGTTGCATCGCTCGATGTAGGAGGGAACTCAGCAGGCGTTCGCCATAATCCTGATCTCGATGATGAGGGTCTGTGGCCAGACTGGCGATTTCCGCGGTGTCCCCGAACTCATGGAGCGCACCACAACCGATGAGCTGACCCTCTAAATCGACCACCAGATAATCCGCGAGGTTCTGATCCAGATCGTCCCTGGATCGTTCAATCAGCGCGCCAGACCGTTCGAGCGGACGGATGAGTTCGAGCATAGCTTCAACGTCTTCCGCGACCGCAGATCGAATCACCGCCGGACCTGGCGTTACAATGGTGCCCGAACCAGTCATCGTGAAGAGCTCCTCTAACAGCGCCCCGTCATGGGCATAGCTCACGAGGTGACAACGATTGGATTGACCGGTCAGCGCAGACTTGATCCCCTGTTTGATGCCCGAGGCGAGCGAGTCATCGTCGTCCTCTAATTGCGTGGTCGATCGTTCACTGATGCGGTGGCCCGCATCATCGACTAGACCGTGCGAGGGCAGAAAATAAATGAGTTTGTCTGCGTGTAGCGCTTTTGCGACCTCGCCAGCCAAACTTTGGCAATTTAAGATAAAGGTCTCGCCGGTCAAGGCATATCCCACCGGCGGGATCACCACCAACATATCATCATCCAGTAATGCCGTGATGGCGCTCTTATTGACCTTGCGGGGCTTGCCTTTAAAGCCTTGGTCATGACCCCCCATGACGCCCAGCGGCTGCGCTCGAATGAAATTCCCGGTGCAAGCGACAAGATCACTATAAAAAGGAGATGCGTGATGGGCATTGGCGGAGAGCGAAGCGATCACTTGATGGGTCGCACCGCCTATGTTCGCCATGAGCTCGGAGAGTTGGCTCTCGTTTGCGATGGGCGCCTGGTGCCCGGTTTGCTCTTCAACAAATTCAGGTGTTTCCAAGTCGTGTACGAGCACGATGCGCACGCCGAGCGCGTGGAGTAAGGTTACGTCCCGCAAGACGTTATTGAAATTGGGACTTCGCATCGCGGCCTGATCAACGCACAGCACAAACGTTTTCTGACGATGCAGATAGATATAGGGGGATGCGCGGCGGAACCACTTGATAGGATCGATAGCCTCGGCCATGACAAATCGTGCAGAGTGTGAGGAAGCTATTATACGCTTGGTGTTGCTAAATGCGCGAAAATCCCTGGATTGAACGTCAAATGCACGCAAACGCTCAGATCAAAGGAAAGGACCGACATGTCTTGGGCTGGGTAGCGAAAAGCATCGTCCTTATGCACATGGTGCTTAAAACAACGAATCCAACGCGAAAGAGGACGCTATGGCTGCCTTAGACATAAAGCTGAATTTGACCGATCTGCTACAAGATCTGATTGCCCAGGGGCGACTTGATGAGAGCGAAGCCGACCGCATTCGCCTGAAATCCAGAACGTCAGCGCAGCGTCTTTGGCATCCGCTGGAATTGATTGCTGACGCCGGACCACCGGACCTGAAAAGCCCGGGGGAGACCCTGTCACTGGATCGCCTGACACGGTGGCTAAGCGAGCGTTACCAGCAGACCTACTTTCACATCGATCCCTTAAAAATTGATACCCAGCAAGTAACCAGCGTCATGTCCAGCGAATTCGCTGAGCGTCATCAAATTCTCTGTGTCTCGGTGGATCCTCACAGTGTGCATGTTGTGACCGCGGAACCCGAAGTATCCAGTTGGGAGGCTCTGATTGAGCAGAGCCAACCAGGGAAAATGATTCATCGCTTGATTGCCAACCCAGCCGACATTCGAAGGTACACCAAAGAATTTTATGCCGTCGCACGAAGCGTGAAAAAAGCGTCAGCGAGCGGAGCGGCCATCAGCGGCCTCAGTAATCTTGAGCAGATGTTGGAGCTAGGCCAGCTCGATGGCATGGAGGCCAATGACACTCACATCGTCAACATCGTTGATTGGTTGCTTCAATACGCATTTAGCCAACGGGCAAGTGACATCCATATAGAGCCCAGGCGGGAAAAAGGGGCGGTGCGATTCAGAATTGATGGGGTGCTTCATACGGTCTATGAACTCCCCATGAGCATCATTACGGCCGTGGTCTCTAGAATAAAAACGTTGGGGAGGATGAATGTAGCTGAGAAGCGCCGGCCTCAAGATGGTCGATTAAAAACGCGCTCTCAAGAGGGTCGTGAAGTTGAACTCAGACTGTCAACGTTACCCACCGCGCACGGCGAAAAAATGGTGCTCAGGATTTTCGATCCCGCAATACTAGTTAAATCGTTTGCCGAGTTGGGATTCAGCGCTGATGAGCAAAGGATCTGGGAACATCTTGTCAGCCAACCCAATGGTATTGTTCTGGTAACCGGCCCTACGGGGTCTGGTAAAACCACCACGCTTTATACCAGCCTCAAACAGCTCGCGACCGAATCGGTGAATGTTTGCACAATCGAAGATCCAATCGAAATGGTTGAGTCGTCGTTCAATCAGATGCAAGTGCAACACAACATCGACCTCACGTTTGCGGAGGGAGTCAGGGCGCTTTTGAGGCAAGATCCGGACATCATTATGGTGGGTGAAATCCGAGATTTAGAGACGGCAGAGATGGCCATTCAAGCGGCGCTGACCGGGCACCTGGTGATCTCAACTCTGCACACCAATGACGCGCCGAGTGCAATTACCAGACTGCTTGAATTGGGGGTGCCCCCTTATCTCATTAAAGCGACCTTGCTGGGTGTGATGGCGCAGCGCCTGGTTCGAACGTTGTGTGAACATTGTGCGATGCCCGGCGCTGTGGATGCCGAGGATTTATCCGCGCTCTTGGGCCGTGAGGTGCCATCAAGTGAGTTGGATGGCTGCCGCACGCCCAAAGGTTGCGAGCAGTGTCGGGACACGGGATTTAGAGGCCGGGCCGGCATCTATGAACTGCTCACCCTGTCGCCAGCAATTAAGGCGCTCATCACCGAACAGACCGATATTGATTTGGTTCGCCAAACGGCACGTGACGAAGGTATGCAGCGACTCGCTGAGAGTGGCGCACAAAAAATCATCGCGGGCGAGACGACCATCGCTGAAGTCTTGCGCGCGGTGCCGTCATCAAATTCGAATGACTAATGCTTTGAGGCGTATAGATCACGGCGACCGCCCTCAGGCGCTGATTTGAATCGCCGATGAACCCACCAATATTCGGCCGGTGCTTTTCTGACCTCCGACTCAATGACTCGATTCATAATTTCGGCATCCCGCAAATCGTCACCTGTGGGTAGGGTCTCAGGGGGCGCTTGTAAATTCAGGAAATAGCCATCGGGCGATTGACGGAAGTGGCTCATGAAAACAATTTTTGCCCCTGTCATGGTTGCGAGTCGACTGGTTGCGGTGATCGTGGCCGCTGGGATACCGAAAAAGGGCGCGAAGACGCTCTGCTTGGCGCCGTAGTCTTGATCCGGGGCGTACCAGACGATACGTCCTGCCTTGAGCCGTTTGATCACCTCTCGAATATTGTTTTGGGGTATCACGCCCTCGAAATAATGCCCGCGCCCGTAGCACATCAGCGCTTCCACAAAGGGTTGGCGACTCGGTTTGTACATGACATCGAAATCAACGTATTGACCCAGCAGCCCACCGATCATGTCTAGGGTCGCGAAATGCATACCGACTAACAAAATGCCTTGATCAGGGCGTCGAGGATCGGTGAGCAGCTCGAGGCCATCGATTGTCAATTTGTTGCCATCGACGCGTTCGGGTCGCACCCAGGCGGTTAGGGTTTCAAGGAGTCCCAAAATAGTAGAAAACGTGACGTCTTTGACGCGTCGCGCCAAAGCCTCATCCGACAGATCGGGGAAGCAGAGTCTTAAATTGGTTCGAACGATCTGGATTCGTCGGCGCGCGATGGTAGGCGCCAGGCCGGTGAGTATCCGGCTTAACCCTTTTTGCTGACGATAATTGAGCCGAGTAATCCCTCGAAGCAATAGCCAGAAAAATCGATGACTCAGCGGTGCGGTTTGGGTCCCGGGGTGGGGCGTCTTCATGGTCATAGGTTTGGCGTCTTCTGCGCGGCTAGTTTAGGCCGAATGCGGCGGGCGCGCGAACGGACGTGTGTTAAAGTGTCGCCGCTGTCAGAGAGCTTTGATTCGAGCCACGCCATGCTGCTCTATCGCCTGTTGATTCTCCTGCTCCTTCCCGTCGCGATCGGTCGATTGTTGATTCGTTCTTTTGGGGAACCTGCTTATCGGAGGCATCTAGATGAGCGCTTTGGCAAAGTGCGATCAACCCAAAATGTTGATGTCTGGCTTCACGCGGTGTCGGCTGGAGAAACGATCGCAGCAGAACCCTTAGTGCGCGCGCTGCTTGCGCGGAGTCTGACGGTTTTTTTAACGGTGTCGACCCCCGCCGGCCGTGAAGCCGCTCAACGACTTTATGGCAACAAAGTCCGTATGGCTTATTCCCCTTATGACACTTGGTTGTGCGTATCCTTTTTTCTGAGCCGGGTGCGTCCCCGGTTGGCCCTATTTATGGAAACCGAGATATGGCCGGGTTGGTTGGCTTCCTTGCAACAAAGGGGCATACCCGCCGCACTGATCAATGGACGACTGTCAGATAAGTCCTATCAACGTTATGCACGAATCAGAGGTCTCATCAAGCCAGCGCTCTTGCGGTTTGCATTGATTGGTTGCCAGAGCTCTGCCCATCGCGAACGGTTTTTGGCCCTTGGTGCAACCCCTCAACAAGTACAAGCCCTAGGGTCGATCAAATTTGATGCATCGCTACCCGATGATCTGCCTGTCCGGATACAAGAGAAACAGTCAACGCTGGGGGCGGCGCCCCTCTTTTTGGCAGCCAGTACGCACCCAGGCGAAGACGCACAATGCTTAGAGGCATTCAAGATCTTAAGACAGTCCTTTGAATCGCTGCGGCTGGTTCTAGCGCCCCGTCATGTCACGCGTGCGCAGAGCCTTTTGGAAGAGGCGCAAGCTGCAGGTTGGCGTGCTTGCTCAACGAGCGACCCGTGTTTAGACCGAGAGGCTGATGTTTTCGTGTTGGATGAGATGGGTCAACTGCTGACCTGGTATGGCCTTGCGAGTTTAACTTTTGTCGGCGGGTCGCTTGTTCCCCATGGCGGACACAATTTTATGGAAGCGGCCCTGGTGGGCTGTCCGATCTTGGTTGGTCCATCGCTCTACAACTTTGAATCCATGGCGGACGCGTTTCTAACGGAACGCGCCATGATTCAGGTCTCCGGTAGCCAATCTTTGGCGAGCGAGGCGTCCAAGGTTCTTAGTGAACCCGATCGGGCTGAGGTATTAAGGCGCAAAGCCCTTGCCATGGTTCGTCAAGAAACAGGGGCCCTTGAAAGAACCCTTCGAGCGTTGCAAGAAAAGGGTTTGCTTGGACCTACTGAACAGGATCAGTGATGAAAACGAACGTTTTGGTGTTGTGTACGGGTAATGCTTGTCGTTCTCAAATGGCGGAGGGGTGGTTGCGCGCCTTAAGAAGCGATGTTTGTGATGTTCAATCGGCGGGCATCGAAGCGCATGGCGTGAATGCAACGGCTGTGGAAATAATGGCCGAAGTCGGCATTGACATCAGTCAACACCAATCCACCGTCATTGA
>Ga0181573_10005022_pt1 | contig 11074 bp, 5 predicted proteins | sample 101ome_25_FD_148643 | JGI IMG/M metagenome (GOLD analysis project Ga0181573, IMG submission 148643) | Coastal salt marsh microbial communities from the Groves Creek Marsh, Skidaway Island, Georgia - 101409BT metaG (spades assembly) | ecosystem: Environmental > Aquatic > Marine > Intertidal zone...
CACGTCCCACAGGCTGGCATGAAGGTAGTTGTGTACCCCGAGAGCATCGCCCCCCAGGGCGGGGCCGGCGGGGTGGAGGCCAAGCCCATCGGCGACGGGGGCGACGAGCACAAGAGCGTCCACGCGTCCATTCGCCGGGGATCGACGCAGCTCGCGGACAAGATCGCCGCCAACGCCCGGATCCAGGCCGCCGCCTCCGAGGCAAAGGCCAAAGTCCCCACCGCGGCGCCTGAGCCGAAGCCGGGGCAGCCGGCCAGCGCAGCAGCAGGATCGCCACCACCAGAAGGAGCAGCAGCAACGCTGCCGGCCACCGCTGACGCCGCGGCTAAGCCCAAGCGTGTGTCCGTCTTCGCGAAGCTGGTGCGGGGCAAGGGGCAGACGCCTGAGGCCGCCGCGGCCGCTGAGGCCGCCGCCGTGGCGCGTAAGGCGCAGCTGGCGGAGCTTGAGCGCGCGGCCGAGGTGCGCCAGCGGCTCGCGCACCACCGGGACGCGGCGGCGGCCGCAAAGGCCCAGGCCTCGAGCTCCTTCGCGGACCGGCGCGCGCTGGCGGCGGCGCGGGGCCGCGTGCGGGTGGTGAACCCCGCTACGGGCGCCGAGGTGACACGGACTCGGGAGGCGGGCGCGGCTTTCCGCGCGGCCCTGCCCTCGTCCCTCACTGCGGAGGCGCTGCACGCCCTCGGCGAGGGCTTCGTCCCCGAGGGCCGCACGGAGCACGCCCAGCTGGCCCGGCACGGCGGGCTGGCGGGGGCACCAGCGGCGGCCGGCGGCCGGGCCATCACGAGCGCCGCCGCGAGCCCGCTCTGGGCTGCGGCCGCGTGGGGTGGCAGCAGCGCGCCGCCCGCGGACTCGGGTCGGGCGCGGCGCGCGGCGGCGCTGGGCGCGGCGACCCACGCGGTGCGGCAGTGGGCGGCGGACCAGGACGGCAAGGTGGCGGGGGCCCGAGTGGAGGTGAACTACAAGGGCCAGGGCCGCTGGTTCCTGGGCCGGATCACCGAAGTCATCCCGCGCGCAAGCCTTACGCAGCCCGCAGAGTACGCCGTGAGCCTCGACGACGAGGCGGCGTTCGCCGGGGTGGACGAGTCGGGGCGCGGCGGCGAGCTGCCCGCGGTTCCCGGGCACTGGGTCCGCGTGGCGCTCCCGCCGCCGCTGGGCCGGGCCCGGGAGGCGGCGATCTTCGCGGACATGTTCAGCGGCGCGCGGCCCTCTGTGGACGCGGAGCTCCTGGCCCAGGAAAAGGCCGCCGCGGCGCGGGCGCGGGCCACGGCGCGGGCCACGGCCAAGGCCGCGCGCCTCGCCGAGCGGCGGCGCGAGGCGGCCGAGGCGGCGGCCGAGGCCCGGGCGGCGGCCGGGGAGGAGGCGGGGGACGTGGTGGTGGACATAGAGGTGCTCGAGGACAGTGGAGAGGGGAGCGACGATGACTCGGAGCTGGACTCGGACGACGACGGCCTCGGGCGGTTCGGTGACGGCGGCGGCGACGACGACGAGGGCCCGCCCGTCGCGCCGCCCATCGTTGGGTGGCCGAGCGCGTTCGCGGAGCGCAGCGACGACCCCTTCGCCGCTGACGGCGCGCTCTTCGGGGAGGCGCTCGAGGCGTCCGAGTTCGAGCCGCGGGAGTTCGGGGACGAAGCGGCGCTGGCGGAGCCGCATCTGACCGCGGAGGAGCAGGCCGAGGAGGAGGCGCGCGAGGCGGCGGCGGCGGCGGCGGCGGAGAACGAGGCGGAGAGGGACTCGGCGACCGACGCGGTCCTCAAGATCCTTACCACCAAGGGCGTCCCCGCGCTCAAAGTCGGCCGCAAGGGCCCTGCGCACCACACCACGGTTCGCCTAAGCAAGGACGGTCGGGCCCTGTCCTGGGTCTCCAAGTCCAAGTCCTCGAAGCGCGCGCGCGTGGTGCTGGCGAGCGTGAGCCGCGTCATGACCCACCAGGTGAGTCGCAACTTCGCGCGGCTTAACTCGAGCTACCTCTACGCGCACGCCAACGCCAAGGAGGAGAACGACTTCCGGTCCCTTTCCCTCATCTTCGACGCGGGGAAGAAGAGCCTCGACGTCGTGCTCCTGCCCAACAAGGGCCTGAGCCAGCTCCTACAGGACCTCCACGCCCGGGGACTCGCAGAGGAGTTCACGGACGAGACCCTGCTCGTCATGGACGCGCTCCAGCGCGAGTGTGGGCGACAGGCGGCGCTGCAGGCGAGCGAGCCTCTCCAGCTGCGCTACATCCGCGAGCTCTTCCATGAGGCCGACACGGACGACAGCGGCGCGGTGAGCCTCGACGAGGCCGTGGCCATCTCGAAGAAACTCCAGCTGGGCCGGCCTGTCAAGTTCATCGCGGCGGCGGTGGAACGCATGGCGGACCCACTCACCAAGGAGCTCGACATGGAGGGCTTCGAGCAGCTCATGATGGAGCTCGGCGGTGATCACGACAACGACGCGCTCTGGGCGGCCCTTTGCAGTGGCGCGCTGGCCTCGAGCGGCTGCGCGGCCCCGAGCCGGCAGGCGAGCGCCCTTGCCCTGACACCGGCCAAGCTGGAGGAGCGGCGGGGCTCGCTGGCGGGGCCCACGGACCAGCTGCATGAGTTCCTCCGGGGCAGCGCCAAGGGCGCGACCGGGGACTTCGCCACCACTACGCTCAAGGTGGCGCGCCTGGTGGCCTTCCTTGCCGACGTGCAGCGGGATCCGGAGCCACTGGTGCGGGCGGCCCTGAACAAGCACCGGCTCAAGCTGCCCCCCGCCATGGCCAAGGCCGACAAGGCGGACCGGAAGCTTGCCCGCGCCGCGAAGAGAGTCGCCGACCGGCAGGCCCGCGCGGAGGCCCGCCTCGCCGCGGCCGAGAAGCGCCGGGCCGCCTGGCGCAAGAAGCGCGGCCTTCCCGAGGACGGTGGGGCCGGCGGCGGCGGCGGCGGCGAGGGGTTGGGTGGGGCTCACGGCGCTGACGGCGAGGACGCCGAGGGCTACGTGGACCTCGAGGCCGAGAAGGACGCGGCCGAGGCGGCCAAGGACGCAGCTGAGGCCGAGGGCAGCTCCTCCGAGGAAGATGATGATGACGCGAGCGTGGCCGACACCGCAAGCCTCGCCGGGGACGACTCCCAGGCTCGCCCCGCGTTCCAGGAGGGCTTAGGCGCGACGGTGCAGTTCAAAGAGCCACGGGGCGCATCTGAGGGCGGGCGGAGCGGCACAGAGAGCTTGGCCCGGAAGCGCGTCTCGGCGGTCGACGCCATGGCCGCCGCAGAGGAGGCCTCCAAAAAGAAGAAGAAGCGCCTGCTGCTGGCGGAGCGGGCCAAGACCGCGGTGAGCGCGGAGATGTTCGCGTCGCTGCTCAAGGACGAGGGAAACACGCTGCTGCCGCCGAGCTGCGAGCAGACAGTGTACCATGACATGACGCGGCCCCTGTCGCAGTACTGGGTGGCGAGCAGCCACAACACGTACCTGACGGGCGACCAGCTGCAGTCGCCCTCCTCGGTGGACCGGTACATTGACGACCTCATGGAGGGCTGCCGCTGCGTCGAGCTGGACTGCTGGGACAACTCAGACGGCGAGCCATGCATCTACCATGGAGGCACCATGACCTCCAAGATCAGCTTTCGGGCGGTGATCGAGGCCATCGCAGAGTACGGCTTCAAGCGGAGCCCGTACCCCGTCATCCTGTCGTTCGAGAACCACTGCTCGGCACCGTTCCAGCTGCGCATGGCGCACCACATCAAGGAGGTGCTGCTCAAGCGCGGCCTGCTCTGGCTGCCTCCCGAGTCCATCCTCAACCCGGGCGGCGGCGGCCCGCCTGCGACCTTGCTCCCCTCCCCCGAGGAGGCCCGGGGCAAGGTCCTCATCAAGGCCAAGGTGGGTCGCTTCAAGGACGGCAAGGAGAAGCGCCCGTTGGGCACCGGCGCGGCCGATGACACGGACGCCATCATGCTCAAGCTCGCGGAGAGTGAAGCAGCGGACGCGGCGGGGCTAAGCGGCGCCAACGGGGCCAAGGAGGAGGACGAGGTGGCGACCATCGACGAGCTGGACGACCTCGTGGCCATCAAGGGCAAGAAGCTCAAGTCGCTCCAGGAGTCCATCGACTCAAGCTGCGTCGAGCTCATCCACTCTTTAAAGGAGTCCAAGGTCGAGAAAGTGGTCGGGAAGAATCCCGTGCTCATGGCCCGCCTCACCGAGGACAAGCTCATCCGCACCTACCCCGACAACTTCCGCGTCGACTCGTCCAACTACGACCCCATGCTGGCCTGGAACCACGGCTGCCAGGTGGTCGCGCTCAACTACCAGACCTCGGACGTCTGGATGCAGTTGAACCGCGGCCGCTTCCGGGACAACGGCGGCTGCGGCTACCTGCTCCGGCCACCCTTCTTTCAGCCGCGCGCCACGAAGGCGGCGCTCGCTGCAGAGCTCGCGGCCGCGCACGCCGCGTCCGAGGCCGCCATGAGCCCCGCCGCGAGGCGGAAGCGCGAGCGGCTAGCGGAAACCGCGGCCAAGAAGGCGGCCAGGGTCGCGGCCAAGGAGGCGGCCAAGCAAGCCAAGCTCGCGGCAAAGGCCGAGAAGAAGGCGGCGGCGGCCGCGGCCAAGGCGGCGGCCAAGCAGGCTAGGAACGACGCCAAGGCAAAAGCCAAGGCCGACAAGGCGGCGGCGAAGGCGGCGGCCAACGCGCCCTTCGAGCCGCACCGCGTAGACTCGGAGGCGGCGCGGAGGGCGGCGGCGGAGGCGGCCGAGGCGGCGCGGGTGGCCGAGGCAGCAGCGCAGGCGGCTCTCCTGGCCGAGGTCGACGCGGCGTCTGACCGGGCGGGGGGCGGCGGGGCGGCGGCGGCCGCGGCGGCGGCGGCGCACGGGACCACCAAGCCGGTGGATACGGACGAAGACCTGGCTGGCCTCAAGGAGAGCAGCGCGGCCGCGGCGGAGAAGGAAAGGGAGCACGGCTTCAAGGTGCAGGTGCTCAACACCAGGCTCGCTGCGCTCCAGGCCGCCGTCGACGTACCCTCGGAGGTGGCCGCGGCGGTGAAGGGCCTCGACCGGAACACCCTAGCCGAGATCAGCAAGCTCCACAACCCCCCCGCGGTCGTCAAGGGCGCCCTCGAGGCCGTCTGGTTCTTCGCCGACGCCTTCAACAACGAGGACGACGCGGCCGCGGCCATAGAGGCGGCGGCCGCGGCGGCGGCTGCAAGGGGCGAGGGCGCGGACGGCGACGGGGAGGTGGGGGTGGACGGCAAGAAGCCGCCGCAGCGGCGACGGTCGTCCTCGGCCAAGGGGCGGCGCAAGAGCAGCAGCAGCGGCGGCGGCGCGGGTGACGACGGGGGGGGCGCGGCTGGCGGCGGCGACAAGCCGCGGCCGTCATCGGGGGCGCGGCTTGCGGCGCACCTGGCGGGCCCCGAGCGGCCCTGGGCTGAGACGCGCAAGTTCTTCACGGGCGACCTCGTGGAGAAGGTGACGGCCGTGGACGCGGCCACCGGAGCGCGGGAGGAGCACACCGAGGCGCTCAAGCTCCTGCGGGGCATCTTCGACGAGGTCGACGGCGCAGCCCTGGCGCGGGCCAGCCGAAGCTCGGCCGCGCTCTTCGGGTGGTGCGCGGTGGTGGTCAAGGGCGCCGTAAGCCTCCGGGAGATCGGCGGCGTTGCCAAGAAGCTCGACAAGCTCGCCAAGGAGGGCGCGGCCCTGAAGGCGGCGGGCGAGGCGGCGGCGTCCGCCGTGGCGGCCATGGAGGGGCGCCGGGCCCAGGCCGCCGAGGACGAGCGGCGCTTCCAGGCCGCCAAGGCCGCCAAGCTCGCCGCGGACGAGGCCAAGGAGGCCGAGCAGCGGAGGCGGGCCGAGCAGGCCGCGCCCCTGGGCAGCGCGGCGGCGGCGCGGGCGGCCATGGCGGGGAGCGACGGCAAGTCGGCAGAGGTCGAGGCCTCGGATGACGACTCGGACCTGGACACGGTCGGTGGCGACGAAGAAGAGGAGGAGGAAGAGGAGGAGGATGAGGAGGAGGACGATGAAGAGGAGGACAGCGACGGGGACCCGGAGGACGACGAGGATAAGGTGCCTGAGCGCGGCGCCTCCTTCGGCTTTGGGCTCGAGGAGGAGAACGCTGAGCTGATCCCCTGGCTGCCGCCCACGCGGGCTCTCGACTACGCCACCACCTCCCCCTGGGGCACCGAGGCCGTAATCCTTTCCGTGCGCATCGTCTCCTGCTCCCACCTGCCCAAGCCCCACGCGCCAGCGGCGGCCGCGGGCGGCGGTGTCCTCCCCCGGCGGGCGTCGAGCTTCGATGCGGTGACGGCGGGTGCCCTTGCTGCGGGGGCCGGTGCAGGCAGCGTCTCTGACTGGTTCGGCGGGATCGACCCGGCCGCCCGCGAGAAGGCCGAGAAGGAGAAGAAGCGGGCCGCGGAGGCGGCGGCGGGTGGGCAGGACGCTGCCTCGGTCGAGGTGGAGCTCTACGGCGCGCCGTGCGACGCCCGGAGCTGGCCCGCCTCCAAGGAGGTAGGCAACGACGGCGTGAAGCATATCTTCGACGAGGCCTTCACCTGCGCCGTGGCCGAGCCCCGCCTTGCCCTGCTCCGCCTCAGTGTCGTCCGCGCGGGGGTGCCGGTGGCCCAGACCGTGGTGCCCGTTCACCTCTTGCGCCAGGGCGTGCGGTGGTGCCAGCTCTACGACCCCGTGAGCCACAGCCACGAGGTCACCGCCGACTACATCCTCACGCGCCTCGTCGTCGTGGTCAGCGTGGAGCCCGCCCTGGGCAAGGCCGACGCCACGAAGAGCCGCTTCACCCGCCTCTTCAAGAAGAATCCTAAGGCGTGAGAGGGGTTTTCTGTGTCAAAAACTGTTTAGTTGGAGGGACTCTTTGGCGTTAATCAGCAAATATATCCACCGCCAGTGGTGTCACGCGCTGCTTAAGTTCAGGGTGTCCAGCTTCCGCGGGGAAGTTTGTGGTCAACCATGGAGGAGCTGCACGCTGAGCGCAAGACGGCAATGGGGGCGCTCGTGGCGCTGCTCGCCACGGGCATGACGCCGAAGCCGTGCATAACGAGGTTAACGGAGCTCATGGAGACGGGGGCCACGCCGGACGCGGTGGAGTTCGCGGAGCGTGCGGAGGCCGCCACGCTGGCATCGCCTTTCGTGGATCACGAGGGTATCTTCACGCAACTGGACATCATCTATGAGACAGTGGCGCACGAGAAAAAGGCCCAGCGCAAGGCGGCGTACAAGAAGTTCAACGCCGTGGCGGAGGACAAGAAAGCCGAGCCAGCGCACCTCGAAGAGGTTCGAAGAAGTAAAGTGCTACGAGCGCGGTCCTCGCAGTGTTGTCCTTTGGCCCCTGGTTGGTGATCCTTCCGGTTTATTGTGCCTCGTGTTGTCTGTATTGCATAAACCGGTACCGGTGCACATGGTGTCCCCACACTGGGCGCTTGCAGGTGCGCAAGGCCAAAGATGACATCGACAAGCAGTGCGCGCACATCAGCCTCAAGATTACGAAGATAAAGCTGGTGCTCGGCCCCCCACCGGGAACTGTAGCGGCCGGGGACGCCAAGCTGGCCGAGGAGCATAAGGCTCCCTGAACTTGTGGCGCGGGGTCAGCTTTATGTGTTGCGCTCTTCCGCAGCGGGAAGCCGAACAGCCCCATCCGCGTGTGCGCCGACTTGTTTATTACACCCCCGGAAGCGACGAACACGGGCCTCGGTTTTAACCGGGGGTCCGGGGGCGGCCCCGGGGGTGTGGCTTCGAAGAACGGGTAGGGGCAGTGGGATCAGCATGCTTCCGACTGGCAGCGGTGATGCGGTGATATCCCCCCTCCCCCGATCCCTCATGCCATGGACCGCGGCCCGCACAGCATCCGAAGAGAAGGCTCCTTCCCCTCTGTAAGCAAGCCGCCTCTCCTCCTCTGTGTGGGTTCGGTGTCATTCGTCGCATTCCCTAGTTGAAATTTCATTTAGACGATGGGAAAAGCACGGCGCCCAAATCACAGCCAGCAGCCAGCAGCCAGCCCCCTTCCCCCAATCACAGCGCCCCGAGGCACCCGACAGAGCAACCCCCGAAGCACCCAGAAAAAGCTTTGGCCTCTTATCGCCGTCGGCCCGGCGGCGATTGCCCCCATTTAGGGTCTGGGGTCTGGAATGGTGATGATTGAGGCGGTTTAGCTCGAGGCCAGTCTTAAGTCTTACGCGCGTAGTGGCACAAACGACCCGCCAAATGGAACTCCCGATTTCGCCATATCACCAGACTTGGCGTGTTATAAAGAGGCACAACAAACCCGTTTCCTCAAGGGCCAGTCGCAACGACCCCGGGGCGCCCTGTTCTCCTCACGGGGCTAACGTCTGGAAGGAGGCTTCCCGTCGTGGGTCCTGGCAGCGAAGGCACTGGTGCGACTGCCACGTCCTCGTCGCCCTCGCCGCCGCCCCCGCCGCCGTGCGGGCCTTGCTCGTCCGCTGCAGCCGTGAAGGCGTCCCGCTTCGCCTTGGCCAGGCGCCGCTTCAGGGCCGTGCTGAAGGCGGGAGACTCCTCGGCGAGGCGCACCGCGCTCACCGCCGCCCGCGCCGCCGCCAGGACACTCGCGCGCCGCCCTGCCCCGATCGACGGCGGGCCCGGCAGTTCCTTTGCCTCGTTGCCCGTGCCACGATGCTCTCTTAACTTCGACCCCCCGTGACACCCGGCCTTGGCTGCTGCGTCAGGCGCGGGCGCCGCGTTGGCCCCCCGCTGCCGCCCCCGGCTCAAACCCCGGCGCTCCGCAGAAAGGCTCGGGCTGCTCACGCCGCTCGCGACGCTGCCGCCGCTGCCTTGCACCGCGACGGCGGGGAGAAAGACCCTTCCCGGCTTGCCGTGGCCCGCGCGGCCGCCGCGCCCGCCCCGGTGCTGCCCGCCGCCGCCGTTGTTGCCGCCGCCGTTGCCGCCGCCGCAAGTGCCGGTGCTGGTGACCGAGGCGAGGCTTCCAAGGAAGCGGCTGGTCTCGGTCTTCCGCTCCTCCTCCGCGGCCATCTCCACCTCGATCGAGGCCTTGAGCGAGGCGAGGAAGGCCTTGGACTCGAGGCGCGGCTCTCCGTCGCTGTCAACGCCATTCAGCGCGCGCCACTTCCACTTCTCGCGCTCCTCGTCGTCAATGGAAGGGATGAGCTTGGACCCAACCATCTCACAGAGGTGCATCGCCTCGCACGCGTGGGCAGGACGTGGGATGGCGAGGTTGCCCGACGCTATCAAAACTCGCCCTGTGTCGACGGTGTTGTGCAGCGTGGACCCAATGGTCTTGGCCAGCTTCCCCATGCGCCGCACGAAAATAATCTCGCTAATTTCAAAAACATCCTTCCACTGGCCCTCCTCGAGCCGGGAATCGGGCAGGCGGATGTCCGTCCGCTTCACCACGTCAATGGTCTCGCCTTTCTCCGGGCCCCACTCAAACCGGCACGCGAAGGTGTCGTCGAAATTGTGGCGAACGATGGTTGCCGGGAAGAAACGCTTTGCCGTGTGATACTTTGCATCAACTTTCATTCCCACTGTAAGTTTGGCCACCATGGTTCCGTCGGCGGGCGTGGGGGATTTCCCTGCTTGGTGGCCGTCTCCTGCGTCGTGAGCTGTGCTTTACTTTTTCCTCGAGAGTTGAAGGGAGCGTTGTGTGGTTGTTGTTTGACTAGTTAATGATTCTTATTACTCTAACATTTAACATATGAACATTGAAAAAAAGTTCGAGAGAATCTTTCAAAAGTAAACTTTCTTCGGAATATCTCCTGGCTCCTGGCTCTCGCTCTCGCTGACTCATACTTGATCCCCTTCAAATCCCAATGGCGATCATGACCATGGAGATATTCGTCGAGAAGGTTCAGCCCTGGCTCCCTGATTTCGTCGTGCGAGTCGTGGTGTTGCTCTATTTGCGGTATTTTGTTGGTCGCCTGCGATCACTCGACCACCCGTTCAAGGAACTCCGCACCGTCGACCGTATCAAGAGCGAGAAGGACGGGAAGTTCGCGGCCGTGGCAGACCGTACCGACGCGGCCAATGAGCAGCATTATGAGGTGTGTTTAGGCTGCCTGCTGCGTGCTTTTTGCTGAGCTTGTCGTGGTCGTGGAGTGGGCGTGGGATCATGTGCATTTGGTTCCGACCGCATTGCGTCTTGTCTTGTCGCCAATAACAAGCAAGGTGCCGACCGAGTTCTTCACGAACCATCTCGGGCCATGCCGCAAGTACAGCTCATGCGAGTGGGTGGGGTGCAAGACATTGGCCGAGGCCGAGGTTTTGACCTTCGATTCGTACCTGGACAAGATGGACATTGCGTCGGTCCCGCGGGATGGCACCGGGCAGATTCTCGAGGTAGGCTGCGGCTGGGGATCCTTTCTCCTCTACGCCGCTGCCAAGCACCCGGACATAAACTTTACCGGCTTCTCTAACTCAGCCACGCAGATAGCGTACATCAGCGGCGAGGCGGCGCGGCGTGGGCTGGCGAATGTCGCTGCCCTGCGGCTTGATATTAACGACTTCTGCCGCGACGGGCTGCCCGGCGCCGCGGACTCCAGGGCCGAAGTGACCGAGGCCGAGGCCAAGGCGGGCCCCGAAAGCAGCGAGGAGGAGAGTAGCGGCGGCGGAGGAGGCTCCGCGGCCCGCGCCCCCGTCGACTTCTCGGCCCTCCGGTTCGACCGCATATTCAGTTGCGAGTGCCTGGAGCACTCTAAGAACTACGCCAAGGTCTTCGAGGCCCTCGCGGCCGTACTAAAGGACAACCCCGAGGCCTGTGTCTTTGTGCAGATACTCTGCCACCGCGAGTACACCTATTTCATGAACTCCGATGACTGGATGGGCCGCAACTTCTTCACCGGCGGTACCATGTGAGCGGGGGCGAGCACACTGCCGCTGCCGATGGGCAGAGAGCGTGTTCGTAAGGAGGTTGGCCGCTCAACCCCCACCGCCGAACAACCGACAACCTGCCACTCGCCGGGTCACTTTTTTCGACCCCTCCCCAACCCCCTCTCTCTCCCTCTCCCCTCCTCCTTTTTCTGCCTCTTGGTCCTTGTGGCAGCCCCTCGACCAAGCTTTTCATGTTTTTCACGGAGCACCTGGTAGTCGACAAGGCCTGGTACCTCAAGGGAAGCCTCTACAGCCGCACGCTCGATGCCTGGCTCACAAACATGCA
>Ga0181573_10005024_pt1 | contig 11069 bp, 7 predicted proteins | sample 101ome_25_FD_148643 | JGI IMG/M metagenome (GOLD analysis project Ga0181573, IMG submission 148643) | Coastal salt marsh microbial communities from the Groves Creek Marsh, Skidaway Island, Georgia - 101409BT metaG (spades assembly) | ecosystem: Environmental > Aquatic > Marine > Intertidal zone...
TGGTCTAGTGGTAGAATAGTACCCTGCCACGGTACAGACCCGGGTTCGATTCCCGGACGGTGCAACACACAGTCGACACAGAGTCGACACACCTTTTTTTCAATTTTTCGCGTCGGGAAAAGAGACTGTTTGCCTGTAATAAACGGACTCCCCTGGCCGAGCGCTCAGCGGAACACCTACACCGCGACGCCGCTTCGCGACGATTGCACGGTGTAGGTGCTCCGCTTCGCGAGACTAATAAGAGAAGCACGTCCTCTTTGCATGCACGGTTAATTGATGGACACCTTCCATCGTGTGTAGACTAACTTTTTTTTCAATTTTTTGTCCGGAAACGATACTGTTTGCCTGTGGTGCCGGAGTTGAGTTTTATTTTCCCCCATTATTTTATTTTTACGTGCCGATCGTCCCGCGGAGGTACTTCAGGTATTTTCAACCAACCCTAAACGTCGTCGTCGCCCGCCCCAAGGCCCGTACCTCACACCTCCGAGGCACCTCATAGCGCCACAAAGGATGTCTCGCCACAAAGGAACGAGGCTCTTTGCGGACGCGATCCGTCGCGCGATGAGCTCCACCGGACGTGCGAGCACGTCCGGCGGTCCTTGCAGCGTCGTGAAATCCATGGTGGGAGGAGGAGAGATCGGCGCACCTCGATCGTTGCGCAGCCTCGCGCTGGTGACTAACCGCCCGCAAACGACGACGACGCCATTTTCGACGTCGCAATCGCAACAAACCCTCTCCACCTTGTTGATGAGAGGTCTCAGAACCCTGGGAACCCCGGTGAATCATCCAATGGGAGGACAAGCCACCAAGGACCGGATCTCATCCTCACGCGCAATCGGAGGATTCCACACCTCCGCCCCAATCCAAAAGTCCAGGGACAAGAAGGCGATGCCCGTCTACCCACCCAACACTCCGCCGAGTAAAATAAACCCCCGTCCCAGAGGCGTCGAGCCCCCGTTAACCCCCTGGGACGCCGGCGCCATGAACCACCCGGAGACGTGGGGCAAAGCCGGCGGCGGGATGCCCGCGTTCACGCCGACGTCGCAGCTGAAGAAGCGCAAAAACTACCACAAGCGATGCGCGTTCATCATGCAGACGCTGGAGCACGAGAAGATGACGGAGATCGCGGCGACGTCGCCGGTGGTGCCGTTTCGGCCGGGCGACGTCGTCAGGGTCAAGGTTGAGGTTTTGGAGAACAGGCGACGCGCGAACGATTTCACCGGGGTTTGCATCGCGAGGAGGAACAGGGGGATGGGGAGCACGTTTACGCTGCGGACGGTGTTGGCAAACGCGCCGGTGGAACGCACGTTCCCGCTGTACTCGCCGACGATCAAGGAGTTCGAGGTGCTGGAGCGGAGGAAGGTGCGGCGGGGGAAGCTGTATTACCTGCGCGACAAGCCGCTTCGGTTCAGCAGGGTTTAGTAGTCTAGGGAGGACAGTACCAGACTTAGCTCATTATGCACAACTCATCATTCAACGGAAGTCTACTACTACACAGTAGACGCGATCGCGCCCGCCCCTCTTCCGACTCTCAATCCTTTCATCAACTTGTAAAAAATTTGGTACACACATACATCGTCATCGTAAAAGCGAGTAAGGTCATCTTAATCATCCCCGAATGTCGACTTGCAATAACGCCGCTGCGCGCAACTGTGGCGTTCATCAACAGTACGTAGGAGCCCGGGCTCCTCAACTTGGTTCAACTGGCGCGCGGAGACGCGCTCAACTTTTATGTTTTGGTACCTGGTGGTACATGCAGACGCAGATGCGGCGGCTGTCCCACGACGTTCGTTTTCATCTCCTTCGTCGTCGTTTGCTAACGGCGCGGAGGAGAGTACCCTTGGTCCGCGCCGCCGTCGAGGCTCAGGCGATCGAACCCTCGCCCGAGATCGAAGGATGCCGAGCTGGTTCCGAAGGATATGTCCCCTCCACCGTTGCCGTTGGCAACGAAACCGGGCGCAGCCGCGGACAGTTTCCGCGCCGACGTTCGAGGCGCGGGAATCGTCATGGAGCTCCCCGTCCCTCCCCCAACCTGCTGCTGCTGCTGCTGTTGCTGCTGCTGAAGGAGGAGCAGCTGCTGCTTCTTCTGGGCAGCCGCCGCCGCCGCCGCCGCCGCCGCCGCCGCGATAATCTCCGGGTCGGTTCCCGCCGGCAGGCTGAACCCGCCGAGGTCGATCCCGCCGCCCATCCCGCCGCCGACGAGCGGATTCACCATCCCCGCCCCCGCCGCGCCGCCCACCCCCGCGCCAATCGCGCCCGGCATCTGCATCGTCTGATACCCGTATTCGGTGTACTGATGCACGCCGCCGGTGAATGAGGCGGCGGTGGGGTGATAGTGACCGGGGACCTGGCCGAGGAGCGCCGCGGCGGCGGCGACGGGGTTGGCGACGGGGTTGACGACGGGGTTGGCGCCCATCGCCCCGACAGGCGCGGCGGCCATCGGGGTATGTCCGGGGTATCCGTGCGCGAATGACGCCCCACCAACCCCGGACGACGCGCCCTTGACGCCGCCGAGCGCGGCAGCCTGCGGCGCCGCGGACCTCGGCGGGGGCTGATACGAAAACTCCACCCCTCGGATCCGTTGCAGCCGCTGGACGAACTCGCCCCTTCGCTTCCCCTCGCACAGCTCCTTGTACCTCTCCACCGCCTGGTGGATAATCTCCGACGCCGACGCGACGGACTTGCGCTGTCCCTGCAGTCGGAAGATTCGCGTCGGGCGGTGGTACCCGCCGGGTCGCGGCTGCTGCGTCCACGACTGGATCACCGCGCCGGTGTGCTGCGTGATCTCCCTGACGCTCGCGCCGGAACTCCCGATGACGAAGCCGGCGGCGAGCAGCGTGACGCACAGCTGTAACCCGCCCCCGGGGAGCCACTCCATGGCGACCACCGCCTGCTCCTCTTCCTCGACGCCCTCGCCCGCGCGCCTCGGTCCGGACGGGCCCTTCCGCGTCACGAACGGGTCCGCGCCGACGGCCGCGCCCATCGAGGAGCCGGTAGGGGGAGGAGGCTGGTAGGACGCCCCGCCGCCCGCAGCCAGACCGTTCGTCGCCGCCGCGAGCAGCGTCTGCTCGCGCTGCAGCGCCAGCAGCGACGCGGTCGAGTCCGACCCTTTGTCCAACCCGTTAACGCCGCTCGTCGTTAACGCGTTCATCCCGCCGCCGTTGGGGTAGCCGCCGCCGCCCAGTCGCGCGTACGCGATGTCCTCCTGCGTGATCCTCGCCGGCGACCGGTCTCCGACGCTGCCGAGGCTGAAGCTGCTCCTCGCGCTGGTGTGGCTGGCGGTGGTGACGGTCGTGACGGTCGGCGCCCTCGAGGTGGTACCCGCGTAGCCGCCGCCGCCGCCGCCGCTCGTCGGCGAGTGCGGCAGATGTGTGTGCGGGTTAAACTCCCAGGTTGAACTCGCGGAGATCTTCTCGTGCTGCGGCGACGCCGACCCGGGGTTGCGGAAAGTACCGTCGGGCGGCGACGACTGATCGAGAATCACCGATCCCGGCCTCGACGATCGGCCCGTCACCGGGTCGAACGGGTCGAACGACGGATCGAGGAGGTCGCCGTCGTCCGGGAGGAAGACGGGGAGCGCGTCGCGCTCGGGGCTTCGGATCTGGTGAGGACGAAGGGGAGGAGAGGTTCGGTCTGGTCAGCGTCGACGATGGTGGTTTTTTTATTTGGGACTGACTTTCCAGTCGGCGGGAGACGGTTGGCGCGAGTCCCGGGAGGTGGAGAGGCTCGGCACCCAGGGCACCGCGGGGCAACCCCCCGCGCGGTGCCGAGGCGCGCGCGCGGGTTCGACCGCCCCGAAGGCGTATCCGACGGTCGCGCTCGATGACACGGTTCGTGATGAGCTCGCGTCGGGGGTTACCGGGGGTTTCCTGCGTCGGCGTCGGTCGCGACGCGCGTCGCCGCGCCGCGCCATCGGGGAACTTTCCTTTCCGCCCATCGATCGATATCGCGCTCGCTCGCGTGATTAAGACCGTGACGGAGGAAAAGAAGGCTTGGGAAAGAAAAAAATGGACGGGGCGCGGGCGACGGGAACGGGGGCGACGTCGTACCGGGTCGCGGGGAGCGGGGATGCGCGGCGCGGTGGCGCCCGGGCTCTTCGCCCCTCCCGGTGGGCTGCTCGACCACATGTTCGCCTGCGATCGCGGCGGGGGGCGGGGAGAGATCGGGCCATCGGTCAGTGAACCGTTTTCCAGCCCGCGGGTGGAAAACCAGCCGGTGCCACACGCATGGGTCGAATCCGGTTACCGGAGGGACGGCCGGCCGGGAGACGCGTCGCGGGGCGCGACGCGACCTCCGCGCGCGTCTCTCGATCGTCGTATCGGGTCGGCGCGCTCGTGAAGGAGGTGAAAGAAAGGTCCGGGCCGGGGCTCACCTTCGGTACCGTCGCGTCGAGCGCAGACTTATCGTCTTCCCCGCGCGCGTCCAGCCGCGATGGCGATGACGATGGCGGAGTTTTCCTCGGCGACGGAGTGGGCTTGGACCGGGCCGGCGCATCGTCTTCCGCGGCGTCGTCGAGCACCCCCTCGGGTAACAGGCCCTCAGGAATGTCCCCGAGGTCGTCATCGTCCCCGTCGCGCGGCGCATCGGCAGCCGAGGAGGTCATGCCGGCCGGCGGTCAGAGCTCCGGGAATAATAATTGACGGTCTCCACACCTTTTTTTTCCCTTTTCGCCAGGGGGGATGGGGAGGGTGCCGAGCCGCACGCGAGTCAGCGACCCTCGACCCGGCGCGACGGCGCGCCGGGTCGACGCGTGACACGCGTCCGAGGCTTCGTTCGCGGCTAGCGCCCTCTCTCCTCCGGCGCCGCCTCCCGCGCGCCGCGCTTGGAGCAGTGGCACGTCCTCGGGCCGAAAACTCGCGACGACCGAAAGGAACTTTCTCGCGCGTCTGGCAGTGCAGAAAAGAACTACTTTCGGCGGGTAGGAATATCCGGTCCGCGATCGGTCCCTCTTACTAAATGCCCTGTCGCGAGCGAGCGCGCATTTATGGTTTGGACGGATACAAAAGCGGCCCGGATTTTTTTATCCCCGACCCAAACCGGCGGAGCCCAAACGGGACCCCCGACGGTTCGTCTCACTCCGTCGATGACACTCGGCGCTCCTTTTGGCACACATGTCGACGCGCGGCGGCCGTTCGCATCCCGCGCCCGACCGCGCGGGCGACGCGTCCGCGGCGAAGACCTCGCGCCGGGTTAGACGAGACACCGGCTACGTCGGCGAATCCCCCGCGGACCTCCCCGGGGAGGTCGGAAGTTCGATTCCCCGCGGCGACGCGGCGGTCGAGGACGTCACCGTCGCCATGCGCCATTTACGGACCGTGGAGGAGGCGGAGGAGGCGACGGCGGAGGAGGAGGACCGCGGCGCGCATGCCGACGACGAGCGCGACGATGACCACGCGATGGCGACGGCGACGGCCCGTCCCGAGCCGCCGCTTCCGAGCGGCGGCGGCGTCGAATGGACGACGAAGCCCGCGACGGAGACGAGCTGGCGGGGCGATCGCCGAGTCGCGGCGTGGCTCGCCGAGCGCGAGCGCAAGGCGAACAAGCGCGCGCTCGGCCCGCTGCGACGCGCGCGCAAGGAGCTCGAGTGGATCACGCGCCGGCGCAGCGCGCAGATCGCGAACTACAGGCGCGACCGCAAGATCGAGATCGAGGAGCAGCGCGAGGCCATGGCGCAGGCCAAGGTTGCGTCGTACGGCGCCGCGGCCAAAGACGGGGCGGACTCCGTCTCGACGACGAACGACCGCGTCGGCGTCATCGAGGACGCGGCGGCGATGATCGAGCGCTCGCGCGCGATCGCCCGCCTGCCCGCGCGCGTCAGCGTCCCGCGGTTCAACGCCGCCGGCGGTGCGCGGCGCACCACGAGGGGCGGCCGGAAGAAGAAGACCTCCGCCGCGCTCCCGTGGGTCACCGCGCCCGCGCGCGCGAACCGGCGCTCGCGAACCGACTCTCCTGGCAAAGAGTCGCAAAGAAGCGCGCACGAACACGCCCCACCCCCGAGGTTCGTCAACCAGCGAAGCGTCTGGGTCGCGCCGGGGGTTTTCGTGCAGATGGCGCGCGACGAAACCAAGGTGCCGAGGGACGCCGCGAGGCGCAACGCGGCGGTGTTCGGGGGCGCGCCCTACGACGCGAGGGAGGAGGAGGCGGCGCGGCGAAGGCGAGCATCCGACGTCCACGAGTTTTTCGAGTGAGGCGTTAAGCATAGGCGTCTGCGGTGGTCGACTCTACGCGAGTGACGCCGCGTGATGCGATGACACGCACGAGTGATTACGATTAACGTCAAGTTTCGAACCACGCGCGTCGTACCAAGCCGGGCAACGCGCGAAGCTTCTCCCAATTCGTCGTGTACGCGCGCTTGGTGTGGTTATCGTACCCGTTCTCTCTCACCTTTTGGAGCAGCGCGCCGTAAATCTCGGCGGCGGCGAGCACGGGAAGCCGCGCCGCCGGCGCCAACATCCGAACCCCGCCTGCCGCGCGTTCGAAGTGCGCCTCCGCCCTGCGAATCTCTCCCTCGATCAACGCCTCGTACCGCTCGTCCACGCACCCGTCGAGGATTTCCCGCGGGGTCAAACCGTGTTTGGCGACGGCGTCCAAGGGCAGGTACAGTCGCCCGCGCCTGGCGTCTTCGCCGACGTCGCGTAAGATGTTCGTCAGCTGCAGCGCGATCCCGAGTTCGATTCCCGGCGCGGACGCCTGTTCTATTGTATATCCATCCGCGGTGCCCATGACCGGGAGCGTCATGAGCCCCACCGTCCCGGCGACTCGGTAGCAGTACTGGCGCAGCGCCGGCCAATCGTCGAACATCCTCGAGGGTAAGCCGGTGGCGCCGTCGAGGGTCACGGCGAGGTCCGAGCGCATGCCCGCGATCATGTCCAGGAACGGGCCCGCCTCGAGGCCCGGCGTGCGTCGGATCGTGTCCGCGAGCGCGATGGTCTCCGGCGCCGATGAGGGCGCGACGTCGTCGTCGAACATGGCGCGCAGGTCCGCCTCGATGGCGCTGAGCTTCCGGTCCGCATCCTCCTTCGGGGCCCTCAGCGCCTCCACGCCGTCCACGGTCTCGTCCAGCTCTCTGCACCACGCGTAGATGGCCTGCACGCTCCGCCGCTGCGTCGGGCGCATGAGCAGCGTCGCGAAGTGGAACGTGGCGGAGCTCGCTCGCGTGCTCGCCTCGCACGCCGTGTACGCGGCTTCGACAGCCTCGGGCGTCGGGCCGACGGCGGCGGCGGCGACGGCGACGCGACGCGGCGCGCGACGACCGCGGGCGGGCGGCGCGCCGTGTCCCAAACCCGCGATGGATCGTGCGTACGCCGCGCTCATCGGGTCCGAGCGTCCCCGCGGAAATCGAGGATAACAAAAAGTGCAGCAAGGAGGTGTCGACGCATCTGATGTAACGACAAATTCAGGCACCCCCACCGGCACAGCGAGCGGGCGGGGCCGAATGGACCGGTTCGCGTTTCTGGCGTGCCAGCCGTATCTGCTCCCCCCGCATCGCGCCGACGACGGCGATACCCGCGCGCGTCGCTCTGCGGTCGCCCACGGCCGCGACACAGCTGGCGGACCCACCGACGACGACGACGACGACGCCCCACGCGGGGTGCATCGATCGGAGGCGTTCGCGTGTTGCGCCAGCTTCCACTTCAGCCAGGCGGAGCAGTACGCGCCGTCGGTGTCCCCGGACGCGAAAGGGTCCCCGACGGGCGCTTGGGAACGACCGGACATCGTCGGCGCCGCTGCGGACGACGCCCTGCACCTGGCGTTCTCGCGCACAGATTCCAACCCCGACCAGGCGCAGCTGACGTGCGAGCTCACCGTGCGCGAAGGGAAGGGACACCGGGAAGGCGACGACGACGACGACGACGACGACGACGACGACGCGCCGGGAGGACGCGTGGACGTGATTCTGGACGGCGCGAGGTTCGAGCTGGACATGCGGCAGTGCAGGGCGGTGGTGGAGGGGTTCCCGCCCGGGAGCTCGAGCGACGAGGGCAGCGAATGCGGATCGATGAAGAAACACGACGACGAAGACGACGACGACGACGCGCGGCCGCCGCCGTACGTCAGCTGCGTCTTCTCCCACGTCACGCTCAACCTGTACAGGCCGCGCGGAACGACGGGGGGCGCGAAGGAGAGGGACGCCGTGCGCGCGATGCGGCGCGCGCTGGAGCGCGCCAGGGCCGTCGCGTGGTCGGATTGGAAAATAAACGCTTCCCCGGCGAAGTGGGATTCGCGATGGGGCGGTTGGACGACTCCCCCGCAGTGGCGCGTCGGCGCCGGCATCCTCTGCGACGCGGTGCTCGGGGTGGTGCCCGTGGGGGAGGAAGGGAGCGCGCTGACGGACGCGGCGAGCGCGTTGGCGTACGCGGCCGCGCGGGGTCGAAGACGCGAAGCGACGCGTCGTCGCGCGAATCCGGGAGACGCCGCGCTGTGACGTTAATCTTTAGGTGACGTGAGTGTTATGTTACAGCCCTTACAGCCCCCCCCCTCGCGCCCACACCCCGGCGTGCCTTCTCACCGCTCGAAAGGGACGCTGAGCGTCTCGAACACGTCCGCGATGAGCGCGTGATCCTCTCCGAGCGCTTCCCTCGGCACCCCCGCCGGCAGCCTCGTCTGCGTCGGGTCGAACGAAACTTTGGGCAAAACCCGCCACAGCGTGATCAAACGCTGCGCGTCGACAAACTCTCCGAGCCCCGGCGCGTGCGCGCACAGCTCGCACATGACGTTCAGGAACGCCGCCCTGTTCAGCACCATCGCGCCTCCCCCGCCGAGTTTGGCATCCTCGACGGCGCAGAGTCGGCTCAGCTCCTTCGCCGCGGGCGAACCCGCGCGAGCGATCGCTTGGGTGAGCGCGGTGACCACGGCGCGGGCGTCCGACCCCGGGAACTCTTTGGGCCGGGCCTCCATGATGGCGAGGGTGGCGTCGTCCGCCGCGTTCAGCCGCATCCACGTCCCTTTGATCTCCAGGACGGCGCCCACGCGGCAATCTCTCGCCCTGAGGTACGCGTTGCTCCCCGACGCCTTCCTGGCGGGCCTCCGTTCGAGGTACTTCCCGCCGGGGTAGCCGGAGTTGGGCACGGGGGGCTCGAAGACGGCGAGGGTGTTGTCCTCCAGGAAGAAGGACACGACGAAGGTCCTGGCCTTTTCGTTCTCGGGAACCGGGGGCTTACCCGGGCCGTCCACGAGCTTACCGGTGAAACGCATCACCTGCCCTTGGTTGATGAGCCACTCGTCGAAGCTCACGTCCTTCTTGGGCACCTTCGGCACCAGCCTGTACACGCTGTTCAGCGAGTCCGCCTCGCTCCCGATGCCGGAGACGTTGGGGGGCACGACCCTCGGGGGAATCGGCGGCGGCCCCGCAGGGGGCGGCATCGACGGAAAATCGTCATCCGTCAAGCCGCACTCCGCCGCGTACCAAGCCTTGGTGTGCTCGTCGCAGTCCCTGAGCGTCAGCACCAAGCCGAACACCACCACGTCTTCGCCCACGCGAAAGTCCCTCCAGTGGTAAAACCCGTCGGGCTCGCGACGCCTCGCTCGCAGCGTCTCGTCGCTCGCGGGCCTGATGCCCACGCCGTACCGGTAGCCGCCGCCGGGATTTAATGTCGCCTTGGGCAGCTTCTGGCGCTTGAGAAACTTGCCGTACGGCTCGCGGCCCGCGTTCCCGGGCATCACCTCCAGCACCTCCACGGTATCGTCCGCCAGGTAGTAGTGCACCACGAAGTTGCGCGTCGAGCCGACCAGCCTCGCGTCGTCGCCGCCGGCGGGAACCTCGCAAGTTCCGAAGAAGCGCAGCACTCGGCGGTCGTACGCTAAAAACTGCCGACCCGCGGCTTCCTTGAGCCCAGCGATCGCGCTGGGGGGCGCGGGGCGAACGCCGGTAGATCCGCGGGCGTCGTCGACGCCGCCGCCGGTTCCGACCTCGACGGCGACGCCTTCGGAGTTGAACCGCACGGACACGCCGCCGCCGCCGCCGACGGTCGCGTCGGGAAGCCTCGGGGGCGCACCCGCCGCGGCGGGCATCACGCTCGGCGCGGACTTGAACTGGCCCTTCGGCGGCTCCGGGTCGCGCTCGTGCGGGAACGGGATCTCCGGCGGCACGTGCACGCCCTCCTTGGCGAGGAACGCTCGGGTGAATTCGTCGCAACCGAGGACGTTGTAGGTGCGCGAGAAGATGGTGACGGGCTCGCCCACGCTGATGTCTCTGAAGGACATGCGCTCGCCGTTGGCGTTGTCGCAGGGCATGCGATGGAGCAGCGGGCCCTGGACGATGCCGCTGTTGACCTCTCTGGGCTCGCGGACGTCCACGGTGCCGTCCTCCAGGTGGTAGGTGATGAAGCACTTGCGCACGCGCGGCAAACCCGTGCGCTTGGTGGTCTCGAGATCCTCGAAGTACCCGCGCCACTGCAGCTTCACGCCGTCGTACGCCAGCCACGAGGGTTTGCGCGTGGGCACCGCCGCCGGGGCGTTGGACGCGGTGGATGGGCGATTCGTGCCCCACCGCGGGTCGTGCTTGTCCCACGGCGCGGTCGGGCCGGGCGGCGCGGTCGCGCGATTGGTCACCGTCTGGAACGGGATGCCGTTGCGGAACTGCAGCGTCTGGGGGACCCCGCGGGGTCTCGGCGCGCCCTCGCCGTTGCCGGCGTAGACGGGCACGTCGACGGACCGCATCCACTCGTCGGTGTTAAGGAGGCTCATCGCCGCCGAAGACGGTGGGTGTCCGTCCGCGGGGGAACGAGCTCGCTCGCGAGTGACGGCACGGCGGTCAACATCTCAACGGTCGGGTCCGGTGCTGGCCCAGCCTGACTGGCTCGACGCTGACTGTGCCCTACCCGCCTGCTTGCCAAAAGCTGGCCGAGTCGAAGACCCAGCGTCAGTGGAGTGCCCTCCTGGCAGGCCCCGGGGACGCCCACGATGGCGCCGAAACGAGGCAAGACGTCTCCCACGGTGAAGGATGAGGTCATGGAGGACGTCAAACCCGAGCTGGAGGTGCGCCGCGGCGCTTCCACCCGAGATCCATCCCGCCCCCGCCCCCACTCAGGGATTCATCGTCCACGCTCGTAAAGTACCCATCGTGCACC
>Ga0181573_10005027_pt1 | contig 11062 bp, 11 predicted proteins | sample 101ome_25_FD_148643 | JGI IMG/M metagenome (GOLD analysis project Ga0181573, IMG submission 148643) | Coastal salt marsh microbial communities from the Groves Creek Marsh, Skidaway Island, Georgia - 101409BT metaG (spades assembly) | ecosystem: Environmental > Aquatic > Marine > Intertidal zone...
CAGGCACACGCCGTTGGGCATTTCGAACTCGCGCTGCACGACGACCGGCGCGCCGCCGCTCGGCAGGTAGTAGACGTAGTTGCCGGACTGCTCACGCTCCCTGCCGCGCAGGCCGTAGGTCGGGTCGGTGAACCAGAGGTCGCCGTCGCGGTTCACCGCGAGGTCGTTGGGCGAGTTGAGCAACCTGCCGCCGTGGGCCTCGGCCAGCACGGTGACCGCGCCGTCTGCCTCGTAGCGAACGACGTTCCGGGCGCCGTGCTGACACGAGACCAATCGCCCCAGAGGGTCGCGGGTGTTGCCGTTGCTCTGGGCGCTGCCGCGCCACTCGCGCACGCCGCCGGCCGCGGTCCAGCGCAGCAGCTCGCTGCGCGGGATGTCCGAGAACACGAGCGCCTGCTGCTCGGGCATCCAGACGGGCCCCTCGACGAACGCCATGCCGCCGCCGAGCTTCTCGACCTCGGCGTCGCGCTCGACCAGCAGCGCCGCGGCCGGGGCGTGATGCTCGACCTGTGCGGGCAGCGACCACGCGCAGGACAGCAGCGAAACAACAGCACGGAGTCTCATCGGCTCGCTCCAGGGTCGGGGACCGGCCGCACTCTAGCGGTTCGCGACCGCGCGCCGCTACGCTCCCGCGATGCGCGACCGTGCCCTTCGCCTGCCCCTCTCTGCCGCGGCGATCACCGCAGCGCTCCTGACACCTTCGGCAGCGCTCGCCCAGCAGCCGTGGGACCAAGGCTACGAGGTGTCGCGACCGCCGGCCGTGCTGTCGCTCGCCCAGCAGCGCCGCAAGGTCAACGCCGTGCTCGCCGAGCGCCTCGAGCAGCTGCTGCCGCGGCTGATGCGCGAGTGCGGCGTGCAGATGTGGATCGTCGCCAACCGCGAATACAACGAAGACCCGGTCTACCGGACGCTCGTGCCGGCGCCGGTGTTCGCCGCGCGCCGCACGACGATCCTGGTGTTCTTCGATCGCGGCCCCGAGCAGGGCGTCGAGCGCCTGACCGTGAGTCGCTACGGGCTCGGCGAGCTGTATCAGAGCGCCTGGGACGGCGGCGCGAAGGGGTCGGTCGACGAGCAGTGGCAGCGGCTCGGCGAGCTGGTGGCCGAGCGCGACCCTGCGAACATCGCCGTCGACACGAGCCGCGACTGGGCGGTCGCCGACGGGCTGAGCGCGGGCCTCCGGCGAGAACTCGAGCGAGCGCTCGGGGAGCGCCGTGACCGCATCGTGTCCGCCGAGCGGCTGTGCGTGCGCTGGTTCGAGACGCGCACCGAGGCCGAGCTCGAGCTCTACCCTCAGATCGTACAGCTCGCGCGCGGCGTCATCGCCGAGGCGTTCTCCAGCGACGTGATCACGCCCGGCGTCACCACGACCGACGACGTGCGCTGGTGGCTGCGGCAGCGGTTCCAGTCGCTCGGCCTGCCGGTCTGGTTCCACCCGATCTGCGACGTGCAGCGCAGGACGACGAACCGCGACGACGACCGCGCGTTCTTCGGCGACAGCGAGAGGACCATCCGCCGCGGAGACGTGCTGCACTGCGACGTCGGCATCCGCTACCTGCGGCTCTGCACGGATACGCAGGAGATGGGCTACGTGCTGCGCGCCGGCGAGCGCGACGCGCCGGCCGGCCTGCAGCGCGCGATGCAGGTAGGCAACCGCTGGCAGGACCTGCTGACCGCGTCGTTCGTCGCCGGCCGGACCGGCAACGAAGTCCTCGCGGAGACGCTCCGCGCGTGCCGCTCGGAGGGGATCCGCCACAGCGTCTACACCCACCCGCTCGGCTTCGTCGGGCACGCCCCCGGACCGACGATCGGCATGTGGGACAACCAGGGGCCGACGCCCGTGCGCGGTGACTGGCCGCTCCACGCCGACACCTGCTACGCCATCGAAGGCAACGTCAAGGTGCAGGTGCCCGAGTGGGACAACCAGTGGGTCCAGATCGGCCTCGAGCAGGACGCCGTGTTCGACGGGCAAGCGGTCACCTACCTCGGCGGCCGCCAGACGCGCTGGCACCTGGTGCGCTGAGGTTCGCGCGGCGCGCCGGTTCGCGCTTGAATGGCCGGGTGCGCACGCAAGCCCTCTGCTCTCTCTCCGCCCTGGCGCTGCTCGCCGCCTGCGCGACCGCGGACACGTCGGGGCCGATCGGCGCGGTCGAGCGCCGCTCTGCCGACCTCGACGCGCTCGTCGACCCCGGCGCGCGGTTCGAGGTCCTGGCGTCCGGGTTCGACTGGTCCGAAGGCCCGCTGTGGGTCCCCGAAGACGGCGGCTACGTGCTGTTCTCCGACATCCCGCCCAACCGCGTGATGAAGTGGCAGCGGGGTGCTGGGCTGTCCGTCTACCTCGAGCAGAGCGGCTACCTCGGGCCGATCCCGCGGCCGAACCACATCGCGCCCGACGAGCCGGGCTCCAACGGCCTGCTCCTCGACCCGCAGGGCAGGCTGGTGCTTTGCCAGCACGGCGAACGTCAGGTCGGCCGCATGCTCGCGCCGCTGCACGCGCCCGAGCCCCGCTACGAGGCGCTCGCCGACGCGTTCGCCAACCAGCGGCTCAACAGCCCCAACGACGCCGTCTTCCACCAGAACGGCGACCTCTACTTCACCGACCCGCCCTACGGCCTGACGCGCAAGATGCAGGACCCGGACAAGCGCATCCCGTTCCAGGGGGTCTACCGGCGCGGCGCAGACGGCGTCGTGACGCTGCTGACCGCGGAGCTGTCGCGCCCCAACGGCCTCGCGTTCTCGCCGGACTACCGCACGCTGTACGTCGCCAACTCCGACCCCGCGCGCGCGGTCTGGACGGCGTTCCCCGTGCTCGACAACGGCCAGCTCGGCGACGGCCGCGTGCTGTTCGACGCCACGCACCTGGTGCCGCGCCTCAAGGGGCTGCCCGACGGCCTCAAGGTCGACCGACACGGCAACCTCTTCGCCACCGGCCCCGGCGGCGTGCTGGTGCTGACGCCCACCGGCGAACACCTGGGCACGCTCTGCACCGGCGAGGCGACCAGCAACTGCGCGTTCGGCGAGGACGGCAAGAGCCTGTTCGTGACCGCCGACAGCTACCTGCTGCGCATCCGCCTGGAGACGATCGGGTTCGGCTTCTGAAGAGGTCCGTGCTCGCGCGCGCGCGCCCGCGCGCCGACCCTTCGCCCCGCCCACTCGAACCCCCAGGAGGCTCTCCGTGCCCGTCAGTGAATCGTCCTACTGGAACCCCAAGACCGAGACCTTGCCGAAGGACCAGCTGCGCGCCCTGCAGCTGACCAAGCTGCAGCGGCTGGTCGACCGCGCCTGGCACACCTCGCCGTTCCACCGCAGGCTCTACGAGAACGCAGGCGTCACGCCGGAGCAGATCAAGACGCTCGACGACATCCGGCGCCTGCCGTTCATGACGCGCGAGGACTGGATGGCCTGCCAGGCCGAGAAGCCGCTGTTCGGCGACATGATCACGCGCCCCGAGGAGGACGCGATCCGCTACCACCTCACGTCCGGCACCTCGGGCCGCCAGCCGCTCCGCGTGCTCGACGGCCGCAAGGACTGGTCGTGGATCGCCGACATGTGGTGCTACGGCTTCTGGGGCTTCGGCATCCGGCCGACGGACAAGGTGTTCTTCGCGTTCAGCTACGGCTCGTTCATCGGCTTCTGGGGCGCGCACTACTGCTGCGAGAAGATGGGCACGCTGACGCTCGCGTCCGGCAACATGACGACCGAACAGCGCGTCAAGCAGATCGTCGAGATGGGCGTGACCGTCGTGTGCGCGACGCCGACCTACGCGCTGCGCATGGGCCAGGCCGCCGAGAAGATGGGGATCGACCTCAAGAAGGACGGCAAGGTCCGCCGCGTCGTCGTCTCGGGCGAGCCCGCCGGCTCCATCCCCGCGGTCAAGGAGATGATCGAGGACATGTGGGGCGGCAAGTGCGGCGACACGGCCGGCATGACCGAGATCGGCACGATCATGATCTTCGAGTGCGACCACCAGCCGGGCGGCCCGCACATCATCGAGGACCACTTCATCGAGGAAGTGCTCGACCCGGACAGCGGCGAGCCGATGGGCTACGGCGAACGCGGCGAGCGCGTCGTGACCTCCTTCGGCCGCGGCTTCATCCCGCTGATCCGCTACAAGACCAAGGACTTGGTCTGCAAGGTGCCGCACACCCAGTGCGACTGCGGCCGCACTGGCGACATCTACGAGGGCGGCATCCTCGGCCGCGTCGACGACATGAAGCTGATCCGCGGCACCAACGTCTACCCGCGCGCCGTCGAGGCGGTCGTGCGCGAGCACAGCGAGGTCGAGGAGTTCCAGATCATCATCTCGCGGCGCGACGACGTGCAGGACGAGATCACCGTCAAGGTCGAGCTGAAGCCCGACCAGAAGGACGTCTGGCCGCGCCTGCAGGCGCAGCTCGGCAAGGACCTCGCCGACGCACACGAGGGCCTGCGCTTCAACGTCGAGCTCGCCGCGCAGGGCGAGCTGCCCCGCTTCGAGCTGAAGGCCAAGCGCCTCCAGGACCTCCGCCCGCAGTACTGAGGAGCAACCACGATGACCGACTCGACCAAGGACCTCCTCGGCAACGACCTCACCGCCGACGAGCAGGAGCTCGTCGACCTCTACCAGAGGCTCAAGACGATGAGCGCTCGCGACGACCTGCCGCCGGTAGCCACCGCCAACGTCAAGCAGGCGATGGTGCTGCTCTGGAACGCCTGCAACGACCTCGCGCTGCTGCACGAGGAGCCCGGCTGCGACTAGCGCTCGTGAGGGCGGCCAGCCGGACAGCCCCAAGCCCTTGCCGGCAAGGGAGCTAGGCTCGTCCCCGGACCACGGAGCGCTTATAAATCTCACCCATGTGTGAGAATTATTGATACTCGGCGACAGATTCTTACTATTCATGGCGACAAAAGAGCCATGAGCACAACAAATCGAAGCGGAGATCAAGACCGCCTGGAGGCCCTGGAGGCCACCGGGCGCGTGAGCTCCAGCGAGGCCGCCGCGCTGCGTGAGGCGCTGGAACAACAGGCCGAGCGAAGCCCGGGGAACGACCCTGCCGCCGGGGTCGAGTTGAGCAAGCTCAACGCGACCGCGCGCGCCTTCTTGAGCGGCGCCATCGACGAACCGACCCTGCGCCAGCGCGGCAACCGGTCGCTGCTCTTGGCAGCGGTCCTGTTCAACCTGGTCTGTTACGTCGTCTGGGCGCTGCTCAGAGACGACTGGTCGCTCTACGCGTTCGGCTGTAGCACCCTGGTAGCCGCCGCTTGGGCCCTGGCGCTGCACTGGTTCGTTGTCGTGCCGGCGCGCAACAAGCTGATCCGCCTCCGCGCCGAGGCGGGCGCGCTCCGACCGCTCGCGAGCGCCGACGCCCAGCAGTGCCCGACGTGTCTGAGCGAGGACTTCAAGGTGATGGGGCCCGATCACTGGACCATGCGCCACTGGGTCCTCAACCCCGGCCTCGCCATCAACGAGGTCCTGCTGGGACAGCGCGTCCCCAAGACCCTCCGGACCTGCAGCAGCTGCGGCGGGGGCTCGTGCGCGTGCCCGCACTGCAACCAGTCGATCGACCTGGTGCAATGGAGCCGCGGGAACGCGTTCGGCAACTGGGGCGGCCTGCGATGCCCGCACTGCGACGGCGAGATCGAGTCGCTGTGCAACGTCTTCGCGTGGCCCTTCCGCGCCGTCGGCAAGCTGCTCGCCACGCCGTTCCGCTCGGGAGGTGCGCGATGAGCCGCTCCTTCGGCGAGTGCCCGAGCTGCAGCAGCCGTATGCGCATCGAGACGCTCAGCTGCTGGCAATGCGGCACCAAGGTCTCGGGGCAGATCTCGATCCCGCTCGTGGCCAGACTGCCCGAAGAGCAGACCGCGTTCGTCGAGGCGTTCTTGCTCGGCAACGGCAGCCTGTCGCAGGTGCAGAAAGACCTGGGCTTCTCCTATCCCAAGGCCCGCCGTCTGCTCGACGACACGATCAAGGCGCTGCGCGCCGAGTTCGACGCAGCCCGAGCCGAGAAAGAGCAGATCTTGGAGTCGCTCGAGTCGGGCGATCTCGACGGCCAGCGCGCGGTCCAGCTGGTCCGCAGCCTCATCGGCGGCCAAGGACCGGGGCCGTCCTGACGTGCGAGCCCCGCGAGTCCATCTGGTCCCTGGGTGCGCGCTGCTGGCGGCGCTGACGGCGTGTGACGCGCGGCAGGCCGCCACGATGACCGACCTCGTCGGCGGCGCGACGCTCGACGTCGCGCCGTACGGACCGCAGGCGGTCGTCGCCGATCTGCTCCCCCACGATGAAGAGCTCCGGGGGATCAGCGGGCTGATCAGCTCGCGCGCGCACGCCGACACCCTGTGGGCGATCTCCGACACCGCGACCCAGCTGTTCGCGATCCAGCTGCGAGGCGGCGGCGTCGACGTGCGCAGCACCCGCGTGCGGGGCGTCGACCGCTTCGACTGGGCAGACCTCGCGTGGTTCGAGGAAGACGGCGACGCGTTCCTGATGATCGCCGACGTCGGCACCAACCGGCCTGCGTCCACCGCCCGGACACGCGACGGAGCGCAGGTCGGCGAGCTGCACGTCGTGGCCGAGCCGCGCCCCGGCGACAAGAAGGTCAAGGTCCTGCGCACCATCACCTTCACGCTACCGTGCGAGCCGATCCGCGACCTCGAGGCCGTCGCCGTCGACAGCGCGCGCCGCGAGATCCTGCTCGTCGAGAAGCGCGCCGCGGTCAAGCGGCTGCTGGTGCTCGACCTCGACCAGGACCACCACGAACCGACCCCCGAGGACTGGGCCGAGGTCTCGCTGCCCGACCTGCACGTCCACGAGCAGCAGCCAGCGACCTCGCCGTCCGCGGTGCTCTACCAAACCAGCTGGCGCCGCAACCCGACCGCGCTCGACGTGCTCGGCCGCCGCGCGGTGCTGCTCACCAACCGGCACGCCTACGTCTACGAGCGCGACGTCGGCGCGAGCTGGGCGAAAGCGTTCGCGACCGCGCCCCTCCAGCTGCAGATCCCGTTCACGCTGGAGCTGCCCGGCCGCGCGCCGCAGACGCTGCCCAAAGGCGCATCGCCCGTGCTGCCGCAGCGCGAGGCCGTCTGCTTCGACCGCGGCTCGGCGTCGGTCTTCGTCGCGTCCGAGCAGCGCGGCGCAGCCGAGGCGTGGCTGGTGCGCTTCGACCGCCGCTAGCGAGCAAGTCGAAGTCGCGCGCGCCGCGCCCGTCGCTAAGCTGCGCGCATGCGACGCCACCTCTCGACCGCGCTGCTTGCGCTCGTGACGCTCTCGACCGCCTGCGCCAACACCCAAGGGACCGCCCGCCAAGGCGCCACCAAGAAGCAGCCCAACGTGCTGTTCGTCATGGCCGACGACCTCGGCTACGGCGAGCTCGGCAGCTTCGGCCAGCAGAAGATCCGCACGCCGCGGCTCGACCAGCTCGCCGCGCAAGGGATGCGCCTGACGCGCCACTACTGCGGCTCCCCCGTCTGCGCGCCGTCCCGCTGCGTGCTGATGACCGGCAAGCACCCCGGCAAGGCCGCCGTGCGCAACAACAAGGAGCACAAGCCCGAGGGCCAGTGGGCGCTGCCCACCAGCGAGCCGATGATGAGCGAGATGATGAAGGACGCCGGCTACACGACCGGCGCCTTTGGCAAGTGGGGTCTCGGACCGCCGCGGACCGACTCGGATCCCATCGCGCGCGGCTACGACCGCTTCTTCGGCTACAACTGCCAGCGGCACGCGCACAGCTACTACACCGACTACCTCTGGAGCGACCGCGAGCGGGTCCGGCTCGCCAACGACCCGGCGATCAGCGGACACGGCAAGCTCAAGGCGGGCGAGGACCCCAACGACCCGGCGAGCTACGCGCGCTTCCGCGGCGAAGACTACGCGCCGGACCACATCCTCGACGCCGCGAAGGACTTCCTGCGGCAGAGCAAGGACCGGCCGTTCTTCCTCTACTACCCGTCGGTGATCCCGCACCTCGCGCTGCACATCCCCGAGGCCGAGCTCGCGCAGTACGAGGGTGAGTTCCCCGAGACGCCCTATCCCGGCGGCAAGGGCTACACGCCGCACTTCAAGCCGCGCGCGGCCTACGCGGCGATGATCACGCGCCTGGACCGCTCGGTCGGCGAGCTGCTCGACCTGCTCGACGAGCTCGGCCTCGCCGAGGACACGATCGTGGTCTTCACGTCCGACAACGGCGCGACGCACAGCCCCGTCGGCGGCACCGACGTCGACTTCTTCGACTCCTGCGGCGGCCTCCGCGGCCGCAAGGGGTCGATGTACGAGGGCGGCATCCGCGTCCCTGGCATCGTGCGTTGGCCGGGCCGCGTCGCGGCGGGCAGCAGCAGCGACCGCGTCACCGGCTTCGAGGACTGGATGCCGACGCTCGCGGAGCTGTGTGGCGGCGAGGTCCCGACCGGCTGCAACGGCGTCAGCTTCGCGGCGACGCTCACCGGCGACGACCAGGCCGCGCGTGACTTCCTCTACCGGGAGTTCGCGGGCTACCGCGGCTGGCAGGCCGTCTGGCAGGGCGACTACAAGCTGGTGCGCAGCAACATGCACAAGCAGCCCAAGACCGAGCTCTTCGACCTCGGCACAGATCCGACCGAGCAGCGCGACCTCGCCGCGGCCATGCCAGAACGGGTCGCGGCGATGATGGAGGTCGCGACGCGCGAGCACACGCCCTCCGAGACGTTCCCGCTGAAAGCCATCGACAGGTAGCGCGCATCCGCCCGCCGCCGCGACTCGAACGCACCCCCTATGGACGCAGCCCAACCCGCGGCCCGCAACGTGCTCGGCACGCCGCTCATGCCCTGCGGCACGGAGCCGATGACCGGCTTCTTCCGCGACGGCTGCTGCAACACCTCGGGCGACGACCACGGCGTGCACACGGTGTGCGCCGAGGTCACCGAGGAGTTCCTGCAGTTCTCCAAGGACGCCGGCAACGACCTGTCGACGCCCCGCCCCGAGTTCGCCTTCCCCGGCCTCCAGCCGGGCGATCGCTGGTGCCTGTGCGCAGCGCGCTGGGCCGAGGCGGCCGAAGCGGGCAAGGCGCCGCGCGTCGTGCTCGAGGCGACGCACGCGCGGACGCTGGACCTGGTCCCGCTCGCCCAGCTCCAGCAGTTCGCGATCCCAGGATGACGCGGTGAAGCCCTCGACCAAAGTTCTGCTGTTCGCGGTCGCGGCCTCGCTCGCGGTCGCCGTCGCTCGCTTCGTCGGGCAGGTGCAGGGCTGGATCCCGACTACGTCGGGCGGCGGCCTGCACCCTCTCGGGGTGTCGTGGCTGCCGTTCGTCTTCGGGCCCGTGTTCGCGGCGCAGCTCGCGCGCGAGGGCTCTGCTCCGCGGTGGCAGCGCGCGCGCCTGCTCGGAGTCTCGGGCTTCGTGGCGGTCGTCGCCGTCGTGATGTGGAAGTTCGCGCCGATCGCGGACCTGCCCAAGGACGCCCCCGGCCTGCAGGCCGCGACGGACTCGGCGCTGTTCGCGGCGTTCGTCGCGACGCTCGCTGTCTTCGCCGCGCAGTGCGCGCTGTGGGGTCGCCTCGCGCTGGCGATCGTGTGCTACGCCGTGCCCGTGCGCCTCGCCGTGCTCGCGCTGACGGCGATCGCCAAGAAGCTCGACTACGACACGCACTACACCAAGTTCGGCCCGGCCGGCAACGAGTTCGACCTCGCGACGACGGTGAGCACCGCCGCGGTCGCCCAGCTGGGGTTCTGGGTGCCGTTCGCCGTGGTCTGCGGCTTCTCGACCGGGACGTTCTTCGCGAAGCGGTCGACGCCTCAGGCGTGACCGAGTGAGCGCAGCTCGCAGGCCTCGTAGACCGGGCCTTCGATGCAGGTCTTGGAGTAGGGCCAGTCGCCGAAGCGCTCGCCCTGGACCTCCACCGTGCAGCCGTTGCAGACGCCGTAGCCGCACGCCATGTAGGTCTCGAGGCTGAGGTAGCAGCGCAGCCCGCGCTGCTCGCAGAGCGTCGCCACGGCCTCCATCATCGGATCGGGACCGCAGCAGAACACCGTCTCGCCCGACGAGACCACGCCGTCACGCAACAGCTGGTCGAGCAGGTCGGTGACGCGGCCGTGCAGGCCGAAGCTGCCGTCGTCGGTCGAAGCGTGCACGTCGCAGATCGGCGTGAAGTCGTCGATGCCCGAGAGCGCGGCGCGGCTGCGACCGCCGAACAAGAGCCGCATGCGCTTGCCGCGCGCGCGCTGGGCCTGCGCGAGCACGAGGAACGGCGCGAGGCCGACGCCGCCCGCGATACAGATCGGGTCCTCGACGTCTGCTGGGAAGGCGCGGCCGAGCGGGCCGGTCACGACCAGCTGCTCGCCGGGCCGCATGTCACAGATAGCCCGCGTGCCCTCGCCCACCGGCTTCACCAAGAAGCTGCCCCACGCGCCGTCTTCCCCGCGCTCGTAGAGCGAGAACGGCCGCGGCAGCTGCACGGGCCAGCGCTTCTCGGTGCGGAGCATGAAGAACTGCCCGGCGCCGGTCTCCGGGATCGGTCCGTCCACCTCGACCGCGTAGGAGCCGCCGCCGAGGTCGCGGAGTCTTCGGAGGGTGTGGGCGCGCGACTGCATCGGGCCGCGCAACATAGCGCGCCCGGCGCATCGTTCCCACCGCTGCCTACGGCGCGGCCGACGCGGCCACGGCCGCTGCCTCGGGGACCGCGCGAGGCTGCGCGCCTGAGACCGCGGCCCGGAGCGTGACGATCGGGACCTCGGGCGGCGCGTCCACCCGAACCGGCAGCAGCGTCACGCCGACGCCGCGGCCCACGTAGAGCCGGCTGTCGGCCTCCCGGAACCAGCCCTGGTCGTAGCCGAAGCGGCTGTGGTGCAGCGGCGCCTTGCCGCCGACGCGGATCTGGCCGCCGTGGGTGTGGCCCGAGAGCTGCAGGTCGACGTCGACCGCGCAAGCCTCGAAGAAGAAGTCCGGGTGGTGGCTGACGAGCACGGCGGTCTCGTCCTGGCGGCGGCCGCGGAGCGCGGCGCGCAGGTCCGGCGTGCCCTCCGTCAAGTCGTCCACGCCGCACAGCCAGAGGGACGATCCGCCGTGCTCGATGCGCACGCCGCGGTTCTCCAGCACGTGTACGCCGTGCTCTTCGAGGAACG
>Ga0181573_10005028_pt1 | contig 11058 bp, 3 predicted proteins | sample 101ome_25_FD_148643 | JGI IMG/M metagenome (GOLD analysis project Ga0181573, IMG submission 148643) | Coastal salt marsh microbial communities from the Groves Creek Marsh, Skidaway Island, Georgia - 101409BT metaG (spades assembly) | ecosystem: Environmental > Aquatic > Marine > Intertidal zone...
GCCGCGCGCGCCCCCGCCGCCCCCGCCGCCGCCGCCAAACCCCACGCCGCCGCCTCCCTCGCGCGCGTCCCGGCGATCGTACCCGCCGCTAAAACCGTGCCCTCCGCGGAGGCGACCGCCTCGAGGGCGCGGAGGGCGCGCTTGGCCAGCCCCGCGCCCTCCTCGCCGCCCCACACGAGCGGCGCCGAGAGGGTCGCGGCGCCGGCGTCCTTCTCCCGGCCGCCGTTCGCGCCGGAGAGCCCGCGGTTGGCGACGACGCGGTCCACCGAGGGAAGTATCCAGTCGCCGCCGACGCACGCGGCGAGGCCGAGCGACGCCGCGGCTTGCGCCGTCTCCGAGGGTGGTCGGGTCCTCGTCGTCGTCGTCGAAGACGAGCCGCCGTTCATACCGCCGTTAATACCGCCTTTAATACCGCCGTCAATGCCGCCGCCGAGCAAAACCCCGGCTAACGCGTCCACGACGGCATCCGCCAGCGACGTCTCCACCGAGCACCCCGCGGCGAGGGCGACGCCGAGCAGAGACCCGCAGCTCGCGAGCGCGTTGGTCCGAATCGACTCTGATTGAACGTTTCCTCCGTCCGTTTCTTCGCGGTGTAACGACGACGCGAGCTCCGCCGTCAGACGCAGCGCGTTGACGACGTGGCGATCGACGGGCGCGTTCGAGGCGAGCGCGAACGCCGCCGCCGTCGGAAGCGCCGCGACGGCGCCCGCGACCTCGGCGGCGGAGCATCCCGCGCCCGGTGACTCACCGCCCGGTGACTCACCGCCCGCGGCGGACGACTCGATCCGTCTCGCGAGGACGTCCTCGAGGCGTCGCAGGTGACTGACGACGTGCCCGAAACCGCGGCCGGCCAGGTCCGCGCCGGCCGCGGCGAACGCCTCGCCGTGCGTCAACCCCACGCGGAACAGCGCCTCTCCCTCGAAATCGTCCGACTCGAAATTGTCCGACTCTGACGCGAGCGTTTCCCGGGAAGCGGCGACTTTTAAAACGTCCCGGTACCGCGCGAGCGTTTCCGTCCTCCACGCCCCGGATCCCGGGCCGTGCGTCTCCACGTCGCGGCCCAAGCCCCGCAGGAACACGCCCAGCGCCTCCGCCGCCGCGCCCGCGACGCGACCGCTCCGGACCGGTCCTCCTTTCGCGGGCCCGCCGGAGCGTTCGCCGCGGATAAACATTCCGGATAAATATTCCGCGCACAATCTCCGACGGGGACGGTCCGCGGCGTGGCACCGACTCGCGGCGGCGGCGTACGCCGTGAACGCGCCGCGCTCCGCGCCGTCCATCGCCCCGCGCGTCAGCGCATCGCGAATCGCGTCCGTCGCGGACTCGGCGATCCCCCGAAACGTCGGGCCGTCTCCGGCGCCGGCGTCGTCGTCGTCGTTCGCTCGTCCGCCGTCGACCGGGTTTGCGGAGGAGGAAGAGTACCCTTCATAAAAGTCGAGCAACGCGGGGGACGAGAGCGCCATCGCCGCGTTGCTCCTCGCGTCCGGCGTCGACGCGTCGTCCCGCAGCGTCTCCGTGCAGACCCGCGCGACGGACGCGACCGCCTCCGCCCTTGCGATGGCGGCCGATTCCGCGACGCGACGTAACGACGAGTACTCGGCGCCAAGCCACCCGCGAACGAACCTCGACCACGACTTGACCGCCGTCGACGCGTGCCACCAGTGCGCGCGGGGCGGCTCACGAAGCGCGCTCGCCGCGGCGGCGAACGCGCGACGGTGCGCCTGGGCGACGTCGCGGAGCTCCGCGTTGATGTCCATCGCGCGGCGGCCGGGTTTACGGCGACGCTCGTCGCCGGCCGCGTCGTCGTCGTCGGTGTCGGAGTCGGAGCGGCGCGGCGGCGGCGGTCGAAAGAGGAGGAGGTGCGCGCGGGGACCCGCGGGGCCGCACCAGTTCGCGATGGACCCACCGGCGGTCCCCTTGGCGGCGCCGTCCAGCCGCGGCATGGTCCGCAGTCGCCTGGGCGCGGTGTTGAGCAGCCTGTGCAGCGTCGGGTCCGCGGACGCCGCCAAGGGTCCCGCGTCCCTCTCGGCGCGGCGGCGATCGTCGTTTCCCCTTTCAGCGCCATCGATAGCGCCGGACCCGCCGAAGGCCCCGCCTCCGGGCGCGAGCGTCGATCGAGCCGCCCGGTTTCGCTCCAGCCTCGCCACGCGTTCGACGACCGCGGCGGCGGCGCGGACCGTCCCGGACGACGTCGGAGCCGGGTCCGTGAGGTACGCCGTCGCCAGTTCATCCGCGGGAACGGGCGGTGACTCACCGGGCGGTGACTCACCGGGCAACCCTGAGTCACCGGGCAACCCTGAGTCACCGGGCAACCCTGACTCGTTCGCCGGGGGAGAGACGAGCACCTCGGGGTCGAACCGGGCCAACGCGCCGTACGCCGCCTCCCTCGTCTTTTCGTCGTTTGAACCGCCCAACCCGCTCCAAACCGCGCACTCCCACGCGGCGCCGGCGACCGCCGCCGCCGCGTCCGGCCGCGCCGCCGCGTCCAACCACCCCGCGCCCAACAGCCTCGCCCACTCCCGCCTCACGCCCCCCTCCGGGGGCGGCGGCGCGCCGCCAGCCTCGTCTTTACCGGCCGCTTTAACCACGACTGTAAACGCGGCGTAAAAGTCGAGGACGTCGGCGTCGCACATCGTTCGCACCGTCTCGAGCGCGAGCGCCCGCGCGACGGGCGGCGCCTTCGACGGGTCCAGAAACGAACGAAGCGGGCCGACGAGGTCGCACGCGCCAGCCGGATCGCGTCTCGCGCACCGCGCCAGCGCGGCGGCGGCGCCGACGAGCACGGCGGGTTCGCGAGACGTCGACGCGTGATCCAACGCGGCGCGGAGCCTCGGGAATGCGCCCTTGTGGTGGCACCAGAGGTCCGCGAGGAGGACGAGCGCCAACGCGTGCGCTTTGGGGTGGGGCGTTTTCGCGGCGGCGTTAAACCCGAGTTTCAGCGCGTCGTCGCCGCCGCCCTTGGAAGGACCCCCTCTTTTTGAGGAACTCGTCGGTGAAGCACCGGCGTCCATCTCGAAGGGCGCGACGAGCGGGGAGAGCGCACTAAGCGCGACGGGCGCGCCGAGGGGATGCGCCGCGCCCGCGGTGGCCGCCCGGAGGGACGCCAGCACCGCCCGAGCTTTCCCTCGCGGTGAGTCACCGGGTGGTGAGTCGTCGGTTTTTCTTCGCGTCGTCGTCGTTTCTTCGGTTTTGGTGAAGGACGCAGCCTTGACGGCGAGGAGCAGCGGCGGGAGGGTCGCCGGCGCGCGGCTCGGGACCGCCGCCATCCGCTCGCCGAGCGCCGCCGCCGCCGCCTCCCGGACTCGCGCGCTCGGGTGCGACGCGAGCGCGAGCGGGAGCAGCGGCGGAGCGTGGCTCGCGCGGGCGAATTCGTCGGGCTCGTCGTCGTCGTCGTCGTCGCGCGAATCGTCCCGGTATTTTCGGCGGCGGCGGCGCTTGGCGTCCGCGGCGGCGGCCGCGAGGTCATCCGCGGTGTCCGCCGCGAGCGTCGCGAGCGTCCGAGCGTCCGCCGCCCCGTCCCCCGCGCGCCAGTCGGGGGTCAGCGCGTCGACCAGCGCCGAGTCCATCGACGGGATTCCGCCCCCGACGTCCTCGTCCCCATCTGACCCGTCCGACCCGTCCGACCCGTCCGAACGACGACCGGCGTCGAAACCGACCGGGGGCGTGGCGAGTAAAGCGGCGAGCGCGCCGCCCCGATCCCTCGCGAGCGCCATCGCCCCGCTCACCCTCGCGCCCGCCACCGCCCGAGCGCACGTCCCGGCGCTGACCACCCGTGGGGCGCCAAACGAACAATCGTCGTTCGACGACGACGAAGCTCCAAACGCGAGGTGAGACGACGCGAGCTCACCCAGCGTCGCCGCCGCCGCCGCGGCTTCGTCGGCGTCGCCGGCGACGAGCGCGGCGCACGTCGCCGCGAGATCGCACGCCGTCGAGCGAAGCGCGCGGGTGAACCGTCTCGATCGCGAACAATGAACAGCCTCTCCGTCGCCTTTACCTCGCGACGAGTCGCCGGTTTGTTGAACGGGTCTCTCCGCGTCCCTCACGCACGTCGCCGCGAGCACCGCGAGCATCCGCCGGAGCGCGCCTATGGCGACGCCCGATCGTTCCCCTCTCATCGCGCTCGATCGCGCCGCCCTCGCCGTCGCCGCCGCCGCCTCGAGCGTCGCGCCGCGAACTAACCTCCTCGTCGCCATCGCCCCGCCGGCCGCGTCCGCCTTCGTTCCCCCCTCCCCCGACGAACGACACGACCCCAACCCCGCGGCGGCGCGCTCGAGGGCGTCCGCGACGTCGGCGGCGCGGGCGTGCGACACCCACCCCTGATGCCGGGTTCGGTCCGCGCCCGTCGAAGTCGAGCGCGTTCGGTACCACAGGAGGCATCCCGCCAGGAGCGTCGCGGCGAACAAGGACGACTCCGAGTCGACGCCCTCGCCGCACGCGACGCGGACCAGGTGCGCGTGCAGCGCGTCGCGGAAGCCGCGAGCGTCCCCGTTGTTCTCGGAGAGGAGCGCGTGTCGAAGGAACGGACGGAGGGCGCGGAGGGCGACGCGGTTCGGGACTCCCGCGAGCGCTGCGGCGGAATCGGGACCGTGGCCGGAGATTCGCGCGACGGCGGCGAGGACGGCGGGGGGCGCGCCGGTGGGGTGCGCCCTCAGCGCGCGGGCGAGGGGATGTTTCGGCCCGACCCACTCCGCGAGCCGGCGCGCGGGAGTTCCCCCCCGGGAGTTTCCCCCCGAACCGCCGCCGCGAGATCCGGCGCAGTCGGTCTCGCCGGGGTCGATGGAGAGCGCCACGACTCCGGCGATGCCGCGCACGAGCGCCCTGGCGACGCGGCACTCGTCCCCCAGGCGGCGTCGGTCCGTCGTCGCCGACGCGTGCGACGCCGCCAACGCCGCGAGCAGCTCGCCGCACATGGCGTCCGCGTCGAACACCCCGGCCGCCACCATGCGCGCGCACGCCCCGCACACCTCGTCGACGCACGACGGAGGGGTGCCCACCAGGCATCGGCGCAGCGCGCGTTCCGGCCGGGCGCATCGTCCGGAGCATATCACGGCGACGACCCCGCGAGCGGCGACGCGCTGAACGAAGGGTTGGGGCGACGACTCGACGTGCGCGAGGAGCGCGTCCGCCTCGGCGTCGCCGCCGCCTCGAGGGCCCATCCCAGCCGCGCGCGGACACCCGCCCCTCGGCAAGTGCCCTACCAATCGAAGGAATGTCCGAGAAGAAGCGAGTTTGAACGCGCGTCGTCGCCAGTTTGACATGCTCGGGTCGTCGACCGCACCGGAGAGGGTCGGGAAGGTCCGCGTCGCCGTCGTCGGCGACACGGGCTCCGGTAAGACCTCCTGGGTCCACCTCATCCGCGCCAACGGCCCGCACGGCGGATCGCGCGGCGCCGGCGCCGCCTCCGTTCGCGATCAGGAGCGGACGATGGGATGCAAGCCGGAGGTGACGATGGTGTCGTTCGACGAGGTGCGAACGACGGGGGGCGCGAACCCGTCGCGACCGTACTTCGTGGAGATGTGGGACGTGGGCGGGCACCACGAGTGGAAGAACCTGAGGGGCGCGTTTTACGCCAACCTGGACGGCGTCGTGTTGGTGCACGACCTGACGCGGAGGAGGACGCTCGGACGCCTCGCGCGTTGGGCCAGGGAGATCGCCGCGCGAGCCTCGTTCGCGTCCGCAACCCCCGCGGGTTCCGAGACCGACGCGCGCGATGCCATGGTCGCCGCCGTCGGGGGTAAGCTCCTCGGCGACGCCCTCGACGGCTGCGTCGTGCACGGCTTCTGCGGACTCCCCGTGCCCGCGCTCTTCGTGGGGAACAAGGCGGACATCGTTCGAGATTCATCATCGTCAAACCCGAGGGACGGGGAGGACGCCGCGACGCCGGGGGAAGTACTGAGCGCGCTGTTGTGGAGGGCGTGGGTCTTAATCGCCACGCGGCTTCGCCTGCCCAAGGCGTGGCGGGGCGGGGGCTCGAACGGGACCCCCCGTTCGGGGCACGGGCGGAGCGGGTCCTTCGCGAACCTCCTGCCGACGACGGTGCAAGAGTTGAAACGAGTATCGTCGGGTGTCTTCGGCGACGGGCACGGCTGGCCGGACCAGCCGGACACGCCGCCGTCGTCCGCGTCCTCCGCGTCGTCGCCCCCGCCGAACGGTGGGCTACGGTGCAGCGCCACGCGCGGGGACGTGGACATGACGGTGGTGGAGGCGTACTTTCGAGAGCTCATCCGCCGAAGGCACTACGGGAGCGCGGGTCAAACTCCGGTGTGGGCGGCGGGGGACGACGGCGGCGGGGTCCATCTTCCCGCGACGACGCGGGGGGATCACGGCGGCGGGGCGTGGCTCCGGGGGACCGGGGCGGGGACGACGACGCAGCCGGCGCGGGCGCAGTGGATGGGCGGCGACAGGTTAGACGCGAACGACCTGACGTGACATCGTAGACTACGGATCCGTTCCGCTTTATTCAACCGAGCTTTTTCGTTCCGTCGACACGTGACGTCCAACTCTTACTTTCGCCACCAAACGGCTCGCCCCCTTCTTCGACGTCACTTCTTTCGCTCGAACGACGGCGCGAGGATCTCCAGCAGGCCGTCCGGGTTGTCGATGTGCACCCAGTGCGAGCTGTTCGCGAGGTAGTGCACCCTGCCCCCGTACGCGCCAATCCGACCGACGTCCTCGTCGGCCCACACAAACGCCGATCGCTCCGCGCGGACGAAATCCACCGAGAGCCCGATGGGCTGCGTCTCCAGCATCGGCCACAGGTCCGTCGCCTCGTAGCTCTGGTACATCGCGACGATCCCCTCGATGTCGAACACCCACGTGAGCTCCCCAGCGGTGGCGCCCGGCGCCGGCGTGAGGTTCGTGGTCATCCACTGCGCCCCTTCCAACGTGAACCCGGCTCCCGTGAGCGAATCCACCAGCGCCTTCCTGTTGGCGATGGGCATCGGGATGGTTCTGGCGTACGCGATGGTGTCCCTCGGGTGATCCCCCGCCTCGCACCACACGTCCCCCGGCACGGTGTCCAGCACCCAGACCTGCACCGGCCTCGGGAGCTGCTTGCCGAACTGGTGCACCATGGACATGGCGACTTTCCCGCCGAAGGAGTGTCCGATGAGCGAGTGCGGATAGATCTTGAGGTGCTGGAGGGTGGCGAGGACGTCTTTCGCCGCGTTGGTGACGTCGTTGGCGCCCGCGGGGGGCGCGGGCATGTTCGCGGTCTGACCGTGGCATCGAAGGTCGACGAGGACGAACTGCCAGCTGGGGAACCTCTGCGCCAGGCGCTTGGCGAAGGACAGCAGGTTCCGCCGCGATCCGAGAATGCCGTGGATCAGCACGGCGGTTGGCGGGTGCCGCCCATTGGGCTCCTCCACCGAGTACTTCACGAGCGCGCCCTGGACGATCTCGAACTTGAGCGGCGCGGTGTCGAAAGGGTTGGTGGACGCCGGGGCCGTCGACGCCGCCGGGTCCGCGGACACCGCGCGAACGACGACGCTCGTCGATCGGACTCGTCCGGTCGGGGCGTCCCCCGCGCGTCGCCTCGTGAATGGTGGATTCGATCCCGATATTTTCCCGGTGACTGGAGCCGAGCGCGCGAAAGCGAAGCGCGCGGGCGCGGCCGAGAAGGGGGCGGCGCGAGCGCGGGGGTGCGCGGCGGCAGGGGCGGCGGCGCGAGCGCGGGGCGCGCATCCCCCGGGTGCCCGGTGGGCGCGACCCGACGTCGAGGCCCCCTGACAGCTCAGACAACTCGGGCCGCGCATCGAATTGTGGCCTCGATTTGTGAAAAGCGGGACGGTTGTTGTCACGTGTGGCCCCCATCGTTTGGGTCATTTGCGATAAATTACGCACGCGCAAACGGTTAGGCAAATGCGCGTCTAACCGTGAATTATCCGTTCGTATGAAGATTGTGTCTCGGCGGCTCCGCAACCACGAACTTTCGCCACGTCGACCGCGGGAAAACTCGTGAACCGTCGTCGGCACCGCCTTTCCACTCCGCTTCGCACTCCGTCGACGCCCATCCGACGGAACCGAACGCACGAATCATGGCCACGATGACGACCGTGACGGCCCTCACTTCCCGCCGCGCGCTCGCGCCGACCGTCCGCCAGGGACGCCTCTCCCGCGCCGGCGACTCGGATAGCGCCAGATCCTCCACGATTCGGATTCGCCGGTGCCGAGCGGCGCGCGCCGCGTTCCGCCTCCCCGGCGCCGCCATCATCGCGCGCGCGTCCGACGATGTCCACGCGCGCGGCCTCGACGCCGCCTCCGATGGCGACGTCCCGCCCCGGACGAACGACGCGGTCCGCGACGACCCCGTCCGCAAGCTCGCCGTCGCCCTCGCCGCGACCGCCGCGATGGCCCACTGCGACGTCGCCCTCGCCGCGGACGCCGCCGCCGAGGTGGCCGCCGCCTCCGGCTTCTGGGGCCTCGCGCCCGTCGTCTGGCTCAAGTCCGGGTGGACCGGCTTCACCGGCCTGCTCGCCTCCCCCGAGGCCAAGGACATCTACGTCTACACGATCAAGACCCTCATCTCGTGGGGCGTCCCCGCGGTCACCGTCGGCATCGTCGCCTTCTTCGTCATCGGCTCATCCCGCAAGAACAAGGGCGGCGCGGACAAGCCCGGCGGCGGCTTCTCGCTCTTCGGCGGCGGCCGGGCCGGGGAGAAGCCCGGCCCGTTCGTCATCAAGCGACTCAACGACAGGCTCGACTCCTACGCGTACGCGTTCGATCAGGCGGTCATCGGCAAGGAGGCGGTGGACGCGGCCAGGCGCAGGACCGCCTTCGCGGACAGGTACGCCGCCGTGCTCGGCAAGCTGACGGCCAAGGAGCGCGAGGCGGTGACCGCGGCCAAGGAGCAGTGGGCGAGAGAGGACGCGAGGCTCAGGGTCGAGATGGCGTCGCTCTCGAGGAAGATTCGGGCCGACGCGGTGCGCTCGGCGGATGGGAAGAAAAAGACATCTAACGGTCCGGGCGACGGCGACAACGCCGGCCAGGCTTCCGATCTATCCGCCGCGGACGTCCCGCTGCCGCTCGACGATTTCCCGCTGCTCGACGAGGTCGAGGACGCGGAGGAGCGGGCGCTGTACGCCGAGGCGGTCGCCGCGTCGGAAGCGGACGGGGCTTCAGACGTCGGTGAAAAGTCCGGGGAAAAAGCCGACGGCGACGCGAGGAAGAACCCCATCCTCGAGAAACTCCCCAAGCTGGGCGGCGGCGTCGGCGGTAAGCTCGCCAAGCTCGCCGCCAAGCGATCGGACGCCGAGGCCAAGTACGTCACCGCCGTCGCGAGAGCACTCCCGGCGCACAAGCGCGCGCGGCTGATGAAGCTGCTGGCGGATCCCCGCATGAGCCCCGGATGGGAGGGCGACCGCGATCCCCTGGCCGTCCCGGCTTCCCGCATGGACCGTAGGGATAAGCCGCACGTCTTCGTGCTCCAGTTCTTCGGCGACGTTCGCGCGTCGCAGGCGTCCAACCTCCGCGAGGAGGTCACCGCGGTCCTCAGATCGGCGAAGAAGAGTCGGGGCGACGAGGTTGTGTTGGTTCTCAACACCGGCGGGGGGACCGTCACCGGCTACGGGCTCGCCGCCGCGCAGCTCACCCGGCTCAAGGACGCGGGCATCAAGCTGACGATCTGCGTGGAGCAGGTGGCGGCGAGCGGCGGGTACATGATGGCGTGCACCGCCGACCGACTCGTCGCGTCTCCATTCGCCGTGCTCGGGTCCATCGGCGTCATCTCCGAGATACCCAACGTGTACGAGCGACTGAAGAAGGAAGGGGTGGAGTTCCAGACGGTCACCGCGGGCAAGTTCAAGCGAACGCTCACCCCGACGAAGAAGGTTGAGAAGGCTGACGTGGAGAAGTCCAAGGCTGACATCGAGGACGTCCTCACGCTGTTCAAGACGTTCGTAAAGCAGCAGCGCCCCAAGCTGGTCATCGACGAGGTCGCCACCGGTGAGACCTGGTTCGGCGCCGACGCCCTGCAACGCGACCTCTGCGACGAGCTGAAGACCACCGACGACGTCCTCCTCGAGCTCCTCGCCGCGGGTCGCGAGATTTTCAGCGTCAAGTATCGTCCCCCGCAGAGCGGTCCCGCCGCGCTCCTCGCGGGCGGCAGCGGCGACGACGCCCGGATGGGCGCGTCCGCGGGCGGCGGCGGCGGCTGGGGCGCGGTTCGCGCGGCGGCGCTCGGCGTGGCGACCTTCGCGCAGGCCGCGGGTGGTTTGCCCGGGTCGGTCTTCCCCTTCTCTGGAAGCTACCTCGGGGGAGGTTTGCCCGGGTCGTCGGTTGGAACCGGCGAGGCGCTCGCGGTGGACGGCGCGGATGCGGCCGGTAAGGTGATGGCGCGCGGCGGCCGGTACCTGGGCGAGGAGGACTACGTCGGCGGCGGCATCTTCTCGGCCGTCGACGACGAAGGCGACGTCTACTTTTAAACGAGGACGAAGTCTACTTTTTAACGCGTCTTCGAGGTGGTGTCGCGAGGGGTTGCGCGAGTCTCGGTGTTTTTTAATCGTATGCGAAGAATTCAAGATGCTCGTCGCACGCGCCGCGACGATTGCCCCCCGAAAGCTCCCTCAAATCTCACGGAGGGTCGACGAGGCCGCGCAGGGTGACGTGCAACGAGTCGTCGTGGAACCACGCGTACATCCCCGGCAGCGCCGCGTCGACGGCGGCGCGAAACTCAGCCACCGCCCCCGGCGGCTTCTTCAGTCTCGCCACCAGCGTGGCTCCAAACGTATCGTCGCGGTAGTGCGGCTCGCGTCCCCCGTCCCTCGACGCGAGGGGCCAGTACCTCCCGAGACACTCGCGCGATGACTCCCTCAGCACGGCGTCCACGACGGCCGTCTCATCTCGCGACGGGCGATCCCTGTCACGAACGATCCCGTCATTCCGGAACGAGACGACGTGTTCGCTCAGCACGCGTTCGAGCGACCTGCACTGAAACAGCACCACCGACAGACCGTCGACGGGCACGCAACCCGGGGAGGCGGACGAGGGCGACGCCTCGGCGGTGACCCCTTCGGCGACCCCTTCGACACCCCCTTCGACGACCCCTTCGACACCCCCTTC
>Ga0181573_10005030_pt1 | contig 11056 bp, 6 predicted proteins | sample 101ome_25_FD_148643 | JGI IMG/M metagenome (GOLD analysis project Ga0181573, IMG submission 148643) | Coastal salt marsh microbial communities from the Groves Creek Marsh, Skidaway Island, Georgia - 101409BT metaG (spades assembly) | ecosystem: Environmental > Aquatic > Marine > Intertidal zone...
TCTCCACCATCATCTCCCTCCATCGCCTCAGCGCCCCGAGCCTAGCGTCGTCCAGCAGACCCGGCATCGACGCGGGAACCCTCGCGTCCCCCATGGTGCCCACCAGCCTCTCCAGCTGCGCGTACACGGAGCAGTCCGCGGCGGTTGGCGCGTCGCCCCCGCACAGGTACCCGGTCGCGTCATCCGCCAAACCCGACTGGAAACGCGCCAGCTCCTTGACCAGCGCCTCGCGTATGACGTGCTCCTTGGCGACCGCGTCGGAGCGTCCCTCCAGGGTTCCGACGTCCGGGTTCTTGGACAGCTCGGGCAACACCCTCTCCGCAAACTCCGCCCTTTTCTTGGCCGTGCCCCAGTCCACCAGGTATCCCGCGATGCACGTGCCCCCGCCCGCGTACCACGGCACGAACGACGCGAACTTGGCCCGCATCGATCGGGCGTATCCCTCGGGTTGTATCCAGTTGTAGTACAGCACCGCGTTGGGCAGGAACCCGTCGGAGGCGCGCTCCGACCACTCGGCGCACTGGGGCGTCGGATACAGATTCGCGCCCCGAGTCTTCTCCGCCCATCGAAGTATAGCCTCGGAGTCCGGCACGACCACGTCGCCGCCAGCGGTGAGCACGGGCACGAGCTTACCGCCGCCCGGGAGGTTCTCGAACCCGCCGGTGCCCAGCTTGCCGCTTTTGACGTAGTGCTTGATGCCGTGCGAGTCCAAGGCGACGAGAACTTTGGCCACGTATTGGGAGCCCCAGAGGACCCAAATGGTGGGCGTGTCGTCGTCGTCGACGGGCATGTCGAAGCGGCGGCCTCGCGCAGGTCGCGACGAGCCGTCGATGAGACTTCCGGCGAACGAGAGGCGCGGGTGGGTTTCAGCGCGCCGCGAGGACTGCGCGCGCGGGACGACGCGAGCGAGATTGTTATCCTCGTTTTCTTGACGTTTCGAACACCCAACAATCAGCCGTGGCTCTCAGCCGCTGACGAAAGGCGACCCGGGAGCCTTCGTCGCCGCCGACCCGCCGCCGACGTCCCCAATCTTCCCCAGGACCCTCTCCATCATCTCGAACATCGCGCCCATCTGCTGTTTCATCCCCTCCACCTCCCCGAACAGGTGCACGCCCTGGTCCTTCACGAGCCGCTTCACCACGTGCACCTCGTCCGACAGCTTTTCCACCGTGGACGCCTCCGCCCAGCGCCGACCCTCCGCGCCGCCCGCTCGCGCCGGCGATCGAGGCGGCGTCGGCGGCTTGGCCCGCGGCGGCGTCGGCGGCGTCGGGTACAGCTCGCGCCGCGTCGGCGGCTTGGTCCCCGCCGGGTCCGCCGACGCGAGGGGCACCGTGACCCACGAGAGCGGCGGCGGAGCCTCGCGCATCGCCGGCGCCGGAGCCTTTGTCCTCGCCGGCGCGTCTCTTCGCGCGGGCGCCGGAGCGGGAGCCTTTCGCGCCCTCCGGCCCGGACCGGGACCCGCCGCCGCCGCGCGCTCGCGTTCCTCCTGCGCGCGCCTCCTCGCCCGAACCCGCTCCGCCGCCGCTCGAGCCGCGTCCGAGGGCGACGCGTACGCCCGAGCCCTATCGTACCCGTTCGCGCCTCGCGAATCGGCAAGACCGGCATCCGCGAGGATCCTCGCCACGGACCCGCCGGTGGACGGCGCGGTGGCCGGCCGGGCCGCGGACGACGGCGAGCGCCCTGCACCACCGCGAGGGGGGCGCGCGGTAGATGTCGGGCGAGAGGCCGACGCGTGGACATCTCGTCTTATCCGTCGATCCGGCGGCGTCGCGTTCGTCTTTTGCTGCTTTTCGCTCCTCTCCGCTCTCCACGGCGACGTCCAGTCAAACGTCGGCCGCGTCCCGACCGGTCCTCCTCTCGCGGGCGACATGTTCCGTATGTTGTCGATCGTCCCGGGCGAGCCCGCCATCCCCCACGGCGATCGTTTTCGCGGGAGGTTCTTCGGGTCCGAGCGCGCGAGCGCCAGCGCCCTTCGCCGGCGCTGTCGCGCGACGACGTCTGCTCGCCGTTTACGCAGCGCGTCGAGCTCCGCCTCCGCCTCCGCGATCAACCGGTCGTTCGTTCGCTTGGCGTCGGCGCGTTCGCGGACCTCCTCTTCCCACGCCGCCGCCTTCGCGGCGCGGCGCTCCTCCGCGACGCGGAGGCGCTCCTGCCACGGGGGCTTGGACGTTTGGTCGTACGCGGATGATAGGAGTTCCCACGCGACGGCGTCGGGGTCGTCCTCGATGCGAACAACCGGGACGTCCGTCGGCCTCGCGGAGACGCGCGTGGCGGAGTATTCGCCCTTGTGCGGGGACGCGCCGTGCATCTTCGCGAGCCGCGCGATGTGCGCAGCCTCCGCCCGCGCGAGCGCAGCCTCCTCTCGCTCGTCGTCCGACTCGGAACCTTCGTCGAAGGTTTCGTCCAGCGGGGCGTCGTCACGATGATGATCGTGCGGGGGGAGACCGTTCGGGGTTCCCCTGCGCGCAGCCTCCAGCGCGTGCGCCGTGCGTCTCGCGGCGTCCCCCGCCGTCTCGGACATTTCCCTCGCCGCGAGCTCCGCGCGAAGCGACTCGATCTCCCTGCGCTTCTCGACCAGTTCCTTGGGCACCGAGTGATGAGCCGCATCCGCCGCCGGGCTCTTCTCGGCGGGCCCCGTCGTCGCGTCGCCCCCGTTCGCCCCGGGTGAGAACGCGAACTTTCGCCGCTGTCCCTCCGGTATGCGACGGTACAGCCGCTCGAACACCGGCAGGCGCGAGTACGGCAGGTTCGGGTGGTCTCTCTCGCGGGAAAAGTCCGCGTACAGCGCCGCGCCCGTCGCGACGTCGGGCTCGGGTACCCGAGGATGGGAATTTGGATTTGGATTTGGATCTCCGGCTTCCGCGGGTTCGGACGGATGGCGCTTGGGCGTGACGTACTGCACGCGCTCGCCGGATTCGGCGACGCGCGTCACGACGTCGCCGACGAGCGCGGTGGGCGTGGACCGCCCCGGCGTCGCGGACGAGTGCGGAGCGAACGACGGCGGGGGCTTGGGCATCTGCTCGACGGGCACCCACACGCCGCGCTCGTCGGGACCCGCGCTCACCCATCGCGGCCGCCCGCCCCGACCCGCGCTCTTGGGCGAGCGCCGAGCGGCGGCGGCGGCGGCCCGCGGCGGCGTGACGACGGTGCGCTTGGACGCGGACGACGGGAGGTTGTTCGGCGCGTCGTGGTCCACGAGCTCCGACGGCGACCCCCGCGCGAGCTTCTCGAGCAGGGCGTCGATCTCGGGCGTGGTGATGTCCGGCGAAGCCGCGCCGGCGAGCGCGCGCCTCGTCGCGCTGCCGGGGACCGGGGTGGCGGCGGACGGGGACGCGCGGAGCTGGGCGAAGAAGTCCGCCTCGGTTCGCAGCGCGACGCCCTGGACCCGCCCGCCGGAAGCGAGCAGCCTGTCGTCCATGCGAGCCCCCGCCGCGCGGTTCAAATTGGATCGCGAGACGTTGGTCGATGCGATGACGGGCTCGCACGTTGACACGGTTTTTCACTGGCAGACAAAGACAACACGGCTACGTCGCATTCAATCCCCCCCTCCCTCTCATTTCTCGCTCCCGACGGCGACGGTATCCGACGCCGCGTTGACCGTCGCCGCGGGCTTCTTCTTCCCCTTCATCATGCCGTACGTCATGAGATCGCAGTCGAACGCGCGGTGCATCCTCTCGAGCGTCACAATCTCGCGAATCGTCTTGTACCAGATCCTCGGTCCCTTGAACACCACGGGCCACGGGTCCCAGACGCCGACCCAGATGGAGTGCCTCCAGCTCCTGATCGTGTTCTTCACCCAGTTGGCGCTGCCCACCGTCGCCATCTTGTCGGTGCCCTCCATCAGCCGAACGTACTCCTCGATGGAGACGAAGTACGGGTGCGCCCACTCCTCGTACAGAAACTTGAGGTTCTCCTTCTCCACGTCGGTGAACTCGGGCGGGGTCTCGCGCTGGCACCAGGTGGCGATGACGATGGTACCGCCGGGCTTGAGCACGCGGATCATCTCCTCGACGTACTTCTTCTTGTCCGGCATGTGCTCGCCGGACTCGCACGCCCACACCAGGTCGAAGGTATCGTCGGGAAAGTCCATGGCGAGCGCGTTCATCACCTGAAACGACGCGTTTGGCACGCCCTGCTCTTTCGCGAGCTCGGTGGCGCGCTTGACCTGGTTCGGGGATAGGGTGATGCCCTGGACCTGAGAGTTGGGTCCGAGACGCTTGGCGAGGTGACGCGAGGTGCCGCCGATGCCGCAGCCGACGTCCAACACCCGCGCGGGCTGCGGCGGGCACTCGCTCCATTCCAGCATCTTATCGACGAAGTCGAACTTGGCCTCGATGAAGTTCTTGACGTTGCTGCCGAGCAGGGTCCCGGCGCCTTTCGCCATGTCTTCGTCGCTGTACCATCCCAGGTGGATGTGTTCGCCCCAGTAGTACTCCAGGATGCCCTCCTCGGTCCACGCGTCGTACTCCTCGCCGACGGTGCCGAGGCCGCCGTCCTCGGGCCCCGACACGTACGCGCGGCTCGGGCGATCGAAGATGTTCTTGAGCGCGAGCGCGGCGCCAGCGGCGGCCAGCGCGCCGCCCGCGACGTGGGTCACCGGGAGGCCCGCGACGGTGGGCGCGGGGTCCTTCGCGGGGTCCTTCGCGACGACGGCGGCGCTCTTGGCGGAGACAAGCGCGATCTCGTTGGCGACCGTCTTGCCGTGGGACTTGAGCACCGGCGCCGCGAGGTCGGCGACGGAGAGCGCTCCGGGAAGATTGGGTCCCGCATCGGAGCGCGCGGCGACGGCGACGGGGCGGACGCGGCGGGCGGACCGGGCGGTGGGCGACGTGCGGATCCCGGGGGACCCGCCGAGCAGCGCGTGTCGGGCGCTCAGCGCTTGCATGGCGCTCGCGGTTGTGGCGCTCCCGCACGACGGCGAGTGGATAGGCCACAGGAGCTCCACGTCGCGGGATGACGCGAGGAGGATTTTCGGGACGATTCTTTTCGGGCAATTTTTGGCACGTATGGGCAATTACATTCCAGGTATTTTGGAGATTGGCTTTGGCACGAGAGGCAAATGCCAGCAGTCGAGGCATATGCCGTCTCTCATCAGTGCTCTATCCATTTGGCGATGGCGAAAAGGTTGTGAAGAAGTCGACACGGCACCGGCTTGCGCGCACAGCGACGTCGGCTTCAAACGACACATCGAGCGAATTTCGGTGATAAACGCGTGCGATTTTATTGTATTCCCCCACCCTCGCTAATTAGTTTCCCCATCTTACGTCCAACACGGCGCGACAACTCACTTGCCGCCGCCGAAGATTCCCTTGACGAACTTGATGGCGTTTTCGTTGATGAGCGGCTCGTCGAACTTGTCGATCATCGCCTTGAAGTTGGGGGACGTCCGCACCTCGGCCAGGGAAGGGTCGGTGCGGATCTTCTTGTAGTCGGTCCACCCGGCGCCCATGCACTTCTTCAGCGCCTGGAGGGAGTTATCGAGCTGGCCGAGCTTGGAGAAGCAGCACGCGATGTTGTACATGGTCACCTTGTACACCTCGGTGGCGGTCTGGAAGTTATCGCTCATGAAGTTCTTGGGCTCGAGCGCGGCCACTTCCTCGAAGATGATCAGGGCGTTGTCGAAGTCCTTCTTGTTGTAGAGCGCGATGGCCTCGTCGAACATGTCGAGTCGCTGAACCTCGAGCTCCTTCTTCTTGGAGTAGTTCTGCATCTGCATCTCCTTGGTGCCCGCGCCGTAGTTGCCGCCCGCGCGCTCCGCCTTCATGGCGCTGCTCTTCTCGGACTGCTCGAGCGCGGAGATGTCGCCGTTCATCTTCATCATCTTGAGGTAGATGTCGCCGTTGCGGTTCTTGATGGCGTAGATTACCTGGCCGTACGAGTCGGCGTCCCAGACCTCGTTCCCGAACGACGCCGAGACGGCGAGGATCTTGTCGCCGATCTCGAAGGCGTCAAACTCCGTCTCGTCGGGGACGAAGACGCAGTAGGCGCCGCCGTCGTTGCCGCGCGCAAACTTGAGCTGGAGCGCGACGGACTTGGGAAGGGTGACCTCGTACACGTCGGTCGCCTCGGCGGTGGCGCCCTCCGCTTTGACGACGACGGAGGAGGACCTCGCGGGCGCGCGGGCGGCGGCACGGCGGGGCGCCGCGACGGGGCGCGCGGCGAGCGAGACGGACGCCGCGAGGGTGCGGGCGGTGGCGGCCATGGCGGTGGTTGGTCTTGGCGTGGGAGAGTGGTGTGCCCTCGCGCGCTGGATGTTGTGCGTGTGTGTGTCACCGTCGGGACGGAGGTATCCCTTTGTCGATTCTCGACGCTTCGAGGAACCAGAGCCAGGAAAGATGGATCGAGCGAGCCGAGCCACTCGAGGGCTGACGTGCTCGAACCTGATTGGTTGCCCGCACACGCGGGTACAGAACCGTCCACGACAGCCAAACACATCGCGGGGCTCACCTCACTGGCTGGGCTCACCGCGCGAGGCGACGCGGAACGTCATGTTTCGCGTCGTTTCCGCGTCCGCGATGATCCTCGCGCTCGTGCTCGCGGCGTTCATCGCGCCGGGATCGTGCGCGAGGCCCGTCCCCGCGGGTCACCACGCCGCGACCCACCGCGTCGCATCGCCCACACAGCGTCAGCAGGAGACACGCGGCGACGACCCTCGTCCGCTCGTGGGCGTGCTGAGCCAGCCGCGGTACTGGACCGGAGCGCCCGACGCGCCCGGCGGGTACATCGCGGCGAGTTACGTCAAGTGGCTCGAAGCCGCGGGCGCGCGCGCGGTTCCCATACTTTACACCGACTCGAACATCACCATCCAGCGAAAGCTCTCCGCCGTCAACGGCGTGCTCCTCCCCGGCGGCGACTCCGACATATCCCCCGGGACGTCCCTGCGCGCCGCGGGCGAGAGCGTCGTGCGCGAGTCCATGGCCGCGGCTTCGAGCGGGGAGGTGTATCCGGTGTGGGGCACCTGCATGGGCTTCCAACTTTTGGCGCTGGCGGTGAGCCAAAACGACGCAATCTTCGGCGACTTCGACGGGCCGGACATGACGTCCAAGCTGCGGCTCACCGAGGCGGCGAAATCGTCCAGGATGCTCGCGTCGATCCCGCCCGACGTGCTGGCGCGCATGACGACGTCGCCCGGGGCGATATACGAGAACCACGCGCACGGGTTCGCGCCCGGGGATTGGAAAAAAGACGCGAGGCTTCTCGAGACGTTTGGCGAACCCGTCGCGTTGGACGTCGACAGAGGCGATAGGCCATTCGTCGCGCTGGTGGAGGGCCGGGCGGGCCGGGTGAACGTGTACGGCGCGCAGTTCCACCCGGAGAAGCCGCTGGGGGAGTGGAACCCGCGGTTGGCGATTCCCCACGACGAGGGCGCGGTGCGGGTGGCGCAGTCGCTGGCGAACTTCTTCGTCGGAGAGGCCAGGCGGAGCCCGCGCCGGCCGGAGCTGGGGGGATACACCGAGGACGACCTGGTGATGGCGAACTACCAGACGACGTTCGTGGGTAAGGGCGGGTACGTGGACACGCACTTCGACGAGATATACGTCTTCTAGTGGATTAGAAAAATAGGTTTACAACATCGTAAGCATTTGTACGATTGCGGCTAACGTCGGTTACATTGCGGGCGGCGCATCCTCGAGGCTCCTCTTCGCCTCCTTGTGGTCGTTGAGCACCTGTTTCAGAGACAGCAGGTTCTTCGTGCGCTTCGTTTCTAGCAACGAGACGCTCTCCTGAAGCTTCCGTTTCTGCTCGGCGCGTTTAGCCTCCCTGTCCTGAAGCGCCTTTGCTCGAGTCTCCTGCTCGCGCGTCCCCTTCTGTCGAATCGCATCCTTCTCGTCCTTATACTCGCGTCTCAGCTGCTCCGATTTCTCCCTCGCTCGCACCGCCGCCTCCTTCGTGTCCTCCGCGTCCTCCGCCGCGTTGGCGTACTTCTCCATCAGCTCCTTTTGCATCCGCTTGTTCGAAGTCGCGTTCAACTCCGCCTTGATCATCGGCGCATCCTCATCCGCGGCGGAACCCACCGCCAGCCTCTTCTGCAGGAGCGCCATCTTGAAGGCGTGGATGGACATGGGTTTGGGCGCGGTGTGGGTGGTCTTGATGAACCACGGCGGGGTATCGTCCGCCATCATCCCACTCTGCGTGCGTTATCGTCTCCGTCGGCTGATGTGTCCACGAGAGCGTGCAACCTGCGCGGAGCGGATTGGCGGGTGAGGGTGAGCGAATGTGCTCGGATGATGAGAACGGAAATCCGTGTGTTTCGAGTGCCGTGAATTTAGTCCGTAAGTAAAGTAGAGTCGACAGGGGGCAGACCCATCGACTCTGTGGAGTGAAGACCCCAAACCGGTTGTCTGGCCGGCGCCCCCGTTGCCGGGAGCAGGGTTACTCTGCGCAACTGAAGTAGGAAGCAAGCCCATGGCATGACGGGCCGCTTCAGGCATGTTGCGCTCTCCGTGCCGTGTGCGTTGAGAGTTGTGTCGACGCCTCAGGAAGTTTGAAGCAATATGATTTAGAATCAGTCACGGTGTCTTCAGTACGAGACTTTTCATCCGCGGCGTCCTCTCAACAGCTTGGAAAAGAAAAAACTCGGCGTGGCGGCATCACTCAGTACTTCTTAGAGGGTTGAAGATTTTAGGTGCCTCACTGATGATCAGCAGGTAGTTATCCTCCCCGTGATGTGCCGCGACGAGCGAAAAGACGAAGAAAGTGTCGCGAGGGAGATTGAGCAACCGTTCATGTAGGTCCCGGCGCTCACCCATTCCCAAGCTGTCGGCTCTACCTGAGATCGACGGGAAAGCAACGCATACGCCCGAGGGCACTCACTGCCTTCTGCTTTGACCAGGATATTTCGGAAACGATGCGGGCAAAAGTCGAGACGGGAAGTGCGGCTCGTCCGCTCTCTTCCTCTCTCTATCTCTGGTCAGGACAGAAACGATTCATCGGCAACGTAATGACCGGGTGATGCCCGTGTTCACCCCGGGAAGCAACACTCAGCGCCTCCCCGCCGCGAACGTATCGGGCGGGTCGTGTCGTTTTGTTCATCAACCCAGACGAAAATAGAGGGCCGGCTCCGGCGGAGGATGATTAAGCGGTTCGCATTCGTACCTACGGTGAAGGATGGGATTTGGGTTTGAGGTGAGTTTTAGTCGTCTTGCGACGGCGCAGGATACGTAGTCAAGTTCGAGTTCGGGCCAGGCTTCGAACGGCGTCCGCTTCCGGTCAGGACAGAAACGACTCATCGGCAACGTAATGACCGGGTGATGCCCGTGTTCACCCCGGGAAGCAACACTCAGCGCCTCCCCGCCGCGAACGTATCGGGCGGGTCGTGTCGTTTTGTTCATCGTCCCGGACGCACGCACAGCCGGATCGATCAATCGAATATTGGCGGTCCTTTCGAGGCATCTGGAGGACGTGCTTAACCCCCGTACCCCGGAGGGACCGTCACCGTAGCTGTCGCCATCCTCAAAACAGGAGCCGATTGCGAGGTGTTCTACGTCTCGCTTTCTCAGATACTGTTCTGCAGGATGGCTTGCATTCGAAAACAAACAAAACACAAAACAACGTCGGGCTGCGCCGCGCGACTGGCTCTTTGATATCAGTCGAAAGATGGTGAATAATTGATTGTGATCCTCACTGGTCATCAGTCGTTGGGATCAAGTTTTACATCACGCAAGGAGCCAGGCGCGGGCGACACCGGGAGGCGACGAGCACAGACACGAAGCCGGGTTGGTCTTTCGGACGAATTAGGTTATGCATCTGGCGATGAAGAGCGCCAGATAACCGTAGATTTCGCCCAATGTTCCTCTAGGCACGTAAAAATACATCCTTCAGAGACGCGCAGTGCGGGTTATCAAGCCGCGCACGAATCCGTACACACATATGCCATGACCACCGGGGAACCGAGGCGCGGGCGTCGGGTCGATCGATCGCGGAAAAAGAAATCGGGCGCGTCCCGCACTCGCTGGAAGCCGTCAGTTCGTATGCTTAAGTTGGCGTCATGGCCGCACGAGAGGTGAGCCCGGCAACTACCCCGGCCCCTCGAGGGACGTCAGTAGCCAAGCGTAAAACGGTTTCCTCACAAGCAAGCCCCGAGCCGGACGCGAGCGGGTCGAGGGTGGTAAACCTAACCACACGGCGGCGAGTGAGCGGCGCCGTCCAAGGGATCGGCGCCATCCTCCGCCGCCGACGGTCGTGATGCGGGCACCGATAAGACACTCACCTCGTGAATGTTGGGAATACACGCGATTGCTATGGCGACGCAGGTGGCGGCGCGCGACTCGACCTGCCTGGCCGACGCGTGTCGGGAGCGGTGAGGAGTGACGGGGCACGCGCAACGAACTCAAAAAATAGCGTCCGGCGAGGGCAAAAGAGAAACTTTGGAGCAGCGGGGTATCGATCCCCGTACCTCTCGCATGCTAAGCGAGCGCTCTACCACTTGAGCTACTGCCCCCTCGGAAGGGGTATTATCCAGTCTGCCACTGGCGTATTATTTAGTGTTAGGCTGCCGAAATTTCATCCGGGCTGTCTCCTTGTTGTTAGTGACCATTGGCGGACTTTCTGGATTTATATTATAGTTCCGTACACGCGGGTGTTTTTGTCAGGTAACCATAAACTCTCGTTCGAGTTCTAACTGTTTGCTCGTGCACGTTGTTCAGCCGTTTACATTTACGACTGGCGCATTACATTCTCGCAACTCTATTTCGGTGCAACTACCCCCCCCTTACCCTCCTCCGCGTCCGAGGCCATTCCCTTAAAGGTTGATGCACGACTCGTACGTGGGCACCATGTATTTGATGTTGATGAACGCGTCCTCGCCGCCGTACGTCTCGAACAGCTGCAGCGTCTCCAGCACGAGCTCGCCGATGCACGTCCGTTTCCTCTGGCCGTAGTCGATGGCGTCGCCCACGTTGACGTTCTTATTCTTGAACAGGTTCAGGATGGGCAGGATCTGCCGGTAGTAGGGCACGAGCGCCTCGCCCACCATATCGGCGCTCACCACCAGCTTCTGGAGCAGCTGAAGCACGATGCACACCACCGCCGGGTCGCGCGTGTTCAGCGCCGTCTT
>Ga0181573_10005031_pt1 | contig 11053 bp, 10 predicted proteins | sample 101ome_25_FD_148643 | JGI IMG/M metagenome (GOLD analysis project Ga0181573, IMG submission 148643) | Coastal salt marsh microbial communities from the Groves Creek Marsh, Skidaway Island, Georgia - 101409BT metaG (spades assembly) | ecosystem: Environmental > Aquatic > Marine > Intertidal zone...
CGGAAAGCAAATAGAATGGAATGAGCGTCATCGCTCGAATCGGGGCGCGGCATTCATTCCGCTTCAACCTTCGGAAACCGGCGGTTCACGCCTGCTTCCACGCGGCGGAACTTCCAGCGCTGAAGCGGAATAAATTCCGCGCTCCACCACCCACTTTCAACCGTACGCGCTCACACCGCCCCCCGCCGCTTTTGGCGTGAACTGCGCTCCCGTTCGGGATATGAATTTCCTTGATGGACAAGCCCCGGATAGTCGTTCTCGATGGATACACCCTGAATCCCGGCGATCTGAGTTGGGACGCCCTGCGCGAACTCGGCGACTGCGAAATTCACGACCGCACACCGCCCGAGCGGGTCATCGAACGGGCCGCCGGCAAGGAGATTGTCCTGACCAACAAGTCCCTCCTGCCCAGGGAGGCCATCACCGCCCTGCCCGCCATGAAGTACATCGGCGTCCTGGCCACCGGCTACAACGTGGTGGACATCGCGGCCGCTCGCGAGCGCGGCGTCCCCGTCGCCAACGCCGCCGGCTACAGCACGGAATCCGTCGCGCAGATGACCCTGGCCCTGATGCTCGAACTCACCCAGAACGTCGGCCTTCATTCCGCCGCCGCCCGCGCCGGCAAATGGACGGATTGCCCGGACTTCTGCTTCTGGGAAAAGCCCCTCTACGAACTCGCCGGCCAGACCTTCGGAGCGATCGGTTACGGCAAGATCGCGAAGTCGACCATCAAGCTCGCGCAGGCCTTTGGCATGGACGTCATCGTCCACACCCGCACCGTTCCGGACGCCCCTCCTCCTGGCATCCGCTTCGTGTCCTTGGAGGATCTCCTCCGCGAAAGCGATGTGGTCAGCCTCCATTGTCCGCTGACCGACAAGAATCTCCGTTTCATCAACGCGCCCGGCCTCGCGCTCATGAAGCCGACCGCCTTCCTGATCAACACCTCCCGGGGCCCGCTGATCAACGAGCAGGCCCTGGCCGATGCGCTGAGCGCCGGGACCATCGCCGGCGCCGCGGTGGACGTGCTGTCCGTCGAACCGCCCACGCCGGACAACCCGCTGTTGTCCGCGAAGAACTGCATCGTCACTCCGCATGTCGCCTGGGCCACGCGCGCCTCGCGTTCGCGCCTGATGGACATCGCGGTGGACAACGTGCGCGCCTTCCTCGCGGGCGATCCGGTCAACGTGGTGAACTGAAACCGGATTGATGGAACCCTCCCCCACATCGCGGCTCAATCGCTGGATGGTGATCGTCCCGCTCACCCTGTTCGTGGGCTCCGTCGCCATCTGGCTCTTCACCAAGGAACGGCTTCCGAAGACCCTCCGCATCGCCACGGCCAAACAGGGCGGCCTTTATCATGAATTTGGAGAAGCTCTCGCCAAATCACTGACCAGGAGGTCCGGCGTCTCCGTCCAGGTCATCCCCACCGACGGCTCCGTGCAGAACCGCACCATGCTCCTTGGCGGCCAGGCCGACATCGCCATCATCCAGGGAGGCTCCGCTCCGATCGACCAACTCGCCGTCCTGGCGCCGCTTTATCCCGAGGTCGTGCATGTGGTCGCGCGCCGGGGCGAGGCCCGCGAGATTGAGAACCTGACGGGAAAACGCGTCATCCTCGGCCCGGACGGCTCCGGCATGCGTCAGAGCGCCGAGCGGATTCTCGATCACTACGCGCTGACGGACCTGATCACGGACGAATCCGGCGACTACTTCGGAATCCTCCCCGACGCCCCCGGGATCAAGGGGGCCATCGTCACGACGGGATACATGAACCGGGACCTGAAACGCGTGCTGGCCACCGGCGAATTCGCCCTGCTGCCCCTCGACGCCCGGGCCATCGACGTCAAGAACGCCTACTTTCAAGCCACGGAAATCCCCCGGGGACTCTACCGGGAGAAACCTCCCATCCCTTCCGCGCCAACGGAAACCGTCGCCACAACCGCCCTGCTCGTCGCGCCGGAGACAGTCTCCCCCATGCTGATCGACGCCGTCCTGCCCGCCATCTACAATGAAGGACTGGGGCTTCGGTTTCCCACTTTGATCCCGCCGCGCGAAGCGATCGACGCCTCGCCGGTTCCCGTGCACGACGCCGCGCGCAGTTTCTTCAATCCCCCGGACCGGATTGCCCGCGTCACCGCAGTCATGGAATCCCTCGCCGCCTTCAAGGAACTCAGCGTCGCGTTGGTCGCCGGCATCTACCTTCTGTGGAGCCGTTACCGAAGGATCACAGAACGCGCGCAGGAACAGGCCATTCAGATCCAGAAGGATCGCCTGGACGAATACATGGAAAGGACCCTGACGATCGAACGCGCCCAGATGGATTCGGAAGACACTGACAAACTGCAGGACTTCCTCGATCAGGTGACTGAGATCAAACTGGAGGCGCTTTCCGAGCTCACCCACGAGACCCTGCGCAGCGACCAGTCGTTCGCCATCTTCATCCTTCAGTGCGGCAACCTGATCTCCAAGATCCAGATGAAGATCGCCAACTGCGCGTTGAAAAAATCCTGAGAGCCTGTCTGAGGCTCAGCCGGAACCGCCCTCGGCAAAATCCCGCAGCAGCCGGTTCGCCTTCTCAACCGCGTATTCGTCGCCCTCGTCCTGCGCTTCCTTGCGACCGTCGCGGACAAACGCCTCCGCCTGCTCCGTCTGCCCAAGTTCGTGCAGGGTCGCCCCCAGCGAAATCAGGATGCTCTGCGCAGGTTCCCAAAGCTCCTTCGCCTCCTCCAACGCCCGCTTGTAGAGCTCGACCGCCTGCGAACGGTCCTTCGTGAAATCGGCCACCGCCTCCGTCAGCCAGGGATGCCAATGCCCGGCCTGGCGCTGTTCGTCATGGAATTCCTCCAGTTTCCGCCGGGCCGCGTCGCTCTGCCCGCCGGACGATTCGCAGATCCACCGCGTCAAATCCTCCAACCGGGAATGGATCTCCTCGAAGTAGTGGGTCTCTCTTTCTTCGGGAGTCATTGTCACGACTACAGCCGCAGATGCTCCCAGAGCTGTTCGGTCGTAACGCGCATATTGACGTAGAACGGACCGAAGCCGCCATAGCGCGCCGTGACCTCGTCGAAGCGCATCTCGTATACAATGTCGCGGACGGCGTCGACCTGATGGGCCATGAGCGTCACCCCCCATTCCCATTCGTCGAGGCCTGTGGATGAGGTGATCAACTGCGAAACCCGGCCGGCGTATTTGCGGCCGACGGTCGCGTGGCCCTTCATCAGCTTCTTGCGGGCCTCGAAACCGAGCGAATACCAGTTGTCCTCGCCCTGACGACGCTTGAGCATCGGGTAGAAGCACATGACCTCCCATTCCGGCATTTCGGGATACAGGCGGTAGTGTTCGTATTCCTTGATCTTCTTGCGGAAAGTCTCGAAGCGCTCCTTGAACTCATCCGATTCGGGATCGAGCTTTTCCTGGTGAACCAACATCGCCTTGGTGTCTTCCTCGGTTGTCGCATACTCGGACAACTCGGTGATGCTGAAATAGTCGTAAACGCAGTCCAGCGCGCCGGCCGGGAAGCAGTTCTCGATATCGCGATGCAACTGCATGGCCGCTCCGAGGTCGGCCGCATAGACCATGAAGGCCAGGTCCGCCTTCGGGCCGCAGGTCGCATAGAGATCCACCCGGGGCTCACAAGGCCCCCGATTCGCCTCCAGAATGGCGTTGAGCTTCTCCTGCGCCTCGGAAGCGACGCCTTCGGACAGATCCGCCCAGAGATCGCGATCGATGGTGTAAAACAAATGCATCACATGGATGCCCTGGTCCAGTTTGACGGTCGGCAATGACATAAATTCCTTCTGCTGAAAGTATTCCGGAAGCGGCCCGCCTATTCCACCTCGAGCACATGCTCGAGCAGTGCGGGCAACTGATCCAGCAAACCGGCGTTGCTGGCGATCAACGTGGCTCCAGCCTCCCGGGCCGCCACCTGCAATTCACTGTTCTCCGGCTGGGTGTAGGCCAGGACCGGCAGATGCTCCGTGCCCGGATTGCGCTTCAATTCCCCGATGATCGCGCAGGCATCGGCATTCTTCACATGCAATTCCATGATCGCCACAATGGGCTTTTCAGCCTGGGCGCGTTCGACCCAATCCGCCCCGCCATCAAGCGTCTGAACCCGATAGCCGAGGTCCTGCAGCTTGTTGGGCAACTGGCTGCCGGGAAGCAATTCTTCATACATCAAGAACGCCAACGGTGAGGTCATGCGGGGACAAATAATGGGACCGGCCGGATTTGCAAAGGCTTTTCCATCAGGCGCCACGGAGTGTCTCATTCGGCGCCATTCTGTCGCAAATCGCGCTTGACGCCCGCCTCAGCCCTCCCTAGTTTGCGCTTTGCAAATCGTTCTGGTTGCTGGTTGTCCAGCGAGTGAAAGTCGGAATTCCATTCCGGCTTTTTTGTTCTCCGGATGCCGCGCAAAACAGGAAACTCATATGAATGCTGAATTTTTAGCCAATATGGACTATTGGGAGCGGGAAAAGGGCATCAACCGCGACACTCTCGTCGCCGCGGTCGAGGAAGCCTTGGTTTCCGCCGCCAAGAAAGCCGTCGGCCCCGCCCGCGAACTGCGCTGCGAGATCGACAAGGAACACGGTGACATTCGCGCGTTCGCCAAGTTGATCGTGGTCGCCCAGGTCCAGAACAAGCACGACGAAATCTCCCTGTTCGACGCCCGCCGCCTGGATGACAACGCCCAGATCGGCCACGAAATCGAGAAGGAGGTCACCCCCAACAACTTTGGACGCATCGCCGCCCAATACGCCAAGCAGGCCCTCCTGCAACAGGTCCGCCGGGCCGAGAAACAACTGATTTACGACGAATTCAAGGATCGCGTCGGCGATGTCGTCTCCGGCACCGTCCGGCGCTTCGAACGTTCCGACGTTGTCATCGACCTCGGCCGCTACGAGGCCCTCCTCCCCAACCGGGAGCGCGTCCCCATCGAGGAATACCAACCCGGCGAACGCATCCGCTGTTACGTCAAGGCCGTGGAGGAAACCGGCCACGGCCCGGAAATCATCCTTTCCCGCGCCGATCCCAAGTTCGTCATCAAGCTCTTTCAGCTCGAAGTCTCCGAGATCAACGACGGCACTGTCGAAATCAAGGGCGTCGCCCGCGAACCGGGCTTCCGCACCAAACTGGCCGTCTATTCCAAGGATCAACGCGTGGACCCCGTCGGCGCCTGCGTCGGCCTGAGGGGCCAGCGCGTCAAGAACATCGTCCGCGAACTGAGCAACGAGAAGGTGGACATCATCAAGTGGGACCCGGAAATCAGGACCTTCATCACCAACGCCCTGGCCCCCGCCCAGTTGAAGAATTTCGAACTCGACGAGACCAACAAACGCGTCAAGATCATGGTCAGCGAGGACCAGTTGTCCCTCGCCATCGGCAAGCGCGGCCAGAACGCCCGACTCACCGCCAAACTCACCGGCTGGCAGGTCGATATCGAGCAGGAGGAGAACACCGAACTGGATTTCGATCAAAAGGTGGCCTTGGCCGTGAAAACCGTTGCGGCAATCCCCGGAATCTCCGAAGATCAGGCCAATACCTTGGTTCACGCCGGCTTCCTCAACCTGGAAGACCTCATGCAGGCCGAGGAAAGCGACCTGAAAGACATTGACGGCATTGCGGAACAGTCAGGCGAAATCATGACCGCCATCCGCGCCGAATCCGAAAAACGATTGCAACAGAACAACGGCGACAAAGCCGCCTGATCGACAGCCAAGAAAGCCCGGCCATGAGAGCGCAACCGTCAAACTGTTAGCCGCATGACGACGCTCGGCCACATAGAACCGATTTATGCCCGTTCGCATTTACGATATCGCCAAGCAGGTTGGAGTCCCCAGCAAGGAAGTCCTTGCGAAGGCTAAGGAATTGGGCATCACCCAGGCGCGCGTCGCGTCTAGTTCTCTGGACAAAATCACAGCCGAGTACCTGGTGGAGCAGATGCGTCCGCCGGAACCGGAAAAGGAAGACGAGCCGGCCCAACCGGAAACCCCGGAACCGGAACAGCCCATCGTCATCGTCTCCGCCCCCGAAGAGCCGACGGTCGAGGAAGAAGCCCCCGAACCCGCCGCCGAGCCGGAATCGGAGGCCGCAACCGAGGAAGAATCCGCCGCAGACGACGATGTCGTCGTCGCCGACCCCGCGCCCGCAACGGAACCAGATCCCGCAGCGGAAGCCGCGCCCGAAGCGGAAGCCGTCGAAGAGCCGGCGGCCGAACCCGCAGAGGAACCCCAGGAAGAGGGTCCCAAACTCGGTCAACTCGTCGGCCGCATCGAACTTCCCAAGGGCCCGGTGCGCCCGGCCAAGCCCGCCCGCGCAGCCAAGCCCAAGAAGGAGGCCAAACCCGAAAAGGACTCCTCCCCCCCCGCCAAGAAAGAGCCGAAATACAGGGCTCCCGAAGGCGCGGAGGTGATCACCATGAAGGCCCCGATCGTCGCGCGGGAACTCGCCGGCAAACTCAATCGGAAACCCTTCCAGCTCATCGCCGACCTCATGGAGATGGGCGTGTTCGCCAACGTCAACCAGGCCATCGACGAACCCGTCGCCGAACAGATCTGCGCCAAACACGGATTCAAGTTCGATCTCGAGAAACGCAAGCAGGGCAAGGGCGTCGTCAAGGCCGCCAAGAAGAAGATCGAGCTCGACCCCGAGGACAAGCCGGAGGACATGGTCGAACGCCCCCCGGTCGTCACCATCATGGGGCATGTCGATCACGGCAAGACCACCCTGCTCGACTACATCCGCAGCTCCCGCGTCGTCCGCGGCGAAGCCGGCGGCATCACCCAGCACATCGGCGCCTACACCGTCGAGGTTCCGGATCCTGAAAAGCCGAAGAAGAACACCAAGGCGGTCACCTTCCTCGACACCCCCGGCCACGCGGCCTTCAGCGCCATGCGGGCGCGCGGCGCCGTCATCACGGACATCATCATTCTCATCGTCGCCGCCGAAGACGGCGTCAAGCCGCAGACCCTGGAAGCCATCGACCACGCCAGCGAGGCGGGCGTCCCCATCATCGTCGCGGTCAACAAGTGCGACCACCCCAACGCCAACCCCCTTCAGGTCCGCACCCAACTCCAGGAACGTGGGGTCACCTGCGAAGAATGGGGCGGCGAAACCATCTTTCAGGACATCTCCGCGCAGACCGGCGACGGCGTCGACAAACTGCTGGAGTTGATTCTCCTCCAGGCCGAGATCATGGAGCTGAAGGCCAATCCCAACCGCCGCGCCAAGGGCGTCGTCATCGAATCCGGCATCGATCGCGCCGGACCGACCGCCACCTTCCTCGTCACCAAGGGCACGCTCAAGGTCGGGGACTCCGTCCTCTGCGACCAGCATTGGGGCAAGGTCAAGGCCCTCATCGACGCCGCCGGCGGCCGCGCCAAGCAGGCCACCCCCTCCGTCGCGGTCAAGATGCTCGGCCTCAACGGCGTCCCCGGCGCCGGCGCCGAATTCGTCGTCGTCACCGATGAAAAGGAAGCCCGTTCTCTCGGCGAAATCCGTCAGGACGAGATCAAGGCCGAAAACCACGAGGAACGCTCCCGCGTCACCCTTGAGAACCTCTTCGCCACCCTCGAAAAGGAATCGGCCAAGGTGCTCAAGATCCTGATCAAGGCGGACACCCAGGGCTCCGTCGAAGCCATCGTCAACTCGCTCAATGAAATCCCCGCCGACAAGATCGCGTTGGACATCATCAGCAAGGGCGTCGGCAACATCAGCGAGTCCGACGTCCTGCTCGCCACCGCCTCCGACGCCGTCGTCATCGGCTTCCACTCCAAGCCGGACAAAGGCGCCCAGGCCCTCGCCCGTCGCGAGAGCATCGAAATCCGCGAATACAAGATCATCTACGAATTGATCGACGACGTGCGGGACTCCATGGCCGGCATGCTGGAGCCGGACCGCAAGGAAACCACCATCGGCGCCGCCGACGTCAAACAGATCTTCCCGCTCACCAAGGGCGGCTCCGTCGCCGGCTGCATCGTCGACAACGGCCGCATCAGCAAGGGCCCCGCCCGCGTGCTCCGCAACAAGCGCGTCCTCTGGAGCGGCGAGATCGGCTCGCTCCGCCGCTTCCAGGACGAGGTCAACGAGGTCCGCTCCGGCATGGAATGCGGCATCAAGCTCGCCGGATTCGACGCGTTCGAGGAAGGCGACGTCATCGAAGCCTTCTCGATCGAGGAAGTCGCCGCAAAACTCTGATTCCACCCCCCACCCGCGTCTCTCATGCCTTCGATGCGTCTCCAACGCGTTAGGGAGCTGTTAAAGCGCACCCTCGGAGAAATCATCTCCCGCGAACTGCACTCCGCAGACGCCGGCATCATCACGGTCAATGATGTCGACATCTCCTCCGACCTGCATTCCGCCGTCGTCTTCGTCAGCCTTCTCGGCTCCGACGAGCAGAAACGCAAGGCCGCCAAACTCCTCAACGACGACCGCGTCAGGATCCAGCAGATCCTCAGCCGAACCGTCGTCCTGAAATACACCCCGCGCCTGAAGTTCGTCATGGACGACTCCATCGAACGCGGCAACCGCGTGCTCCAGATCCTGTCTGAAATCGACGAGGTCGACGACGACAACGAATGAAACCGCGACACAAAACCATCGACCGCATCCTCCAGGAGATCCGGTCGCATCAATCCTTTTGCGTCGTCGGACACATCCGTCCCGACGGGGACTGCGTCGGCTCCCAGATCGCCCTCACCATGGCGCTCAAGAACCAGCGCAAGAAGGTCGTCTGCTGGAACCAGGATCCCGTCCCCCAGAAACTCGCCTTCCTCGATCCGACCAGCCTGATGCAGCAACCGAAGCCCGGGCGGAAGTTCGACTGTGTCATCGCGGTCGATTCCACGGACCTCGGCCGCACCGGCGGCGTCGCCGAGCATGTCGCCGACCGCAAGCTGCTCATCAACATCGACCACCACCCCAGCAACGACCGCTTCGGCGACGTCAACTGGGTCTCAAAGCGCTCCCCCTCCTCCGGAGAGATGGTGTTCCGCCTCATGAAGGCGGCGCGCTGGACCATCAATCCGCGCATCGCCAACTGCCTGTTCACGGCCATCTCCACGGACACGGGCTCCTTCCAGTATCCGACCACCCTGCCCGAGACCTACGTGGCCGCCGGCGAACTGCTCAAACGCGGAGCCGATCTCGGCAGGATCTGCGATGAGGTCTACCAATCCTACTCCCTTTCCCGCGTCAAGCTGCTCAAGCACATGTACAATCATTTTCGCCTCACCTGCGAAAACAAGATCGGCTATGTGTGGCTCAAGCTGAAGGACTACGCCCGCACCGGCGCGGAACCCAACGACACCGAAGGCGTCATCGACCACATCCGCGACATCGACCCCGTCGTCGTGGCCATCGTCTTTGAAGAACTCGAAACCAACGTCACCCGCGTCAGCCTCCGCTCCAAGCACCCCAAGATCAATGTCGGCGACATCGCCGTGAACTTCGGCGGAGGCGGCCACCAGGCCGCCGCCGGCGCCCGCATCGAGGGAACCCCGCTCGCCGTCCAACGCCGGGTCGTCAAGGAGGCGCGCAAGGCTATCGTGAACCTCGGAATCTGACCCCGGCGCCACAACCATGCAGACTTTCACCGCCTTCGACGGAGCCCTCCTCATCGACAAACCCGCCGGGCCGACATCGCACGATATTGTCGATGTCATCCGCAATGAATTCGGCCTCAAGAAGGTCGGCCACTGCGGCACCCTCGACCCCAACGCCACCGGCCTGCTCATCCTCGTGCTGGGCAAGGCGACCAAATTGTCCGAGAAACTGATGTCCGACGACAAGGTCTACGAGGGCTCCATGAAGCTCGGCCAGACCACCAACACCTACGACTCCGAAGGCGAGATCGAGGAGACCAGACCCGTCCCGGAACTCACACTCGAACAACTGAACGAGACCGCGAAGACCTTTGTCGGCGACCAGATGCAGCTTCCGCCCATGGTGTCGGCCGTGAAGAAGGACGGCGTCCCCCTCTACAAACTGGCGCGCAAGGGAATCGAGGTGGAGCGCAAGGAACGGTTCATCCACATCTATCGTTTTCCCATCGTCGCCTACGAGAATGAGACGGCATGGTTCTCCGTCACCTGCACCAAGGGCGCCTACGTGCGCACGCTCGCCCACGACCTCGGCGACAAACTCGGCTGCGGCGCGCATCTCTCCACCCTGCGCCGCTCCGCCTCGGGCAAGATGAACGTGAAGGACGCCATCCCCTTCGAGGACGCCGTCAAACTCTCGCACGACGAACTCGCGGAACGCGTCATCCCCATCCTCAAACTCGCCGCCGCCATCGCATGAAATGAGAATCCTGCGCGACGCCTCGGAACTCGCCCCCCTCTCCGACAGGGCCTGCGTCGCGATCGGATTCTTCGACGGCGTCCATCTCGGACACCAGCAGATTCTCAGGCAGACCATTTCCGACGCCGCCGAACACGAAGCCGCCTCGGTCGTCGTCACCTTCGAAAACCACCCCGCGGGAATCGTCGCGCCCGAACGCGCGCCCCGGCTGCTCCAGTCCGCCGAACAACGGCTGGAGACCATCCGCGCGCTCGGAGCCGACGCAATGCTCCTGCTGCGGTTCGACCGGCGCCTCAGCCGGCAGACAGGCGAGGCCTTCGTGCGGTCGCTGACCGCCGGCTTCGGACATGTCTGCAGCGTCTGCGTCGGAGGCGGATTCACGTTCGGCCACAAGCGTAGCGGCAATGTCGACCTGCTTCGCAGGCTGGGAGCCGCCCTCGGTTTCCAGGTCCATGGCCTTTCCGCCGTCGCCCTCGACGGCGAGACCGTCAGCAGCACCCGCATCCGCGCCGCCGTGCGCGATGGCGATTTCGACGCCGCCAGCCAGATGCTGGGGCGCCCCTACAAGTTGTCAGGAACCGTGATCGAAGGCGATCGTCTCGGCCGCAGACTCGGATTCCCCACCGCGAATCTGGACGTCGCGGGCCTGGTCATTCCGCCTCATGGCGTCTACGCCGCGCATGCCGCGGCGGCGGGCGCCGTCCATCGCGCCGCGGTCAATATCGGCGTCCGCCCAACCGTCGCGGCAAACAGC
>Ga0181573_10005035_pt1 | contig 11052 bp, 7 predicted proteins | sample 101ome_25_FD_148643 | JGI IMG/M metagenome (GOLD analysis project Ga0181573, IMG submission 148643) | Coastal salt marsh microbial communities from the Groves Creek Marsh, Skidaway Island, Georgia - 101409BT metaG (spades assembly) | ecosystem: Environmental > Aquatic > Marine > Intertidal zone...
GCAGCCCCAGTGACGATTGTTTTGCCATTTTTTTGCGAGTTTAATTACGTTTATGCCGTAAACTATCCGTTGCGAATGGAATGGGCGCGATTGACGCAGAATCGAGCGAGAACGGCGCGTGCCGCCGTCGACCCAGATCCTTCGCTGGCATGTCCACGTCCACGTTTCGAAGTCCGAAAACGACCTTTTTGCCCGTCGTCGACCGTCGCCGCACGCCTTCCGTGGTCCGACGACAGGCGCAAGCCGCGGCATTCACTTCAGGTTCGGAAAGACCGCTTTGGACAAGGCAGCGGCTCACGGCAGGACGGAGTGCGCCGCCGTCCTCCGCGGGTACGGTGCCACGAACGGGGAGCCAGTGGAGATCCCGGGCGACGGCAATATTTACTGTGACTACGACAGCGATACCGACCGACAACGATGCTAGGTAACCGACGCGCCTCCTGGTGTAGCTAGTGCTACTACTAGCCTAGCTGAGGCCAGAAACTTTTTGGAGAATGCCAGAGCCGAGAGCGACGACATCGTAGAGTCCGTCGTCGCCCGCGCGAGCGAATGAAGGCACACACGAAGACCATATGGCGATACCTCGCGGTCATGGCCATCATGGCCATCAGCCTGTCGCTGTTCGCCGCTGATTTATTCGCCAGCGTCTCAGAGAACATGGCCTCGTTCACGTCGGCCACGATCGACACCAAGGGCCGAGCGAGCAGCAGGAAGGAGGCGAGGATCGACCCGACCGACGGCACGGCGGAAGACGGCGCGGCGGACACGCCCGCCACCTCTGCTGCCGTCGCCGACGGCGAACGCTACGCCCGCTACCCGGCCACCTCGCCCACCGCCCCGCCAAAGGTCGCGCTCCTCTTCATGGCCCGCAACACCCTCAAGCCGCTCGAAGGTATCTGGACCGACTGGCTGTCGTCCTCACCGATCGACTGGCGGCTCATGTTCGACGTCCACATCCACGTGTCAGACCCGACCACCCCAGTTGCGTACGCCAAGGACAGCGTCTTCCGGGACGCCGTCCTCGAGGAGCACGTGGGCATCGAGTGGGGCAACCACTCGATGATCACCGCGGAACGTGCCCTGTTCAAGGCGGCGATGAAGAACAGCCTCGTGGAGTCGTTCGTCTTGCTGTCCGAGGACAGCGCGCCCCTGTACCCGGCGCTTCTCTCGTACATGCAGCTCATCTTGGAGCCCAAGAGCCGGATCAACTCGTGCGGCGACCCGTCTACGGGCGATCGTCAGGCGCATCGGTGGATCCCCCGGATGCTGGACGCGGGACTGTCGCAGGACCTGTGGCGGAAAAGCTCCCAGTGGGTCGCGTTGAAACGCCCCCACGCGCAGGTGGTCATCGACGACGAGGAGCTGGACCAGATGTTCGCCGAGGAGTGCTACGTGTGCACGGACCCGGCCACGTGCTTCCCGCAGCGCTTCTGCGTGAGCGACGAGCACTACATCCCCAGTCTGTTTGCGCTCAAGGGCCTCGACGAGCAGTGTGCGTGCGAAGGGATGGCGACGATGACGCGCTGGGAGGAGAACGCCCCACACCCCAAGACGTTCACCAAGCGCGAGGCCCAGTGGGCGGACGAGTGGGTGATCAAGGACGAGATGCGGGACGGCTGGAACCCAGACCGCGACTGCAACAGCCTCAGGTCTGGGCGCTATGACGACTGGGCGTCCGGGGAGGCGAACAGCGGGCTGTCCTGGCTGTCGACGGACAAGAACGACCAGGCCGAGGCGCTGTGGAACGTGCTGCTGTGGGACGGAGACAAGCGGAACCACCTCATGAGCCCGGGGTGCCCGCTGTTCATCCGGAAGATTTCGACGAAAAAGGAGGACGTGCTCGCGTGGCGGACGGCGCTGGAGAAATACATCGTGTGAGGAGGACGAGGGAAGGAGGGTGTCGGTCCGGATCGACGCCAACAAAGCAACCACCCCGAGACTGAACTCAACCAATCGATTGTAACTTGTCAACCACTACTACCCAGTAGGCGGCGAACGGGAAGGATCGAGCGAGAGCGAGAGCCCGACGAGAAGACCCGGTGCCGGATTCCAGAATTCTGGAACCGAACCGTCTCGTCACGAGAACTCCCACGCCAACCCAGCCGGTGTGCTGCGGAGATCACACACGGGACGAACTCGACGAGACACCGAAGGAGCCAGGCGCGCGAGAACTGCGAGGAGGGCGAACCACACGGAGAGAATCGAACCATGGCCGAGGACCAGAAGAAGAAGGGGGCGTTCTCTGGGGCCTTCAAGAACCTCGGGTTCGCGTCGAGGCTGACCGGGAACCCGAGAGGGTCGCCTGTGTTGCCCAAGATCAACACGAGCGAGCTCCAACCCCAAGATAGTATCCCCGAGATTGTCGGCTCGCCGACCGACGTCGGCATCTACGACGGAGGGCACCAAGGAGCGAAGGTCACGTGGGCGAAATTTTTCGAAGACGGTGCGTATTGCCGAGCTCCGTCCAACCGCTCGCGGGACAACGGATCCCGTTGTTGGGGTGCCCGGCGCGGCACGTGGCGCGCTTGGACCCGGCACGTTCTCACGTTCTCACGTTCTCACTCACCAGGCAAACAACGACGTGCGTCCATGGAGGCCGCGGCGAGGGCCAACGCGTCCGCTGGGACCGGGACTGGAACTGGGAGTGCCGCCCCGACAAATGATTCGTAGCTAGCTTTGTTCTTCTCCTCCTATTTCCGAACCCTCGCACGTCTGATCCTCTCGTACTTTCGTAACCGTTAATGAAAAGCGAACAAATCAGTCGGTCAGATGTCAGATCCACGAGACGACCCCGACCCCGACCCGGACCCATCTAGGCCTTTGGCGGCGGCGGGGGTGCGGCGCGGCGCGCCATCACCCCAACCTTGTCCTCGCTCTTGCGCTGTCCGTTCGTCGTCGCAGCCGCCGCGGTCTTGGCGGGTGCCTTCAATGTCTTCTTGGCGTCGCCGCCGATGAGCGCGTTGGGCGTGAACTCGCCGTAGACGCGGCCCGGGTCCATCGACGCGGGCACGAGGTCCGCGGGGACGAGGGGGTACGCTCCAGCCAGCAGGAGCGTCCTGACACTGACCTTCTCCTCGTCTTTCCGCTGGTTGAGCGAGTTGCGGACGTCGACGATCTTGCGGACCTCCTCGAGGCACTCGGCAATGTCCTTCGAGGCCTGCGATGCGGCCGCGCGACGCCTGCCCACGGAGGGGTCCTCCTGGAGCATGAATTCGATCTCTTTGTCGGTCCGGTTGGACAAGTACTGGAAGAGCTGGTCCAGGAGCCTGTCCCTCGACCTGATGACCTGGCACAAAATGATGGCCTTGGGGACCGTCTTGGACATGCGGTCATAAATCTTGCGGGCATACAGGCCGCAGAAGGTGCCGAGCTTCTCGTAGTATTGATCCATGTCTTGGATCGTCCCCGGCGCCGTCATGTCGCCGAGTTTGCTGGCGCCCAGGCCGGTGAAGCGGGAGAACTGGCTGTTGACCGACGCCAGCGTCCTTCCAAACAGGCCCTTTTCCTCCTGCTGACCGTAGGGCCGGCCGGCCATGAGTCCACGCTGTTGCGTCTGCGCAGATTGAGAAGACTGCGCAGACTGAACAGGCTGCATCCGCTGGGCCAGGCTGATCTGGCCGCTCGGGTTGTTCCCCTGCCCGGGCGCCCTCTTGGTGGCCGGGCCGACGGCGGCGCGCATGATGGCGAGCCAGGCCTGCTTGTCGGCCGGATCGGACGCGCGGAGGATGACCGACTGCTTGGTGACCTTTTGGTTCGGGTTCCTGTTCTGCAGCCTGATCAGCAGAGACAGGGGCTGCCCCTCGGGCGCAGGCAGGTCCTCGACGGCGCATTCCCGCAGGTTCATCGCCACCTTGGCCTGCTTCTTGTTCACGTCGTCCGGAGACGAGTAGTAAAACAAGACGCCACTCTCTACCGACAGCACAAACCAGCGCTTCTGCCACTTCCACGACTCGACGGGCGTCGAGAGGTTGGCGTTGTCGCCGGCACGCTTGTCGAGCCAGCCGGCCTTCCATTGGGGCTTTTGCGGCTGCTGCTGGTTGCCCTGTGGGTTCCTGCTGTTGTTGTCGCTCGAATTGGTGTCGTCGGTATCCTTTCGGTCGCCCTGGCCGCCCTGGTCGTTCGGCGAGCGCGGGGTGCTCGAGCCGTCGGCGTCCTCGGTGGGCGACACGTCCTCGTGGTCGGCTCCATCGGACGGCGACGACGCCTCTCCTGCACCCGCCCGACTGCCCTCCCGAAACTGGTCTTGATCGGATCCCTGCATCCGGGGGCTTCCGACGCCGCCGCCCTGCATGCTATCCTCCTGCCACTGGCGCTCCATCTCCCGGAAGAACGAGGGGGTCACGTAATCGCACTCCATCTGCACCAGCGTCGACGCGACCTTGTGCGCGTCCGTCCTCCACTCCTCCAGTGCCTGCGTCGCGGCTACGATGACCGCGTTCTCGAATCCTTTGAGCCGAAGGTACTCGTAGTTGACGTTGGTCGAGACGGACGCCCCGACCTCGAGGTTCATCGAGTTCTTCGCCGCCTCCTTGACCGTGTCGATCAGCACGATGTGGATCTCGTCCACGAACCGGTGCACGTGCTCGTCCGTCAGCTTCATCGCCTCCTGCACGAGGCGCTTGATACCCGCCTCGGGCGACACCAAGTGCGGCTGGACGCCGTCAGCCTCGCGACAAATCTCCCTCGTGTAGTTCTTGTTGAAGCGCTTCTCGATCGGAATCTTGAACAGCATCTCTGGCAGGTGACCCTCGACCACCGCGCGGATGCGGAACGCGACGTTGGCCTCGTTGAGCATCGTCTGGAACGTCCTCTCAAACTGCCGACAGTGCTTGAAGATATCCTGATGGTTCCGCTTGTCCGTCCCGAGCGCCGACAGCTCCATATCCACCTTGAGCCTCCGATCCGTCAACCTCGCCAGCAGCTGCGACGGCGAGCGAGGGCGCGTGCGTGAGCGGCGGGGTCGTCCGAGCGTGACGCGTCAGGGTGGCGTCGAGGAGATTTTCCGGGGGAGATCACGGCGTCGGCTCGCATGTTACGTACCTCTTGAAGGCTGTTCGACGGCACGACGACCTTCTCGTCCATCTTGGCTCGCTCGCTGGTCTGTTAACGGAGGAAACTCGGTCGAATTTCGAAATTTTAACGACTCGAAAATCTCAGGTCAGGTTTCCACACCGCCAGGTTTGCACCCTCCCGTTCGTTCGTCGTGCCTGCCGGGAGCTACGCGGACGTGTCGTATAAATCACGTGATTTGGGGTGCCGCGAGGGAGGAGAACCAGGTATTCGTCTGTCTTTCGTTTTCAAAGAAACCGGTTTCACACTTGTGCATCTGTAGAGTGAAGCGCAAGGGCTAGATCGCGCTATGGGGCTGTAACTGAGCCTGGCACAATTTTCGGCCAAGCTAGTAGGGAACGCCAGCAGTTTGGTCAGCTGACCGCTGTCATTCTAGTGGGGAGACTGCAGTCTCACGTCACTCCTTCTTCTTGGCGGCGTCGTCGATGGCGACCAGCCGCTCGACGAGGACGGGGTGGCTGTGATGGTACGCGCTGTACCACCGGTCGTTGTTGGGCGGGCCTTTGTTCTCCTTGTCGAGCACGCAGAGGGCGCCCTTGAGGTCCTCGGCGTAGCCCAGGTCGACGGCGAACCTGTCTGCCTGGTACTCGAACGTGCGACTGACGAAATTCTGGGCGAGCCCCAGGAGCTCGTCAAGAGGCCCGATCAGGAGCTGGAAGATGACCAGCGACGCGAGCGCCGGCTTGTTGCCCTCGCCTTGGAAACCAAATGCCTCGAGCAGCCCGGGCGCCCCTCGTGTCATCGCAAACATGCTCATTTGTGCAGCCAGGACGACCTGGCTGGCGACAAAGAGGTACTTGGTGTGCGAAAGGGCCCAGTGTCCCAGCTCGTGTGCGAGCACGGCCGTCACCTGCTCGTCGGTGCTCTGTTCGAGCAGCGTATCGTACAACACGATGCGCTTGTTCTTGAAGAAGCCGTACATGTACGCATTGCTGTGGGCGCTCCGCCGAGACCCGTCGACGACGAAAAGTTTCTTGAGCGGAAACTTCAACCTGCCGGCGAGCGCCTCGATCTTCTTTTTCAACTTGCCGTCCTCGAGCGGCTGGTACTTGTTGAAGAGGGGCGCGATGATCACCGGATAGATGGTCAGCATGATCAACGAGACGGCCAACATGAAACCCCAGATCCACACGGCCATGGCGGGGCCTGGGACGAGCAGCATAATTTTCACGAGTCCCGCGATGATCGGCGGCGACAGCACCATCGTGAGGAGCGTGGACTTGATCAAGTCTCCCACGAAGGTCGACATCGTGGTATTGTTGAAGCCGTGGCGTGCCTCGATGACAAAGGTGCCATAGAGCGACCACGGGACGCTCATGAGCGTCGACATGACCGACAGCAAGACGACCCAGACCTGGCGAACGAGCGCTTAGGGGGTGAGAGAGTCAGGGCGTGAGACCGCACGTCGGTCGAGGTCAACACGTACGATCGACTGGCTGATCTCGGCGTTTTTCCACCCGACGGTGTTGGAAAGGAAGGTGCCGGCAACCCGCCAAGCCCACGGATAGTATCCCTTGACGAGCATCGCGACAGAGAGCAGGCTGGCGATCGAGCGAGCGAGTGGCGGTGCGTATCGGTGAGCGACGACGGTGCGCGTCGGTGGTGAGCAGGTGTGTGCACGCACCTGTCGTAGACTCCGTGCACGAGGCCGAACTTCAGCCGGTCAATTTGGTATCGGGACTTGGCCTCGACGTCCTTCTTGGTATACAGGTGCGAGACGACCGCCGGAATGGTTGTGTCGGTCAGTGCAGTCAGCTGACGAAAATCCAGGTAGGCGTGAACAGTGGACACGAGCAGCGTGAACACGCATACATACTCCATATACGGAGCGTCTCCCGGCAGGAGATTCCGTACTGTCGCTTCGAGAGAGAGAGAGAACATCATTGAACTAGCTAAGTCCTATAGGGAAAGGAGAGAAAAGAAGCCCGTCGATTTTGAATCGCCCCCAGATCTGGGGGCCCTCTAGAGGGCCTCCCCGGGGGGGTCGGGCCCGCCTCCGGGGAGACTGCAACCCATCACTTCATCAGCACCTTCTTCAGGTCGGCCAGCTCGCCGCGCAGCGCCATCACGAGATCGCGCACGTCGTCGTCGCGACCGTCGCGCCCCACGCTCTCGGCCCGGCCCAGCCCGCACCCGTCGAGAGCATCCCCGATCGACGACTTGCGGCCAGACATATTATTGTCGGCCATCGACTGGATCTTCCTGCTGAAGTCCTGCGTCATTCGGGTCGTCTTCCGGAAGGCCCTCGATTTGGACAGCCAATGCGACCAGCAGCGGTACGACGCGACGACGAGCAGCCCCACGCCCACGGAAATGGCGAGGATGACCCACAGTCCGGCGACGTCGTACCATGTGACCTTGGAGAAATCAGACTGCACCGATGACGACTTGCACGGCGCGCCGTCGACGTAGATGAACTCGTTGCGCAGCGACGTGAGCTGGTCCTGCTCCATGAGCTGTCGCAGGACCCTGGCAGGAACGAGCGAAGTGCGTAGCGCGAATGAGAGAGTCAGGGCGCGCGATGAGCGAGCGCACGTCGGTCGAGGTCATCTACCCACCTGTTGTACTCGTCCACGACCGTCCCCGGCGTGCCCTTTGCAAACGCCGTCGTTTGGCCCAATACCTGGATCGGTGGGATACCCTCGAGAAGAACCGTCGAGCAGTTGTTCGCGTCGAGGATGCGCAGCGCCGTCTCGTCGAGCACCAGCGCGTCAATCTCCCCGCTGACGAGGGCGTCCAACATCACCTGCTCGTCCTCTTCGCTTTCCCATGGGAACGGGACGACGTTAATGCCGTATTGCAAGAGCGTTTCGTTATAGTCGACCCAGCTCCCGACGCGCAGCGTGGCGAGGTCGCTCATCCGCCGAGGCAGCGCACTCAGCTGCTCGATCGTCATGTTGGCAGTCAGAGCCGCGTTGTACAGCGACATGACAATAAACGCGAGGAATGACCAGACCCAACCGACCGTGTTCCCCGCGACCGAGGCCAGTCGGTAGTCGCGCATCTGGACCGGCCGCCCGAACGTGTCCCAGACCACGACGCTGAAGTCGCGCGTGTCCATCGTCAGACTCTTCGACCCCACTTCCATAAGCCACACCACGAAGCCGGCTGGCGAACGAGCGTAGCGCGTAGCGCGTAGCGCGAGCGAGAGAGTCAGGTCGCGCGATGAGCGAGCGCACGTCGGTCGAGATCAATACCCACCGACGATACCAGTCACGAGCAGCGCAACCCAAACTTCCCAGGACATCGCGGAGAAGAAGTACCAGATGCTCCTCGTCCTGGCGAACGAGCGAAGCGCGTAGCGCGAGTGAGAGCGTGGGCGTGCGACCACACGTCCGACAGTCGTTAAGCTCGACACTACCGTACATGGAACCCTGGGAGACCATCATCACGCTCAGACCAGACTGAATGGTCGGGTCCGAGAAGATGATCCCTTTCTCCATTCTGTCCAGCATCGGCCCGAGGCCAGATGGCGCAATGTCGCAGCTGGTCTCGTTTGCGGCAAGCTCGTCCAACATTTCAGACCACCCGAGGCACTTGAAATCGATCATCTCGTCCGTCCAGCCCAACACGGGCATCATCAACTTGAACACTTCGATCTCATAGCCGCTGGCGGTCTCCCACTGCTTTCGACCGGGCGCCGAGCTGTCGACGTCGCATTCGACCGCAGGCGTCCACGGGGATCCGCAGACCCGGATCCGAGTCGAGTTCGGGAAGAGGGGTATTTTCCCGATTGGATACTGTAACTGGCCCTCTCCAGAACCCTCTTTCGCCTGCGCCTGCGCCTGCGCCGACCCCGCCAGCTGGGTAAGCAACAGCACGATGGCTGCGAGTTGGGTGGATGTGCTCATGTGTCTGCTGGGTATAGAGGTCCTCGTACGACACCCCACGCGCGGGCCCACCACGGTTGGAAGCCTGTTCTTGGCCCCAAACTGCAATACAATGATACCGGAGGTTCAATTCACACACGGTCAACGATATCAGACATAGGACATGGGAACGTGGAGTTGGGTGGTTCTTCTTTCTCCATGGGGACTCCGGGAAATCGTCTCCTATCTCCCCACCCCGACGCCCCCCAGACCAGTCATTGTCCCCGCACCCTCGCCCCGCTCCTTCCACGCCGCCGTCACCGTCTTGGTCCGCGTGAAGAACTTGACGCCCTCCGCCCCGTACATGGCCAAGTCCCCGCTGAACGACCCGTTCCACCCCGTGAACCCAAACCCGCCCGCAGCCCCAGACGGCACGGGGATCGGCACGTTCACCCCGACCATGCCCACCTCGACCCGGCTCTGGAACTCCTTCGCCGCGTACCCCGACGAAGTAAAGATCGCCGTCCCGTTCCCGTTCGGGTTCGCGTTGATCACCTCCAACGCCTCGTCCAGCGTGTCCACCTCCACGACGCACAACACAGGCCCGAAAACCTCCTCCCTGTACACCTCCATGCTCGTGTCCACCCCGGCCACGATCGTCGGCCCGACGAAATTCCCCCGCTCGTACCCCACAACCTCCACGCCACTCCCGTCCAAGATCACCTCCGCCCCCTCCTTCCTCGCACGCTCCACAAGACGCAGCACCCGCTCCTTACTCTCCTTGGAAATCAACGGCCCGACCTGCGTCCCCGCCTCCCACCCCGGCCCCACCACCAGCCCCCTCGCCCGCGCCACCAACTTGTCCCGCACCACCCGCCCCATCCCCCCCACAAAAACCGCCACGCTCACCGCCATGCACCGCTGCCCCGCCGCCCCAAACGCCGACCCCGCCAGCGCCCCAACCACCGCCTCCACATCCGCATCCGGCATCACCACCAGGTGATTCTTCGCCCCCAGATTACACTGCACCCGCTTCCCGCCCGCCGCCGCCCGCGCATACACCTGCCTCCCCACCCCACTCGACCCGACAAACGACACCGCCTTGACCTCCCCGTGGTCCACAATCGCCTCCACCACCCCCTTCCCCCCGTGCACCACGTTGAATACCCCCTCCGGAAACCCCGCCTCCGCCGCCAGCTCCGCCAGCTTCACCGCCGTCCGCGGCGTCCGCTCCGACGGCTTCAGCACCACCGCATTGCCCGCCGCCACCGCCAATGGCACGTGCCACAGCGGACACATCGCCGGAAAATTAAACGGCGTCAGACTCGCACACACCCCCAACGCCTGCGACACCGAATACGTATCCACCCCACGCGCAACCTGCTCCTGATACTTCCCCAACAGCAGCGGCGCAATCCCAGCCGCAGCCTCCACCACCTCCAGCCCCCGAATCACGTCCCCCCGAGCGTCCTCCAGCGTCTTCCCCTGCTCCTCCGTGATACACCCCGCCAACACCTCCACGTTCCGACGAAGCACCTCCTGATACGACAACATCACCCGCGCCCTGGTCGGCACCGGCACCCGACGCCACGACTCGTACGCCCGCACCGAGCTCGCCACCGCCCGCTCCACTTCCTCCGGCGTCGCCTCTGGCACGAGCCCCAGCTGTGCTTGGGTGGCCGGGTTCAGGAGCGGCGTATGCGACGTGGACGTGGAAGGGACCGGCGCGCCGTCGATGAACAGCGGCACGTGGAGCGAGTCTCCACTCAAAGAAGAAGAAGAAGAAGAAGAAGAAGCTGTCCTGAAAATCGACAAGGGCCCCTTGAACCAGGGTTTGACGATCAGACCACCCACCGAGGGTTTGGGGAGCGAGGAAAACGAGGAAAACGAGGAAAACGAAAACGAGGAAAACGAGGAAAACGAGGACGCCAGCACGCCCACACCCCGGGCCAAGCTGTCGGTGATGGTGATCGTCATCGACGACGTCCGCATCGTACGTATCGTACGTATTAGAGTGACTGGCCAGGTCACTCCCCATGGGGACCCCGCCTTTTTTTCAGCTGTCGACCAGAGGGATTGATGTCGTTTCGTCAGTCAGGCACTCGGAGAAGAAGAAGAAGCGTGTATCCTTCTTCCTCTTCATCATGTCGTACAGCGGGGGCGGGGGCGGGGG
>Ga0181573_10005036_pt1 | contig 11050 bp, 13 predicted proteins | sample 101ome_25_FD_148643 | JGI IMG/M metagenome (GOLD analysis project Ga0181573, IMG submission 148643) | Coastal salt marsh microbial communities from the Groves Creek Marsh, Skidaway Island, Georgia - 101409BT metaG (spades assembly) | ecosystem: Environmental > Aquatic > Marine > Intertidal zone...
ATGATGAAGCCTAGGGCCACCGTCCAGCCAAGCAGCAGGAACAGGATGACCGCGATCACGACGCCGACGATGCCGATCGCGCGATACTGGCGGTTGAGATACGCCGCGGCGCCTTCCTGGACCGCGTTCGAGATTTCCTGCATGCGCTCGGTGCCGGCACTTGCCGACAGGACGGCACGCGAGGCCCAGATGCCGTAGAGCACGGCCAGACCGCCGCACGCGATGGCGAACCAGACGATGGGAGCCATTGTGAATATCCTTTGGTTTCTGCGTTGTTAGGCTGCGTGGGCGCAGACGGCGAATACCGCAGTCGGAGCCGAATCACCCGAGCCCGTGAAAAGCGGCGGGAACATGCCAAAAAGGCGGCGGCAAGGCAACCGCGACTAAGGACTAAGCGAAGTGCGTTCGCGCCGCGGTTCAGGCTGCCACTGCGTTGCGCCGCGCCCGGAGCCAGAATACGGCCAGCACGACCAGGACGAGCAGCGGCGCGGAAGCCAGGTTCACGGCAATGAAGCCCAGGGTCTGGTACACGACGCCCGCGGCCAGTGAACACACGGCAACGGTCCCGAACACGAACAGGTCGTTGATCCCCTGTACCTTGGCCTTTTCCGCCGGCGAGTAGGAGCTGAGCAGGAGCGTCGTTCCGGCAGTAAACATGAAGTTCCAGCCGACACCGACCAACGCCATGCCGATCCGCAGATGCCAGAGCGAGTCGCCGTTCAGGTTGACGGCGAGACAGATCACCGAGATCACGGCGCCCGCCAGGATGATGTTCACATCGCCATACTTCTTGATCAGCCAGCCGGTGACGAAGCCGGGCGCAAACATGCCGACAACGTGCCACATGATCACGTTGTTGATATCGAGCTGCCCGAAGGGATGGCTGGGATGCAGGTGCATGAAGATCGGTGTCGACAGCATCACGAAGTTCATGACGCCGTATCCGATCATCGCGCTCATCAGCGCCACGATGAAGACGGGCTGGGCCGCGATCTCGCGCATCGGCCGTGTCGGGCCGCTGCGCTCCTGCTCGCTCGGCGCCGGGATATCGGTGAACAGGAGAAGCACCACCATCAGGGCCTGCAGGGCCAGGATGATCGCGAAGACACCGCCATAGAGGATCGGCCGGATCATGTCGTAGCCGAGCGACGACAGGCTGGGGCCCACCAGGCCCGCGAACACGCCGCCCGCGAGGACCAGGCTCACAGCGCGCGCCTTGAAACTGTCATCGGCCGCGTCGACCGCGGCGAAGCGGAACTGCTGGTTGGAGCCGGCCGACAGGCCGAACAACGCAGAGCCGACGCAGAACAGGATGAAGCTCGGGACAAACAACGCATAGATCATCAGCGCCGCGCCCGTGGACCCGATCGCGAGGAAGGTGATGAAGCCGCCGGCGCGCCCGATCTTCTTCATCAGCATCGCGGCGGGCACTGTGGCCCCCGTCATCGCGATGAACTGGAAGGTGATGGGGACCGTCGCCCAGCCGGGGTTCGGCGCGATTGTCGCGCCGATAATTGACGAAACGGAGAAGATAAGAATCATCTGCGTCTGGCCGAAGGCCTGGCACAGGGACAAGAGGGCGACGTTGCGCGAATTACGTTGGATCATCATGCGAGGGACATTCCTGCATGAACCCGCAAAACACAAGTCTGTACTGTGAATATCAGCCTTGCGTCAGCCGTCTTTCTGCAACTGGTCCTTCCGCAGCACATTCTCGACATAGAGGTCGATGACCACGTCCGCGCCGAGTTCGCGGATGGCGGTCGCGCGCATGCGTCGCTTCACCGAATCCAGGGGGATCTCGATGCCCTTCCGGCGCTCGACCAGGCTGTGCAGATCGCGGAACATCGCATCGCGCAGACGCGACTTCGCCTCGGACACTATTTCGCGCTGTCCGGCCTCGGCGATCTCGAGTGTCATGGCCGCCGTGTAGAGCCCCGCGACCGCATTTTCCTCGAACAGGGTCACCGTGATCGTGTCGAGCCGCACATAATGATGTTCGGGTACTTCGAACTTCTCGGCCTTCCTGGGCTCGGGCTCCGGCACATCAGCGGATTTGCCACCCAGCATGAAGAATGCGCCGCCCCCGCCCGCTATCAGCAGCACGACGACCAGTATGAGGACCTTCTTCATCCGACCGGCATCCCGCGATCAGCCCGGCAACACGCGGATGTCGCGCACCAGCACATCGTTGACGACGCCCAATCCCAGCACGCGGTTGTTTTTGGTACGGACCCGGTTCTTGAGATAGACCGTCTCGATCGAGCCGTCCTCGACGCCGGGGAACGGCCGCGAGGTCAACGCCCGGACATAGGCCTCGCGCAGGCGCGGCATCAGCGCGCGCACGAGCTTGTCCTCCTGGCGCTCACGTCCGACCTCGAGCGATAGCATGACAACGAGTTTGTGCCGGGCACCCTGGTGGGTCTGGAAGGGAATAAAAAGCGGATCGAGGTTGATGTAGTGGAGCTCTTCGGGCTCGATCACCTCGGGCTCCGGAACAGGCACCTCCGCGACCGTCTCTGGCGTGTCGGCAAGCATGAACTTGTAACCGGCCGCGCCACCGCCCAGGAGGAGGACGAGCAGCGCAACGCGGACCAGCTTTTTCTTGCTCTTCTTCGGCTTCTCGCCTTCGGCCGCGCCGCCCGCACGCATGGCGCGGATCGCGGCCTCACTCTCGGCGCGGGTCGCCTTCTTCGAAGTGCCGGTATCCGCCATGGCCAACCTCGATCGCACCCCCGGCTGCGTCGCGCACCGTCACCGCGGGTCCGTCCGCGGTCTGCGGCGTCACGCGCCCGATCCGGGTCATTGGAACGCCGGTATTCGCGGCGATGGCAGAGATGCTGTCGCGCGCGGCTTCCGGAGCGGTGAAGACGATTTCGTAGTCATCGCCGCCGGTGAGAAGCCTAATGCGCAATGGTTGATCGTCCGTTACCAGCCGGTGCGCCGCATCGGAATGGGGCACGCGATCCCGGTCGATGTCCGCCGCGACACCGGAGGCCGCACAGATATGTCCGAGGTCCGCGACAAGGCCGTCGGACACATCGGCTGCCGCCGAGGCGATTCCGACCAGTGCCGGACCAGCATCGACACGCGGATCGGGCCGCAAAAAGCGTGCCTCGAGGAACGCGGTATCCGACGGGTCGACCGCGCGCAGTTCGCTGCGCACAAGCGCGAGCCCGAGGGTCGCATCGCCGATGCTTCCGGTGACGTATACGTCGTCTCCCGCCGACGCGCCGGACCGCATAATCATATTATTTTCAGATATTTGTCCGAATATATTAATGGTCAACACGAGCGGACCGGGTGTGCGCGTGGTGTCCCCGCCGAGCAGGAATATGCCGAACCGGTCCTGGTCCTCCGCGAGCCCGTCCGCGAAGGCCGAAAGCCACGCGTCGTCGACGAAATCGGGAAGCTGGAGGGCAAGCGTGTACGCGCAGGCCCGCGCTCCCTTGGCGGCGATATCGGAGAGATTGACCCGCAGCGCCCGGCGGGCGATGTCGCCCGCGGATGTGTTCGCCGGAAAGTGTACATCGCCCACGATCGCGTCCGCCGAGACGACAAGGTCGTTGCCCGCCTCCGGCCGGAGCCACGCCGCATCGTCGCGCAGCGCGAGGCTTCCTGGTGCGCCAACGCTGAGCGGCGCGAAATGGCGTTGGATCAGCGTGAACTCGTCAACGCGATGCGCCATGGTCTGTCTCGGACGAGCCGTCCGCCGTCGTCTTCGAGAGGCTCTCATCGCCGCCGCGCACCACACGTGCCAGCCGGTCGAGCACTGCGTTCACGAGGCCCGGCTCCTTGCCCTCGAAAAAGGCATCGGTCAGATGGACATACTCAGAAATGACGACACGTGTCGGGATATCGTCGCGCGAGCGCAGTTCATAGGCGCCGGCGGCGAGAATCGCGCGCAGCAGGGGTTCGAGCCGCGCCATCGTGTTGCCGGTCTCGAGACAACCGTCGAGCGCCGAGGTCAGATCTTCCCGGTCGCGCTCGACCCCCTGCACGAGGTTAGCGAACAATGCCTTGTCGGCATCGCGCGGCCCGGCATCCTCCTCGGGATCGTCCGTGGCCGGCGGATCCGTTCGGTGCTGGATGAACTCAAGTACCGTCGCCTCGGCCGTCCCGCCACGGATGTACATCTGATACAGCGCCTGCACGGCCAGCAACCGCGCCGCCCCGCGCGCGGACGCGCCGGACTTGCGCGACGAGGATCGGGTGGTTTCGGATTGCGCGGACATCAGCGCGGATACATTCGGAAGGAACTCTTGAACCCGATCATCCGCAGGCAGGCGTTGGCGGCATCCGCGCCCTTGTTGCCGCGGTCAACGGCCGCCCGGGCCATGGCCTGCTCCCGGTTTTCGGTGGTCAGAATGCCGAATCCGAGTGCGAGACAATGCCGGATCGCAAGATCCTGCAGCCCGCGCGCCGCCTCCTGGCACACATAGTCGTAGTGGGTCGTTTCTCCGCGGATGACACAGCCAAGCGCGACATACCCGTCGAAACGCCGGCGGCCGCCGGAGAACTCCGGCGAGCGCATCGCCGTCGCGATGGCGGCGGGAATCTCGAAAGCACCGGGAATCTCGTAGATCTCGTGCGACGCGCCCGCTTCGTCGAGTACGCCGAGCGCACCTTTCAGCAACTCGTCCGCGATCTCTTCATAATATTTCGAGACCGCGATCATGATGTGGGGTTCATCGGCCATCGTCGCTCCTCACTCGGCGGTTGCAGCGTTTTCCAGGGGCACGGGCCGGGTCTCGACGAGCCGCAATCCGAAACCTTCGAGACCGACGATCGAGCGCTGCGAGTTCGACAGCAGAATTATGTTGCGAACCCCCAGGTCGACAAGGATCTGGGCGCCGACACCGTAGTTCCTTAGCTCGTTCACCGGCTTGGTCGGCGCGCTCGAGAACTGGCGGATGCGGTCCGACAGCGACGTCGGCGACGTGTCGCGGATGAGGACGATCACGCCGGCACCGGCTTCGCCGATCAACTCCATGGAGCGTTGCAGGATGCCGGAATCGGGGGCGTCGAGACTGCCCATGGCGTCGGCGCCGATCGAAAATGAATGCATGCGCACGAGCACCGGCTTCTCCGGGTCGATTTCGCCCTTCACGATCGCCAGATGCTCGGCATACTCCACCGTGTTGCGGTAGATGTGCCACTTGTAGAGGCCGCCGAAGCGTGAGTGAAAATCATGCTTCATGAGCCGCTCGACGATACGGTCGTGGCGCCGGCGGTAGGCGATCAGGTCCGCGATCGCACCGATCTTGAGCCCGTGATACTGGGCGAAACCGATGAGGTCCGGCAGGCGCGACATCGTCCCGTCCTCGTTCATGATCTCGCAGATCACCGCCGAGGGATTGAGACCGGCCAGGCGCGCGATGTCCACGCCGGCTTCCGTGTGCCCCGCGCGAACCAGGACCCCGCCGTCCCGCGCCGCCAGCGGGAACACATGTCCCGGCGTGACGATGTCCGCCTCGGTCGAGCGCGGATCAATCGCCACCGTGATGGTGCGCGCCCGGTCGGGCGCGGAAATGCCGGTTGTCACCCCCTCGGCCGCCTCGATCGAGACGGTGAAATTCGTCGCCAGTCGCTGGCCGTGGGTCTGGGGCATCATGGGCAGGCCGAGCTGCTGCGTGCGCTCGCGTGTCAGCGACAGGCAGATCAGACCGCGCCCGTGGGTCGCCATGAAGTTGATCGCGTCCGGGGTGGCCATCTGCGCCGGAATGACAAGATCGCCCTCATTCTCGCGATCCTCGTCGTCGATGAGGATGAACATCTTGCCGTTGCGGGCATCCTCGATGATGTCCTCGATCGGAGAAAGAATTCGCTCATCGCCCAGGGCGCGCTTGACGTCCTGAGGCGAGACACTGCGCAAGCCATCGGTGTTATCGGTCACGATCCATCCCGTTCCAAAAGACGCGCGACATAGCGCGCAATCACATCAACCTCGATATTCACGCCCGATCCGACCGCCAGGTCGGACAGCGATGTGTTCTCCCAAGTGTGGGGAATAATATTGACCCCGAACACCGCATCGTCGACCTCATTGACGGTGAGCGATACGCCATCCACCGTAACCGAGCCCTTCGACGCAATATAGTGCTTCAGTGCCGCGGGCACCTCGATGGCGAGCCTGTGGTTGTCGCCTTCCGTGGCGAGGCCGGTGACCTGACCCACGCCGTCGACATGGCCGAGCACGAGATGACCGCCCAGCTCATCCGCCGCACGCAGCGCGCGTTCGAGATTGATCCGCGTGCCGACACGCCACGCGCCACTCGTGGTCTTGTCGTCCGTTTCTCCGGAGACATCGGCCGCGAAACTCGATGCATCCTTCTCGACCACGGTCAGGCATGCGCCGTTGCATGCGATCGACGCGCCGATGTCGATGCCAGCCGTGTCATAGGCGGTCTCGATGGTCAGGCGGCGGCCCACATCCAGGTCGTCGACCCGCGCGATGCGGCCGACATCGGTGACAATTCCAGTGAACATCGGGCTTGGTTACGGCACGCGCGCAAAAATTTCCAGCGTATCGTCGCCCACCGGTGTTCGCGACAGGGGCCTGAAGGCCGGCATGTCCGCAACCTCCCCCACCCCGAGATCACCGAATGGCGGCAGCCCGTCGCCGCCAATCAACGACGGCGCACGATACCAAAGGAGACGATCGACAAGGCCTGCGCGCAGGAGCCCGGTGGCCAGCCGGGCGCCGCCCTCGACCATCACGCGGGTCATGCCGAGCGCGCCCAGCGCTCGCAACGCCGCGGCGGGTGCCGGCTGGCCGTCGATCTCGTCCTCGATGGGAACCACCATGACACCCGCCGCCTCGAGCGCCCTACGACGATCCTTGTCCGTCTTTGCCGCCGACAGCACCCAGGTCGGGACGTCCATCGCCGTCTGCACGAGCTTCGATTCAAGCGACAGGCGCAAGCGCGAATCGAACACGACACGGGTCGGCGACCGCTCCTCCATACCCGGCAACCGACAGGTCAGGCTCGGGTCGTCGGCCTCGGCCGTGCCGATCCCGACCGCGATCACATCGTGCTGGGCCCGCAGGAGATGCGCGTGACGACGCGCTGCCGGTCCGGTGATCCATTGAGATGCACCGGTGCGGGTCGCAATACGCCCGTCCGATGTTGTCGCGGTCTTGAGGGACACCATCGGACGCCCTTCGGTCGCGGCGGTCAGGAACCCGATATTGATGTCTTCTGCCGCATCCTTGCAGACGTCTGTGACAACCTCGACTCCCGCATCGCGAAGCCGCGCAATTCCCCTGCCTGCGACGCGCACATGCGGGTCGCCACAGGCGACGACCACCCGTGCCACGCGCGCTCGGATCAACGCGTCCGCACAAGGCGGAGTCCGGCCCAGATGACTGCACGGCTCGAGCGTGACATAGACCGTCGCGCCGACGAGTGCCTCCGCGCCGAACCGTTCGCGCGCGGCATCGAGCGCCACGGTTTCCGCATGAGGCCGGCCGCCGGGCTGGGTCCGGCCGCGCCCCAGCACCCTCGGATCGGGCCCGCCCGAAACGATGACGCAGCCGACCGCCGGATTGGGCGCCACGTTGCCGAGCCCGCGCCGCGCGAGGCGCAAGGCCACCGCCATGAAGTCCTGATCGCTGTGCATGGGGACAGGGTCGAGCGAATACCGCCCGGGATCAATCTTTTTCGATCAGCGCGCCTTCGCTTGCGAGGCGCTCGTTCCCGATGAAATCCTCGAAATCCCGAACCTCGCGGAAGTTCTTGTAGACCGACGCGAAACGCACATAGGCAATCGAATCGAGATTGGCCAGGGCATCCATCACGGCCTCACCGATATGATCGGAGGAAATGTCGGTCTCGCCGGAGGATTCCAGACGGCGAACGATTCCGCTGATGGCACGCTCCACCCGTTCAGCGTCCACGGGCCGCTTGCGCAGGGAGATGCGCATCGACGCCTCGAGCTTGTCGCGGTCGAAGGGAACACGCTGGCCATTCTTCTTGATGACGGTGAGATCGCGCAGATGTACCCGCTCGAAGGTCGTCCAGCGCGCGCCGCAGTCGGGGCAGGCACGCCGGCGGCGGATCGCCGTGTTGTCCTCGGTCGGGCGCGAATCCTTCACATGCGTGTCGTTGTGACCACAGAACGGGCAGCGCATCGGTTGTTCCCTCGCCTCTAGTTCTTCGTTCTTCTTGCCGCCGCGATCAGCCCGCCGGATAGATCGGGAACCGGGCGCACAACTCTTCTACCCGGCGGCGCACCGATTCCTCGACCTGCGCATCGCCGGCCGGGTTCCCGCCGAGGCTGTCGAGAACCTCGACGATCAGTTCACCGACCTGGCGGAACTCCGTCGGCCCGAACCCGCGCGTGGTACCCGCCGGAGTTCCCAGGCGAATTCCTGACGTGACCATCGGCTTCTCGGGATCGAACGGAATCCCGTTCTTGTTGCAGGTCAGGCTCGCGCGTTCGAGCGCAACCTCGGTGATGTCGCCCGTCAGGGACTTGGGCCGCAGATCGACCAGCATCAGGTGCGTGTCGGTACCGCCGGACACGATGTCGAGCCCACCGTCCACGAGCGTCGCCGCAAGCGCGCGGGCGTTCTCCACGACCCGCTGGGCATAGGTTTTGAACTCCGGCTGCAGGGCCTCACCGAACGCGACCGCCTTGGCGGCGATGATGTGCATCAGCGGCCCACCCTGAAGCCCGGGGAAGACGGCGGAGTTGATCTTCTTCCCGAGATCCTCGTCGTCGGCGAGGATCATGCCGCCGCGCGGACCCCGCAGAGTCTTGTGCGTCGTGGTGGTCACCACGTGGGCGTGAGGGAACGGGCTCGGATGCGCGCCACCGGCAACGAGGCCCGCGAAATGCGCCATGTCGACCATCAGGAACGCGCCGACCTCGTCGGCGATCTCGCGGAACCGCGCGAAGTCGATGGTACGAGGATACGCCGATCCACCGGCGACGATCAGCGCGGGCTTGTGTTCCCGCGCCAGCGCCGCGACCTCGTCCATGTCGATGAGCGCATCGTCCTTGCGCACCCCATACTGGACGGCGTTGAACCACTTGCCCGAGAGGTTCGGTGCAGCGCCATGCGTCAGGTGACCGCCCGCGGCCAGGGACATGCCCATGACGGTATCGCCCGGCTTACACAGCGCGAGGAACACGGCCTGGTTTGCCTGCGCGCCCGAATGGGGCTGAACATTGGCAAAGGCGCATCCGAACAGGCGTTTCGCCCGGTCGATCGCAAGCTCCTCGGCCACGTCAACATACTCGCAGCCGCCATAGTAGCGGCGGCCGGGGTATCCCTCGGCATACTTGTTGGTGAGCACCGACCCCATCGCCTCGACCACCGCCCGCGAGACGATGTTCTCGGACGCGATGAGTTCGACCTGGGATTGCTGGCGGCCCAGTTCGCGTTGCATGGAATCAAAGACTTCGGGATCGGCCTCCGCAAGACCGCGATCGAAAAATCCGTTGTTCACACCGCCCGCCTCGGGGGCTTCGCTCGTCATCGACATCCTTGATCCTCTGTCACTCGTAAAACCGTCGAAAATCGGACACACGCGGCACCCCGCCGTCCGGGCACACGCCCTTACCCCAGCTTCCCGACCCGCCGCTCATGGCGTTCGCCGCCCGGGAAATCTGTGTCCAGAAACGCCCGCAGGCAATCCATGGCAACCTCGGGGCCCAGCAGGCGCGCGCCCATCGCGAGCACGTTCGCGTCGTTATGTTCGCGCGCCAGCCGCGCCGTCGTCGCGTCGTGGCAGAGTGCCGCGCGCACGCCCGCGATCCGGTTCGCCGCAATCGAAATGCCGATGCCGGTCCCGCAAATGATCACCCCGCGCGCCGCGTCGCCGCCCGCCACAGCCTCACCGACCGCCTGGCCGAAATCCGGATAGTCCACCGATTCCTCGCTGTGGGTTCCGAGATCGCGGACCGTGAAGCCGCGCGCCTCAAGCTCTGTTTTCAGGAGCTCCTTGAGGGGATACCCGGCGTGATCGGCAGCAATCGCAATCGTGCCTTCGCTCATGCGTCAATTCCGTTAAAGCATCGCTGGAGTATGGTCATCAGATGCGGCTCGAGATACCACATCTCGTCGTTTGCCGCCAGCGATACACAAGCTGTCGCGTCGGAATGGTGTGGAAAATCCAACGCGTTTCTCGCCGCACTGCAGCAATTTATGCTTGGCGAACACCCAGTCTCCACGAAAATAAAGCTGTCATCGAGCCAGGTCTCAAAGACACGCGTCAGTGCAGTTCCGTATGATCATTTTATTGTTTCCGAAAACTACTGGTGATTATTCGAAAGGCGTATTGACTGGTCCCGGAACGTATGCGATCACGGACGCCAACCGTGCGCGTGACACAGTGGACCTTGGGGGGAACGAGAATGGCGGACAACGATCCGGAAAACCTGTCGCGCGATGCGCTGCTGCGCATGACCACCCAGGTCGTATCGGCCTATGTCGGCAACAATCCGGTTCCCGAAACCCAGATTTCGGATGTCATCCAGTCCGTTTACGGAAGCCTCGAAGGCCTGAGCGGTGGCCGCACGAGCACCCAGACGAAGCAAAAGCCCGCGGTCCCGATCAAGCGTTCGATCACACCCGATCACATCGTTTGCCTGGAGGACGGCAAGAAACTCAAGATGCTGAAGCGCTATCTGCGCACGGCCTACAATCTGACACCGGAACAGTATCGAGCGAAGTGGGGTCTCCCCGCCGACTATCCGATGGTCGCGCCGAACTACGCGAAGCAGCGATCCGCATTCGCGAAGGAGATCGGCCTGGGCAAACGCAAGCGCTGACCCCTGCCACCGGGCGTCAGACGCAGAGTCCCCCGCGCGACAACGGCGCCGGACGGCGTTTTTCGAGCATGTAGCTGAGCTTCGCCATTGCGGTACGCCGCAAGGCGGCCTCACCGGCCCCGGCCGGGCCGACGATTGCAAGCTCGAGACCCGTCACCGGATCAACGGCACAGACCTTCACCGAGTTGCCCATCGCGGAAAACTCGAAGATCACATTGCCCAGGTCTCTGCCGTCGGGCTTCCGCCCATTACGTTCTTCCATCGCGCG
>Ga0181573_10005037_pt1 | contig 11048 bp, 9 predicted proteins | sample 101ome_25_FD_148643 | JGI IMG/M metagenome (GOLD analysis project Ga0181573, IMG submission 148643) | Coastal salt marsh microbial communities from the Groves Creek Marsh, Skidaway Island, Georgia - 101409BT metaG (spades assembly) | ecosystem: Environmental > Aquatic > Marine > Intertidal zone...
AAGCCCGAGGCGCGGCGGATGAGAGGAAACGCGCGGAAGCAAAGTAATGGCAGCCAAACCCACAACCAAAGCTGACGCGACGCCCAAGGCCGAAGAGCCGAAGGCGGAGCCGGCGGTCGAGATGGTGAAGGTCAGGATCGACGGCCGCGAGGTCGAGGTTCCGAAGACCACGCCGGACTGGCAGGGCAACCCGGTTCCGACCACGATGCTGCAGGCCTGCGAGCAGGCGGGCGTGGACGTGCCGCATTACTGCTACCACAAGAAGCTTCCGACCGCCGGCAACTGCCGCATGTGCCTGGTCGAATTCGGCATGCCCGCGATGGGGCCGGATCGCCAACCCATTCTCAACGAGGACGGCTCGCCGCAGGTCCGCAAGATGACGCTCCCCTATGAGCCGACCACACCGCGCGGCGCCATCGCCTGCGCCACGCCGATCGCGCCGGGCATGGAGATTTATCCGAATTCCGACGCCACCAAGCAGATGCGCGAGGCGGTGTTGGAGTCGTTGCTGATCAATCATCCGCTCGACTGCCCCATCTGCGACCAGGCGGGCGAGTGCAAGCTGCAGGAATACTCGGTCCAGCATGGGCAGTCCGAGAGCCGCTTCGTCGAGACCAAGGTCCACAAGCCCAAGCAGGTGGATCTCGGCCCGCGCATCATGCTGGACGACGAGCGCTGCGTTCTTTGCACGCGCTGCATCCGCTTCTCGCGCGACATCGCCGGCGACGACGCGCTGGGCATTACGGAGCGCGGCAGCTACAACACCATTTCCGCCTTCCCCGGTTCCCAGTTCGACAACAACTACACGTTGAACACCGTGGACCTCTGCCCCGTCGGCGCGCTGACATCGAAGGATTTCCGCTTCCAGATGCGGGCCTGGTTCATGAAGGAGACCAAGAGTCTCTGCAGCAGCTGCGGCACGGGCTGCAACATTCTCATGGGTTCGCGCGAGGAGAAGATCTACCGCTGCGAGCCGCGCGAGAACGACGCCGTCAACGCCTGCTGGATGTGCGACGCCGGCCGCCTGAACTACAAGTGGATCGGGCGCGCGGATCGCCTGTCCGAGGTCAGGAGCGACGGCGAGACCACGACCTGGGAATCGGCGATCGAGGCTGTTTCCAAGACGCTTTCCAATGTCGAGACCGGCTCCGTCGCGATCATCGCCTCGGCGCGCCAGACCAACGAGGAGCTTTACCTGCTCAAGCGGCTGGCCGACAAGCTCGACGCCGTCACCGACACCGTACCCCGCGAAGGCGAAGGCGATTCGCTGCTGGTCAACGAGGACAAGAATCCGAACACGCTCGGCGCGAAACTGATCGGCATCTGCGGCAGGAACCCGGGCTCGCGTCTGAAGAAGATCGCCAAGGCCATCGACGCCGGCGAGATCCGGACCCTGGTTGTGGTCGGCGAGGACGTCACCAAGTGCGGCATCGGTCCGGAGCTGTTGAGCAAGCTCGGCGCGTTGATTGTCAGCGACGTGCTTCCGAGCGTGACGACGCACAGCGCGACCTACCTGTTGCCTGGTTGCGCCCACGCCGAGAAGCGCGGCACCTTCACGAATGTGAAGGGACGCGTGCAGAAGTTCATGCGCGCGGTGGAGGCGCCTGGCGACGCGCGGCCCGAGTGGGAGTTTCTCCACGAACTGGTTTTCAACGTCACCGGTCAGAACGGCTTCGTCAGCATCGAGGGCCTGTTCAACCAGATGGCGCAGGATGTGAAGGCCTTCAAGAAGGCCGGGCTCGAATGGGCGTCGCTCGGCGACCAGGGCGTCACGGTGGATTTTTGATTTTGCGATCATGGAATTCTTCAACCAACTCAGCCCCGCGTGGCAGATGACGATCGTTGCGACGATCAAGGTCGTCGGCGTGATGGCGGTGTTGCTGCCGATGATCGCCTACTCGGTCATGGCCGAGCGGCGCGTGTCGGCGCTCATTCAGGATCGCGTGGGACCGAACCGCGTCGGGCCCTTTGGCCTGCTGCAGCCGCTGGCGGACGGATTGAAGTCCTTCCTGAAGGAGGACTACACGCCGGCGCACGTGCACAAGATCTACTTCACCCTGGCGCCGGCCCTTGCGATGGTTCCGGCCTTCCTGACCTTCGCGGTCATCCCCTTCGGCTCCACCCTCGGCGGTTCCGAGAAGATGGTCATCGCGGACCTGAACGTCGGCATCCTCTATACCTTCGGCATCGTTTCGTTGAGCGTCTACGGCATCGTGCTGGCGGGTTACGCCTCGAATTCCAAGTATCCCTTCCTCGGCGGCATCCGCTCGAGCGCGCAGATGATCTCCTACGAGATTGCGATGGGCATGGCGGTGATCCCGGTGTTCATGTTCGTCGGCAGCCTGAACCTGAGCGACATCATTCAGGCGCAGTCGGGCAGCTTCCTCGACTGGATGGCCTTCAGGTCGCCCATGACCTTCCTGTCGTTCTTCATCTTTCTGGTCGCGGTGTTCGCCGAGACGAACCGGCATCCCTTCGACATGCCCGAGTGCGAGACGGAACTGGTCGCCGGTTATCACTCGGAATACAGCTCCATGCGTTTCGCGTTGTTTTTCCTGGGAGAATACGCGGCAATGATCGCGGGATCGGCCCTGATCGTGACCGTGTTCTTCGGCGGTTGGACGCTGCCCATCGCCGGGTTGAATATTCCGGCGCACAGCCTTCTGAGCGGCGTCCTGCACATCGGCGTCTTCATCGGCAAGATCGCCTTTTTCATGCTGGTGATGATCTGGGTGCGCTGGATGCTCCCGCGTTTCCGCTACGACCAATTGATGGACCTGGGCTGGCGCCGCTTCCTGCCGCTGGCCCTGGTGAACATTCTGGCGACAGCCGTCTGGCTGTTTGTCACCACCTGAACCACTGAGACGAGCCATGATTGTCAATCGCAACAAGCTTAAGTGGTATGAGCGCCTGTATCTTCCGGCGTTGTGGGGCGGGTTCCTAGTGACGTTGAAGCATTTCCTGGCGACCCTCCGGATCATCGAACGGCCAGGAAGACCGTTTGGCGCGGGGAAGGGGGCCGTGACCTGCCAATACCCGAATAGGCCGAGTGTTTTTGGGAAAGGCGAGCCGGAGGGTTGGACCGTTCCCGAAGGCTATCGCGGCGCGCCCTACCTGGTGAAAGATCAGGATGATCGGACGAAGTGTGTGTCCTGCCAACTCTGTGAGTTTGTCTGCCCGCCCAAGGCGATCCGCATCACGCCTCCCGGTCCGGAGGCCAATCCCGAGGTCGGCAATGTCGAAAAGCGGCCGCAGGAATTTGAGATCAACATGCTGCGCTGCATCTTCTGCGGCTTCTGCCAGGAGGTCTGCCCGGAGGAGGCGATCTTCCTGCAGAACGATTACTCGCTGACCGGCGAAAGCCGTGAGGAGATGGTCTACGGCATCGACAAGCTTTTGGAGCTGGGCGGGACGCACAACGACCGCATCCAGAAATGGCGCAGGAAAAAGGAGGAGGCCGAAGCGCAGGCCGCGCACGGACACTGAGCACGCCATGCATGATCTTCTTTTCATCCTGTTCTCGCTGCTGATCGTCGTGTTCGGCGTGTTGGTCGTGGCGGGCAAGAACCCGGTCAACAGCGCCATGTTTCTCGTGCCGTTGATGATCTGCGTGGGCGGCCTGTTCGTGCTGCTGGGGGCCTTCTTCCTGGCGGCGATCCAGATCCTGGTCTATGCGGGCGCCGTGATGGTGGTGTTCCTCTTCATCATCATGCTCCTGGACATGGATGTGGAGAAGGGCCGCCGGATCAACTCCTTTGCGGCCGTCGCCGGAATCGGCTCCTCGGGCGCGACCCTGGGGCTGCTCATTCTCGCCCTGACGCGTTCGGATCTGGGCGCCGCCGGCGGGGGCGAATCCACCCTGCAGGGCGAAACCATCCCGCTCGGGAAACTGCTTTTCACCGATTACGTGCTGCCGTTTGAAATCCTGTCCGTCCTGCTCCTCGTGGCGATGGTCGGCGTGATTCTGCTCAGCAAGAAGAAACTGCAATAGACGAAACGATGGACATCGGAGTCGAAGCCTATCTGTTGGTCAGCATGCTGTTGTTCTGCATCGGCATGGCGGGCGTGTTGGTGCGTCGCAACCTGCTGATCATCTACATGTCGCTGGAACTGATGCTCAACGCGGCCAACATCGCGTTGGTGGCGCTCTCGCGCTTCAATGACAATCTGAACGGCCAGGTCATGGTGTTCTTCATCATCACCGTCGCCGCCGCCGAGGTCGCGGTCGGGCTCGCCCTGATCGTGGCGCTCTATCGCCGTCACAAGACCGCGCAGGTGAACGAACTGAATTCGCTGAAACTCTGAACATGGATCCGTTGAGCTGGACAATCTGGATTGCCTTTCTGCTGCCGCTCGCCGCGGCGGTCGCGATCGCCCTGTTCACGCGGGGCAATCGTCAGGTCAGCGCAGCCCTGTCAATCGGCGCGATCACGCTCTCCTTCATCCTGACCTTCTGCTACAGCCTGTTCACGGCTCTGAATCAGGGCGGCGCGAAAGCATCCGAGATCACCTGGCTCAGCGTCAATGGCTCCGCTCCGGGCGACGCGTTGAATGTGGGCCTCGGCATCCTGCTGGATCCGCTTTCCCTGATGATGATGCTCGTGGTGACGGGCGTGGGCATGTTGATCCACATCTACTCGCGGGGCTACATGAAGGACGACGCGGGCTACTCGCGTTACTTCGCCTGCCTCAGCCTGTTCACCTTCTCGATGATGGGGATCGTGCTCGCGACGAACTTCGTCCAGATGTTCATCTTCTGGGAGCTGGTCGGGGTTTCGAGTTACCTGCTGATCGGATTCTGGTTCGGTCGACCGGCCGCCGCGGATGCCGGCAAGAAGGCCTTCATCACCAACCGCATCGGCGACTTCGGATTCCTGTTGGGGATTCTCCTGGTCTGGAGCGCCTTCGGCGAAGTGAGCTTCAGTGTGATCGCCGACGACATCGCCCATGGCGGCAACAAGCTGGAGGGCATGGGCAAGTTCGGCTGCATTCCCCTGGCGACGCTGGCGGGCTTGTTGATTTTCTGCGGCGCGGTCGGCAAGTCCGCGCAGTTCCCGCTGCATGTCTGGCTGCCGGATGCGATGGAGGGCCCCACGCCGGTCAGCGCGTTGATCCACGCGGCGACCATGGTTGCGGCCGGCGTCTACATGCTCTGCCGGACAATCTTCATCTTCGACGACTGCGCGTTGATGTTCATCGCGGTCATCGGCGGATTCACGGCATTGCTTGCGGCGCTGATGGCGGTGCAACAGGACGACATCAAGCGCATTCTCGCCTATTCGACTTTGTCACAACTCGGCTACATGGTGATGGCGGTCGGTCTCAACGGCCACGGCGAAGGAGCCACGGCGGCCATGTATCACCTGACCACGCACGCCGGCTTCAAGGCGCTTTTGTTCCTCGGCGCCGGCTCGGTCATCTGCGCCACGCATCACGAGCAGAACATCTGGAAGATGGGCGGCCTGCGCGATCGGATGCCGACGACGTATTGGACGTTCCTCGCGGGCACGGTCGCCTTGATGGGGTTGCCGCCGTTCAGCGGCTTCTACAGCAAGGATTCGATCTTGTCGGCCGCCGCTCCGTGGATCTCGGATCATGGGAACATCATCCTGTTTGTCATTGCGCTGATTGTCGCCTTCCTCACGCCGTTCTACATGACGCGTCTGGTCCATGTGGTCTTTCATGGAAACGCGCGGACGGACCACGCGCGCCAGGCCAAGGAGTCTCCCGGCGTGATGACCAAGCCGTTGTGGATCCTGGCAGCTCCGGCGGCGTTCGCCGGGTGGGCCGGGATCGATTCCATCTTCGCCGGCCACTTCGGCGCGCACACGCATTACGATCACTGGTATTCCTATATCGTCGGCCCGATCGAGCACGCGCCCTTTGTCGCGGCCATGGGGACCGGTCTCGCCCTGCTCGGCTGGTATGTGGCGAGTCTGCTCTACAAGGGCGCCGAAACCGATCCGTTGCCGGAGAAGCTGGGGGCCTGTGGTTTCATCACGACGTTGATGCGCCGGCGTTTCTTCTTCGATGAAATCTACAAGTGCGTCTTCGTCGCGGCCCACGATGCCTTCGCCAGCGTGGCGAACTGGTTCGATCGCTGGATCATCGCCGGATTGCTGGTGCGCGGTTCGCACGGGACAACCGAACTGGTCGGCCGCGTCGTACGGATGTTGCAGACCGGCAATCTGCAGACCTACGCGGCGTTCTCGATTCTTGGAGCCGTCGCGTTGGCGATTGTGTTTTTGATTGCCTGAACTGATCGATGAACAACCTGCCGCTCATAATAATCGCGATTCCATTCCTGGCCGCGCTGGGGATGCTCTTCCTGCCGCGTCGGGAGAAGGATCTCGCGCAGCAGGTCGCGATGCTGGCCACCGGCGCCACGGCGCTGCTGGCGATCGCGTTGTTCTTGAAGTTTGAGACCGGCGTTCCGGGGTTCCAGTTCGAGTCGAAGTTCCCCTTCGCGCAGGCCTTGGGCATCTGGTTTCACTTCGGCGTGGATGGCGTGAATGTCGGCCTGATCCTGATGGGCGCGATTGTGGGCTTTGCGGCGACCTGTGTCTCCTTCGACGAGATCCAGAACCGACAGAAGGAGTTCTACATCCTGCTGCTGGTGATGATCGGCGGCATCCTGGGCTCCTTCGCCTCGATGGACATCTTCATGTTCTTCTTCTTCCATGAATTTGCGCTCGTGCCGACCTTCGTGATGATCGGCGTCTGGGGCCGCGGCGTGGACAAGAACTATGCCACCTTCAAGATCACGCTGTATCTGGTCGTCGGCTCGATGATCTCGCTGGCGGGTCTGATCGCCCTGTATCTGCAGGCGCCGGAGCCGCGGACCTTCAACATGGTGGAGTTGGCGCGGATCTTCCGTGAGAATCCGATCGCCTTCGGCCAGCAGAACCTGATCTTCCCGCTGCTGATGTTCGGCTTCGGCATCCTGGTTTCGCTCTGGCCCTTCCACACCTGGGCGCCGCTGGGATATGGCTCCGCTCCGACCGCCACCGCCATGATGCACGCGGGCGTGATCAAGAAGTTCGGCCTCTACGGCCTGATCCGCATCGCGGTTCCGATGTGCCCCGCCGGCGCGCAGAACTGGCTGCCTGTCCTGGCCTTCCTCTGCCTCGGCAACATCCTTTACTGCGGCTTCGTGGCCATGAAGCAGAAGGACCTGAACCTGCTGATCGGCAACTCCAGCGTTGCGCACATGGGCTTCGTGTTCCTCGGCATTGCGAGCCTGACCCTGATCGGCGTCACCGGGGCCGTGCTGGTCATGGTCGCGCACGGCCTGCTCGCCGCATTGACCTTCGGCCTGAGCGGATACCTTTACGGCCAGACCAAGACCCTGGACATGGACAAGATGGGCGGTTACCTGAACCAGCTCCCCTTCATTGGCGCGGCGATGGTGATGGCGATGATGGCCGGCTGCGGACTCCCCGGCTTCGCGAACTTTGCGGGCGAGGCGATGGTCTTCTTCGGCGCCTGGAAGGCCTTTCCCTTTGTCACGGTCCTTTCGGTCTGGGGCGCCCTGGTGATTGGCGCGGTCTACATGCTGCGCGCCATCCGGAACATCCTCCACGGCGAAGAGAACGCCGACAACAAGGTCTCCCTCAGCGACGCCGCCGACTGGCGCAAACGCGCGCCCTTCGCGCTGCTGCTCGCGACGCTGCTGGTGTTCGGCTTCGCGCCGCGCCTCTTGACCTCGAAGATCCAGCCCAGCGCCAAGGCGATTGTCGACGCGGCCAACGGGATCGAGACGCGCCTCGTCGAGGTCGCGCAACTGGATGCCCCGGCAAAGGGCGCTGAATCGGATTTGAACGACGTCGAATGAATGCAGGTTTGACCATACTGGAAATTGCGGTGGTCGCGCTCGGTCTGGGCGTGATGCTGCTCGACCTGTGGACGCCAACGGAGAAGAAGCGCGCTCTGGGGCTGTATGCGGCCATGGTCGTGCTGGGCATCCTCGGCGCGAGCTTTGTCCTCGACCTGAGCGGCGAGGCCTTTGGCGGGATGTATGTCATGGACGGCATGGCGATGTTCTTCAAGCGACTTGCCCTGTTTGCGATGGTCGTCGTCCTGGTGATGTCGGTGGAGGTTGGCGACCAGCTCAAGAGCGGTCATGCGGAATATTATTCGCTGACCCTGTTTGCCGGGGCGGGAATGATGTTCGCGGCTTCGGCCAACAACCTGGCGATGCTGTTCGTCTCGCTGGAACTGATCACCGTGACCTTCTACATCCTCGTCAGCGCGCAACGCAGCCAGACGCGTTCGTTGGAGGCCGGCGTCAAATACCTGATCATCGGCGCGCTCTCCTCGGCGGTGATGGTCTATGGCATTGCCCTGGTGTTCGGCATCGCCGGCGATCTGACCTTTGCCGGCCTGGCCGAAAAATCCGCGGAGCACAGCGGGAGCCTGTTGTTTCTGGTGGGCGTGTTCTTCATCCTGCTCGGGCTCGGCTTCAAGGTGTCCTCGGTCCCGTTTCAATTGTGGGCTCCGGATGTCTATCAGGGCGGCATCACGCCGACCTCGGCCTTCCTGGCCGTCGGCTCCAAGGCCGCCGGTTTCGTCCTGATGCTGCGGTTGTTGTTCGTCGCCTTTCCCACCATTACGGCGGACTGGGCGACGCTGCTCGCGGCGATCTCCGGAATCACAATTCTCTACGGCAACCTCGGCGCCATTCCGCAACGCAATCTCAAACGCCTGATGGGCTACTCCAGCATCGCGCACGGCGGCTACATCATGATGGGCGTGGCCGCAGTCAACGCCGCGGGACAATCGGCGACCATGGTCTACCTCGGCGGCTACACCTTCACCGCGTTGGCGGCGTTCGCCGTGATTGCCATCGTGGCCAAGACGGTCGAGGGCGAGGATATCAGCTCGCTGGCCGGACTGCATCGCCGCTCGCCGATTCTGGCCCTGGCCATGACCCTGGCGTTGATCTCCCTGACCGGCCTGCCCCCAATGGCCGGCTTCTTCGGCAAGTTCATGTTGCTGAAATCGGTCATCCACGCAGCCGAGGGCAACAGCGCCTACTACTGGCTGATCGCCGCCGCAGTGTTCGGCGTGGTGGTCTCGGTCTACTACTACTTCAACGTCATCCGCACCATCTTCTTCGTCGAAGGCAATGGCGACGACGCGCCGATCGAGATCTCGCGCCCGTTGTCGCTCAGCCTTTATGCCTGCGTCGCGGGCATGTTGGTCCTTGGGTTGTATCCCGATGCCATCGTGAGCTTCGCGGTCGAGGCGGTTTCGGCGATTTCATGACTGGCGTCGCGTGAGGAACGCGAAGGGGGAGCGCGGGATTCATTCCGCTTCAACGCGGGGAGTTTCGGAGCTTGGAGATATCGGGAATTCGTAGTTGGAGCAGAACGCGTCAGTTATGCGCTGCATCGAACTTACAGGATCGGACGTGCGACTGGATTGCCGGGACGGGAAAGCGTTCCTTGACGATCCGGTGAACCCATTGCCAACGGAATGTGAATCGTGCGGTTTTCCGAATCTTGATCATGTCCCGCAGCCATACTACCTGATCAGGAGTCGAGCAATGTCTCCGATTGAGATGGTTCCGGCCCAAGCCGGCAATCTATTGGTTCGTGATCGGGTTCGGAAGGTCCTCTCTCTGCTGACGGCTGATGAGTTCGATTTCTATCCGACTCGTTTTGAAGGCACATCCGACCGGACGCCATGGAGTTTGGTTGTTCCGAGATATCAGATTGTCACGGCCGGAGTCGCGTCTTCGATTTCTCGGTGCGACGTTTGTGACGAACCGCGATCGGCTCATCCTGGAAGTCAATGGATCGACCGTCATTTGAGTATCGAATCACCGCAAGACTCGCTGAAGTCTTTAAACTGGTGTTCATCGGAAAAAGGGTGGGATCAGTGGATTGACAGGCAATTGTTCATGTCTGTGCGTTTGTATGCAGTATTGAGAAGGATCAGAGCGAGAGGGTTGGACGAGGCAACGTGCGGAGAACCGACTTCTCCTAATCGGGAAGAGCGGGCGTGGGTTCAAACGAAGCTGAACTTTCTAAACGAGCACAAAATCCCAAACCACGCACCGGGTAGATTGTCGCATGACGATGCGAAATGGTTCAGGGACTATCTGAAGGGCCAAGATTTACGTCCCGCTGACTCCATTGATTGGCGGCGCTTGGAGAAGTCGTTTGGTTTCAAACTTCCGAAATGCTACAAGGACTTCATCGATAAGGTCGGAGCCTGTTCGTTTGAGGAAGTTGACGATTCCGACGGCGCCATCATCACCGTGTTGTCGCCCAAGGGAATGGATTGCGAGTCGGTTCAGCGCGGTCAAACTGGATGCGGGGATCACGAGTCAGATGCGATCAATGGCATTGTGTTTGCAAACTCGGATCACGGCGACAGTTTTTGTTTCGATATCCGCGAGGATCGAAAGGAGTTCGAGGTGTATCGTTATCGCCATGACTACGACATTTTCGAGCCCTACGCTCCGAAGTTCGCTGCCTGCATCCGGCGATTCTGTGGAGGCTTATAGCCCAAACTAGATTGCTCGCCTGCGACGCTCTTCGGGGTCGATCGTGTTTGTTCGACGAACCGGGGGTGGCATCCGCTATCACGGATTTACCCCCGGCTACATGGCTGTGAACCCTTCGGGTCTTGGAGGGGCTCGTTGGTTGACACTCGCGTTTGCTCTCGGCTCGTCTGTCGTCTCGTTGAATGCCATCCAAGACCGTTCGAACTACGGAAGACACGGAATACGCGGAAACCGAACTTTTTCACGTGAATGCCCCATCGAGGCTTGGAATGCAGGGGATCCCTCGTTCCGCTCTTTTCAGTGTATTCCGGGTATTCCGTAGTTCTCCATCCGCCGATCTGACGGCCATTATTTCAGGCGTTTGCAATCGGCTCTTCTTGCAGCACATTGGCTTCAATGTCCGGAGCAGCAATTGCCATCCATCTGTTCGCGATTGTCGGCGCCGTATGGCTGGCTTTTCGTGAGGCCGGCCGCTTGCGGGAGCGGGGATTCAAATTGGATTCGAAATCGGGTTTCCGTCGGGCGCGGGCGGTGA
>Ga0181573_10005039_pt1 | contig 11045 bp, 5 predicted proteins | sample 101ome_25_FD_148643 | JGI IMG/M metagenome (GOLD analysis project Ga0181573, IMG submission 148643) | Coastal salt marsh microbial communities from the Groves Creek Marsh, Skidaway Island, Georgia - 101409BT metaG (spades assembly) | ecosystem: Environmental > Aquatic > Marine > Intertidal zone...
GCGCAAACCCGGCCGAGGAAGAGAGACGTTCGGATTTTGGAATCATCGCAAACGCCATCGCATCTAATGGCTTCTTATCAAGGAAGTATGAAAAGTCATCGTTCTTGTTCTTTCCATCCTCGTCGTCCTTGTTGTTCTCGTGGTGGTTTTTGTTTGCCAAATCTCCTCCCAGATGTAACTTCTGGCTCTTCAATCGAGGTTCTAGCCATGTTTTCAACACCGCTTGCACGGAAGTGGAGTCTAATTTCACAGCAAGCGCACGAAGAGCATCCATGCCAACGTTGACTACGCAATCGCTGCGCTTTTGGTGATGATCGAAATTCTCATCAATCTCTTCTTCCTCGTCCTCGTCATCGTCATCGTTCCCGTTGTCCTCGATGACTATTCTAGTATTAGCTATGCATTTCAAGATATCATGTGCGAGAATGATCCGTTGCGAAGGCTTCAAGAAAAATGGTTCACCTTCATTGATGTACGGCTCGCCCGAGATTTTATTTTCCAGGAACATTCCCTCAACAACCGCCAACGCGACTAATCTGCTATCAATACTGCCTCGCATCTTACGTTCGAGAAGATCAAACTCTCTCGCAAGAATTGGATCTTCTTTGTTTTCAAACGCCTCCATGCACTTTCGGAGCGCGAATCCGCACGCGTTTGCCCACACCCTGTTCGCATCCAACCCGTTTGCAAACGAGTCGAAACTATCGATGCGTTCCGGAATACACGCGTTAATCTCCTCCATTAAAGCGCGTATATCTTTTTCAAAAACTTCGGACATGTCCTCCCACGATGCAATATCTTCTCTATTCCAGAGATAGAATCCTATTTTTCTCATACGTTCCAATTGTATTTCTTCAAATATGGCTTTGAATGCCCTAGCACTCGAGGCGCACCGATTGTTCTCCAAATTTCTACATGCACTCCGATATTGCTCGACTCGTTCGTCTTCTTCCAGTTCTTCGTCCGTTTTATTCTTTGCTTTGTTTCCTCGGTCGTCGTCGTCGTCGTCGTCGTTGTCATCGTTGTCGTTTCTATCCGCTCCAACTTCGCCTTCTTCTATATTGTCACGCGAATACCAGTCTGCGGTAGTAGTCGCATCAAATTTCTTTTCATTCTCTCCACCACCACCACCACCACCACCAAACGAGGCCGCCGAAGACATCAACAACAAGGTGTTCGGATGTGCTACCAACCTCACAGTCTTCACTATATTTCTCACAGTCTGCATGTATTGCTGAATGTTGTAATCTTCCTCGGACCTCAATATCCAGAAGTGGTCTGGGTCACTGTCCTCGCTGTCCGTTTCCGGTCCATTCTGATAGCCCGGTACTTTCTCATACTGGTGCTGAAAACTATCCACCAGCGCGTCCACGAAGCCTCTCGCGCACGTCTCGCCGACGATCCACGCTCGCGGCGACTCTCGCATCGAATAGAACACGTTCAAAAACGCGCACATTTTTTCGTTCATGTGGTTGTTACTCAGCTCGGAGTTGCCTTTCACCACGAACAAAATATCTCGAATCACCACCGCGTCTGCGTTTACCATAGTTCGTAAATGAGCGAACAACATCTTCCTCATTTCTACGCTCACGGTGAACGCCGGCGCGGAAGCATTCTCCCACGTTGCTCTTCTCGAATTCCACGCGACGAAAGAAAAGCCCTTGGACTGGAGAAACGCGCTCAAAACGATTTCAATTTGTTCTTTCGGATTGAACTCCTGCTTCAATCTCTCCGACGCGCGAGATGCGTTTAAAGACGGCAAAGACGACACGAACGCTCTGCACAAGGCTCGACGCTTTTTGTGACTTTTCGTCCTGTCGCTGTCGAATGAGTTTGACATTGAATCGTGCTCATCTTCTTCTTCTTCTTCTTGTTCTTCTCCTCCTCCATCAGAGGGGCGAGAGAAGGACGACATTGCTCTGAAGAAGTTTTCAAAATGAAAATAACAGAAAATAAAGAGGGGAATCCGAGAGAAAAGACGAGTTTGGATTCGCGTACACGCATGATGACTAATTACATTAAAGTGCGATAGTCATTACAATGAAATAATGTATTTTTTAGTTCTTCTAACGCGCGTTTGTTGCTGCTCTACTTCGCGTGGGGTGCGCTCCTTTATTCGAGGAAATCCGCGCGTGCGCGCGCGCGTTCCTTTTTGCCGCAAGACACTTCTCGTCTTGTCTCGTCTCGTCTCGTCTCACTTTGTCTTTTTTGGCTCGTCACCGTCGGACTCTTTCGCCCTCTCGTTCTCTTCGCCGCTGGACTTTGCCGAACTGTCGTCCTCGCTGGACGTGTCGAACTTACCCTCCCTTTGATACTGCAACGCGAGTGAGAAGCACAAGACGAACAAGATCAACCCGATGACGAGCAACCACCAGTACGTGGCTAACCGTTGCACCGGGGAGGAGTTGGAGAATCTGAACATCGCTCTTTGGTGGATGTTTTTCAGTTTACCTGTGATAGGCATGGACGGAAGGAAATTTGGGAGTCGCTTGATGTCGATGAAGTTCATGTCGACGAAAGCAGCGATCGACTCTTCGATGGTTTTGCCTCTCGTATTCCATTTTCGATCGTACCAGCTTCGGTGGGTTTTCTTGTGGTATCCTAAACAGAGAGGGAAGGAGGATTCGAGTGGGCCGAACGCCATTTCTTTATCGAGCCACGGCCCTAGTTCGTCGCCGTCGACGCGAACAAAGGTGATTTCACGGTGTTTGAGCGCGAGTTTGTAGGCGTTTTTCGCGAACGCTTCTAACTTAACATCGCCACCCGATTCGATCAAGAATACCGACGGGCTATCTAAATCGAGGATATTGTTGAAGACAGATTGATCGAGTTTGGCTAACGGGGCGACGATTCTCGTGCGCATGAACGCAGACACATTGCATAGATGTGTGTGCATCCTCGCCTCATCGTTCGCATCGTCGACGTTCGCGCCATGATTCTGCTGCTCGTTCTCATCTACTCGACACAAAACGACCTCGGTCGTAAACCCCTCGTTATTCCCGCCATCCGATTTTGACGGGGAACGTCCATCATCTTCATCCCCGGGCACTCTCGGGTGCACGGCTAACAAAATCGAATAGCTTTCTTCTTCACGTTTTATTTCCTTCCACGGAAAATGCCTCACGTGAAACGCGTCTAAAAACGAATTCACATCTTCAACCGTCTTTGGCGCGTCGCTCTCTCCGAACCACGACTGTAAATTTTCCTTTTTCTTCGCCTCCGCGTCGAACGCTTTTTTAATCTTTGAATTCCCTCCGTTCACCATCAAATGGAAAAACATCGCGTTCGACTCGGTCGCTTTCAATTTCCCGTATTCTTGCGCCTCTCGCCAGTCTTTAAACGTCGCGACGTCTGGCGCGCTCGCGCGACGGAGATAATTCAACAACGCCACTTGACTCCGACTGCCCGAGTATCGTTTCGCCACGAACAGTTCTTCTTCTCCTCCTTTTCCTCCGCCTTCTTCTTCGTTCTTCTCCAACAGTAACAAAGTCGGGTATCCCGTCACTCCGTATTTCTTCTTGAACGCTTTCCTTTCCTCCGTTTCGCTCTCGTGCACTCCCAACGCGCCTTCTCGCGTCGGATATTTTCTCACGTCTCCGTTCATTTTAACCACGTCCACGACGCTTTCATCGATGCCATCCTCTTCGCGTAATATTCTCAGCGCCGAATGCAGTTCCGGTTCGAGAACTTTGCAGTGTCCGCACCACGGCGCGTACACCGATACGAGGAGTTTAAACTTAGGATTGACTGCCATTCGCTCGCGCGAGAACATGGAGAAAATGGAGGACGGGACGAGTTCCCGGAGCTTTTGCTCTCCTCCTCCTCCTTTTCCGTTGTTGTTGTTGTTGTTGTTATCATCACTCGCCGCTGCTGCTGCTGCTGCTGCCGATGCAAACGTCGTCGCATAAAAAAGACCGGGTGAAAAAAAGGAGCCGCCGCCGGAGAGCAAAAACAAAGAGAGAACGAAAAGAGCGAGTTTTGCGGAGGAGGATTTCGTCGTCCGCATTCTCGTCTTCGTCTTCTTCGTCGTCGTCATCTTTTAGCGCGCGCGCGCGCGATGTTTTTTTTTCCCGTTCAACGACTTTTTGTCGAAGATTTTTTTACCTTGACCTCTCCGAGACTCCGACCTCTCTGACCTCTGTTTAGGGTTTTGTAATTTCAGCGCAAAACAACCAACTCAAGTTTTTCTCTCACACGCAACTCGACAAAATAAAAAGCGCTCCCCCCCCCGCACTTTGCGCTTCTCTCTCCTCGAAAGAGAGAGAGAGAGAGAGAGAGAGAGAGATTAGCAGCAGTAGCGGGCTATCTTTTGCTCGAGTCTTTTATATATTTGTGTGATACATTTTTCCAGAGCATTCATTCATCGCGCGCGCGTGGAGAGTAGTAGTGCAAAGGACAGAGAGAGAGAGAAAACGATGGCACCGAGAAGAGCGGCGATTCGGAAGAAGAAGAAGAAGGAGGAGGACGACGAGGACGAGAACGAGAACGAGAACGTCGCCAACGAGGAGGAAGAAGAGGAAAAGGAAGAAAAGAAGGCACAGAAGACTAAAAAGAAGAAGAAAAAGAGCGTCGTCTCGAAAGTGGTAGCGCTCTCGTTCGAGGACGAAGAAGAAGAAGGAGAAGGAGAAGAGACGTTGCCGAAGAAAAAGAAGGATTTGAAGAAGAAGAAGAAAAAAGGACTGGGCGCGTTAGCCGTGGCGGAAGATGGCCAAGACGAAGATAGAGAAGAGGAGAAACGAACGTACGATGCGGACGCGTTGAAGAAAGAGCTGGAAGCGCAACGACGCGCGGCTTTGAACAGACCGAAAGAACACGCGCAAGAAGAAGCGACGACTGCGGCGGCGGCGGCGGCGAATAATCCGTTTTCGAGAGAAGCGGAAGGCGACAATGATGTCGTTCAAACGGCGGATGATGATGGCGATGAGCAGCAAGCGTTACCATCGAATAAGGCGATATTGGAGGCAAAGTTACAACGACGCGCGAAACAAGCTTCCGGTGGTGGGAAGAATTACATACCGCTCGATGTAGAACAGAAAAAGAAGACAAACGAGGCGTCGCTTAAAAATACGATGTTGATGGACATCGATGACGAGGAAGAGGACGCGAACGAACAACGGCAACAACATCACGCCGCGCCACCGTCGTCTTCGAGAAGAATAGCCGTAAACCAACAAAGCGTTAATAAATCCACCGAAGAGCGCTCGAACCTCGCCTTGGCAAAGCTTCAAAATGCGGCGCAAAACGCAAAGAGGAAACTGGACGCGTGTTTAGAAAACGTCGAGAGATCGAATCAAGCGTCGGTGAGATCTTCAGAAACTTTGAAAAGTTACGAGGAAACGTTAGAGGAATCGAAATCGCGATACGCATTAGCGCAGGAACTCGGCGTGTATTTCCGCGCCTTGTCTGGAATGCTGGCGGAGAAACTTCCAATGATTGAAGAGTTGGAGGCGCAAATGTTGGAGACGGTGAAAACGCGAGGTAAAAAGCGGAAAGAGACAAGAGAGCAATTCAAGATTGAAATTGGCGCAGAGACATATGTCGCTTTGCATCGAAATGTCAAAGATAAAGACGAAGCAGTTTCTGAAAGCGAACTCTTGAACGCGGTAATTCGAGCAAGCGGGTGCGACGAGGTGAAAATGGACGAACTCGGTCGGGACGTAAATCTCGCGAGGAAGCGAGAGGTTGAAAAGAGATGCAAAAGTCGCTTCGAGGCGATAAAAGATGCAGAAGGCTCGTACGAGAAGGTCGTTTCTGATCAGTTCAACGTTGATGAAGAAGACGATAAAAAGAAAAAGAAATTCGTGGAACGAGTCCAAAGTATCGCAGACATTGCGAAAAATATCCTCTTCAAAGATGTGGACGAAGAGTTTGCGAGCGTGAGTAAAATTTTAGAAAAGATTTCGCAATGGGAATCAAAAGATAAAAAGTCGCACGACGAATATTTGATTTACTTAGCGGACATTTTCGAGCTCTTTGCGAGAGTGGATTTGTTGAAATCACGTTGGATTACGGAAGTTTTTTGTTCTTCATCATCGTCGTCGTCTGGTGCCGGTAATAACGACGACTTGGTTGACTTCCCTTGGCGAAACGATATCGTCGAGTACGTCTCCGCCTCAAAAAGAGCGAAAGGAGAGACGGATTCGTCCGTCGTCGCGTTAACAAATCTCTCGATTGAAGTTTACTCGCGAACAATCGCGAGTCTTTTCGCGAAGTGCATCGACGATGAGAGCGTTTGGGACGTTTTCGAGAAGCCGGATCGCATCCCGAAATCCATTCAGCGCGTTTGCGACGACATGTATAAGACCATACAAAGCGAGGCAGATAAGAAAGACGAGACGAAAGGAGATAAAGATTTAATCGATTTATCTCATTTGCGAGAAATGGTAACCGAGGTTAAATTTGGTATCCAGCGTCGTTTAGATGACGCCCTATTGAGTGGCGAATACCCGTTTTGGAACGAGGAGAAATATGCCGCGCTCGATGCTCCCTCCGATCGAAAAACAATCTCCAACGCGTTTAAAGCCTGGAAAGAGAAGGAAGAATCTTCGCTCGAATTCGTCGCGAAAACGCTCGAATGCGTCGAGATAGATAAATAAATGTAGATGTATAATTTAGAGCTTGTTAATAAAGAATAGTTAATTAGTCGTAATAATCATCGTCCCATTTTGTCCCTGCCTTTGGCGAAGGGGTTTGTCGTCCCCACGGCCACCTCGTTCCCTTCTAAACTCAACGCTACGCTAATCAGAACCACGCACAAAGAAATCAGCACTCCCATACAAATTTGCATGAACTTTCCTCCGGTTTGCAAAACGATCCACCTGTAACTTTGTCTCGACAAGCACGGCAACACCTCTCTCTCCGCGTAACTCTTCGACGGATCTCTCATCGGCGCCTGACTGTACATCGCTCCGCTCCCTAAGCAAATGAACAAACTCAGAATCCCCGTCGGTGAGCTGTGCTGGTCCCATATGAACGTGTTCACTAAAATTGTCGCCACTTTACACATGTTCCCAACAATCGCGAACGACGTCGCGCTAATCATGTCCCGCAAATGAAACGACAGAAATGACATCCCCAACCCGGCGACGCAACTCAACAAAATAAAAAACACCGCCCCGAACGTCCACTCCGTGTTCTCTAACACCTGCTTTTCTCCTAACAAGACAAACATCATCAACAAAAACGGCACAGATAAGATGTTCTGGTAATACGTTTGCCCCCACGTCGTCATCGCAATCGACGAGACTAAATGTTTCACGTATATAATCTCAAAAATAGACACCACGTACCACACGACGATCCACAAATACGCTTGCACACTAAAGTTCGAATCGATGTTCACGTACAGCAACACCCCCATCGCGATCCCGATCAAACTCCCGAAACTCTTCGCCGACGGCAAATCCCTGCCCAAAAATAAGTAATCCAAAACCGCTAAAATCAAAGGCGTCGTCGACCGTAAACATATGAACGTATCCACCGGCGCCAGCTGTATGCTCTTCATGTTCGCGAACAGCGTCGTCACAAACGTAAACACCACGATCAAAAATCCTTTCGCTTTCTCCATCTCCAACCTATCCGCGACCAACACCCGCAGCTCCGCTAACACTCTCACCGCCACTCCAGACGCTAACAGCTGACAAAACAGTAAAAAACACGGCGCGGGAACGTACGCCAAGGTGATTTTATTGATAATCAGCAACTGCGAGTTGCACAAAGAATACCCGACGATTGCAGAGACGAGTTGCACGTACGTCGGTGGCCTTTTGCTCACCGGAGACGACGGCACGCCTCCCATGTTCTGAAAAGGAGAAGAAGAAGAGGAGGATTGTTTGTGATGTTGATGATACTCTGGCATCAATCCACTGCCGCCAGTAGTAGTAGTATTACTATTAGTATTCTCCCCGACGACGACGTTATCTCTCACCTCGCTTAGCTTCACGTATTTGCGCTGAGGATGATTTGAATGCTCGTCGCCATCGCCGGTGGTCCCCGATGATGCTGCTGCTAAATCGTTCAGACCGACCGAACTGCGCGTGTTCTCCGTGAACGCCGACCGCAACGCCGTGAACATGTGAGATCGTATTCTCTATCAAAAGTGTGCGTTATTAGTTTTGATGGAGAAAAAGTGAAGCAGACGAACACAGACGACACAAAAAAAAAAATAAGAAAAAATGATTCGCGCGCAACTGTCGCAAAGAGACGATTTCTCCTCGGCGAGGATGATCGTAAATCCCTCTAAAACGTTGCTCAGAGACGTGGAGAAGACGCTGAAAAGCGTCAACACGAAACCGTCTCGCGCGTTCACGGGATGGATGAAACGCGAGAAGAGCAAGTTTGATGCGACGGACGACACGTTGAGATTTTTGGAGCGATGCGACTTTATCTGCGAGAGATCGTCGTCGTCCTCGTCCTCGTCCTCGTCGTCGTCGTCGTCGTTGCCGAAGCTGAACGAAGCGAGAGCGAAAGAACTGTTCGGAGATGTCGAGTTTTCGTTCAAAGTTTTGCTCGTTCCAGGTTTGTGGGGCCACCATTACCCCGGGTATTACGTCACGGTGAGAGACGCGTTTCGGAAGATTGGTGTCGAGTGTGAGATATCGAGAGTGGATTCGGAAGGGTCGGTGAAGGAGAACGCGCGAACTGTCGCGGAGGAGATCGAGGAGATGAGTAGTAGTAGCAGCAGCAGCAGTAATGGTAGTACTAAAGTTTTAGCGATGGGCCATTCGAAAGGTGGATTGGATATCGCGGCGGCGCTTTCGATCTACGAGAAGCGCTTAGAAGAGAAAGTGGCGGGATTCGTGTGCGTTCAATCGCCGTATGGAGGATCTCCGATAGCGGAAGACTTGTTGAGCAACAAGTACGTGCGATTGGGCGTGCATCTCGCGCTCGAAGCGGCGTTTGGGCAAAAGAGAAATTCAGAAGCCATTCAAAAGATGGTGAAACCGGTGGAGGATTTAACGTATCGAGCGCGAATACGATTTCTTCGGAAACATCCGTTGCCGGAACAATTCAGAAGCAAAACTGTATGCTTCCACTCGAAAACGACCAGTAAAGACTCCGCGATGACCAACATCGCTCTGTACAGCATATCTCAATACAACGAGGACGGAGACGGTTTAGTCTGTCGCTCCGATGCTGAAATCCCGCACACGAGAGTCGTTCGCTACGAAGACGAGTTCGACCACGTCGATCCGGCGTTTCCAACCTCCTTTTCCGACGCTCTCGTCCGCGACCATCGCGAGTTTTACGCGCGAGAAAACGCGCGCAGAATCAAAACTGGAAATCAAATGCTCTTACCCACCCCATTGGGCGTAAAAGGCGCCGAGCTGACGTCTCAAGTTTTAGCCGTTCCCGGGAGAGTGAATCACGACACGGCGTCGGTTCATCTGGCTTTGGCCCATTTAGCTTTGAGTTAAGAAGTAGTACTTTAGTGATAACGTAGTAGTAGTAGTAATAATTAGCGTAAAATCAGTAGTTAGCAGCAGCAGTAATAATAAATGAAGCACATGTAGTAGTATAATATGCACGTGCGCGTTTCAGATGTTCTCGATGATGATATGATGTTGAGTAAAAATTCTTTTATTCGCTTTGTCCTCACAAAAAACAAAAGAAGAAAAAGAAAAAAAAATGTCGAGCGAATTGGTCACGGAGCTTCTCAACCGGAAGAACCAACTGGAACTCTCGTTGCAGCAAACCGAAAAGCAACTCTACGACTTGGAAACGGCGTACCTTTCCAACGAACACGGCGCGACGAATGGATCCATCTTGAAAGGGTTCGAAGTCGCGTTATCGCAAAACAAAACGCACGCGCAAGTCGCCGGTGGTGGTGGAGGGAACGAAGGAGGCGGAGGGACGAAGAAAAAAACCGGATCGGCTGCGCATAAAAACACGAAACCAGAGGAGCGATTGTTCTCGCTGTCGTCGAAGACGAGTCCGGTGCAAGCGGAGGTGGCGAAGGAGAACGAGGCGGTCAGGTTGGCGACGACCGCGAGCGGGAGGATGACGAAGAGTTATCGGAAATAATAATAGTATAATATAGAATTTTTGTCTTTGTGGGAGAGATGATGCAATTCAAGAAGGAAAGAGAGGAATGCGATGTTAGAGAGAGAGTACCAAATAGTAGTTTAAGTAGACTTTTTGTGTAAACGTAAAAGAAACCGCGCGCGTGGATGCGTGTGCTAGTGTATATTATCATTATTATGATCATTTCGTATCTCTCTCTCTCTTCTATAATGTTACAATTCTCGTGATGAAAATGCTACGTGTGTATATATGTACGACCCCCGGCGGGGCGAAACTGGCTACTTTAAAAATACGTTCTAGTGTCTTTCGACTTTAAAACGCGTCAACATCAATCACATAATTTTCGCCCCGTCCGCGCCGAAAATCTCCGTCCTAATCTCCGGCATGAGCGCCTCGAAAGTATTCCTCACTCTCGCGTCTAACGTGTTATCGCAAGTCGTCTTCCCGTTGCTCGAAATAACCAAAACCCCTCCGACGCAACTCTTCCCTTCCTTTGATATCTCCGGCGCCGGCGGTAAGCTCTCTCCAGAATCCAACGTCGGTTGTAACCCGGGCACTCGTTGGGACGCTAACGCAATCGCTTCTTTGCACACGCTTTCGTCTTGTTTGCGACACCGGACGATGCACTTCGAGTCTTGCAACTTCTTCGCGCCTTGCGCGATTAAACCCGCCATGAGTTGCTTGTATTGAGGCGATTTCGCAACCTCCCCGAGTTTCATTCTCGACTGATTCAACAACTCTTCCATCATTTGATCCCTGGCGATCAAAACTTTAATCCTCGCCGCGTTCCCAGTCGTCGACCGTTCGATTTTCTTCTTCACCGAAACCAAGGATTCTTTTCTCTCGTACTCTCGTTTGATCTTTTGCTTCTCGAGTTCCACCATTTGAAGTTTTTCGATGTTGAACTCCTCCTCTGCGGCGACGCGGATTTCGTTCGCTTTCTCTTCCGCCTCTTGCTTTATAAACTCAACCATCTGGTTGATTTGCTTCTGGACCTCCGTGTCGTCCATTTTTATATATCT
>Ga0181573_10005041_pt1 | contig 11045 bp, 10 predicted proteins | sample 101ome_25_FD_148643 | JGI IMG/M metagenome (GOLD analysis project Ga0181573, IMG submission 148643) | Coastal salt marsh microbial communities from the Groves Creek Marsh, Skidaway Island, Georgia - 101409BT metaG (spades assembly) | ecosystem: Environmental > Aquatic > Marine > Intertidal zone...
GTGACCGTAGGTGTCGTTCACCAACTTGAAGTGGTCGAGGTCGGCCAACACGACCGATAGAGTCGCGCCACTCCGTTGCTGGCGTCTAAATTCGCGTTCAAGGGTGGTGTCCAAAGCACGCCGGTTCGCAAGTCCCGTGAGGTCGTCGACCACGGCGAGCTTCTCGAGGTCGTTGGTCAATCGCTCTAGACCGAGGCTCACCAGCGCGAAAGACTTGCCGGTGAAGAAAAGCATGACCGCGATGAAGGCGGTCGCCTGCACCGCGCCCGCCGACATGAAATCGGGCACAGGCCCCAGCGCGAAGGTCATTGCAGCACGGGCAACGAGATAAGCGCCGAACAACGAGAAGACCGAAAACGCCAAACGGGTTGCCGGCGACAGGCGCGGCTGGCTGTTCCAGAGGTGGACGGCAACCAGGAGAGACTGGGCGCCCATGATGAGGCTGATGGCGACGATTCTGAGGCGTACGTCGGGCGCAACGAACGTGGTGATCCAAAAGACGACGGCGGTGCCGAGGAAGACAGTAGCGGCAAGGACGATCCAGCGTCGGTTGAGCTTGAGCCCGCGGACCTGATCGACGGCGGCGAGGCAGAACGGCGTCCCTGTGGCGATCAACGCGTTGGCGAGGACGATGCTGACCACCTCGCCGAATTGCCCGCGAAAAGCGAGAAGCAAGAACCCGGCGCCTTCGAAGAGAAGGGAGAGGCCGACCCATTCCAGTCCGATGAAGCGGCGCTGTCCGCGGCCGACGGCGAACAAACCGATCGCAAAAGTAAACGCCACGGCCACCGACATGACCGACAGGGTCCGTATGTCGAGGTTCATACCGACCCTCTCATACCTGTAACAACCAAACCACAGCCCCTATATCGCGTCGCACCAAAACGTCGGCCCCTGTGCCAAAATACCCAATCGGCCCGGCCCGAACCAGGGAGGCTTCGAATTCGGCAGGAGACGCGGCTTTGGCGCTAGGCGAAGCGGCGATAGAAGGCCGCCGAGAGGCCGCCGAGCATGACCCAGAAAATCGCACTGACGGCGATCGAGGCGGCGACGAAATGTCCGGCAATCTCCGGCGGGACCGGGCCGCCGATGTCGGCGGGGCGCGGGGCGCCCACCAGGTGCGGGATCACCATCACGACCGCACCTAAAATTTTCCACGGCACGCGCGGCATGAGCAGCATGAGGCCCATGCCGATCGCGGCGGCCACGACGGCAAAGACCCACCACAGCTGCCGCGCGGCTAGATCTGCCGTCAGGGTGCCCGGGACCTCGGGCGGCAATCCCAGACCGGGCGCCAAGGTAAAGACGACGAAGCCGCCCGCGCCCCAAAGAATGCCGATGCCGATCGACACCGGCCCGCCCCGAAGCGCGTAACCGGCCACGATCAAGAGGGCGAAGCCGACACCGACCAAGCAATTCGCCAAGGCGGTAAAAAGCGCGCGCTGAATGCCGTCGCGCGGACTCCAGGCCGATTCGTCTTCGGCATGCGTATGAGGCTCGGCGACTTGATGGCCCAGGACAACCGGCGCGCCGGTGAACACGGCGGGCTGTATCGCTGGGTCCGGCGATCGGGCGCCATGGTGGTGCCCCTCGCCCTCGAACGCCTCGGCTTGCAGAATGATCGGGGTGGTCGTCACGCTTTGGACGACTGAGATGAGGACGCCAGCCAGCAACCCGGCGACGATCGCCGAAAAAAAGACGCGCTGAAACAAGAACTAGCCGATCAGTGGCAGGGGAACACGTTGGCGTGCCGCGAGTCGTGTGCCGCGTTGTGCAGCACCTCGGGCCCGGCGAACCCGCTGCCGGCGATCAGCACGATCCCCAACAGGACGGCCGCGAATACCGCGTAAAGCGCGCCCGCACGTTCGGCCTTGTCCGCAGATAGGGCTGAGACCGCTGTGGGATGAGATGCGGTATTCATTGTCGTCTCCGTTACGTGCCAATACGGTCGATGGTAGCGCCTGAGCGTTTCCTTGGTCAAACCAACAGCGGAGCTCTTGCGTCTCAGACGCATTAGAACTTGCCGTTGTTGTTCTTCCATTCGTCCCGAGGGGCGATTTCTTCGGTTGTGTCCCAGTGCTCCACGAGCTTGCCGTCGGCAACGCGAAAAAGGTCATAGAAGGCGGCATGGGCGCCGCCGACGCGACCCTCGCTGACGGAAAGGACGAAGTTGCCCTCGGCCAAGACGCGATGGATGTGCCGATAGTCGATATGGCGGTCGCTGCCCTCCGGCACCTCTAAGGCGGCGCGTAGCGTCGATACGTCGTCGGTTAGGCGTGGGTTGTGTTCGGCATAGTGGGTTGTATCGACATAGTCGGCGAGCCGGTCGCAGGCCCCCGCAATCAACACGTTCTCAACAAATGCCCGAACTAGCGCCCGGTTGTTTTCGGTCCGATCGAGATCGACGCTTTCAGTGGGTCCGTCGACCATGGACCGACCCGATCGATTCGGCCCTTGGCGCGCCTGGATGTTGTCCCAATGTTCGACAGCCCGACCGTCTTCAAAGCGGAATATCTCAAAGCCGATATTGCGCCGCGCGAAGTCGTATTCGGTATGGGCAAAAACGAAATCGCCATCCTCGAAAGCGCGCACGATATTGACGCGCGGTGACGTCGTGGAAAGACGTTTGAGAAGCCGTGCGACCCTGAGGAACTTGTCCTGCGGGTCCGCAACTTGTTGCAGCGCGCCGGCGGCGCCGCGCTGGCGGCACCCAAACTTCTCGAAATGGGCGATTTTCGAATCGACCCCGAATCGCGTGTGATGCGATGCCGACGACAACGAAATCAGCGTAACCCGCGGCGAATACGAAATGGCGACGGCCTTGGCCAAGGCCCCGAACCGGGTTCTCAGCCGCGGGCAACTCCAAGACGTTGTTGCCGCGTTCGACTCGGATGCGTCGCCGCGGTCGATCAATGTATTGATCGCCCGGTTAAGCAAAAAATTAGGCCTCGCCATCAAGGACGGGCCCATTCAAACCGTTCCGGGTGTGGGGTATCGGCTTAGGCGTTGAGAAAGGGGCGGCCAAACCGGCCGCCCCTTCTCGACATCGGAAACGCCGGGGAGGGACCTACGGGATCGAGATCGCGAAGGTCAACGTTTCCGAATAGTCAGTCGCCTGGCCGAGATTGGCAGCCGTACCGTCGTAGGAGATGCTCGCGTCGTAATCGTCGCCACCGACCTGGGCGCGGGCCGTCGTGCCGACGAACTGACCGGTTTCACCCGAGAAGGACACTTGAACCGAATTGCGAAGCAGCGAGAACGACAGATCGTCGGTCGAGGTCGCGCTGTAGAAGCACAGGCCATTGGAGGCCGAGCAATCGCCGTCGGTTTGATTCTGGGACGTGACGCTGACGTTGTAGCCACCCGGGTTGTTCGATTCGGCTTTGACCGAAGCGACCTATTGGCCGGTAACCTGACCGGTCAAGTCGAGACCAGTAGCTTGGGCCGTCGGGGTCACTGTAATAGCCAGGATCTGCTGCACCGTACCGGTGAGGGTGAGCTGCGCGGTGGTCGCGGCGAGGGCCGGGCCCCCGATCAGCAGGGAAGCTGCAATCGCGGCTCCGGTGAGACGTTGACAACGTGCGGTGAATTTCACGACCTTCTCCTATTCCGTGCGCGTCTCTGTCTGCGCCGAGGAGAAGATGCGCCCTGGCGATCAATGCCCCGCGAACCACTTGTTAACGGGATGTTGCAGCGCAGGATTTGTGGTGCGGCGGGGTCTCTAGAGGGGCACTAAACGGCTAATCTCTGCGAGTTTTGGCGGCCTTCCAATATCGTAAAAAAAAGATCCAACGAGGTTGGAAAAGCGCTTGATCGACGACTTATCGCCCGCGGAAGGGCAACAATCGTCGTTGGGAACCGGCCGATCTCGGGCTAGAGCCTAAATTCCTGCCGGTGCCCGAAGCCCTGGGTATTGTCGACAAGGCGGATGGTGCGGGGGCGAAGGCGGAAAAAGGTGCTGGCGGCGAAGCCTGCGGCGATCTTTGTTTTTGAATCGGTTTGCGGGGCGTCGAGAAGCCGACCCACAGCCGGGAATTTCTTACGGTATTGCGCGCGAATGGCGCCTTTTTCGTCGTCGGCGATCGGTTCGGCTTGGGCTGCAATTTGCAAACCGCGGATCATCTGCCAATCGTCGAGATCGGTGGCAACGGTCGCCGCGACCTCGGGATTGGCCAACAGATCGCGGACGTGGCGGGTGGTGCGACTAGAAAGGAAATAGAGATGCAATGCCGAATCGTGAGCGTAGAAAAGCGTGGCCGCCCAGGGGCCTTCCGGCCCCTGCGTGGCAAGCGTGAGAGTCGCGTAAGAGTCGAGAAACGCACCGACAGCGGCGGTGTCCTCGGGGCTCATGCCTCGGCGGAATCGGCGTTGTTGGCCTTGGCGCCACGCCACCGCTTCAGCATGCTGGTGTCGATGTCGAAGAGGTCGAGCACGCGGCCGACGGAATGATTGATGACGTCGTCGAGGGTTTCGGGCCGGTTGTACAACGCCGGAACCGGCGGTGCGATGACCGCGCCGAGCATGGCGGCCTCGTAAAGCAATTTGCAGTGGCCGGCATGGAGCGGCGTTTCGCGCGGCATCAAGACTAGGCGGCGTTGCTCCTTAAGCACCACGTCGGCGGCCCGGGTGAGCAGGTTGTCGGAATAGGAATGGACGATGGCCGAAAGTGCCTTCATCGAACACGGAGCGACGATCATTCCTGCCGTTTTGTAGGAGCCGCTTGAGATCGTCGCGGCCAGATCTCGAACATTGTGAACTTCATCTGCCATTGCTTCGATCTTGGGCACGGTCCAGTCGGTTTCGATGGCAGTGTTCATCTTAGCCACCGCGCTCATGACGAGATGGGTCTCAACCGCGGCCACGTCGCGGAGAACCTCTAAGAAACGTATGCCATAGATTACACCGCTGGCACCAGAAATTCCGATGATTAGTCGCATGCCGCTCATTGTGCGCGCCCGATCTCAAGTTTGTCCATATAGTCAGCGTGGAGTCCGAATGCCTCCGAACCGCATCACCGGTTCATAGACGCCGACTTTGAAAATCACGACGCGGAAGGCATAGAAACCGCCGAGCAAACCCACCGCCGCAACGATCCGCATCGGGAGGCTGTCGCCGCCGAGACCGAGGACGACCAGGGGCAACGCGATGCCCACCCCGACGACGACGCCGAGGTAAGCCGGAGCGTAACGCCCGCGCACCAAAAGTCGCGCGGAAAGTTTCGCCCCGGGGGTGCCGTTGTAGGCGGCGTGAAGCAGGCTTGCATGCAACACCAGGAGTGCGCCGGCGAGCCCAAGGGTCGCGGCAGGCAGAACCGCAAGCGGCGCATGAACCAACCCTGCCCCGACCCCTTCGAGTACCAACATCAGCGCCGCGCCGCCGGCCAGCGCATAGAGAAGACTCGCGACCGGCATGAGGGCCGTGCTCCAAATCGCGATCGCCGTCGAGTGCGACATGGCAAAGCCCTGGTACGTCATCACCACCAGCGCCGCGAGAAAGGCGACCACCCGCCACACGTCGCCGAGCGGAACAAGGCCGTCGGTGGCCAGGGCGCCGGCATAAAGGACACCGGCGCCGGAAAAGAACACGATGCCGATCAGTCCGCGGCTGGTCCACGACCGGTCGGGCCGGAGAATGGCGCGCCACGATTTGTTCGGCACCCCCATATGGGTGAGGTGAAACCACGGTTTGCCGATCCCGGTGATCAGCAAGCCCATGATCAGGACCGGCCACGACGGATACAGCATCGCTACGACGAACAACCCGGCGCCGAGCTCGCCGAAGAAGAACGCGCTCGCCATCGAGACGTCCCAATGGCGCTGGAAGCGGTAGCCGAGGCGAAAGGAGTCGCCCACCATGGCGGGGCCGGTCATGCGCGGCCTCCGGCGGAGGGACGACGGGCAAGCCTAGTAGTCAATGTAGAAAACCTTGGGCCGCGTGTTTTTTTCCGGCAGCGGCTGTGCGCCGTTGCGCGTGCGGATGAGCCGACTGGGGGCGCTCTCGGCGTCGTCGAGATCGCCGAAGATGCGGGCTTCGGTGGGACAGACCGCGACGCAGGCCGGCGACAATCCCTTGTCGACCCGGCGCGAGCAGAAATCGCATTTGACGACGGTACCGGCGCGCCAACGATCGGACTTGTCGGGATCGGCATCTCTCGCGGGCGCTTTGGCGCCGCCGAAGAGACCGCGGTTTTCTTTGGGCTGTTCGATCATCGAGCGTGCATCGTAGGGGCACGCGACCGCGCAAGCGCTGCACCCGATGCAACGATCCTGGTCGACCATGACGATCCCGTCCTCGCGGGTGTAGGTGGCGCCGCTGGGACACGCCTTTTCGCACGGCGCGTCTTCGCAATGGTTGCACAAGGTCGGGACGTAGGCTCGGCTAACCTCGGGAAAGGTGCCGACCTCTTCGACGAAGGTGCGAGTGAAGAAAATCGAATCGGGCAGTTCGTTTTCGGTTTTGCACGCCACGACGCAGGCGTTGCACCCGATGCACCGGGCGAGACTGAATACCATTCCCCAACGCGCCATGCCCCTACTCCCTATTGCACCCGCGCGTCGCGGCCGCGCGCGCGGGTAAGGCGCACACGCGCCACGGTTTCCATGGTGCCGCCCAGCATGCCGGTATGGGCGAGATCGATCGGCAGATGGGCGTTCTGCAACGTGCCTTTGCCGTCAGCAACCGGGTGCTTGGTAAAGCGCCCAAAGCCGCCCGAAATCGCCGCGGTCTCGGGATGGATCCCCTCGGTCAAGCCGACCACACCGCGCTCGCGCGCATAAAGCGATTCGATCCACACCACGTCCCCGTCGCGCAGGCCCTTCTTTTTGGCAGTGTGCGCGTTGATAACGACTTTCATCAGATGGGGGTCGCGTTCCGAGAGCGACATCAGAAGCGGGTTGGTCGCGGTATCGCCATAGGTCGTCATGTAGGACTTGTAGGAAATGACATAGAAGTCGTAGTCGTCCTCGGCGTGCACCGGGCTGGCTTGCCAGAACGGCACGCCCCGGTAAGGCGAGGTATCGATCTCGAGCCCGTGGCGTTCGGCAATCCGATATTCGTCAAGGTTGCGCTTCAGTTCGTCGCCCGCCGCCTTGATCGAATTGAAGTAAAGCGGCAAGCGGGCGTCGCGGTACATCCGATACTTCTCACCCGGCGCGACCGGGCGCAGGTCGTTGCCGTGCGCTTGGTACCACGCGAGATCGCGTTCGCCGCCCGAATGACAGCGCGCTTGGTGGTCGAGCACCTCGGCGTAGCTGTACTTGCGATCGAGCGCGAGCGCGTGGGGCGCGCTGAGGCCGAGCGTGCGGTTGAGGGCCGCGTTGAAACCATCCTCACCGAACAAGAAGCCGGCGCGGTCGGCCAGTTCGATCAGGATGTCCATGCCGTCGCGCGTGTCGTAGCGCGGTTCGACCACGGGCTGGCCAACCTGGAGCCCGCGCATGTCGTAGGTCCAGTTGATCAGGTTGAAGCGTTCGAGATAGGTGCTTTCGGGCAGCACCACGTCGGCGTAATCGGTGCTTTCGTCGAGATAGATGTTGATGCTGACGACAAGGTCGAGCTGTTTGAGGGCGCGCGCGACGACGTCGTGGTGGCCCGCATTGGTGAACGGATTGCTGTGATAGATCAGCAGCATCTCGGGCGTATAGTCGAAGCCGTACTTTTCGGGCTCCAGCATGGTGAGCGGGACGAGGTGGCCCATGTCGCAGGCGAGCGGGCCGTAGTCGCGGAGTTCAAGGCTTTTGGGCGGATAGGAGAACTCGGTATAGAGATGCCAACCGGTGGCGTGCGGACGCACGATGCCGTCCGCCCCCTTTGACATCAGTTGCGGGGCGCCCCCGAAGCGACGCGAGTCCATGCTCTTGGCGATTAAGCCGCCGGGCACGCCGAGCGCGCCCATCAAGACCATCACGGTTTCCTGCGCCATCATCGCGAGCGTGCCGTTGGTATGCGCCTGCAGGCCGCGATAGGACAGGAGACAGGCGGGCCGAAGTGGATAGTCGGTACCGTCGATCGTGACCGTGGCGCCGACCGAGGCGGCGGCGGCAAACTCGCCCGCCAGACGGCGGATCGTGGCAGCCGGGATATCGCACACCGTTTCGGCCCATTCGGGCGTGTTGTCGCGGGTCTCGTCCATGAGATGCTGGAACGACGGGACGCAGTCGACCCCGTCGACTTTATAGGTCCCCTCCAGCGCCGGTTGACCGAGGTCGGGATCGTCGAACGGACGGGCGCGACCGGCGGTCTCGTCGAAGACCAAAGGCTTGCCGGTGTCGGGGTCGGTGACGAAGTTGCGATCGGGGCCGAGCAAATACGGCGCGTTGGTGCCGTCGCGCAGCCACGCGGCGTCGTAGCTTTTGTCTTCGTGCACCAGGACATGGATGAACCCGAGCAGGAAGGCAAGATCGGTCGCGGGCTTGATCGGAAGCCACTCGTCGGCCTTGCCGGCGGCAACCGATAGGCGCGGGTCGACCACCACCAACTTGAGGCCGTCTTCGCGCGCGTCCGCGAGTTCGCGCGCCGCGCGGACGAAGGATTGGTTCGCACCGAAGCCGTATTCGGAGCCCAGCAGGATTAGGTAGCGGCAATGGGTGAGGTCAGGGAACTCGACCAGCGCACCGTGCGTAATCATGCCGACGAAATGGTTGGGGTTGGCGCATTGGTTGCTGACGCCGCTGAAGCTGAACCCGGTATTGGCGGTGCCGAACGCGCTGCCCCAGGCGCTGCTTTGGACGTACTTTTCGTAAGGCCATAGCGAGGCGATCAATTTGTTGGGGTTGTCGGCGTGGATCGCGCGCAGCTTGTCGGCGACAAGATCGAGCGCTTCGTCCCAACTGGCTTCGCGAAACTTGGGATCGACGCGGCGGCCCTTTTCGGGATTGGTGCGGATCAGCGGCGTCTTGATCCGTTGCGGATCGTAGAACTTGGCGAGCCCGGCAAGCCCGCGGGCGCACAGATGCCCTTGGGTATTGGGGTCGTCCTGGTCGCCTCGGATCCGCACCGGATTGCCGTCGACGACCTCGACCCGGATGCCACAGGCGTTGAAGCATTGCTGGCAATGGCTGCGGACCCATTGCCCGTTGCCGGTTTCATGAAACTCAGTGTCGGCGGCGTCGCTCATGCGGTCTTCCGTTCAGCCCGACCGTACCTGGCCGAGGTTGCCGATTATGACCGAAGCAGTCGCAGGAGGGTACCGGAACCCGGTGGCGTGCACTTAACCCGCCGCATTACGGCCATCGGTAGGGCGTTTCCCGGTGCCGCGTTTGGTGCCCCCTGCCCCGGCTTGCCCCCCGGTCCCAGGCGTTGGGGCGGATCGCGAATCTCGGACGGCAGGACCACCCGCAGTATCTGGCGAATCGCCAGATTGGCGAGAGACCTCCTATGCTGATGTCGCACCCAACATCGAACCTTGTTAGAAAGATGCGCCATATGAAGGGGCACGCTATGTCGACGGATCAACCATGCGCTTAGCCAGTTGTTTCAATCATGCCGATTTTCGTCGGCTGGCAGAGCGGCGGTTGCCGGGGCCGATCTTCAACTACATTGATGGGGCGGCCGACGACGAGGTTACGTTGCGTCGCAACACAGAAAGTTTCGAGGGCTGCGATCTCGTGCCCAACGTTCTGCGGGGCGTCGAAGAGGTCGACCTTTCGGTGCGGGTCATGGGACAGGACTTGGCCGTGCCATTCTATTGTTCCCCCACCGCGTTGCAGCGCCTGTTTCATCATCGCGGCGAGAACGCGGTCGCCGCGGCGTCGGAACGATTCGGCACCATGTTCGGCGTCTCGTCGCTCGGCACCGTCAGCCTTGAAGAGGTGCGTACCAAACACGCAACGCCGCAGGCCTATCAGTTCTACTTCCACAAAGACCGGGGCCTGAATCGCGCGATGCTCGAACGGGCCAAAAACGCCGGCGTCGACGTGATGATGCTGACCGTGGACACCATTACGGGCGGCAATCGCGAACGCGACCTGAGGACCGGGTTTTCGATTCCCTTTCGCCTAACGATACCTGGGATGGCGCAATTCGCACTCAAACCGGCCTGGGCATTCAACCACTTCACTCATGAAGGTTTCCGGTTGCCGCAACTTGAGGAACACGTCGACACCAGCCAAAGCCTCGTTTCGATCAGCCGTTACTTCTCCGAGATGCTGGACCAGACCATGAATTGGGATGACGTCGCGGAGATGGTGAAATTTTGGGACGGGCAGTTCTGCCTGAAGGGCGTGATGTCCGTCGAAGATGCAAAGCGCGCGGTCGATATCGGCTGCACCGGCATCATTCTCTCGAATCACGGCGGCCGACAGCTCGACGGCTCGCGCGCGGCATTCGACCAGCTTGCCGAGGTCGTGGATGCCGTGGGCGATCGGATCGACGTCATGATGGACGGCGGGGTCCAGCGCGGCACGCATGTGTTGAAGGCCCTGTCGCTTGGCGCCAAGGCCGTTGGGATCGGGCGCTACTACCTCTTTCCGCTGGCGGCCGCCGGTCAAGCGGGGGTAGAGCGCGCGCTTTCCCTCATGCGCGCCGAGGTCGAACGCGGCATGAAACTAATGGGGTGCACCTCGATCGACCAACTGTCGCGCAGCAATTTGCGGTTCCGGTAAGGGCGTACCGATTGCGGGACCGCCCTCCTTTAGCGTGGCGGCACCAAAAAACCCGCGAAGGCATTGGCCTTGCGGGCTGATATGGTTGCGGGGGCTCAGTTACGACGAGAATCGCCAATGCGGTGCGCCAAAATCTAGGGCGCGCGACCGACTTTGTGACTGGCCCCTTAGGATCGGTCCGGTCGGTGTGAGAGCGCCTGGATTGTCGGATCGTATGGCGATACCCATTAGCGGCTACAGTTGCAGCGCGCTGCGAGAGGTGGTCCCCTGCGCAACGGATATGGTTTGCAGCATTGATGGGTGCACGGCTTAAAAGGGGGAACGATGTGCGGCTTTGTCTGCCTATGGAAGTGACCTGCCCCAGATCAGTGGTCCAGTTTCTATGAGAGAGCCCGGACGGTTTGAGGGTAAGGCGATTTGGCCATAGGCGGCAAGATCGTGACC
>Ga0181573_10005042_pt1 | contig 11045 bp, 8 predicted proteins | sample 101ome_25_FD_148643 | JGI IMG/M metagenome (GOLD analysis project Ga0181573, IMG submission 148643) | Coastal salt marsh microbial communities from the Groves Creek Marsh, Skidaway Island, Georgia - 101409BT metaG (spades assembly) | ecosystem: Environmental > Aquatic > Marine > Intertidal zone...
CAGGCGCTGATACTGCTTGATGAGCGCGTTCTTGGGCTGGGTCAGGATCTGGATCAGCGCGTCCTCGTCGAGATCGCCGAGGGTCGCCAGCACCGGCAGGCGGCCGACGAACTCGGGGATCAGGCCGAACTTGAGGAGATCCTCGGGCTCGACCTCGCTGAGGATCTCGCCGGTCTGGCGGTCGTCGAGGCTCTGCACGTCGGCGCCGAAGCCGATCGCCGTGTCCTTGCCCCGGCTCGCGATGATCCGCTCGAGGCCGGCGAACGCACCGCCGACGATGAACAGGATGTTCGTCGTGTCCACCTGCAGGAATTCCTGCTGGGGATGCTTGCGTCCGCCCTGGGGCGGCACGGAGGCGACCGTGCCTTCCATGATCTTGAGCAGCGCCTGCTGTACGCCCTCGCCCGACACGTCGCGCGTGATAGACGGGTTGTCGGACTTGCGGCTGATCTTGTCGACCTCGTCGATATAGACGATGCCGCGCTGGGCCCGCTCGACATTGTAGTCGGCCGACTGCAGCAGCTTCAGGATGATGTTCTCGACATCCTCGCCGACATAGCCCGCCTCGGTGAGCGTCGTGGCGTCGGCCATCGTGAAGGGCACGTCGAGGATGCGCGCCAGCGTCTGGGCCAGCAGCGTCTTGCCGCAGCCCGTCGGGCCGATCAGCAGGATGTTCGACTTGGCGATCTCGACCTCGTTGCCCTTGGGCCCCGCGTTGAGACGCTTGTAGTGGTTGTGCACCGCGACGGAGAGCACGCGCTTGGCCCGGTCCTGGCCGATGACGTAGTCGTCGAGGACCTCGCAGATTTCCTTCGGGGTCGGCACGCCGTCGCGCGACTTCACGAGGGTGGACTTGTGCTCCTCACGGATGATGTCCATGCACAGTTCGACGCATTCATCGCAGATGAAGACCGTCGGACCCGCAATCAGCTTGCGTACCTCATGCTGACTCTTGCCGCAGAAAGAGCAGTAGAGAGTGTTCTTGGAATCGCCGTTTCCGGACTTGCTCATACCCTTATGGTCCCGTGCTGGGGCGTGGTTTCCGGCACCGCAAGACACCGGCCCGAATCACTAACAGAAGCAATTGAACAATAGCTAACCGTCAGCGATCAATAATTAGTTAAGCGGCCGGACCCGCGGCGCACCCCGATGGGCGCGGCGATCTAGTCGCCATCCTCTTCGTCAGCCGTCTCGGCGCGGCTGGTGACAACCTCGTCGATCAACCCGAACTCGCGCGCTTCCTCAGCCGTGTAGAACCGGTCGCGCTCGAGCGCCTCGGCAATCTTCTCGACCGGCTGGCCGGTGTGCCCGGCGTAGATCTCGTTGAGGCGCTGGCGGATCTTCAGGATCTCCTGCGCGTGGATCTCGATGTCCGTCGCCTGGCCCTGGAACCCGCCCGACGGCTGGTGGACCATGATGCGCGCGTTCGGCAGCGCGAAGCGCTTGCCGGCCGCACCACCCGACAGCAGCAGCGATCCCATCGACGCGGCCTGGCCGACGCACAGGGTCGCCACGTCCGGGCGGATGTACTGCATGGTGTCGTAGATCGACAGGCCCGACGTCACGATGCCGCCGGGCGAGTTGATGTAGAAGCTGATGTCCTTGTTCGGATTCTCCGCCTCAAGGAACAGGAGCTGGGCACAGATCAGGCTCGCAACCTCGTCGCCGACCGGACCGGTCAGGAAGATGATGCGTTCCTTGAGAAGCCGGGAATAGATGTCGTAGGCGCGTTCGCCCCGGTTCGTCTGTTCGACGACCATCGGGACCAGCGCATTCATCCGCGGTTCTTCATAATTCGCCATGATGTCGGATCACTCCATACTCGGGCCAGACAAGCGGTCGGTACAAGATAGGCTCGCGGCGAGTCCCCGCAAGGGGGCGCTCGCCGATCAGCCGGCCGCCTTGTCGTCGCCCTTTGCCTTGCTCTTAGCCGCCGGCTTCTTAGGCGCCGCCTTTTTCTTCGCCGCGGGCTTCTTGGCGGCGGGCTTCTTGGCGGCGGGCTTCTTGGAGGCTGCCTTCTTCGCCGGCGCCTTCTTCTTTGCCGCCGGCTTCTTGGCCGCTTCCGCTTCGGCGACCTCGGCCTCGGCCTCGGCGTTCAGCTCCTCGGCCGTCAGCTCGCGCTCGTTCACCTTGGCCATCTCGATGATGAAATCGACGACCTTGTCCTCGAAGATCGGCGCCTGCAGCGACGCGCTCGCCTGCGGATTGTCGCGGTAGAACTCGATCACCTGCTGCTCCTGGCCGGGCAGCTGGCGGGCCTGTTCCATGATCGCGCGGTTCACCTCTTCCTGGGTGACCGTCAGCCCGTTCTGCTCGCCGATGTGCGACAGCAGCAGACCGAGCCGCACCCGACGGTCCGCGATCTCCTGATACTGGGCGCGCAGCTCTTCGTCGGACTTTTCCTTGTCCTCGTCGTCGAGGCTGTCGTTTTCCTTGGCCTGCTCGATCTGCGACCAGATCTGGTTGAACTCGTCCTCGGCCATGCGCGGCGGAACCCCGAAGTCATGGGCGTCCGAAAGCTTGTCGAGAAGATCGCGCTTCGTGCGTTCGCGGGTCAGCCGGCCATATTCCTGGCCGAGCTGCTCGCTCACCGCTTCCTTGAGCGCGTCGAGATTCTCGAGGCCAAGCCCCTGGGCGAAGGCATCGTCCACCGTCACCTCGACCGCCTCGTGGATCTCCTGGATCGTGCAGTCGAAGACCGCGTCCTTGCCCGCGAGATCGTCCACATTGTAGTCGTCCGGGAAGGCAACCTTGACCTCGATCGGCTTGCCCGCCTCGACGCCGACGAGCTGCTCCTCGAACCCCGGGATGAACTGCTTCGAGCCGAGCTCCAGACGGATGCCCGTACCCTTGCCGCCCTCGAACGGCACATCGTCGATCTTGCCCTCGAAATCGATGATCACCACGTCGCCGTCCGCGGTCGCCCGCGCCGTCTCGATCGGCTTGGTCTCGCGGTTCTGCTGCACGATCCGGTCGATCGCATCGTCGATCTCGGTGTCGGTCGGGACGACCTTCACCCGGTCGAGCTCGAGCGACGCCAGGTCCACCGTCTCGATCTCCGGCAGGATCTCGACCGACATGTCGTATTCCAGATCCTTGCCCTCGTCGAAGGAGACGACCTCGATCTTCGGCTGCCCGGCCGGACGCAGACCGCGTTCGGTGAGCACCTCCTGGGAGGAATCCTGCACCGCCGCCTCGAGCACCTCGCCCATGACGGCGCTGCCATAGCGCTGCTTGAGAATCTTGAGCGGCGCCTTGCCCGGACGGAAGCCCGGCAGGTTGATGTCCCGCCCGACCTCGGTCAGGCGCGCGTCCACGCGCTGCTGAATATCGTCCGCGGCGATCGTGATCTTGTAATCGCGCTGCAGACCTTCGTTGTTCGTTTCGACGACTTCCATGACCAGGTCCGATTCCCTGTTTTCCCGAATGTTCCAGTACCGGCGGGACGCCCCGCCGGCGCGCGGCCCCTGCCGCATGAAATTCCAATGGCGCACCGGCGCGGGTGGTGCGGGCGAAGGGACTTGAACCCCCACGACTTTTCAGTCACCAGGACCTAAACCTGGCGCGTCTACCAGTTCCGCCACGCCCGCGCACGCGCTTCACCTGTTCGCGGCGCGAAGCCTCCGTGACCGCACGCCACGCGCGTCCGACCGGTCACCCGGACGAACGGCGGATGTCCTATACCATCGCGTGAGCCGAGTAAACGCCGGACAGGCCCCGCGCTTCAGCCCGCTTCATCGCCGAGTGCGCGCAGCACCGCGGGCAGTTGATCCGCGATGTCATCGGCGATGAGGCCGGGCCCGAACACGGCGGCCGCCGCCCCGTGCAGCCACACCCCGGCCGAGGCCCCCTCGAAGCCCGGCATACCCTGCGTCAGAAGCCCTAGGATAAAGCCCGCGAGCACGTCGCCGCTGCCCGCGGTCGCCAGCGTGGGCGGCGCGTTGTCGTTGATGGCCGCGCGCCCGTCCGGCGCGGCGATTACGGTGTCCGCCCCTTTCAGAACCACCACAGCACCCGCCTGCGCCGCCGCGTCGCGGGCGCTGTCCAGCCGGCCGGAGACGCTCGATTCCCCGCCGAACAACCGGTCGAACTCGCCGGAATGGGGCGTCAGCACCGTTGCCGCCGTGCGTGCGCGCACCGCCGCGAACAGCGCGTCCCCTTCATCGGCGAATGCCGTGATCGCATCCGCGTCGATCACGCAGGCCGCATCGGTCTTGAGCGCCGCCAGGGTGCGCTCGCGGGTATCGGCGGTCACCCCGTTGCCGGGGCCAACAAGAACACCGCGCACCCGGGGATCGCCGATTGCGTCTGCGAAGGCCGACAGGTCGGGTGTCTCGCGCACCATGATCGAGGGCCGGCCCGCGCGGTAGGTCGCGACGGCGGCGGTCGGGCTGGCGATCGAAACGAGGCCCGCGCCCGCGCGGAGCGCAGCGTGGGATGCGAGCCGCGCCGCTCCCGTCAGGTCCGCGCCACCCGCCACCACCGCGTGGCCGCGCGAATATTTATGGCCGTCCGCCGCCAGGGCCGGGAACGAGTCCCGCCAGAGGTCCGGCTGGTTATGGAACTGCCGCGGTGCGATCTCGTCGAGCACCGCCTCGGGGATGCCGATGTCGGCCACGCGAACATCGCCGCACAGGCCGCGGCCCGGATAAAGGAGATGGCCCGGCTTGCGGCGGAAGAAGGTCACGGTCAGACCGGCACGGGGCGCCGCCCCCATCACCGCGCCCGTGTCGCCATGAACACCGCTCGGCACATCGACGGCCAGACACGGCGCGCCTGTTTCGTTGATCGCGTCGATCACCTCCCGGGCGACGCCCTCAACCGACCGGGCAAGCCCGGCGCCGAACAAAGCATCGACGACAATGTCCGCCGCATCCAGCAGGCCGACCCCCAGCGAATGCACCGGCTGGCCGAGCTCGCCCGTCCATCGTTCGGCATTGGCCGCCGCGTCACCGGCAAGCCGACCCGTTTCACCGAGCAGCGCGAGGGTCACGTCGCGTCCGGTCTCATGCAACAGTCGCGCGACAACGAAACCGTCGCCGCCATTGTTGCCGGGCCCGCACAGGACGAGCACGCGCCCGTCGGGCCAGCGCGCCTGGAGCGCCTCGGCGATCGCTGCGCCCGCGCGTTCCATCAGGTCGAGGGTGGGCACCCCGCGCGCCGCGGCACCGGCGTCGGCCGCGTACATCTCGGCGACGGTCAACAGCTCGGAAGAATCTTCGATCCAGCGCGTGTCTGAGCGAGTGGTCATGTCACAAGCCTAGCAGCCCCGGACGCCGTCCGGTTGCGCCATGTCAGTCGATCAAATTGTGCGGGGAAGGAATGGGGTGGCTGATGGGATTTGAACCCACGGCCTCCTGAACCACAATCAGGCGCTCTAACCAGCTGAGCTACAGCCACCACAGGCGGGCGCTTGTGTAGTCGCCCGGCCCACGGGCGTCAAGCAAAGGCAACACACGCACCTCCGATCAAAGCCGTTCGGCGAGCCAGTCCACCATCCCTGTCCGCACCTCGAAGGCGCGGTTGTGACAGCAATGGACCCCGTCCTCGACCATCCACAGCGTACCGTTGTCCGGCAGCGCCGCGGCGATGCGCTCGGCCTGATGGTCCTTGAAGATCGCATCGTGCCGGCCATGGACCACGAGCACAGGTGAGGCCACGTCAGCGATGCAATCGTCCAGGGTCGCGTCGGCGACCCGGGCGAGCGCCGCATCCTCGTCCTCCGTGCCGGTCGCCCAGACGAAGCCGGCGCGGATGAGCGGCGGCATGGTCGGCCAGTCGCTCAGGTCCCACGCGCCGCCGAAGACGACGGTTGCCTTTATCCTTGGGTCGGCGGCCGCGGCCTTCACGACATAGATGCCGCCGAGGCTCCGGCCGATGGTGCCGATCCGGCCGGCATCGACCTTGGGCCTGGCGGCAAACGCATCGATGGCGGCGGAGATGCAGGCCTCGTATTCGGGCCCGAGCAGCAGCCCCGGATGCGCCTCCCCCTGCCCCGGGCCGTCGAAGGCCAGGACTGCGAGCCCGCGCGCGACGGCCATGTCCATGACGGTCGCGAAGTCTTCTTTTGTGGAGTCGAGGCCGGGCACCAGGACGATGCCCGCGACCGGTCCGTCGCGATCGGCCGGCACACGGATGTAGGCCGGAAGCGTCGTATCGCCGAACGGGATCGAGACCCGTTCCGCCGGCGGCGCCATCAGCGGCGCGGCCTGCGCGAAGGCGGCGGTCTTCCGCGCCTGCAGGTCGAACTTCATGTCGGGCAGATGGAACGCGACCACCTGGGCGAAGTGGAAACAGATCGCGGCGCGCACATAGGCGGCGGCGGCGCTGATGTTGTGGCCGCGGCCCGCGCGGTTTCCGCCGACATCGAGATAACCGTCCGCAATCTCGGCCCAGGCGACCGGCCATTCGTCCCACGTCGCCGCCCGGTTGCGCACGGCTAGCGCGTCGTTGGGATCGCCGCCGTCTGCCACCAGACGCGGTATCCAGTAGCGCAGCACCTCGTCGTCATCGAGCGGTCGCGTGTCGTTCATGTCTCTCCCCCTCCCCGCGTGTCGGTGAGAGCATGGTCCCCCCGTGCGCGCCGGACTGCAAGAGCGCCAAAGCTTTTGCCCTGCAAAAGCCCAAACGCCTATAGTGCGCGCCGCTTCACGGGGGACGACATCATGACGGGTGCAAAGCTGCAGACGGCCGCCAATCTGGAACGGCTGGGAACGGAGTCCGCGTTCGAGGTTCTGGCCCGGGCCGAGGCGCTGAAGGCCGAGGGGCACGACGTGATCAACCTCGGGATCGGCCAGCCCGATTTCAGTACGCCCGAGCATATCGTCGAGGCGGCGGTGAAGGCGCTGCGCGACGGGCATCACGGCTACACCCCCGCGCCGGGCATCCTGGCGCTGCGCGAGGCGGTCGCGGCCGACATCGCGCGGCTGCGCGGGGTCGAGGTGGACCCGAACAACATCGTCTGCGTGCCCGGCGGCAAGGTGACCATGTTCTTCGCCATCATGATGTTCGGCGAGGCCGGCGCGGAGATCATGTATCCGAACCCGGGCTTCCCGATCTACGAGTCCGCGATCAACTACTCGGGCGCGAAAGCCGTGCCCATCCCCCTCCTCGAGGAGAAGGACTTCTCCTTCGATGCCGAAGAGGTCCTGTCGCTGATCACGCCCGCGACCCGGCTGATGATCATCAACACGCCCGCGAACCCGACCGGCGGCGCCGTGCCGCGCGAAGAGATGGACAAGCTGGCCGCCGGGCTCGAGGCGCACCCCCATGTGGCGATCCTGTCCGACGAGATCTACGGCCAGATGACCTATGACGGCCACGAGCATGTCAGCCTGCTCTCGTATGAACATCTGCGCGACCGGCTGATCCTGCTCGACGGCTGGTCCAAAACCTACGCGATGACCGGCTGGCGGCTGGGCTATGCGCTCTGGCCCGCGAGCCTCGTGGACGCCGCGACGCGGCTCGCCATCAACTGCCATTCCTGCGTCAATGCCGGCACCCAGTTCGCCGGTATCGCCGCGCTGGAGGGACCCCAGGATTCGGTGCACGAGATGGTGCGGGCCTTCGACGAACGCCGGCACGTGATCGTCGAGCGGCTGAACGCGATCGACGGCTTCAGCTGCCGGACGCCCATGGGTGCCTTCTACGCCTTCCCCAATATCTCGGGCACCGGCCAGTCGGCCCGCGAGGTACAGGACCGGCTGCTGAACGAGGCCCATGTGGCAACGGTGGCGGGCACCAGCTTCGGCCATCTGGGCGAAGACTATGTGCGGTTTTCCTATGCAAACTCGGTCGAGAACATCGAGGCGGCGCTGGACCGCGTAGCCACGCTCTACGACTAGATGACCAATTATTAGGCATTATGCCTATTTTGTGAGCTCATTTTCTGCACAGAAACGTGGCATCTGGACAAATAACCTATTAGTTTCAATAGATTGCAGCGGCGCACAAAGTGGCACGAACCCTGCTAATCCCATTCCGTCGGCGCGCACGTCCCGTGCCCGCCGATTGAGCATAGCGGTGGAGGCAAACAGGCAACGAATGAAGAAGATTGAAGCCATTATCAAACCGTTCAAGCTCGACGAGGTGAAGGAAGCGCTGCACGAGGTGGGGCTCAAGGGCATTACGGTGGTCGAAGCCAAGGGCTTCGGGCGCCAGAAAGGCCATACGGAGCTCTATCGCGGCGCGGAATATGTCGTCGACTTTCTGCCCAAGGTGAAGATCGAGGTCGTCCTTGAGGACTCCCAGGTCGAACGGGCCATCGAAGCCATCCAGGAAGCGGCCCGTACGGGACGCATCGGGGACGGCAAAATATTCGTCTCGACGATCGACGAGGCGATCCGAATTCGTACTGGTGAACGCGGCGCCGAAGCCGTGTAGCGGCATCAACGCCGTGATCGATCACCCAGCAAAGATTTTTCCGAAAGACAGGGGAGCCTAACAATGTCCGACACCAAAACCGTACTGGACATGATCAAAGAAAATAACGTCGAGTTCGTGGACTTCCGGTTCACCGATCCGCGCGGCAAGTGGCAGCACACCGCGCAGCACGTCTCGACCATCGATGAAGACCTGCTGACCGAAGGCATCATGTTCGACGGGTCGTCGATCGCCGGCTGGAAGGCGATCAACGAGTCCGACATGATCCTCATGCCCGACCTGAGCTCGGCGGTCATGGATCCGTTCACGGCCCAGCCGCAGCTGATCCTGTTCTGCGACGTGCTCGAGCCGTCCACCGGCGAGCCCTATGCCCGCGACCCGCGCGGCACGGCCAAGCTGGCGCTGGCCTACCTGGCGGCGAGCGGCGTGGGCGATGCGGCGTATTTCGGCCCGGAAGCCGAGTTCTTCGTCTTCGACGACGTCCGCTTCGAGACCTCGATGAACCGCAGCTTCTACGAGGTGGACAGCGTGGAAGGCCCGTACAACTCGGGCGCCGATTTCCCGGAAGGCAACATGGGCCATCGTCCGGGCGTCAAGGGCGGCTACTTCCCGGTGCCGCCGGTCGACTCCATGACCGACATCCGCGCCGAGATGGTCACCACGGCCCTCGACATGGGCATCGCGATGGAGAAGCATCACCACGAGGTGGCGCCCAGCCAGCATGAGCTCGGACAGAAGTTCGACACCCTCCTGCGCTCGGCCGACCAGATGCAGATCTACAAGTATGTGGTCCACAACGTGGCCGCCCAGTACGGCAAGACGGCGACCTTCATGCCGAAGCCGATCGCGGGCGACAACGGTTCGGGCATGCATGTGCATCAGTCAATCTGGAAGGACGGCAAGTCGGCCTTCGCGGGCTCGGGCTATGCCGACCTGTCGGACACCTGCCTCTACTATATCGGCGGGATCATCAAGCATGCCCGTGCGCTGAACGCGTTCACCAACGCCAGCACCAACAGCTACAAACGCCTGGTGCCCGGCTTCGAGGCCCCGGTCCTGCTCGCCTACTCGGCGCGCAACCGCTCCGCGTCGTGCCGTATTCCGTACGCAACCAGCCCGAACGCCAAGCGCGTCGAAGTCCGGTTCCCCGATCCGACGGCCAACCCGTACCTGGCCTTCTCGGCCATGCTGATGGCCGGCCTCGACGGCATCGAGAACAAGATCCATCCGGGCGATCCGATGGACAAGGATCTCTACGACCTGCCGCCCGAGGAGCTCGAGGGCGTGCCGACGGTGTGCAGCTCGCTCGGCCAGGCGCTCGAAGCGCTGGATGCGGACCGCGACTTCCTCAAGAAGGGCGACGTCTTCACCGACGACCAGATCGACGGCTACATCGAGCTGAAGCAGGAAGAGGTCACCAACTTCCTGCAGGCGCCGCACCCGGTCGAGTTCGAGATGTACTACTCGGTCTAGTTCCGCGCGAACGACCCGAAACGAGAAAGGCCCCGCCGGACAGCGGGGCCTTTTTCACGTTCGCCGCATGCGGCCGCGCAACACCGTCACGACCACTTGGTCCTGGGTTTTTCCTCCGCGATAGCGTCCACGTAGACCGCATCCACCTGCTCGTTGAAGAAGCAGAAATAGTCCTTGATGCGGGCGCTCTCGTGCACCGGGTCGGGATAGTGCCAGACGATGTCCTCGAACGTCTTGGCGCCCACCCGCACGTGGTGATAGCTGGCCGTGCCCTTGTAGGGGCAGCTTGTGTGCGTGTCCGACGGCAGCAGCTCGCCGATCACGTCGTCGCGCGGGATGTAGTAGCGGGTCGGAAGTCCCGTCTCGAACAGGAAGCGCGCGCGGGTCGTCTCCGCCACCGTGATGCCGCCGAGCTCGACGCGCACCGGGCGCGAACTGTCGAGGATGTCGATCCGCACCCGGGGGCTGCGGGCGTGCACGAACACCTCCTCGTCCTCCTCGAACCAGTGGTCCATCTCGCGCCAGTAGAAGGCGAGATAGCCGCCGATGCCGGCCGCCTCGTCGAAGGGCAGCTCGTAGGACCACACCGCGTTCTCCGCCGACTTCCCGCCCGCATTCACCGTGAAGTAGCTGGCGTCGCCCTTGAACGGGCAGTGGGTCGAATGGTCGGTCTTCGCGAGCAGGTCCATCGCCGCGTCGGCGCGCGGCAGATAATAGACCGGCACATGCCCGCGCTCGCAGAGGATCAGCGCGTTCGTGGTGTCGGCGATCGTCTCGCCACCGAACGTCACGCGGATGCGCTTCGGGCTCGGCTCGAACTCGACGAAATGCTCGGGCCTGTCCGCATAGCCCGGCGCGGGACCGGCGGTATCGGTCATGAGTCGCCTCCTGTTACCGGCCGGGACTTGCCGGTCTCGAGGTTGACGATCAGGTCGGTACCGCCATGCTTGTGGACGTTGTCATGGGCGCGAATGCGCACCTCCTTCGTGCCGGCCGGCAACTTCACGCCCGACAGGGAGCGCGTGAAGGGCTGCTCGTTCACATGCGGATGGGCCAGCACGCGGGTGGCCAGCACCTTGCCGTCGAGGCTCAACACCTCCCAGCGGTTGGCGAAATGGTCCCAGCCCTCGTCCGCGTGGCGCACGGTGACGGAAAAGCTGTAGGTGCTGCCGCTGCGCACGGCGACGGCG
>Ga0181573_10005045_pt1 | contig 11042 bp, 6 predicted proteins | sample 101ome_25_FD_148643 | JGI IMG/M metagenome (GOLD analysis project Ga0181573, IMG submission 148643) | Coastal salt marsh microbial communities from the Groves Creek Marsh, Skidaway Island, Georgia - 101409BT metaG (spades assembly) | ecosystem: Environmental > Aquatic > Marine > Intertidal zone...
TTTCAAAGAGGATTTGCCGATATGACCTGCGGTTCTCCTCAGTGTTTTCAATGCCTACGGCGGCGAATCGATCGCCAATCGTACCCGGCCCTTCGTCGCAAGCGGTTATTCCTTTGCCCGGAGTTCATGGAGGCGACTTTTTCAAGATAAGCTTTCTCAGCGTCCGACAAGAAGGCGCCACCATGGCACGATCCGATGCCCGTCGATGGCGATTTCGCCGAGCGGACACGGGTGGAAGTACGCTTAGATGGGCGCGCATTCTTGTTTGTGGATCTGAGTGGGCGATGAGCCTGGATTGCAAGGGTGGCCATGCCGCTCGGTTTCTCTCTCGTTCTGGGCCAACTCGGCACGTGATCCAGCCTTCGTACCTTCGGAGGCCACCTTCGAGCTTCGATACCTTGAAGATTGCAGATGCTGCAGCAGCAGGTAGCGAAGATCGCAAAACCGCGTTCAGATTGAGGTGCATTTTATACGGTAATATTAAACCTCCATTCAAGAGTTAATGAACACAATATGCACGGATAATGTACCTGAACGGTCTGCGGGACAAACGATTGAAAATCGAAAAGGAGAAGAAGAGGAGGGACGTCGAAAGCTACTCCTCCGCCTCTCTCGATTCACATCTCGGAACGGCGGGTCAGCTCAGTGATGATGACCGTGACCGTGGTGGTGGCCGTGGTGGTCGTGACCGTCGTTGGAGCCGAGGTTCATCTCATCGAGGCTCGGCCACTTCGGAAACGGATCTTCTTCATCCGAGACGATCCCGTCGAGTCCGAGCTTCCACTCGTCCTGTCGCAGACTCGCGTTCGGATTGGCCCTCACCCTCGATGCCTCCACGCGCGTCACGAGACACCGATCCAGCGCGGCGACGATCGCGCTCCGATTCATGCGCACGCCGATGAACACCAGCTCCTGCCGGCGGTCCATCAGGATCGGGTTGACGAAATCTCGTTCCAACATGTCGCGCTCGTCGCTCCCTTCCTCCGGCCACATCTCGCTGGGCAACAGACCCATCCAGGGCCCTCCGCAGCCCAGTTGGAGCACCGCGCCCGCGTGGCCCCACTCGCCGCACACGTCGTCGCGCCCCGCGATCCAGACGAAGCCCTTGCTGCGAAACACTCTGCCGAACTTTTCGACTGAAGCCTTAAGCTTGGCATCCGTCTCCGCCTTTCGAAGCTCCAGCGGCATCGCCATGGCGTTCCCGTCGTCCACGTCCCCGTCGTCCACGTCGCCGTCGCCCATCTCCTCGTCCATGTCCTCGTCCATGTCCTCGTCTTCCTCCTCCTCGTCGAGGTCCAGGACGGCAGCGAATTCGTGCAGAAAAGCGCGGAGACGCGTCGGATGAAACGGCGTCCGAGCCTTGTACACGAAGTTGCATATGCCGTACTCCTTGGTCTCGACGACGCGATGGTTCTTGTCCTGTAAGGTGCGGAGCCATCCCGCGGCGTTCGCGGCGCGCTCGGGGTCGTGCCTGTTCGTTCCCAGCAGCTTGTTCAGCGGCACGTCCGCGCGGCTGGCGGTGACGATCTCGGCACCCGGGTTGAGCTGCGTCAGCGCGGACTTGACGGCGAGGGCGTCGTTGCGGGACACGAGGTCGCACTTGTTGAGGACGATGAGGTCGGCGAACTCGATCTGCGAGACGAGGAGCTGCGCGACGCTCCTGTCGCCGTCCGAGTCGGTCGCCTCGCCGCCGGATTCCCGATCGCCGAATCGCTCCAGGAGATCGGCGGGCGACGCGAGGTCGCCGTTGAACGCGGCGGCGTCGACGACGGTGACGCACGTGTCGAGGCGCGCGACCTGCTCCAAGGTGGACGCACCCCTAAGGGATTTGACCGCGGCGGCGAGCTCTCTGGCCTCCCGCGGGTCCATGTCAGTCGGATCGTCGGCCGCGCCCGTCACGTCGATCCCGAAAGTCTCGGCAACCTGCGCGGGCTCCGACACCCCGGAGGATTCCACGACGATGGCGTCGAACTTGCGCTGGGCGGCTAGGTCCGCGATGGCCTTGACGAGGTCGGCGCGCAACGTGCAGCACACGCAACCGTTCTGCAGCTCCACCAAGCCCGGTTCGTTGGGATCGAGCGCGCGCGTGTTCCGCACCAAGGCGCTGTCGATGTTGAGCGCCGCGACGTCGTTCACGACGACCGCGACGCGGAAGTTCCCGGCGTTCTCCACGATGCGCTTGAGCAGCGTGGTCTTACCGGCGCCGAGGAAGCCGGAGAGGAGGGTGACGGGGATCGGGGCCTGCATGATCATGTTCGTCGCGTGCGCTGAAGGTGGAGGAGCGCGCGGAGGGTTTGGATGGTTGTCACGCTTCGAGGGAGGGCGGCGGAAAGTCGCCGCCGTAACTGCACTCCTAAATCAGTGCGTTCAGATGGGTCGAAAATGTCTCAAGATTTTGGGTCTATTCGCCAGTCTCCGACCCCGGCTCGTACGAGAACAGCGCGCCGGGACCGCGAACGACGCCCGGAGTCGCGTCGAACACGTCCGGCTCGTGCGTACTCCCCTCCAGGGACGCGCGAACCTTCTTGGCTCCCACCGGCGACGACACCACCCTTCCGTCGTCCCCGAGGCTCGTCCTGAACGCTCCGACTCTTTCGAACGTCATCCGACCCGCCGACGCCTCCCGCCGCGCCGCCTCCTCCTCCGCCCTCGCCTCGACGTCGAACGCGCGGGCCATGACGCCGTCCGCCTCCGCCCCGATGCGTTCGGCTCGGCTCGCGATCTTGGAGAGGAACGCCTCCTCGTCGCGCGAAAGGTCCGCGTTCACGCGAGCGCTCTCGAGGCGCAACCTCCGGTGCAACTTTTCGGAGGTTTCGCGAATCTTGACGTGTCTCTCTCGCGCGATGGACGCGCGCCACTCCGCGTCCGCCGCCCTCGCCCTCGCGCGTTGCAACGCCGCGACCTCGCGCCGTTCCTCCCGCTCCGCGCCGCGCATGGCGAGCGCCGACGCGTGCTCCTCGTCGATGGCGTCCTTCTTTTTCCGCGCCGCGTCGAGGCGCATCTGGGCGCGAACTCTGCGAGCCTCGCGGTCGGCCGACTCCGCTCTCGCGTTCCACTCCTTACGCCTCGCCACGCCGTCCGCCCTGCGCTGCTTCTCCGCGACGCGTCGCTCCTGGCGAACGAGGGAGTCGGCGTCTCGCTGCAGCCGCGCTCGCGCGATTTTTTGTCGCGCCAGCTCAGCCGCCGCAGCTTCGTAGGACGCTCGCTCCTCCGCCTCCGCGGCGTCGAACGCGGCTCGACGCGCGGCCCGTTCCCGACCGTTACTGACCGTTACCGACGACGACGACGGCGTCCGGTCGGCGTCGGGGGTCGAAGCACCGCGGGCGCCGCTCGTTCGTCCCCCCGGCGGCGCCGAGACCGGTCGAGTCGCCGTTTTGCCCATTCCGCCCATACGAGGCGCGGTCCCAGGGGTTGGCGAAAAGGACGCCGGGTCGATCGCCGACGTCGCGGGTTCGATTCCGGGCGCGGACGAATCGACCGTGCCCCCCCGCGTGCCCCCCCCGCTCGGCCCGCCCCCGAACGACGCCTCGCGCGCCTCGTTCGTCGCGCGCGTCCTCGCCTCCTCCGCCTTGAGCTCCTTCTCCGCGACGGCGATTTCCTCCTCCGTCCTCGCGAGTTTCTGACTGGATCGCCATACCCGAAACTTTCGTTCCTCCTCGCGTCGCCGCTCGACGGACGCGCGGACCGCCTCCTCCACGCGGCGCAGGTCCGCCCTTGTACGCTCCAGCGCCTCCTCGCGTTTGGCGGTGGCGCGTTCGGCTTGAGTCCTCTCGCGCTCCAACGCTTCCATAGTCCGCCGCTCGATGTCGGCTCGATCGGCGAGGATCGAAGCGGCGTCAATCGCCACCCGGGGAGTAACGGTCAGTAACGGTCGGTCGCTTACCTCGTCTCGGCCGCTCGGGGTCCGTTTGGGCGTCCCCTCCCCGGAGGTGGCGACGGATAAAAAACGGCTCGGCGGCGAGCGCGGGGTTCGAACCGGTGACCTTCCGTACAGGTTCCTCGATCGAGCCGCGTCTTTCTCCGCCGCCGCTCTCGCCGCCGCCGCCATCCGCTCTCGCTCCCTCGCGACCTCCCCGAACCTCGCCAGCTCCTCGTGGTCCGCCGCGGACGCGATCTCGTTCAGGTCGTCCATCACCGCGTTCGCCTCGAGCTCCGCTTTCGCCAACGCGGCGAGCACCCGCTCGTCGACGTCGTCCCGTCGCCTTTGCCTTTGCGTTTCCGTCTCCTTAAACTTAGCCTCGGCCCGCGCCGCGCCCGAGAGCTCTCTCGCCATCCGCGCCACCTCCCTCGGGTCGTCCATGGCGTCGCGTCGCGCGAGCAGGGCGGTTAACCTCGCGCGCTGCTCCTTCCTGCGCCTGGCGTTGACGTTCTTTTGGTTTTGCGGCGCAAAGACGGGTTCCGGCCGAGGGACCAAAGAGTTTGGGTCGCATCCGACTTTGAGGCACGCCACCGCTGACCTCGGGGACGTGATGGAGACCTCGAACCCCTCGGGTTTCTCGTTGCCCGGCTCGTACAGCGCCAGGATGTCTTCGAGGTTGCCCCGGAGCCTCATCGTGGGAGCGCGTCGCGACGTCGGGCCGTCTCCCTCCGCGCCCATCGGGGCGGAGATCGGCTCCTCGTCGTCGTCGTCGTCCTCCTCCTCGTCGATGTCCTCGTCCGCCATGGCGCGAACGTCCCGGAGCTTGAGACGAAGCCGCCTGGCCCACGGCGGATCGTCGCTCCCGGGTCTCGCGGATCCACCGGGGCCCTGGTCGAATACCCTGCCGCGGGGAGGGCCCGGGACGCGCACTCTCCGAGCGTCGTTGTTGTTTTTGGCATCGTCCCCCAAATCGAGCTGCCGGCGAGCGTGCGTTCCGGGTGGGGCCTTCTTCCGCGCGCTGGATCGGTCGGGGTCGTGGTACACCTTGGACGGCGTCAGCGACGGCGACAGCCGCAGGTCGCCCGGCATCTCGCCGAAACGCGAGGGGCGTCGCGGCGGCCCTGACGCGAGCGTGCCCCCGAGTGTGCGCGACGGATGGTGGATAATTCACCAATCGTCCAGTCCGACGCGATCGGTTGTCACGCCGTGCAGTGTGTCGATTTAACCTGGGGCGCGACGCTGGTCCAGCCAGACGGGAAGCGAGCGGCGCAGCACATGGCCGCGTCCGATCGGTTCACGCTCGGCGTCCTCTCCTTCCTCTCACTCGGCACCTTCGCGGCCATCTTCGCGGCGACGCAGGAGCGCAAGGTGGAGCGATACCGGCGCCAAGGCAGGCCGCTGCCCCCTGGGTTCGAGTGACCGGACCCGAGCGCGTGCCTCGAGGGATTCGGGAGAAGCGAGGGGAAGGGCGGGGCGTCCCCGGTGGGCGAAGAGAGAGACGATGACGTCGTCGGAGACGCCGCGTCGCGCGAGCGTGCTCTCCACGGCGTTTAACCTCATCAACTGCGCCATCGGCGCCGGGGTCCTCGGCGTTCCCTTCGCCGTGCGATCCATGGGAGCCGTCCTAGGGGCGCTCTCGCTGTGCCTCGTCATGGCGATCAGCGTGCTCACCCTCAACGTGCTGACGAGGGCGGCGAGGGCGTACGGCGCGAGCTCGTACCAGGAGCTGGTGAGAAAGAGCATGGGGTGGTTCGCCGCGCACGTGGTGTCCCTGACGCTCGTCGCGTACGTGTTCGGGAGCTGCGTCGCCTACACGATCGTGTGCGCGGACTCGTTCGGGGAGTTTAACCAACGCGCCTTTGGATCCGGCTCGATCGCCGCGAACAGGTCCGTCATCGTGCTGTTCACGTCCACGTGCGTCATGCTGCCGCTGAGCCTGCTGCGGAGCATGGAACGAATGGCGTTCGCGTCGTCGTTCAGCGTGCTGGCGCTGCTATACACCGCGGTCGTTGTCGTCGCCGAGGGCTTTGACGCCGTTCGCGCCCTCTTTTTCGACATCTTCGTCGCGACGACGCGTCACCGGTCTGGCGACGGAGGAGGAGGCCCGGACCACCACGACTTTTTGGCGTCCACCCCGTCACGAGACGTCGACGACGACGGCTCCTCCGGGTCCACCCCGCACGTTCGGGCGTGGGTGTTGGACCACGGGACGGTCCTCGCGCTGCCCGTCCTCGTATTCGCTTTTCAGTGCCACGTCCAGGTGGTTTCCATCTTTGCCGAGTTGAGGGACCCGAGTCGAACGACGCGGAAGCCGTCGTCGTCCGTTCAGGCGGCGGGCGCGGGAATCGAACCCTCGACGTCGGCGCACGAGTTCGAAGCGGCACCCTCGGTCGTGAACGGAGGGTGGGGCAAAGACTTTCCGCGGGGGAACGACGAGGCGAACGAGGACGAGGTGAACGAGGGTTCTGATGACGCGGGAGACGTCTTCGTGGACGCGACGTCGCAGTCGGATTTTTCGGGGTTTAGCAGCCTCGCGTCGTCGCGCGGGGGCTCCCCGGCTCCCACCGGGGGTGCCGGGGGTGGTGCCGGGGGTGGTGCCGAGGGTGGTGCCGAGGGTGCCGACGCGGGGACGCACGCGCGACGACGATCCTCCGGAGCGTCGGGGTCGACGCTCTCGATGATTTTGTCGCCGTCGCCAAAACCAAACCGCAGGCGCAGGCTCTTCTCCTCCTCCTCCTCGGTCGGCGTCGGCGCCCCGCTCGGGGCTCGAACCCGCGAAGGCGAAGCCGAACGCGCCGAGCTCGACCGCTCCGTCACCATGGAGCGCGTCTCGTTCTGGTCCATGTCGACGTGCCTGGCGGGGTACCTCGCGGTTGGCGTCTTCGCCTACGTGGCGCACCCGGATGTGACCTCGAACCTTCTGGACGCCTACCCGGCGGACGATCTACCGATGCTCGCCGCGAGTTTATTAATGGGGCTAAGCTGCGCGGCGAGCTACCCGATCAACCACTTCGCGTCTCGCGCGGCTCTCGACGATCTCTACGTCGCGGCGGTTCGCTCTTGGAAGAGACGTTTCAAAAAAACGCGCGGCGACAGAGACGACGGCGGCGACGATTCGGGCGTTACTTTGGGCGTTACTTTGGGCCCGACCCCGGCGCCGCCCGGTCAGGCGCCCGCGGGGAGGCACTACGCGCAGACGATCGCGTTCGTCGCGTCCACGACGGCGCTCGCGCTCGCCGTGGACGACCTCGGAGTCGTGTTTCAGCTCGTCGGGGCCGTCTGTGGGTCGACTGTGATTTTCATCTTACCCGGAATCCTCCTGCTCCTTCCCGGGTACCATCGGGGTTCGAGCGGTCCACCGGGGTTCGAGCGGGAGCCGGACGAGGAGTCGGGAGGAGTCGGTGGAGTCGGGGTTCGAACCGCGGACGGTGGAACCCACGCGCGCGCCTCTAGCAGGCACTGGACCGAGATGGGCGACTCGATCGGCGGGTACGACGAGCTCACCTTCTCCGGCGCTCTCGACGCGCCTCTGCTGCCGGGGGACGGACCGAACGACGGCGGGAACCAAGGCGGGGTTGGGGCACCGAGGACGGTGCCCAGAGGGGCGGCGGCGTTGGGCGCGGCGCTGGTGTGCGCGGGCGGGGTCATCGCGGCGGCGAGCGTTCACCTGATTTTCTTCGCCGACGCCGACGATGGCGCGCCCGGCGGCTCGGGGTTCGTTTAGGGTTTAGGGTTTAGGACGCGTGGGCCGCGCGTGGCGATGACGCGGCGCTCCCGCGCGCGTCCGTGCGTCGTACACTTACTGTTACTGTTACATACAGGGTCATATCGTAATAGCCGGTGACTCGAGATGACGAGATGATACCCTCGTCGAGCCCCCCGTTCTCTTCTCTTCTCTCCTCTCCTCTCCGCTTCCCTCTCTTCATTCCCTCCTGCGTCGCGCCTTAAAAGTACTGCTCGAGCTCCTTGAAGAACCACGTCTTGGCCTGCGAGGTCCACTTGAACGAATCGAGCGCGTACAGCGCGGTGTCGAGCTCGATGTTGCCCACGGTGGACTGAACCACCTTACCGCTCGCTCGCTTGTGATCGCGAACCGGTCCGTCGACGACCAGCTTCAGGATCCTTCGCGCCTGACGTATGTCAATCACCGTGAGGTTCGCCTCGAAGTCGCGGACGACGTTGAGGATCTTCTTGTCCAGCTTGACGCCGTCGACGACCTCGATCATCGACTTGTGATACGCGTCGTGAAGCAACGCGTCGCGATCGGATCGAAACGCGAAGGGGCGCCTCGGCACCGGCTTCTTACCCGACCCCGTGGTGATCGTCAGGGCGTCGATACCCATCGTGGGGTCCTCGTACGCCAACGAGTGGTGCTTCACGCGCCTGAACGTCTTCGCCCCGGCGTCCGTGCGGTACCACGCGTCGATCCACGCCTGCGCCTCCTCCGCCCTCTTCGTCGCGGCGGATCGATCGGCGATGATCGAGTCGCCAAAGACGAAAACCTTGGGCTCGAAATACTCCGCGTCCCTCTTGGCGGCGACGACGGAGGTGAGCGCGAGCAGGGCGACGACGCCCGCGGCGCCCAACGTCGCGGCGGACTGCTCGGGCGGAAGGGCGTCGAAGGTTTCAGCCGCCGTCTCAAAGCCGGAAGCGACGCCGGCGCCGACGGCCGCGGCGCCGCGCCCAATCTCGGGAGGGACTCTCATCGAGCCGAGCTCCCTGATGCCGCCCCGGAGCGGCGCGGGGACGTCGTACGCGCCGATCTTCATCGGCTGGTCCCTCACGGGGGCGGGAGCCGTTACAGCCGTTACACCCACGTTGGTCAGCGCGACGGCTCCGACGACGAACGCGGCGGCGGCGGCGAGGATGGAATCGTCGTAGAAGGATTTTCCCGTGGATTTTCCGTACGCGGCGGGGGGCTTCTTGAGCTTCTTGGTGACGAACACGGTGCCGGTGGCGGCCTTCTTGGCGTTAACGGGCTTGGTCTTTCTGAAGGCGACGATGTTGCTCTTTCCCGTCGCCTTTTGCGTCTTGTCGAGAGGAAGCTTTCGCGTCCCGGAAGCTTTCTTGTCGTCTCGCCTGTTGTCCACGTCGCCCTTCCGCAGCGGGGTGATGTTGTAGCGGGACGACTTGAGGGACTTGGCGCCCGGCACGTCGATCTTGGCGCTCGAGGTGATCGTCTGCGTCTTCTTGGCGACGATGTTGCTTCGGCGGTGCGTCACCGACTCGGCGTCCGACCACAGCGTCGGATCGCGCTTGGCCCGCCGATCGTAGTCCTTCTTCCCCGCGGCGCCCAACACGGTGGCGAGCAGGAGGAAGGCGGAGGTGGAGATGAGGGTGGTGTCCAGGGTGACGTCGGCCGCGATCGCGGGGTTCACGCCGTCGGCGACGAGGTCTGCGGCGACCTGGAACTGCGGGGCGTACACGGTGGGGGGCATCAGATGGCTCGCGAGCGCGGCGCCGTGCGCTGGTTCCGCGGCGACGATGGCGACGGCGATGCCGGTCGCGATGGCGGCGGCGACGGCGGCCTCGTGGTTGGCGATGGACTTGTCGCGGAGCTTGCCCTCGCGCCTCAGCCTGACGCCGATGGCATCGTCCCGGGCGCTCGCGAAGGGCGGGAGGCCGTAGTGGCCCTCGAATCGTCGAGAATTCGAGTTGACAATCTTGATCCTCCCGCGCGCGCGGAGGGCGCGCTGGATCGGGGAGACGCGCGATGAGGCGCCGAGCGTGCGGGTGGATACGGCGGAGGAGTTCATCTCGGGTGCTTGCAAAGTCGGCGGTGGGGCGCGCGCGTCTTCGATATGGGCGATCGCGTTTCACGATCGCCGCACTTTTCGGCGCTTTAGCACTCAAAAAAGCCGAAAAAGCAAAATATCTCGCCGGATTGAAGATTCGTGACGTGGACCGTATCTGCTGACGCGATTCGTATGCGCATTACCCAGGGATAATTGCCTTTGGCACGCGTATTTCCCTATTTTTTGGCATGTCCTCGCTGCTCACGCGTGCCGCGAACGGGTGGCTGCCCCATTTTATCCACGGAGGCGCTGACGAGAAGAACACGTAATCTCTGTCGCCCCCGGGCTATCCACTCCGAGCGCACCGAAGGCTGCGGACGTAAAGCGACATGTCGGCCGTTGCCAACCTCGCGGGCGCCTCCCGCGCGGTCGTCTCCACCCGCGGCGCCTCCCACCGTGCCTCCTCCGCCCGCCGCGTCGCTCGCGCCGTCCCCGCCTCCTCCGCGGCGAGGAGGACGACGATCATCAAATGCGTCAGCGACGAGGGTTCCTCGCACCGGCAGGCGCCGAAGCTCGACCGCCGCGCGCTGTTCACCGGCGCCGCCGCCCTCGCCGCCTGCCCCCTCGCGCTCGAACCCGCTCCCGCGCGCGCGGCGTTCGACGGCAGTGACAGCAAGATGGTCGGCGCGTACCTTCCCGCGGGCCCCGACGGCCTGTTCGTGTTCGAGGCGAGAGCCCCGAGGACCCCGGCGCTTCGCGCGGGCGCGCTCGAGCCGTACTCCATCCTCCTCCCGCCCGAGTTCAAGGAGGCGCCCGTGTCCAACGCCCGGTCGGGCAACTACTGCCAACCGCGATGCGACGAGGCCACGACCGAGGTGCAGTTCGTCGAACCCTCCGCGGGATCGCTCCAGATCATCATCATCCCAACCACCAAGCTGCTCATCGCCAAGCAGGACCCGACCGTCGAGGACGTCGGCACCATCGACGGAATACTCAACGCCATCTCGCCCGCCATCACCGGGTCCGTCGCCGCGGAGCCCGAGGAGGTGGTCGCTTCGTCGACCAAGGTCAAGGACGGTCGGTCGTACTACGAGTACGAGCTTCTCACGCCCTTCGCGGAGTTTGGCCTGCACAGCGTCAGCGCCGTGTCCACCAACAAAAACTACGTCATGATCGCGACGATCGCCGCGTCAGAGAAGCAGTGGGCGAAGAGCGAGGCGGACCTCAAGAAAGTCATCGACTCCTTCCGCGTCTGCGTCAAGTGACGATGATCCGATGCGTTAAGTAAGAGGGGGAGGTAGAGAGAAGAGAGATAGAGAGGGGCGAGGGGTGAGACGGAGGCGAATACGATGGGGTCGCGTCATTCAGACAAGACGGGGTCGAAATCGACGCCCGAAGACGACCGCGGCGAGCGTCGAGGAAAAGTTTAATAAACGACGATCGTAATG
>Ga0181573_10005051_pt1 | contig 11030 bp, 3 predicted proteins | sample 101ome_25_FD_148643 | JGI IMG/M metagenome (GOLD analysis project Ga0181573, IMG submission 148643) | Coastal salt marsh microbial communities from the Groves Creek Marsh, Skidaway Island, Georgia - 101409BT metaG (spades assembly) | ecosystem: Environmental > Aquatic > Marine > Intertidal zone...
GAAGGAAGCTTTGACGTCAGCGTCCACTGGGCCCACGTCTCGCGGTGCGCCCGCGTCACCGGGAGCCTCGCCGTCACCGGCATCCTCCCCGACGTGTTCACCACGCGCGAGCCGTACAACCGCGTGCTGTGGACGGTCGACGGCGACGTCTTGATCGAGCGCAACGCGCTGCTCACCTCCCTCCGCGGCGCCTTCCCGGGGCTCGCCCGAGTCGGCGGGAACGTGCGCATCGTGGATACCGCGCTGGTGCACCTCGCGGGCTTCGAGTCCCTCCGCGAGGTCACCGGCGCGGTTCTCGTGGCGGACAACGCGCGGATGCTGGCGTTCAAGGACGGCGTCACCGTCGCGTTCCCCGCGCTCCTCTCCGTCGGCGGCTCGGTCGTCGTCTCGCACAACGCGGCGGAGGAACTGGACGGGTTCCGAGCCTTACGTCGCGTCGGTGTGGGCGCTGACGGAGGCGGGGTCACGATCGGGCCGTCGGTGGACATGAGATACGTCGTGGGGAGCGGCCCGGGTTGGCACGGACGGAAGTGGGGCGAGACGGAGGCGTTCCCTTCTTTGGAGTACGCCGGCGGCGACGTGGAAATAATAGGTTCCGACGGCTTACGGAATGTTAAGGGCGCGTTTCGGCGGCTCATGCGCGCCGCCGGGACGGTTCGCATCGAGGGCAACACGCCGGCGTTGGCGGAGGTGTCGGATAGCTTCTCGCTGCTCGACTACGCGGGTGGCGACGTGCGGGTCCGGGGAAACACCAATTTGGTGATGGTTTCACAGTCGTTTGTGTCCCTGAGAGCCGCGGGAGGCGACCTCTCGATCGACGATTGCGAGAGCCTCGTGCGGGTGGAGGGCGGCACGTTCAATCGCGTGCAATGGCTGTCCGGGTCGCTGATCATCTCTAAAACCGGGCTTCGGAGCCTGTCGTTCCTGTACAGCCTCGCCAACATCGGCGCCGACATCGCCCTGAGTGAAAATGCAAATCTCAACTCTCTTGATGGGCTACAGAACCTTCGGTTCGTGGGGAGAGGCTACGCGCTTCAGGGTCTGGAGGGGAACTTTGGCAGATGCGGCGCGATATCCGAGCGGTACGGCGTGTCGCACCAGTGCCACACGCGACAGTACAGGTTCTGTCAGCCCCTCAGCAGGAGCCCGGCGCTCTCCGTGCCCGGATGGTATCGGTGCGTTGATTCAATCGCGACAAAACTCTTGACCACCCCCGAACTCAAGACCACCGCGGCACTGGCGCAAGTGTCCGGTCAGATGGACTCGCTGCAGACGCCCGCCGCGGCGTTGACGATATTCGCGCCGACCGACGTGGGTTGGCTTCGATCCGTCGGTCGAATCGACGCCATACGTCTTCGAGCCGAAGCCGCCCAAAGTCCAAACGCGCTACCCGCGCTGCTTCACGCGCACACGATCAGAGGGTTGAAGCGTTTGAGTGATTTACACGATGGCGAGGCGCCGCACACGCTCGCGTTTGGGATTGCGACACGCATCGTGGTTCATCCCGGATTGATGTTGATGTCTCCCACCAAAGCGACCAGGTGCCGCGCGAGGCCCGGTGCGTGGAGTGACTGCTCTCCGACGAAACTCACGAGAAAAATTTCATTGGAGCCGCTGCGGTGGATTGAGAACGGCGTCGCTCGGGGTGTCGAAGGCGGTATGAGCACCGATGAGCTCCTCGATGCGTACCAGCGCGGCGTTTTGGCGGCCGGTAAGGTGAATGCGGAGGAAGACGACGAGACCGTCGATGTCGAGGCGCCGAAAGACTTCGACCACGAGAAGGCTGCGTCGGAAGGAGCCAAAGCGACGAGTTGGGCCGAACACGCCCGCGCCGCCGCGCCCTCCGGCGCGCGCGTCGTCCTCGGCGACATCAAGGCCGGTAACGGATACGTGCACGTCATCGATGCCGCGATGGCGGCGGAGTATCTGCTCGCGCCTCCCCCCGCGCCGGCGCCGCGGGCTCCCCCGTCACCGCCCTCGTCCGTTCCAGCATTTCAAGTTTTGCTGCTGACCTCGCCGCCCCCGCCGGCGGGCCTCGCGCTGAACGCGCCGCCGCCGGTGCTCACGCCGATATCCACTTACTTCGCCACGCCGAGTCCGCCGCCTCTTCCGCCCTTCGGGGGATCATCGAGGCCTCCGCCGCTCAATGGGCCGCGCAGGGGAAGCTGTAAGGCTCAGGCTCCGAATATATGCGGCCTCTGCGATTACACCTTCAAGGACGACGGCGGGGGTTGCTGCTGCGACACCACCTGCGCGCTGCCGGAGAACGACGACTGCTGCGAGGATTACGTCGCCACGTGCACGAGCTCCCTCCGCGCGCGAGAAGACGACTAGGTTGCGAATAAACCTTAGGAACATTTACACCTACGCTATCTCGCCTTGCCTTCGCTCTCCGATGTCTCCTTCTGGTTAAGCTCGCTCGCGAGGTGCTCCGCGACGGCGCGGCCGAGCGCCACCCCGCTGTCGTACGCGTCCCCGGCCCGCGGTCCCGACGTCCAGTCCCCGCACGCCCCGAGACCCAGGTCGGGATCGAACAGGTAACGTTTGGAATCGTCGCTCGGGTCACCCGCCGGATTGAGCGGGTATGCGAATTTCCAAATCACAGCCTTTACGTGCACCGGCTTGACCTCACTTTCGCTTCTGCCGACGAGTTTCAAGAAGGCTTCGCAGAGCTCCTTCGCGGCATCGTCGGGTGACATCTCGGCTCGCTCGTTGCTCCACTCGGGCGACGCCTGGACGACCCAGCACTCGCCCTGGCCCACCGTCAGGGAAGTGCCAACCTCCGCCCATCGATACGCCCATCCCGCCGTCTGAGCGCCCTTCCCCTTACCGGGCTCGGGCCGCCCGGGTTTACTGGAGTTGTTCGCGAACCAAGCGATGCCGTCGTCGAACGGCTCCTTCATCATGACTCCCTCGTACGGTAGGTTCAACGGCTCGGCGAACGCAACCGTCAACGACCAGCAATGGTTCCCTCTGATTCGATCCGCAGCCGACGCCATTGCGAGAATCTTGGACGCTATTCCGTATCCGTCGCCGCCGTCTCCGTCCGCGCCGACCGATTTTAATATCTGCGCCGTGAGCTTCGCCGCGGCCGGGGCCTGCGTGGCGAGCACGACGACGTCGCTCTCCCAAGGCTTGTACCACATGTGCCCGCCCTCGCGGCACCGAATCATCAATCCCCAGTTTCTGTCGGATCCCGAGTGGGGGACGTTGGCCGGCCAGGCCCCGGTGTCCTGCGTGCGCAGCGCCTGGATCCTGTCCGCGAACGCATTCGTGAGGTACTCGGGCGTCCCCGGCACGGCGTTGTCGCCCAGCCACGACGCCTCGGGTCTCACGGCGTTGGCGACCTTCTCGGCCACAAACACCGGGAGCTCGGCCATGCTGGGGACGCCAACGTAGAGCTCCTTCGACGCGGCGAACGGTTCCCAAGACGATTCGTCCAGGACGTGGCCGCCGGCCTCCTCCTTGGTACCCATGGTCCCTACCCTGGCGCCCGGTGACGCGTCGCCCCCGGCCCACAGCTCCACGACGCCGTCGGCCCGGCCCTTCCTGAGCACCTCCGCGAACGGGGTTGACGGATCTTTCGCGGTGAAGTACGACGCGCCTTGGTCCCACGCGAGCGCCCCGAGCGCCGCCTTGGAGCGGACCCTGCCGCCGAGGACCCGAGTGGACTCTAGCAGCGTCGCGTTGATGTGCTTATGGCCGCTGAGTGACGCGAGACATCCCAACCCGGCGAGCCCCCCGCCGATTATGACCACCTTCTTCACCGGGGTTTGTTTCGCGCCATCGTCGGAGGGTGGTTTCTCGACCGAGACGTCGCGGTCGTTGGTGGAGTAATCGGATCGAGCCGCGAGGCGGCGGTCGGCGCGGCGGCGAGCGACGCGATGACCGCGGGTCGATACGAGAGCCCCCGCGGGTCGGACCCGAAGCGTCGCCATGGGGACCCGAAGAGTGACGCGTCCGGGGTTCGTTGGGGAAAATATCGGGCCGAGTTGGCACTCGCGGGGCCGAGTTGTCTCAAAAGTTGAGCCAACAACGGCCTTTCCATCAGACGGGGTGGAGGATGCCGCCGCCGCTGTCGCAGCTGCTGCTGCTCCTGGCGGGCTTCGCGCGTCTGGTGGATGCGCAGGGCGACTGCATGCCGCAGGGGTCGGTCGCCATCTTCATGGTGTACCAGGCGGAGAACCCCGACAGCGTCTTCTTCTCCGAGGACGGGTGCCTGGCGGGCGGTGGGCGGGGCACGGGATGCTGCGCCGGCGCGCAGTGCAGGGTGTGCGAGCCCAACCAGGTGACCAGCGCGGGGGGTAAGCTCATGCGCTGGAACTCGTGCCAGTGCGAACCCTGCCCGCCGGGAAACGTGCAGTTCCGGGTGGGCCAGAACACGTGCATCGAGTGCCCCGCCGGGTGGTACCAGCCCGTGGCGGGGCAGACCAACTGCATACAGTGCCCGCCGGGGACGTTCAACCCGTCGCGAGGGAGGTCCACGACGTGCGGCGAGTGCCCGCCCGGGACCTACTCCAAGTCATCGATCCTCGCGTATCGCGAGGCCACGACCAAGCTGTACCGCGCGGCGGATGGGACAGAGTTTGACGACTCGATGGGATCCACGTCGTGCACCGAGTGCCCGGCGGGAACGTACCAACCCTCGCCGGGAGGTCGCAACGCCGACTCGTGCTTACCATGCCCCGCGGGGACGTACTCGAACAGCGGAGCGGCGGAATGCAGCCCGTGCCCCGCGGGAACGTATCAGCCGCACGAGGGCATGGCCGGAGAGGAGACGTGCCTGCCGTGCCAGGCGGGCAAGTGCTCCGACAACGACGGCAGCGAGGACTGTTACCAGTGCTGCCCGATCGCCAACCTCGCGTGCGACGCGTACATGAAGCGCGCGCAGGGATTTTACGGGACCCAGTGGTGGTACTCCAACGACGGCGAGACGGGGCAGGTGCCCACGGACAGGTACTCGGATTTCCTCAAGGCGCTTTGCCGCAGAGGCTGCACCAAGTTCGGCGTCGTCAACTGGTGCGTCACCGGGACGTGTTCCATCACCGAGTGACGAAAGCCGTCTCTCTTCAATCTTCTCTATAGACTAGTTCACAGCGGTACTTAGCTAGCTCTAGCGTAGCCTATTGATGCGACATCCCTAAACCCCATCGTCGTCGTCGTTCTAATCCGTGAGGATGTTGGTCTCCGTCCCAGGGCTCGCGTCCGCCGACCCCGCGCCCACTCCGACGACGCGTCTGGGTATGAGAACCTCAACCTCCGATATTCGCAGGCCCGAGCCGGATCTGGCGCGGCCGACATCCTCCGCCTCGCCCGGCGCCGCCTCCCGCCGCCGCCTGCTCAGCTCCTGCACGTTCTCTTCGACGGTGCCCTGCAACAGGAATCTGTGCACGCACGTGGGCATGGTCTGCCCGATCCTGTCCACGCGTTTCATGGCCTGAGCCTCCGCGCCGGGGTCCAACACCGGCTCCAACAGGATCACGTGCTGAGCTTCGGTGAGGTTCAATCCGTTCGCCCCTCTTCGCAGTGGCATGAGCAGCGCTTTCGGTGACGGTTCACCCACCGGCGGCGGCGCGACCCCCTTGAACGCGTCGATGGCGTCGCGGAGTTTACGCCCTCCGCCGAGCGTGTGCGCGGCCGGGACGTCGTTAGCCTTTAGCGCCGCAGCCACGACTCGAAGCGCGTCCTCCCACTCCGAGAACACCAAACATTTCGCATCCCGATGGCCACCCGGCCTGTCCGGGTCTAGAAGGTACATCACCCTGCGAACCACGGCTTCGACCTTGGTCCCCCAAGAGCCCTTCACGACGAGCGCAGCCTCGTGCTGCAGCTGTTCGCGCTCGGTGCCGAGACTCGCGTCCATGTCGGCGCCGCGCCCCGCGCCACCCGCGGGCCATCGAACGCATTTGACACGCGACGATCCCTTGGCCACGTAGTTGACCTCGTCCGCGGCGGTTCTGACCCGACACGTCGGACACTTGAAGCATCGCGGCGCTCGCGGGTGAGCCGGCGGCGGCGCGCGCGAGACGAGGGCGTCGGTGCACCTGACGCACAGCCTGTGGCCGCACGGCAGCACGGCGAGCTCCGCGGCGGCGGCGGACGAGTCAACCTCCTCGACGCAAACCGGGCACTCAAACGGTCCCGCATCTCCCCCGGCTTTCTCCCTCTCCTCGTCGTCTTTCAGCCGCTCCAGGAATCGAACCTGCGACTTGGCCTTTCGCAGGTCGTCCTCGTACGCCGCCATGTCGGCGACGTACGCCTCCTCCATGTCGTCGAGCTCCCACTCGTGAACGACGGACGCGCGGAGGTGCTCGGGAACCGGATCGGGCAGACCCCCGAGCGCGATCTCGTGAGGTGACCGAACCCGGATGCGCGTGGTCGCCATCGCGAGCTCGTCCCTCGCGTACATCTCCTCGCGCTGGTGCTTGACGAGGGTCATCGCGCGAGTGAACTCCCTGCGCATGTCCTCCATCATCTCGAGGTGCGCGAGCGACGATTCTTTCGCGGCGACGGCGCCGAGTCCCGACTTTGGAACCCGAGCGGCTAAAAATTTCAGCGCAACCTCGGCGGAGGACGGCGCGGATCGACCGTCGCCGACGTCAGCCTGCGCGATCCTCCCGCGCCCGCCCGCCGTCATCTCCGCGTCCATGCCGAGGTGCCCGAAGAGGACGTCCTCGTATCGCTTAAACAGCGGCGACGCGGCGCAGTGCTGACACAGCGTCCGACCGCCCCCCGATGTCGCGTCGATGTCGCGGAGGTTTCGCTCCCGGTTGGACGCGGGTTTGGCGCGCTGACGCCCGGCGAAGACGACGCCGCCGTCGTCGTCGTGCATCGTGGTCTTCGCCACACACATCACGCACTTACCCGCGGCTTCCACGTCGACTGGATCGGCGTCCGCGGTGACCTTCGCGAGGTGTTCCAATCGGTCGAGAAATTCTCCACGGCGTCGGCCCAGCTCGTCCAGCGCCGTCTCCAGCGCGAACCTCAAACCGGCGAGGTCGGTGAAGGCAATCTCGCGACCCTGCCACCGCCCCGACAGCTGGTTATCCACCAACCTGTCCAGAGTCGACCGCCCGCCGTCCGCTGAGCGCAGATGTGAGTCGATCAGCGCGGACCACCACGCGGCGCCCGCGGGGCCCGAGCCCGAAGCGCCGCAGATTCGCGCGTTGGCGAGGATAGATTCGGAAACCTTGCGAAGGTCCGCGGCGGCCGCGAACGTACCGCCCGCGCGCTGCGCGACGTACTTTCGCCGTTCCGCCTCCGCGTCGTCTGCGAGGGAGTCGTCGCGTAACGTCCTGGCGACTGGCGCTTCGGGTCCCGCGGCTTCCAGAGCGGCGCGGAGGTTGTGAAGCGCGTGAAGTCTCTGAAGCGAGTCGAGCCGAAGGTTAAGCCCGTCCTCGGCGCCCGCCATCTCCAGGCGCAAAACCTCGCGGTAATGGCCGACCGCCGCGGGGTAGTCGCCGCGGCACATGGCCACGCCGGCGCTGGCGTTGAGCGTGAACGCCACGAGTCTCTGCGCCTCCTCCGCCTCGGTGCGTTGGCGGTCGATGAGAACGGCGTGGATCTGGGGCATGGTCATGATCACGCCGCTGTGGATGCCTCCCGCTCCGATGACGCCGCCGCCGCCGACGCCTTTCGCGAGGCTTCGGACGCCGTGCGTACCCGCCTGGGGGTGGTTACACGCCTGGCGCAGACGAAGTAAGGGCTGGAGGACCTTACGAGATTCCTCAGCGGTGAGGTAGCGGTCCTCGTCGTCGTCGTCGTTCGCAGTCAGGTCCACAATCTCCTCCTCTTCCTCCTCTTCCGCCTCTTCAAAGGCTTCGTCGTCGATGAGGTCCGCGAGTTCATCGAGCTCGCCTCTTCCCAGCCTGCGTCCGCGCCCGTTCCAGGCGGCGGATGCACCCTCGCGCCTCGTCCGTTCCTTTCGCCTCTCCTCCTCGCGTTCCTTCCTAAACGCCCTCGGGTCTTTGATCCTTCGAAGCGCGTCCCGAGCTAAACCCTCGCACACCTTCCGTTGCTGCCGATACCAGTGCGCCTCGATCCCCGACGGGCGCAGCCACGTCACCGTCTGTCCCTGCGGCGGCAGACGAAGCTCGTCGGCGACGTTCACTCGGCTGTTGCGCCACATGAGGCGTCGAAGCGTGCCGTGTAAAAACTCGCGAGCGGAGTGGTGATGCGCCTCATACGGTTCCTGCACCGTCCTTCGCCACCAGCCCGCGTCCGCAAAGGGCGATGGACCTCCGAGGAACGCGAACAGGCCCTGGAGGTCTTCGAGCCCCCTCGACACCGGCGTTCCGGTCACCGCCCACCTGTGCACGGCCGGCACCATCCTCGCCATCGCCGCCGCCGCCGCCGTCGAGCTCTCGACCATCTGCGCCTCGTCCAGGACGACTCTCCACCACGTCAACCTGGAGAGCGGCGTCGGAATCACCGAGTACCTCTTCACGTGCCTGCTGGCCCGCGCTCCCGAGAGGGTCCCGAGCGGATCGTGGTGCAAATCTCCGCGAAGGACGTCGTACGTGGTGAGCACGACGTCGGCGGCGGCGAGGTCCGCGGCGGACACGACCCCGTCGTTAACCCCGTTCGCTTTTGCCCGAGATCTCGCGTTGGGTCCCCCCGCGTCCCTCGGCTGGCCCTCGTACACCAACACCCTCACCGCGCCGGGTTTAGCGTGGCGGTGGAGCTCGGCGCGCCACTGGGGCAAGATGGGCGCCGGGCACACCACGAGCGTGGCGCGACACGGCCCGGCGACGACCTCGCCGGCTCGCCTCGCGACGCACGCGCCGCAGAGAAACGGGGGCGCGTGGCTCGCGGCTTCGGCGTCTGCGTTTTTCTTCTCCGAGATTTCCTCGAGCCTCGCGGCGACCTTCACGGCGTCCGCAGCGGTGGCGTCGTTGACGTGCCGCGCGCCCGCGATCTCCCGCGCGTACGCCGCGGCGCGCTCCCATTCGGCTCGCGCGTCAAGAGACGCCCGGATGGCCGAGTCGGCCTTTTTACGATGTCGCGTCTCATCCGCCTTGGTGTATCCGACGCACCGCGCGTGGGACCACCGGCGGCACCCGTCGCACGCGAGCCACATGCCCTCGTAGTCATCTTCGGTGTTGCCGCACACGCACCCGACGATCTCCTCAGCCTGCTCGTCGTCGTCGTCGTCGGCGGCGGCGGCGGCGGCTTTCGCTTCCGTCCCGGCCTCCTCTTTCTTCTCCTCCTTCACAACCGCCGGCGGCTCGAACCTGTGCGCCAGCACGCACATCAGCAGCTCGACCGTCTTTCCCAGACCCATCTCATCGGCGAGTATCCCGCCCGAAGGTTCCGCGACGCCGCCGTCGAACCTATCGCGCGTCAGCTGACCGGTGCTCCAGTTGACGTAAACTTCGTCGCCGAGCCGGCTCCACAAGGGATGATTCGACGATGACGTCTTCCCATCGTCCTCCTCGACGCCATCGCCGCGCTTGGACGCCGCCGGGACTCCCCCCCGCTCGCGGCGTATCATCCAGTCAACCGCCTTTCGCTGCTGATACGGCCTCGGCGTCGGCACGAGCTCGGTGAACGCGCAGCCGTCGCAAGCGTCGGGACAATCGCGCGGGGGTTTGGCGGCTTCGTACACGTCGCGCAGGAGGTTGTGCGAGGCTGGGACCAGCGGCGACGCGGGACCGACGTCGTCGACGTCGTCGTCTTCTTCGGTGCCCGCGGCGTATCGCTCGAGCGTGCGGCGGGGCGGGGGCGCGAGCCAGGCCAACGCGACTCTCTGTTTGGCGTGGTGGCCCTTCCTCGCGAATTCCTCGGGATGCGTCGGTGATTCCAGCGCGTCGGGCGCGACGAGCACGGCGAGCGTGCATCGCGTCGCGTCTCGCGCCACGAGGCGGAGCGCGAACCGTCCGCGCTCGATGAGGAAGAGGAGCGCCGAGGCGGCGTGGAAGCTCGGGTCGCGCTCGGGTCGCCACTCGCGTTCATCGCCGGACGGTGACCCGTCCTTCTCCTCGTCGGCGAAACTCCACGCGAGTCGCGGGGTCTTCGCGCCGTCGCCGGCCACCTCGAGCGTGAGCCGCGTCGGCACCGACCCGGGAGACGATGTGGACGCGTCATCGCCGCGCGTCGCGCGCACGCCGTTCAGCCTCGCCACCTCCACCCCGTCGTCGTCGCGATGCTTCTCCGGCACGAGCGGCGCGTCCACCTTGGTCACGCTCCGCGTCAAGGCCTCGCTCCTGGCGCGCTTCCGGGCGGCGTCGGCGGCGGCCTTATCGGCCTCTTCGCGGGCACGCTTGGCGTCCGCGGCCGACGCCGCGTTCCGCTGCGGAGCCGCCTTCTTCCTCGGCATGGCCGCTCGCCCGCGCGATCTAAGGCTATGACGTCGGCACAACCTGTAAAACAGAAGAGTTGCACTCTCATTTTTCGGGCGATTGTTTACATCGGGACGTGCTAAGGAGTCGGGACGAGTTCACGGCCAGGGCGCGGGAGGGTCCTCGTCCGGGGACCTGCCGGTGCTGCGATGGCCCCACACCGTCTCCCAAACGCCGTCCACCTTCTTGAAAACGTTGGTGAACACGTACACGTCGTCGTTCGGCGTGCCCTTGTACGAGAACGTGGCCGATGCGACCACGGCGCTGTACGCCATCGTCCTGTCCTCGCTGAAGTCGAGCATCTTGATGTCGATGAGGTCGCCGGAGACGCCGGTGACGTCCTTGCTGTCCATCATCGCCTTCATCATCTCCTGCGAGGCGGGGTTACCGGACGGTCGGCATGTCCATCCCTTCCACAGGTCGAAGTACGAATCGTCGTCCGGTCGGTAGGTGTGGATTCGCTTGAGCAGATCTCGGACTTGTTGCTCGTCGGAGGACGCGACGGCGGAGAAGGCGCGGGGCTTTGCCGGGCGCGAGGAGGCGCGGGACCTGAGCCGGGCGGAGGCGCGACCGGCCAGTCGGCCGAAGAAGGCGGGGCGAAGAAGCGAGGCGGCGCTCATAACGTTATGGGCGACGAATTCACGTCTCGAAGTGTCCAGCTGTCCAGTGTCCAGCTTCGCTGCGATGGCA
>Ga0181573_10005053_pt1 | contig 11028 bp, 8 predicted proteins | sample 101ome_25_FD_148643 | JGI IMG/M metagenome (GOLD analysis project Ga0181573, IMG submission 148643) | Coastal salt marsh microbial communities from the Groves Creek Marsh, Skidaway Island, Georgia - 101409BT metaG (spades assembly) | ecosystem: Environmental > Aquatic > Marine > Intertidal zone...
CTGACTGTCCAACGCTTCGTTATCAAAGCGTGCAAAGCGTGCCATAAGGTCGTAGAGCACCGGCGTAAGGAAGAGGGTTAAGAATAGGGCCAGCCCCAACCCGCCCACGATCACCCATCCGATCGCAATACGGCTTTCCGCTCCAGCACCGCTAGCCAGCACCAGGGGTATAGCGCCTAGCACCGTCGACAGCACCGTCATTACGATGGGCCGAAGTCGCAGCACGGCGGCGCGCAAAACCGCCTCTCGGATGGCATACCCGGATTCGCGAAGCTGGTTGGCGAACTCGACAATTAATATGCCGTTTTTTGCCATTAGCCCAACGAGCAAAATGATGCCAATTTGGCTGTATACATTGAGGGACAGATCCATCAGCATCAGCGAATAGATCGCACCGGCAATAGCAAGGGGCACCGAGAGAATAATGACGAACGGATGCACGAAGCTTTCAAATTGCGCGGCGAGCACAAGGAACACAATTAACAGCGCAAAGGCAAAGCTCATCATGGCACCTCCAGATGTGCTTTTGAAAACCTTGGACTGCCCTGAATAACTCAGCTTCACGCTCGTGGGGAGCGTTTCCGCTGCGCCTTCTTCCATATAGCTGAGCGCGTCTCCGAGCGTATATTCGGGTGCGATGCCTGCCGAGATCGTGATCGACGGCAGTCGATCAAATCGCCTCAGTTCCGCTGCTGCGGCTGTTTCTTTCGCTGACACAAAAACGCTCAACGGAACGAGCTTTCGGGTACCGGTGTCGGCATCAACCGCACGCACGAAAATATTGGCCAAGCTGTCCAGATCTTTGCGATCCTGGGCTTTTGCCTGCACGATAACCGGATACTCGCGCCCGCGATCCACATAGGTGCTCACCTGTTTGGAAGCAAACATCGACTGCAGCGTGAAGGCTATTTCCTCAACACTCACGCCAAGATCGTCGGCGCGACGGCGATCCAGTTTCAGGTCGATCTGGGGCTGGTTTTCCTCATAGTCCATCTGCGGATTGATGAGATTTTCATTAGCCTCCGCATGCGCCAGCAAGTCGGCTGCCGCCCGCTTTACTTCGCTGAAATCAGGGCCGCCCACGATAATTCGCAGTGGGGTTGAGTTTCCTCTTAGTCCCAGACCTGAAGGGCTCGCGACGCCTGCCCGGACGCCGATCAGCCGTTGCGTTATCGGTCGGATTTTATTTACGATCTGGGCCTGTGTTTGTTCTCGCTCGTCCCAGTGCGCCAGGCGCATGACCACAAACCCACGGTAGGGACGATTACCCCAGCCAATAATCGTATACACCGTCTGGATGCTGCCGTCGTCCTGAAAGGGCTTTAGCTGTTTTTCGACGATTCGGGTCTGCGCGTCCGTGTAGTTCTGTGTCGATCCTTGCGGTGCGCTCATGGGGATAAAAGCAACGCCGCGATCCTCTTTCGGTACGAGATCGCGGGGTAGCGTCGTGTAGAGTCCTACGGCCCCCAGACTAAATGCCAAAGCAATTCCGATCACCAGAACAGGCGATTGGATGGCCCGCAACAGTCCGGCGTTGTATAGCCGGCTCAATCCGGTTTGTGAAAAGCGGACATCTGCGTCAGTGTCGTCGCTATCGGATGAGGGTGTCGCTGTTGCTTCGAGACCCCGGAGGATGCGCGACGCCAGCATGGGGCATAAGCTGAGCGCCACGAAGGTTGAAATGACCACCGCAGCGGCCATGATGAGCCCAAATTCACTGAACAGTTTTCCGACCTGACCCTCCAAAAGCGATATGGGGATGAATGCGGCGATGAGCGTCACCGATGTGGCGAGAACGGCGAAGGTTACCTGTCGGGTGCCTCGTATGGCTGCCTCCCGCGCGGACTCGCCGTTTTCAACGCGCCGCTTGATGTTCTCCAGGACGACAATCGCGTCATCCACAACCAGACCAATTGCGAGAAGCAGGGCCAGTAGGGTGATGACATTAATTGAGAATCCCAACGCATAGATGACCGCGATACATCCGATAAGAGCGACCGGGATCGTTACGATCGGCACCAGTGCGGTTTTGAACGAGCGCAAAAACAGAATGATCACGCTCACAACCAGCAGCAAGGAGATGCCGAGAGCAATTAGAACCTCACGTATCGATGCGGAGATGAAAAGCGCATCGTCTGATCCAATGATGACCTCCATGCCTTCGGGCAATGTCTCGGAAATAAGCTTAATCTCTGCACGAACACGATTTGATATATCCATCGTGTTGGCCTGACTCTGCCGTAGCACCTGCATACCCACGGCACTCTGACCGTTTGCTCGGACCACCAGATCGTCGTTTTCTACGCCTTTTTCAATTATGGCAATGTCCGACAGTCGAACGGGGTAGCCATCGACTTCCCGCAGAACAATATTCTGAAAGTCTTCTGGCGTAGAGAGGCGGCCATCGAGGCGGATCTCTAGCATTCGCTGTGAGGATTTGAGATCTCCAGCAGGCAGTTCGAGATTGCTGCGGGCGATCGCAGATTGCACGTCGGATACGGTTAGATTTCGGGCGGCCATCGCCCGCCGGTCTAGCCAGATTCGGATGGCATAGCGCCGTTCGCCGCGTATATCAACGCTTGCGACGCCATCCAGCGTGGAGAGTCGGTCAACGATATATCGCTCGACATAGTCCGTGATTTGTTCCGGCGAGTGGCGATTTGAGGAGACCGCGATTCGCATCACTGGGTCAGCGTCGCTGTCGCTCTTCACAACCACCGGATCATCGACGTCATCCGGCAGACGGCCACGAGCCCGGCCAACGGCGTCGCGGATATCGTTCGCCGCTTCGTCAATGTTCCGGCCAGGACGAAACTCGATAACCGTTCGGCTACGGCCGCGACGACTTTGAGAGCTGATGGACTCAATGCCTGCAACGCCCGATACCGCGCTTTCGATCACCTCAGTGATATCGGTATCGATGACTTGTGGGGATGCGCCTTGGTATCGGGTGGTCACCGTCACAACACTGGAGTCAACGTCCGGAAGCTCACGGATCGGTATTGATTTAAGCGCGGCAAATCCCGCGGTAACGATCAATAAGCTGGCAACAATCGTCGTAACGGGCCGCCGTATCGCCAGATCGGATAAAGATTTGCCTTGCGTTGCCATAAATCCTCTCCTGCGAGACTGTGTCGGCGACCGATGGGAAAGGGTTAGGATGCGCTTTTCTGTGCGGAGTCAGGCACGGTGTTTGTACCGGCGGCGTTATCGCGAGACCCGCGTTTTTTTACGGTTGCGCCGTGGCGCACTTTCTGAAGGCCCTGTGTCACAACATCCTCGCCCTCTTTAAGCCCGTCTTTTACCTCCACAATACCCAGGGCGCGCCGGCCCAACGTAATATTTCGCCGTTCTACCCTAAAGGTATCGGCTTCTTTACCCGGCTGAAGCGCAAAAACGAATTGCTGGCCGCTTTCCACGATCACGGCTTCTTCCGGTACGACGAGCGTCATTTCCCCGCCTACGATAATGCTCACGTGAATGAACATGCCGGCCGGTAGAGCACGATCTGAATTATCGATTAAACCGCGGACTTTGAATGAGCGGGAGGCGTAGTCGATTCGAGTGTCGACGGCAGATATCTCTCCAACAAACTCCCGACCGGGCATCGATGCAGCACGGGCCAACAGGGTCTCGCCGGGCTTGAGGGCGCCAAACAGGTCTTCGGGAACGGAAAATTCGATTATCACCTGGGATAAATCATCCAGAACGGCGACAACGTCACCTTCTTTAATGCGCGCTCCTTTTTCGATAGAGGAGAGGCTAATCATGCCGGCAAAAGGTGCACGTATTACTCGATCAGCGAGTCGTTTTTTGGCGCGCTCGAGATTCGCACCGGCGATTTGGACCTGGGCCCGAAGACTGTCAATGGTTGCCTCAGACATACCGCTCGATTGCTTTAGGCTGTCCGATCGCTTGAGGGCTCGAGATGCTTCCTCCAGTTTAGCCTTCGCCTCAACGACATCTGCTTCCTGAATGACGGAATCCAGTTCAAGCAGTTTCGCGTTAGCTTTTACCGGTCGTCCATTCGTCAGGTTAATGCTTTCGACCCGGCCTGACGATAACGGTGTGATCTCGACGGAGCGCAGAGCTTTTGTTGTGCCAACAGCCTCGATCACTCGATCCATCTGGGTTGCCGATATGGACGCGGTGACAACGGCTACGGGTTTTCGCTGAGGGCCAGATCTTTTCGATGGATCACTGGCGTCGCCCCTCAGGTGCTGCCACCCTTGATACCCTCCGAGCGCAATTGCGATGAGGGCCACAAACACAACAATTTGTTTTTTGACGGTCATCAGATGCCTTCTTTTTGCTACGCCGTCTGGATTAGACGCAAATCAAGGAGGCGAATTATCTAACAACTCCGATTTGTGTGGCGCGAAAGTTTTACACGCCGGTCTGGTGCGTATTACGGTAAGTACGCTGCGGAAGGAGAAACGTGCGAAGGAGGTGGGTCGTCGGGCCAGGACAACTTGGCTTAAAGTTCTCATGGAGTGCTATCTAGGGCTGCTGTCGTCGCCGTTTTTACGCTCATTGATTAGGGTCTCAGCAGCCTCCGAAAGAAGGTCGACCGTTAGCTCAAGATCTCCTTCGGTGGTTCGAGGGTTAATCGTACAAAGCCTCAGGACCACTTTTTCGCCAAGCTGTGTTGAGCTCAGCATGGCTCGTCCGTCTTTAATCATCCACTGGACGATCGATAAATTAAGTGCGTTCAGTTCTGCTTCCGTCCAGCCGGAGGGGGCAAACCGAAACGTCAGAATCGCAAGCCTTGCCGGCGTGCAGATTTCCACGTTTTCACGTGCCGCGAGCATCTGCTGAGCTGTCGTTGCGAGGTCCAGGGTGTAATCCATAGCGCTTCGGAATGAATTCAGTCCGAATGTTTTCAACGAGAGCCAGAGTTTCAGAGCGCGGAAATTTCGGGTGAGCTGGATTCCGGCATCGCAAAGATTCACCTCCCCCGAGAGCGGGTCTCCTGTCACATCTCTTAAGTAAACATGATCCTGACCGAAGGTATCGGTTAGGTGCTGGCTGTTTCGTACCAGGACGCAGCCGATTTCAAAGGGCTGGAATAGCCACTTGTGGGGATCGATCGCAAGTGAATCGACGTGAGCAATATCGCGCAGCTCTTCGGTTCCGCGCTCTGTGATGACGGCGGCGGCACCGTAGGCGCCGTCGACATGAAGCCACAGCTTCTCTGATTGACTGATCTCCCGCAGCCTCGCGATGGGGTCTACAGCTCCAGTACTTGTCGTTCCGGCGTTGCCAATGATGCAAAACGGAATCCAACCCGATCGACGATCGTCTTGGATTTGCTCGTGTAGGGCGTCGCAGTCGATTCTCCAGTCTTGATCTAGCGGGATCCCAACCACTTGCTCGGTTGAAAACCCAAGCACCTTTAACGCTTTGCGATTAGAAGCGTGCGTCTGCTCGGAGCAGTACACGCGAGCCCCTTCAATCCGGTTTTGCAGTACCACCTCTCGAGCAACGGCGAGGGCGGTGAGATTCGCCGCGGACCCACCGCTGACAAATATTCCCCCAGCATGAGCCGGCATCCCGCATAGTTCGCGCAACCAATCGACGGTCGTTAGTTCTAGGGTGGCCGGACCGGACGCTTCCGCCCATTCCGCCAGAATACTGTTGTAACCACTGATAAGCGCGTCGGCCATGACGCTGACAAAATTTGAGGGACTGGGGACAAACGCGAAAAATCGCGGGTGATTGGTCACCATCGAATGGTGAAAAACCTGTTCGCTCAAAAAATCGAGCAGGCGGGCTGGATCCTCCCCGTCGACAGGCAGCGGCTGATGAATTTTCGCGTCCAACGCTTCTCGGGAATCCACCCTCGATACAGTTTGTGCACTGAGCGTGCTCGTATGCTCAACGAGCAGATCGATTACCCGATATCCAAGAGAGCGCATCTCCTCCTGGGATAGCTCCAGGCGAGTGTTCGGTGAAGATTCGCCCTTAGGCATGGATCATCGAGGTGATGGAGTCTGAGAATAATGGAGCGTTTATCAATAAAACACAAAGTAAAGAACAACTAAAACGGTAACGGTAAGGACCAAATGAGTTATTCCTTTTTTCATAGCAACCTCTAATGAATAGGGTGAGTTCCAGAAGCGGGCTCGTTATCTGCCGGTCGCGTGACACCCGCTTGATGATGGATCAGTTTCCAGTGATGATCTTCAAGAATAAAGAGATTCGTGGCTACCAATCGACCTTCTCCAAGCTCCTCAAGGCAGATCACATATCCGATATCCCCAACGAGAAATCCCTCGGGCCGACCGCAGCGAATATTGGGCTGGTTTTCCAAGACCATCTCCCAGCTTCGAATCACCGCGTCCCGTCCCGTGACCGCGCCCCAGCCCGGATGGATACAGGTGACATCTTCCCGCTTGGCCCACAATGTCTCCATAACATCTGCGTCGCCGCGAGCGAACGTTTCGTAAAAATAGGCGTTAGCTTCAACGAGACTTTTCAAAGATTCCTGCGACATGTCGTTCGGGCAATTTATCCATTTATAGGGTGGAGATAAGTATAGGCCGAATGCTTATCCGTATGACCGAGGCGCACTTCGCACCAGAGGGGTTTAATCCTGGGGTCAATGGGTTCACGGTCTATTGACTGGCAAAACCCTAAGGTATGTAAGTGAACAAACGGCAATTTTTATGCACCGCGGTGCTTTCGACGGTTTTATCGGTTCCGTATGCCATGGCTGAAAAAATTCTATTGAATGATTTCCAGAAGGCCGAATTTGAGCCGTGGGAGTTCGTAACGGACCAGGTGATGGGAGGCGTATCGACCGGAAGCGCAAGCATTGAGACCGATTCCGAGCAGCGCTACCTTCACCTCAAGGGCTTAGTGAGTACTGAGAACAACGGCGGATTTATCCAAACTCGGAGAAGTGTTCCCGCCGAATCGGTACGAGGTGTGAGCGGCGTTTACGTTATCGTGAAAGGAAACGGCGAAGAGTATTTCATCCACCTGCGATCAAAATGGACCGTGCTGCCGTGGCAGTACTATCAGGCAGCCTTTTCTGCTTCGGGAGAATGGCAGGAGATTCGAATGCCCCTCGGTGAGTTCAAAGCGTCGGGTTGGATGCTGCCTCGAAAAATAAGCCCAACAGATATTCGATCTATTGGGATCGTCGCGTTTGGGCGAGATTATTCCGCCGATGTCAGCATCAAAGAAGCAGGCTTTTACAAAGATTGAATAAGGGATGACTTGCGTGATCAGTGTGTTTTTTGACGGGAAATGTGGCCTTTGTCGACGGGAGATTCGTCACTATCAGAAGGTCGCACCCCCGGACACATTTCGATGGGTGGATGTGACGTCGAATCCATTGCTGCTTGAGGAGTTGGGGATTTCACAAGTGCAGGCGCTTCGTGCGCTGCATGCGCGTACCGAAGACGGAGTGGTTTCGAGCGGCGTGGCCGCTTTTGTCGTGCTATGGAGTGCATTGCCGCGATGGCGCGTCCTGGCATGGTTCGTCTCGGTGCCCGGAGTTCGATGGATCGCAGAAATTCTTTACGAGAAGTTTGCCGATCATCGTTTTCGGCGGCTCGCGCATTGTCAGGCGGCACTTTCGTCCCATGGCTAGTCCATCAACCACGCTGCTTAAACAGACTGTCGCCGATTGGATTCCGCGAATATCACGAATCCTCGTCCTCATAGCAGCTGCTACTTGTTACGTTTCGTTGCATGCTCAGAATCTCCCCAGCGACGAGCCTGTCGAGAAAGTCGAATGGCAAGGCGAGGCGCTTGTGGAGGTAGGCCCCTTCGGGCTCGACGTATATATCGCCCGGTTCTTTGACAGCGGAACTGGATTGAAATTAATTGAACTTGAGTATCTTCGCGATGTGATGCAAAAGTTTTCCCTGATGGGATGGGACAAAGGCCTCGCGGTATTCGATGCGGCGGTCTATCAGGATGCCGTGGTGTGGATAAAGGAGAAGACGCCTGATATTAAAGAGGGAGATAGGTTCACCGTGAGAGTAGATCAAATGCGGACAACCATATGGCTAAATGGAGAGGTTATTGGCGAGACCAACGATCCCGTGGTCGCTCAGATCATATTATCTCCCTGGGTCGGGGAGCATCCTGTCGATGAAGACGTAAAACAGAAACTGCTCGGGGGCAATGCATAGGCGGTTAATGCTTTGATTTACCCACCGTATCTCGCGCCCGAGCCGGAGAATGTTGACTCGCGCTTGAATGCTTTGTTGGCTTTGGGGTTGCGCTTCGATCCGACTCAGCACGATCCGACTCATAAGTTGAGAGGATCGATTCGCTATACCAGTCACCGTAGAATTGCGCCTCAAATCGAAGTTGATCTGCGACCGGATCCGAGGCTTTTTTCTTGGTTTTTTTATTCATACGACCACAGTCTAGCGGTCTTGGCGTGTCCAAAACATCATTGACTAGATTAGATTGATAGCGATATGACTTGTGCTTTAACGAAAAGCCCTAAAAACATGGTGGGATCGAAATGGACTGCGCTTCGGCCGGTCAACAAAGAGAAACATTTTGTCGTACTGGGCCGCTATAAAAGCTCAGACGAAACCGCGAGCGAATTCCAACTCCGCTCTATTCTCACTGGACGAATCCAGGTGGTACGGTTGGGCGCTTTACAGGACACCACGACGTGGAAGAGGGGTTGGGCATAATTCTTTGACGACGAGATCGGGCCCACGGTCATGGAGAGCATTGAGTCGTCACTCGTTGGCACTGCCACCCGGTGATAAGGCAGGAACACCATCAAATGCTGTGGTGCTGCTGTTCGGCGCAACAAAAAAATAATAAACCCGTCGCGTGCTTCCAGGAAAAAACAACCGCGGCTCAGCGTGGACGATGAGAGGCTCCATAACAAGCCCAGGAATTGCTTGCTTCGCGATAGCTTGACAGCGTTCATCATCATCGAGGCAAACGACTGCTATCCCATGTTGGTTAATGTCTGACGCGGTAAGCCATGGGCTCCACCGGTAACTCAGATGCTGAAGTACCGACGGATGATCCGGCGAATGAAATGCAATGCTGTCCGGAGCGACATAGCCGCCGCCCACAATTCTCAGGGGACGCTTGAACTCTGACCTCCAGCGTTCGGTTATCTCCTGCGCTAATTCCTTGCCCGGAAAGTGATACATATCTCGGTCGTAACTCGCTGCGCCTGTCAGCAGAAGTGCCGACGTTAGTCCGACAAGCCAAATTGCTGTTGACCTAAAGATCCAGATGAATTGTCGGGATTCCGGGGAGATTCGCCACAAAAGTAGAAGGACAATCCCGGCAAGGTTTAGCGTGGGTCCGCCCCACCGACTAGAGACGCCGATCCCTGCAACCAACGCAACAATCGCCGTCCCCACGAGCGGAAAGAAGAACATCCACATAATGAAGGATTTTCCGTTTGATCCGTCGAAATCTGCTCGTCGCTCAGTCTTTTCGGCGGTCTGTCCCCGAGCAAACCAGCGCGTGACGAAGTAAACAAGGAGCAGCGGCGTGAGGTAGAGAGTCTGGGCGGCGAGAAATCTGAGGCCAGACAAGCGCATTGAAAAATCATCGCCCACGTAATCGGCTACGTGACTAATGGTGCCCACGTTGCGATCCAACACGTACCATACGTGCCAACCCATGATGAGAATGAATAATATGAGAGCTAAGTAGGGTCCAAATGTTCTTAGCGTTTGTCGACCCTCTCGAAAGATCAGCAGATAAAGTGCGATACCCGGAAGCATTGCAGCTGAGTAATACTTTGTTAGCATGGCGATCGCTGCCACAATGCCGAGACCGACCCAATATCGATATTGGCCTTTCGTAATTGCAAGAAACCCCAGGAGAATAGTGACGGCCCAGATTGGAATCAGCATGGAGCTATGGTTCAATCGCATGCTGAAGATACTGAAGTAAGGAATGAATGCCAGAAGCAGTACGGCAGTGACTGCGGCGAGAGGCGGCAGTACGTGTTTGGCAAGGCGCCAAACGCAGTAAAATGCGAGAAGAAAATTGAGTTGGGTAAGAAAGTTATACGCCCAGTTCTGCGTACCAAAGACTTTAAGAAAACCTGCAACCACCCAGGGCAGGGTGGGCGGGTGCAGATTGTAAGAGCCCATCCATTCCTGACCCCAAGCGAAATGCATCATGCTGTCCGTGTCGAGCTCATGTCGGGACAGCGTCGGGACCAAAGTCCATAGCGCAACGTGCAACAGGACAAAGCCCCAAAAGATTCGAGTGCTGTTAGCTGGTGTGATAACCATAATTTGGCTGGATAGACCCCGGCTGGCCTTTGCTCGCCATCGTTCATGGCAGGTTTCTTGCTACCTTTATATAGAGCCGCAAGGTATACACGCAAGGTTGAACCCGCTAGCCGTCAGTATTCCCTGGGAATGCGAGGACCTTCGCGAGGGATCAAGAACCGGTAAAAAAGAGATAATCCAGTCTCGAATGGGATAATACCCATACAGTATTTAAGCTTTTATACTGAATCTGCTCTGGGAGTCCACGAGTCCCGCGAGGGCCTACCTGTCCGGAGGAGCTCGTGGCCGGCCAAAAAAGCCATTAATTCCTCCTGCCATCTATCGTTAAACACCGAATTCCGCTAGAATCGCGGCCCCGCGCTCCTATTCCTTCTGGATATGAGGGTGCGCGCGTATGGAAAGCGCGATCGCCGATGCCAGTAACTGTGTTGTCGATTTCCAAAAAAATATTTGAGACGAGGTTGCCGGTTTTCGGAGGGGTTCCCGAGCGGTCAAAGGGGGCAGACTGTAAATCTGTTGGCTCAGCCTTCGGAGGTTCGAATCCTCCCCCCTCCACCATTTAAGAAGGTAGGAGAAGCAGGCGGCCATACAGATGAGGTCTTGCGGGGAAGTTTTTAAAATTTTCAACGGCGAGCGCGAGACCACGAGATAAGAAGTGGAATAAAAAAAGAATTCTATTGAGAAACGATTTGCTAATTGGGCGGGTGTAGTTCAATGGTAGAACCTCAGCCTTCCAAGCTGATGGTGTGGGTTCGATTCCCATCACCCGCTCCAGCAAGGA
>Ga0181573_10005055_pt1 | contig 11027 bp, 9 predicted proteins | sample 101ome_25_FD_148643 | JGI IMG/M metagenome (GOLD analysis project Ga0181573, IMG submission 148643) | Coastal salt marsh microbial communities from the Groves Creek Marsh, Skidaway Island, Georgia - 101409BT metaG (spades assembly) | ecosystem: Environmental > Aquatic > Marine > Intertidal zone...
TTTCACTGCCTTTTCAACCGGGAGTAGCTGGGGCGCCATGGGTATTCTGCTGCCGCTCGTGATGCCGCTCTGCTGGGCCATCATGGGCCTGGAGGGCCTGATTGCGAGCGAGGACTACTTCATTTTATATGCCTCGGTCTCGGGCGTGCTGACGGGTGCGGTGTGGGGGGATCACTGCTCCCCCATTTCAGATACCACCGTCATGTCATCTCTCTCAGCCGGCTGTGACCACATTGAGCACGTTCGCACTCAGCTGCCTTATGCACTACTCGCGGGGGCCGCCGCGCTCGGCTTTGGCACCCTGCCTATTAGTTTTGGACTGCCTTGGTGGGCAGGCATGCTAGGCGCCGCAACCGTGACCGTCATCGGGCTGAGGGTGCTGGGGCAAAAGGTGCCGGATTACCGCCCCGACTGATAACCCCCCAACCATCAGGCGCGCTCGCCCAGCCCTGGGTAGTTTTTTTCTCAATCCCGCGTTCGTATACTGCGCGCTATACCGCGCCGTATATTAGCCGGTTGCGTTTTTTCACTGCGCTGTTTGCAGCCTTAGCAGGCGCTGCGCCTCTCTGGGATCAACACTGTCTATGACAACCTGGACCTTTAAAACCCTCAAAGGCCGCCGTTGGCACACTGGCGCCATCGTTTATTCCCTTATCGCTTATGCACTCGGGTGGGCGTTATTGTTTACCAGCGGCTGGATCGGTTTTATCCCCGGCGTTTTATTGTTGGGCCACGGCATGATCATCGCGGCCTATATGATCCACGAATGCGCGCACAACACCGTTTTCACGGTGAATCGGCACAACAACCAGCTTGCCAGCTGGCTGGGTTGGATTTGCGGATCCTGCTATGGCACGGTGGAAGACATCCGCACTAAGCATTTCCGGCATCACGTCGAGAACGACGATGTGGTGTGGTTCGACTACGAGGGCTTTTTCAAAAAGCACCCCATCGTCTATCGCGTCACCATCTTTTTAGAGTGGTGTTTTATCCCTGCTCACTGCATCTTGATGCACACAATCATGGTGTTCACGGCTTTTATCATTCCCCAGCGCCGTAACCAGCTTCCTCGCAACGTCGGGGTGATTCTGGTTCGCTTTGGCCTTCTCGCCGCGCTCGCGATCTACGCGCCCGTCGCCTTGTTAGGCTACTTGATTGCCTACATGCTGATGATCATTGTGCTGCGGTTCGTCGATGGCCTCGAGCATGACTACCCCTATCGCACCAACCTGTATACCGACGAGGTGTCTGAGCACAAAGGCGACCTTGCCTGGGAGCAAGAACACACGTTTAGCCCGATTTTGTCGTGGCGTTATGAATGGGTGAATTGGTTGATCCTGAATTTTGGTTACCACAATGCCCATCATGCCAAACCCACCACACCCTGGTTTGAACTGCCCACACTGCATCGCGAACTCTTTGGAGAGGATCCCGATACGGTGATTCGTTTGTGGCCACAGCTAGTCATGTACTTCCGATATCGGCACTACCGTATCTTCCATGATGCGCCGGGTCTGAAACCCGCCTCCGGCAAAGATTTCTTGCGCGCCGCACAATCTGCGCAGCTGACTGGCGGGAATGCGGCCTCATTCCTGACCTCCTTCTGACTACTTTCATGTCGCTCGCTCTCGATATCTATCAGTCACTGTGGGCGATGGAGCGGCGTATTCCGGGAGAACCTGAGGATCCGGTTGAAACCCATATGCAGCGGATTGCCGAGGCCGGCTTCGCAGGCGCCTGCGTTGATCCGAATGTGTCGGAGATTCCAGATTGTCTGGCGCTAAAGCCCACCTTCGAGCGGCTGGGATTGAAGTGCATGGTCAACGCTTTTCCCCACGACGTGGACTCAATGCGGCCGTTGCTGGATATGGCCGCGGAAATGAGTGCCACTCAGGTCAACGTGATTGGCGGCGTGATGCCGTTGACGGCGGCAGAGGCGGTACCGGTCGTCGAGAGTTGGCTCGCGATGGCTAATGAGTATGACTTTCCACTGCTGCTCGAAACACACCGCAACGGCACGTTGAACGACCTGTTCTTCACCCTGGAAGTCCTCGCGATGGTTCCTGAGTTGCGTCTGTGCGCAGACCTCTCCCACTTCGTGGTGGATCGCGAGCTGCAAATCCCACTCAGTGAAACTGACGAGGGTTATTTCTCGACGATCCTAGAACATTCGGATTCGTTTCAGGGCCGGATCTCGAATAACCAGCAAATCCAGATTGCTATCGACTTTCCTCAGCATCAGGATTGGGTTGCCCAGTATCGACAATGGTGGCAACAAGGCATCTCAGGCTGGCGTGCGCGACAGACGAGCGACGCTACACTCAACTTTTTGGTGGAGCTTGGACCCCCTGCCTACGCCATCACCGGGCCCGATCAGCGAGAGTTATCAGACCGATGGCAGGAGGGTCTGCAAATTCGCGAGTGGGTGGAAGGAATATGGGCAGACATGGAGGCCGGCGTCTAGACCAGCAGCATTTTTTCTAGAACAGCTGCCAACTCAAGCACCAGGGACCTTGCTGATCCACAGACATGTAACGTAGCAACAACAAGGTTCTCCGCATCCACCCTGCCCCCTGATCCGCATCTGCGTTTGCGGCTGCGCACACGACACGCTCAGGGACGCACCGAGCGGTTGGGCTCCCAATCGTCTTTAGCGCTTATCTCACGGTGCAACGGCACGAAAGCGCGCAGGTTTATGCTGACAGCACACGCTCGATGGCGCTGAGTGCCTCATTGATCTCGCCCAAGGTGTTGTAGTGGCCCACCCCGAGGCGCAGCACGCCCTCGTGCGGGTCGAGCGCTAGCGCTCGCGCCACCTCAAAGGCGTAATTGTCGCCCCAGTGGCAATACACCCCCGCCGCAGACAGTTCGCGGGCCACAGCACTTGCCGGGTGTTTCTCATGGGTGAAGGAAAAAGTCGCCACCCGATGCGTCAAAGTGCGCGCGCCCTGCATCGTCAACCCGGGTATGGCGGTTAAACCCGCCAGCAACGCCTCCGACAACGCGTCTTCATGGTCACCCATCGCCGCGTACGCACCTTCAAACAGCTGGCGCCGATCGCCGCTGACGCCCACTTCCCCCGCTAGCCACTGAAAATAATCCAGCGTACCCATCAAACCCGCAATCAGCTCAAAAGCTGGCGTTCCCAAGCTGAAGCGGAATGGCAGCTCTTCGCTAGCACAGCGGAGTTTGTAAGCATGGAGCGACTCCAAACGCGCCCGCTTGCCGTACACCACACCTAAATGGGGGCCATAAAATTTGTAGGGCGAGCAGGCAAGAAAGTCGCAGTTAAGGTCTTTAACGTCGATCAAGCGATGCGAGGCATATTGCACCGCATCAACATAAACCATCGCTCCCGCGTCCTGCGCCATTTTAGTCAGCGCTTTGACGTCATTCACCCCGCCCGTGAGATTACTGGCGTAGTTCAGTGCCATCAGCCGGGTTCGCTCGGTGAGTAACGGCGCGAGCAATTCAGGCTCGACACGCCAGGTATCGCGATCAAATTCGAGCCACTTCACTACCAGATCATTGTCTTCGGCCATTTGAAGCCAGGGCGACACATTGCCCTCGTGTTCCATTCTCGAAATGATGATCTCGTCGCCAGGCGCGAACTGACGCCCGAGACTGCGCGACAGTTGGTAGGTCAGGGTCGTCATGTTGGCACCGATCAGAACCTCGCCTGAATCAGGTGTGCCGAGAAAGTCGGCCATCGCCCGCACTGTGTCATCATAAAGCGCATCCACCGCAACCGAAGTCGGGTTGAACACGCCCGTATTGCTGTTAAAGCGATGAAAAAAATCAACGATCCGATCAATGGTGTGGCGCGGGACTTGTGTCCCGGCAGCGTTATCCAAATAGATGCGTCGTTGCCCCTCATCGGTCGTGGCAAGGGACGGAAACTGTGCTCTTACCTGATTAATCGGGAACGTCATATCACCACATGCTCGGAGCCAACTGCGGGACAGCATATCAGCGAGTGAATGAGACTAAAATGCGTGCAGCGTCATGGAAACGTCTTACTCAGGCACTAGGGCTGAGTGCGGCGCATTAATTCCCTTTAAATTCTACACGATAGATCTAAAATTCTTTAACCAGATTTGGTCACCAGCGAGCAATCATTCAATGGCCTTCAACGAACGCCTCAATCTCACCGAGTTCGCTTGGACCGCACTCGAATCACGCAAACGCCCCATGCACGTGGCGACTCTGCTTATTTATGCGAAGCCCGCCGATGCGGGAAAAGATTATTTGGCCGACATGGTCGCTCGTTTCCGGGAATCGACAGAGTTCGTTGACCCTTTCAACAAGCGCTTCGTGGCTCCCTCTTTGCTCCGCCCTTATCCTACCTGGGAACGTGACTACGACCTCGATATGGAGTACCACGTCCGCCACCTAGCGCTACCGGCGCCCGGCGGCGAACGCGAACTTGGCGCGTTGATCGCGAGACTGCACAGTAATCCATTAGATTTCAAAAGGCCTCTTTGGGAATACCATATTATTGAGGGGCTCGAGGGTGACCGGTTTGCAGTCTACTTCAAGATGCATCACGCCCTCGTTGACGGGATTGCCGGCGTCCACATGTTGACCCGATCAATGTCAAAGGACCCCGGGGATACCACAGCGCCTGCACTGTGGTCAGCCCAACCGCCAGAGGCCGTCATCGATGTTGATCCATCCGTGTCGCGCTTCCGCAGAGCTGCTAAGGGTGCCGTCAGATCAATGACCTCGCTAAACAATGTGAGTCAGTCATTACTGCAAGTGTTCAAAGCTGCCCGGGATGAAAAGGATCCTTTCTCACTCCCGTTTCAGTCTCCCAAATCTATCCTCAACGGGCGGATCAGCACTCAGCGTCGTTTCGCTACCCAAGCTTATGCTTTTTCCCGTATCCGACGGCTCTCCAAAATTGCAGGATGCACCGTAAATGACATCGTTCTTGCTCTGAGCGCTGGAGCACTCAGGCGATTCTTACGTGAGCTCAATGCCCTGCCCGGTCAGCCGATGACGGCTGGAGTACCGGTCTCACTCAGACCGAAAGACGACCAAGGTTCGGGATCTGCGGTCGCGTTTATCATTGCGAACCTCGCCACAAATGTGGCCGATCCGGTTCGAAGATTAGAAGTCATCGCAAAATCGACATCGAAAGCGAAAGCATTGATGTCTGAACTGTCGCGCGAGGAGATAGAAAATTTCAGCGCGCTGATGTTGTCGCCGCAATCAATGCAGACGTTATTTGATCTCGAGGGTCGTACACGACCAGTCTTCAACGTCACCGTATCTAACGTGCCAGGTCCAACGGAAACGCTCTATCTGCATGGCTCACAATTGGAGGCTATGTTCCCGGTTTCAGCAGTAACCCATGGTCAGGCCTTGAACATTACCTGCTACAGCTATGGCGGGAATATTTCGTTCGGGTTTGCCGGCTGCCGCGACAGCGTCCCAAGGCTTCAGCGCCTCGCCGTTTACACAGGGGAAGCGCTCGAGGAACTCGAGATGGCATTGCTGTCTCAGGCAGAAGATTCGGCAACCGTCGCGCGCTCTCCGCTTAAGCGAGCAAAGAAGGTCAGTAACGCTTAGTGACATCGCACATTGCACCACCGGGAAAACTGCGTTCCGCCTCTGACGTCCCGAGAGCCTGGTTGGAGGCGAGCACCGTTGCACTGAACTGGTGGTGGTTGAGACTCTTACCTGAAGGGGATGGACATCCTGTAATGGTCATACCCGGTTTCGCCGGCAGTGATACCTATAACCAACCACTCATTCGGTTTCTTAGAAGTCAGGGCTACCATGCTGTGGGCTGGAAACAAGGCGTAAACCTTGGGCACAGCCACCTCGATCTGAACCAATTAGAGATGCGGATTGATAAATTATATCGCCGAGAGAATCGAAAAATATCTCTGATCGGACACAGCCTCGGAGGCATTATCGCGCGCGAGGCCGCGCGTCAGCACCCCGACAGAATCCGGCAGGTCATCAGCCTCGGTAGCCCCATTGGCAAAGAGCGTGACTCGGCATCCAAGCTGAACCATCTCTACAGACAGGTGAATAGTCAGCCTGGCGAGCTCAACGAGCGAGATTGGCATATCGCACCACCCGTACCGACAACCGCAATTTATTCCCGGCATGATGGCGTCCTGGACTGGCGTGTCTGTTTACAAGACGACGGTCACTCTCAGTCGGAAAACGTCGAAGTCCTTGGAAGCCACAACGGCCTGACGGTAAACGCAATGAGCTGGATGATCATCGCAGAACGACTCTCCGTAGCTGAAGACAACTGGCGGCCCTTCCGAAAACACAGACTATTGCGCTGGCTCTACAGAAAACCCGCCTGGCAACCCGTCACGAAGTCGCCGCCGACAGAAGACGACATCTAGGTGAGCACTCCGATCGCAGAGCGAGGACGTCGATAGAACGGTAGAGCGGCTTTTGCTCTGAAGAGCTCACGTCATCGGGTAAGCCCGCGCAGTCATCGGTGATGCGCCGTCTGGTTTGATGCGCGCTACACTCTTGCCTCGCGATAGAGAGGATCACATTGTGCAACTCACCAATAAAGTCGCCATCGTGACGGGCGCCGCTCGGGGACTAGGCCGAGCTTACTGCGAGGCGATGGCAGCGGAAGGCGCCGCCGTCATCGCTGCCGACATCAATGATTGCAGTGAGACCGTCGCGTCGATAGCGAGAGCTGGAGGGCGCGCAGTTGCCACAAAGGTTGACGTTTCGGACGCGGAGAGCTGCCATGCCATGGCTGAATTAGCTGCAGATGCCTATGGTCGCATCGACATCCTGATCAACAACGCGGCGTTGTATGCGGGCCTGAAGGGTGCGCGCTTTGAGCAACTGGATGAAGCGCAATGGGATCGTGTGATGCAGGTCAACATCAAGGGAACGTGGTTGACCAGCCGCGCCGTTGTGGGGCACATGCGCGCCAGTGGCGATGGCGGGTCGATCATTAATATTGCATCGCTGGCCGCCGTCTTTGGCCTGCCCTACGGGCTGGACTATGTGGCCTCAAAAGCCGCCGTGATCGGTATGACACGGGGTATGGCACGTGAGCTTGGGCCAGACCATATTCGAGTGAATGCCGTGGCGCCCTCGGCAGTCATGACCGAGGGGACAGAAGAGTTTTTTGGCGAAAAGTTCGAAAAGGCCAAATCCGTTATTGCATCCAACCAATTGATCCCGCGGAACCTAGAGACCGAAGACCTGACCGGCACTATTGTCTATCTGGCCTCCGATGCCAGTCGTTTTGTGACGGGGCAGACTCACATGGTGGATGGGGGATCGTGGTTCTTATGAAGCCCCCAGTTTCAATCAAGGCTGAAATCGTCTCACTGGCAGCATACAGGGCTTGAATCTATTCTGACTCCATGTAGTTTGCATCTGTGGGTATACCGAAATCCAGATGCAATTGATCTGCATTGTCGCGGTTTTTGCGGACTCGAACCGGCTTGGGGGGCGTGGGTAACCAACTGTACTCGACCTCAGCGTCAACCTTTTTGACTTGGACCCGTTCGCGAAGCTCCGCCGGCGAGAACGGCGTGGACCGAACCCAGTCAATTGCGAGGCTATCATCAGCGCTAGACTGTTGGTCAGCGCTGAGATGCCTCAGCCTGAAAAGACGAGACCGACAGGTGGCGCCGCACGTTTTTTGATCCGGCCGGCCCTGAAACACCGACCCACAACCCTGACATGTGATTTTTACTTTGCGCGCTGGCGGTCTGCGCCCATTGTGGTGGGCGATGCGGCAAGCGTCACTACAGAACTTGCGAAGGGCCTGTTTACGGCAACCGTGCCGGCTACATATTTGCGTCATGGCACTGGGCATGAACTCTCATGTCGCATCAAAAAACTGTTTCGCGGTCATAATTTCTCAGAATTTTCAATGGGTTTTAACGTTTTTACAAAACGTTTCTATACGAAATATGAAAGTAAATATTGAGCAACCTTCAACCCTCTGCAGCGATGAGCGACCCATCAGAGCACGTGAATGTTCACCTTGAGGTTCTTACCACAGACGACTAACTTCCCGGCTCAGACAGGAAGTCACACCACAGGAACAGGAGGTTCACGTGGATTTAAAACGCAATTTATTTTGGGCCATCGCGTCAATCATTCTGATTGCCTCGGCGATGTCTCTCGATCGCGGGCCCCTGGAGCCCCTGGTGGCAGAATACCCAGACAAAACAAACGAGACCGCTGGATAGCCCGGGCGCAGCCGCGTATCAGCTTTATGAGCGCAGCTTGTAACATCCCTTGCTTCGCGGCGCATGAAGCGACAGCATGCTGCGATCGGCTTTAGGAGCACCACCCACATGGCGCAGTTGGAATTCTTTTACGATCTGTCATCGCCTTGGACGTATCTCGCATTTAACAACGTGCAGCGGGTGCTGACCGAGACAGGCGCCTCAATCAAATGGCGTCCTTTTCTGGTGGGTGGCGTTTTCAATGCCGTCAATCGCGGAGTCTATGACGCTCGCGAACATCCCATGGATCCAAAAGTGGTGCATAACTTCACGTGGTTACACGAATGGGCTCGTTTGGCGGCCTTACCCCTCACCTTCCCGACTGAATATCATCCCGTAAAATCGGTCTTGGCGATGCGGGTCTGCTGTGCTCTCGAAGCAGATCAGCCTGCCCTGCAACGTTTCTCACAGGCCGCCTTTAATGCCTATTTCGCGGACGGTCAAAACATCGATGCCCCAGAAGTGCTCATCAGCGTCGCTGACCAATGCAGGCTGGATGGTCAAGCACTGGTTTCGCAAACGGGAGAGCAACACATCAAAGATCAGTTACGAGCCAATACTGAAGAAGCGATTAAGAGAGGTGCCTATGGCTCGCCAACGATGTTTGTGGGCGAGTCACTCTATTTTGGTAATGATCAATTGCCGCTGGTAGAGCAAGCCTTAAAGGTTGCCCCCTAGTCGACACCCTCCTGACAGCAAATCTCCGCGATCCACTGAAGCGAGAGAGCTCAATCTCTCCGCTACCAAGCCGCACGCCATCTCACTGGGTCGGTAACCCGCGAGCCGTTATCAAGTAGGTAGCAAAACTGCCCAGCCAGTGACTGCCAGCATAGTGCTCAGGACTGACCCCCTGTATTCCAGCCTCCCTGTGCGCACTGGCCGATGCCAAAATAACGCTTTGCCGCGGGTCACTGGGAGGTAGCGCTGACGCAATACCCTCAAGCATCCAGGCACGGCTCAAGTTCACGCCATCAAGGTGCACAATGTGTGGGTCGGAGCGGTCGCTGACAATCGCAGGGGTGAGCCATTCGCCATCCATGGGGATCGCCAGAAACTGCGACAACCAGTCGGCGAATACATCGGGCGTCATGACACGACGCATCAAGTCGGCCTCCCCCAGACACGGAGAGAGAAAATCCGCACCGGAGGGTTCGTAGTGGATCGGGCAATCCTGATCGTCTCCGTATAGCGCTGTAGCGCGCTCGATGACTAAAGTTTCAAAAAACTCATCATCCGTGATGCGCGCCCAATCGAGCGCCAAACCCAGCGCGAACGCGGTCTGGGAGTGGGTGCCGCTGCGCACCGGGTAGGTGAGGTTCGGTAACCAGTCTGTCAAGCGCGCAACCAGCGCGGCCTCTAACGGACGGATGGATTCCCGCCACTGTGTCGCCTGCGGGTCCTCCCACTCCTCAAGTTCCGCAGCCAGCTGCAGTAACCAGGCGATGCCATAGGGTCGCTCGAATGATCGGCGTCCCTTTGCTGAGACATATGCAGTCTCGGCCCGTAAGTTGTCTTCCGTCAGGCTTTGCGCCAATGCGGCGCGCGCCGGCTGTGCGTACTGACTGTCTGGGTACTGCCTCGCCAATCTAGCCAACAACCAATGGCCATGCACCGAGCTGTGCCAGTCCAGGCAGCCATAAAACGCGGGAGTAAGTTCTCGCGGAGGCGCCACATCGGCATCACTCTGCAGGCTGTGCGAAATATGATTCGGGTACTCTTGATGCACACACGCCAGCGCGAGTTCTGCGAAGCGATCGGCCTCAATCTGTTGTGTCTGAGCGAATCCCAATGGCACGAGGCACCCCCACATGATAGCGATCGCCTTCACTTGCCCACTGTGTCGGTTGATGAGGCCTAAGCCACACAGTAAGTAATCCATGTTTCTGCCTGAGACGCATACGTCATCACGCAAATTAACAGCTTTTTGCTGAGACAGCCTAGCGCGACTAAATTTTTGTCGAATTATGAGAGTCCGAGTTCACAAACGTTTTTTTGCGATTGTAAACGTCACAGCTCAGCCGAATAAACAAAAGTCTAGCCATCGCGTCCGCGCGTAGAGTGTGGATGCCAAAAGATAAAACTATACGAAGGGGCGGTCTGGCCCGCGGCTTGCGCTTGTCGCTGGCCGGTGCGCGCGCGGGCGGCGCCTTCGCAATCGACGGCGCGTTGAAAAAATTGCGCGGCGACGCACCCAGTGACGACGCCCTGCTGAACCGCGAGGCCCGCCGTTTCGCCCGCCAATTGGGAGAGCTCAAGGGCTCATATGTCAAAATTGGTCAACTCCTCGCGCTCTTGGGCGAGCACCTCTTGCCCACACCACTCACCCAAGCCCTCCATGAACTGGAAAATCAAACACAACCCGTGGCCTGGTCGGAGATGCAGTCGGTTTTTCGCGCTGGCCTGGGTACCCACTTCTCTAAATTAGAGATCGAGCCCGAGGCACTCGCAGCGGCCTCACTCGCACAGGTTCACCGCGCACGCCTTGTGTCGACAGGGGAATCCATTGTCGTGAAGGGCCAGTACCCCGACCTCGTCGCACTGCTCGACGAGGACTTCAATACCGTCGTCAAAATGCTGCGGCTGGCGAGGTGGATACCCGGCAGCAGGGATTTCGATAGCTGGCTCGCCACACTTCATACCCAGCTATTGGCCGAAGTCGATTATCCAAGAGAGCTCCGAATGGCACAGGTGATGGCTGAGGGCTTGGCCCAGCATGAGGCGCTGCAGAGTGCCCCGGTCACGCTCCGGGTGCCGCATTTTTGGGCGGAACTCTGCAGCACCAACGTG
>Ga0181573_10005056_pt1 | contig 11020 bp, 9 predicted proteins | sample 101ome_25_FD_148643 | JGI IMG/M metagenome (GOLD analysis project Ga0181573, IMG submission 148643) | Coastal salt marsh microbial communities from the Groves Creek Marsh, Skidaway Island, Georgia - 101409BT metaG (spades assembly) | ecosystem: Environmental > Aquatic > Marine > Intertidal zone...
GCACGCCCCAGAGCGGGCCCCGGGGGCGGGTTTCCAGCGCCTCCAGATAGGCCTCCAGCTGCGCCTCGGAGAGCACCGTAATCCAGGCGTTAAAGGACCGGTCCTCGGCAATGCGCGCCAGACATTCGGTGAGGAGGGTCCGGGGCGCAACGCCCGCAGCGTAGGCCCGGGAAACGGCCGCGAGGGAAAGACGTTCAACCATGGGGGATCGACTCCAAGAGGGACGCTGGGGCCAGCGCCGTCAACAAATGATGGTGAAAGTGGGCAATCGCCGCCTCCCAAGGCTGAGCGAGGGGTCCGGGGCGGAAACGATCCCCCGCCATGGCCCGCTGTAGACCCTCGATCATGACGATGTCCTCGTCCTTGGTAATGGCGTTAAAGGCCGCCATGGTTTCCCGAGGGTCCCCGCCGGGAACGCCGTAGAGCACGAGCTCCAACACCGTTTCCCCAGGGCTCTCAGGGACAAGCTTTCCGGTCATGAAAAAGCGCTCACCGGAGAAGAGCAAAAGATTGGGGAAGAGGTAGTGGGCCCCGATGCCCTTCAGCACCGGATCCGCACCCGCCAAGCTGGGGAGGGGGGCCAGGGTTTCGTCCACGCCCCCAAAGCCTGCCGCCTCTGCCTCCTTGCACCGGGTTTCAAAGGAGAGCCAGTGCGGGCCCGCCTGGGTGATGTGCCCCCGGGGATGATCGAAGGCCCCAAGGGTGTTTTCGTGCAAATGCCAGAGGTGTAGCCAGTCCACGTGGTTTTCCACGTAGAGCTTCCAATTGGCGGCGAAGGGGACCCGCTCTTCGTGAAGCAGGGACAAACTCCCTGGGGCAAACGGCTCGAGGGCGGGCGCCGTTCCCGCGAGGGCTGCCTCCAGGGTTTGCGCGGGCTCAGGATCGGGATGGGCGAAGAGCAGACCATGCCATTCCCCCACGGCGGCGGGGAAAAGGCCGAGCGCCTCCCGATCCAAATCGGGGAAAGCCTCCCCCTGGGGCACGCCGCGCAGGCGTCCATCTAAGCCGAAGCTCCAGCGGTGATAGGGGCAGGTGAGGGAGGCACAGCGCCCCGCCCCTTCCTTTAGGGGCGCGCCGCGATGGCGACAGAGATTGTGGAAGGCGCGTAGCACGCCGCGTTGATCGCGCACGAGTATCAGGCTATCGAGCCCCAGCGGCACCACGCGAAAGGAACCCGGGGCCTCGAGCGCCGATGCGTGAGCGACGAAATTCCAATGGGCCCCAAAAATCCAGCGCTGCTCCGCAGCGAACCAGCGGTCTTCGCGAAAGGCCTCGGGCGGCAGGGCGTAAACGGGGGCCGTAGCCATGGGGAAACTCACTTCTTCTTCAGCTTAGCGCCAGACAACATCGGCAGGACAGAAGCAAGGACCGTTCCGCTTATGCCAAGCGCAGGGGTCGCTGGGCGTCGAAACCTAGGGATGCGCAAGCCTTCCTCTACCGCCGCACTGATTTAGCGCGCAGCCTCACCGAGAAAAAGCGCGCTGCACAACCGAAGGGCATGGCGAGCGAACTGTTTTAGCGCACGGTCCCTAAGCGCCAGGGCGATGGAAAACTTGGCAAAGCCCTTGCTTAGTTCCCTTGGATAAATTTCCTGCGCTCCGCCAAAGGTGCCTCACCATGCGACACGCCGCCCGCTTTCTGTCCCGACGCCCGCGCCTCCGCGGCGCCCTTATCGCCGCGGCACTTTTGCTACTGACGCCCTGGGGCCTGGCCGAGGATCGCCCCACCTTTCGCCTTGCCTGGTCCATCTACGTGGGCTGGGCCCCCTGGGACTACGCCGAACAAACGGGAATTTTGAAGAAGTGGGCAGACCGCTACGGCATCAACATCGAACTCGTGCAGGTCAACGACTACATCGAGTCCATTAACCAGTACACCGCCGGGCAGTTCGACGCGGTCACCGCCACCAACATGGATATCCTCACCATTGCCGCCGCCAGCGGCGTGGAGAGCACCGCCGTCATCGTGGGGGATTACTCCGACGGCAACGACGGCATCATCCTTCGCAAGGGCCAGACCCTCGCCGACATCGAGGGCGAACGGGTGCATCTTGTTGAGCTCTCCGTGTCCCACTACCTGCTCGCCCGGGCCCTGGAGGGCCTTGGGCTGCGGGAGCAGGACGTGGAGATCGTCAACATGGCCGAGGCGGATCTGGTCGCCGCCTGGGCCGGCGGCACCGTCCCCGCCGTGGTCACCTGGAACCCCATGCTTATGCAGCTAAAGGACCAGCCCGATACGGCGCTGGTCTTCGATTCCAGCACCCTACCCGGGGAAATCCTCGATCTCACCGTAGCCAAAAGCGCAGTGCTGGAGGCGCACCCGGAGTTCGGCCGCGCGCTGGCCGGCGCGTGGTACGAAACCCTCGCCCATCTGCAATTGGAGCAGCGGGGGGAGGCCGTGGCTGCCATGGCCGCGGTGACGGGCACGGACAGCGAAAGCTTCGAGCGCCAGCTGGCCACCACCCACCTCTTCGCCACCCCCGCGGAAGCGCTGAGTTTTGTGCGCAGTGATGCCCCGAGAAAAATTATGCAGTCCGTTGCCGAGTTCAGCTGGTCCCACGGCCTCTACGGACCCTTCGCCCCGGACCCGGGCTTTGTCGGCATGACCTTCGGGGATGGTTCGACCTGGGGCGATAGCAGCAACGTGCAGCTGCACTTTTCCCCGGCCTTCATGGCCGGGGCTGCGGAGGCCGGCCTCTAGCCCCCCTCGCCATGCGTCGCTTGCTGAACCTCCAGCCCCGCCGCCCCCTTCGCCTTGCGCTTTTCTTGGCGCCCGTGGCGGCGATGCTCGTGACCTACCTCGCCTTCTCTGACGCGCGGCTGGCGGAAAATCCGCAGGATCGGCTTCTGCCGGCGTTTTCCACCATGGGCGATACGTTGCTGCGCATGGCCACGGAGCCCGACCGGCGCTCCGGCGATTTGCTGTTCTGGCTAGACACGGGCGTCAGCCTCCAGCGCTTGGCCCTGGGCGTCGGCCTTGGAGCCCTCACGGCCCTGGTGCTTGGGGTCGCCTCCGGCCTGGTCCCCCTCGCCGGGGCAAGCCTGTCGCCCCTGCTGGCCATCATCGCCATGGTGCCGCCCCTGGCCATCCTTCCGATCCTGCTCATTGCCTTTGGGGTGGGCGAGCTGGCGAAGGTCATGCTCATTGCCATTGGCGTTGCGCCCTTTATTGCCCGGGAGCTGGAGGGGCGAGTGCGCGAATTGCCCCGGGAGCAGCTGATTAAGGCGCAAACCCTGGGTGCGGGCACCTGGCTGACCCTGTGGTATGTCGTGCTCCCGCAAATTCTTCCGCGGCTGTTCGATGCGATCCGCCTATCCCTCGGCGCCGCCTGGCTCTTTCTCATTGCCGCCGAAGCCATCGCTTCAACGGAGGGGCTCGGCTATCGCATCTTCCTCATGCGCCGCTACCTCGCCATGGACCTCATTCTTCCCTACGTCGCCTGGATGACGGGCCTCGCGTGGTTCCTCGATTACGCCCTTAGAGCGCTCAACCGTCGCCTCTTTCCCTGGTACGGCGCTGAGGCGGGACGATGAGCGAACTGGCTCTCAAAAACGTGGGCATGCGCTATGGCGATACGGTGGTGCTTGAGCGCCTGAATCTGACCCTCGCCCCGGGCACCTTCTGCGCCGTGGTGGGCGCCAGCGGGGCGGGGAAAAGCACCTTCTTGAAATTGCTGCTGAGCGAACTGACGCCGACGGAGGGCTCCATCACCCTAGGCGGCCGCCCCCTGCCCCAGGAACCGGGCCCAGAGCGCGGCGTGGTTTATCAGCGCTATTCCGTCTTTCCCCATCTCACGGCCCTAGAAAACGTTTGCTTTGGTTTGGAGCGTACGCAAGGAAACGCCATCTTCGGGCGCACCTGGGGCGCCAGGCGCCGCGCCCTCCGCGCGGAAGCCCGGGACCTGCTAGAAGCGGTAGGCCTCACCGCTGCCGCGGAGCGCTACCCCGGGGCCCTGTCCGGCGGGATGCAGCAGCGCCTGGCCCTCGCCCAAACCCTTGCCCTGAAGCCCGAGCTGCTCCTTTTGGATGAACCCTTTGGCGCTCTGGACCCGGGGAACAAGCAGGCCGCCCACGCGTTGCTCCAACAGCTCTGGGCCGAGCGCGGCATGACCGTGGTGATGGTCACTCATGATCTCAGCGAGGCCTTCACCCTGGGCACCCGGGTGCTGGTGCTCGACAAGGTGCGGGAGGACCCGCACAACCCGGAGCGCTTCGGCGCGTCGATTACCTACGACCTCCCCGTGGACCGCAGCGCCCCGCCCGGGGCCGCTTCGATCCCGCACGCCTCCTAGGAGTCCCCATGCCATCGAACGCCTTCTTGCTTGAGGAACGCATCCCCGCGGGATGCCATCACGCGCTGCTGCTAAAACGCGGCTACGCCCTACGCCTGACCGATCTCTCCGGCGACGGCAATGTGGGCCTGCTCGCCTTCAACGCCGACGAGCGCAGCGAACGCTACAACATGGCGGATACGCTTAAAGCTCAACACACCCACAAGCTGGCCCTTGGCAACGTGCTCTATTCCGATATGGGGCGGCCCCTGCTCTCCATCATGGGGGACAGCTTCGGCTGGCACGACACCATCTGTGGCACCACCAACGCCGCCATGATCGAGGCCACCTACGGCCTGAACGATTTTCAGCTGGCGCGGAATGGCTACTACCGAAATGGCCGGGACGGCTTCCTCATGGAGCTCGGGCGCTGGGGCCTCGGCCGTAGAGATCTTGTGCCCAATGCCAACTTTTTCAGCACGGTGACCGTCGATGATGAGGGCAACATCGGCCTCTCCGAGTCCAGCTATCAGCCCGGCGCCTGGGTTGAGCTCCGCGCCGAATTGAACGTTCTCGTGATCCTCAGCACCGCGCCCCACCCCCTCCGGGAAGGCCCGGCCTACCCCGAGGGGGAGATCGAGGCCGGGGTGTTCTGGGCTGGCGAAGTGCCCGCCTCAGACCTATGCCGCACCGCCTGCGGCGAGAACCAGCGGGGCTTCGAGAATGCCGAAGCCTGGTTTGCCCTACCGGATGGAGGCCCGAAGGCATGAGCACGCTACTGCGACAGGAAACGATTCGCGCCGGCGACCCCTTCATGGCCCGCATCAACGCGGGGCAGCGGGTGCGCCTCGTTGACACGGAAGGCAATGAAGCCGTCGACACCTTCTTCTTCAACGCCGAGGACCCGCGAGAGCGCTACTCCGCCGTGGATACGGTGCGGCGCCAGCGCAATGTTTACCTCACGACGGGAACGGAGCTGGTTTCCAACGAGGATCGCACCCTGCTCACCATCGTCGACGACACCTGCGGTCGCCACGACACCCTGGGCGGGGCCTGCGCCTCGGAAAGCAACACCGTTCGCTATGCCCACGACCGAAAATTCATGCACTCCTGCCGGGACAATTTTCTGCTGGCGCTGCTGAACTGGAACGAGGATTTCAGCAAGCGGGACCTGGGGCCGAACATCAACTTCTTCATGAACGTCCCCCTATCGGCGGACGGCGGCCTGCGCTTTGCGGACGGCATTTCTGGCCCGGGGAAGTACGTGGAGCTGGTGGCCCACATGGATGTGCTCATCCTGATCTCCAACTGCCCTCAATTGAATAATCCCTGCAGCGGCTTTAACCCCACCCCCGTGGAGTTTCTGCTCTGGGACGCCTAGCGCGGAGCCTCTCCTATGATTAAGCGCGTGCTCATTGCCAATCGCGGCGCCATCGCCGTGCGTATTCTCCGCACCCTAAAGGCCCGGGGCCTCGAAAGCGTCGCGGTTTACGCGGAAGCGGACTACGCCTCTGCCCACGTCGACCTCGCGGATCGCAGCGTCAGCTTGGGGGACGGAAGTCTGGCCGAAACCTACCTTAATGCAGAGGCCCTCCTCGCCATCGCGCTTGAGGAAAAGGTGGACGCTATCCATCCCGGCTATGGGTTTCTCTCCGAAAACCCCACCTTTGCCCAGGCCGTTGAGGCCGCCGGCCTAATTTTTCTCGGGCCCACGGCGAAGCAAATTAACGCCTTTGGCTTGAAGCACGAGGCACGCACCCTGGCGGAGAGCGCCGGAGTCCCCTTGCTACCCGGCTCTGGGGTGCTCGGCAGCGTGGAGGAGGCCCTCCAATTTGCCGAGGAAACGGGCTATCCCGTCATCCTTAAGAGCAGCGCCGGGGGCGGCGGCATCGGTATGCAACGCTGCGAGACCGCGAACGCCCTCGCCCAGGCCTTTGCCAGCGTCGCCCAGCAGGCCCAAACCAACTTTGGCGATGCGCGGCTTTTCGTGGAGCGCTTTGTGGACGCCGCGCGGCACGTTGAGGTGCAAATTTTGGGTAACGGCCAGGGGGGCGTGGTGGTGCTCGGGGATCGGGACTGCTCCCTGCAGCGCCGCAACCAAAAGATCATCGAGGAGGCGCCGGCGCCGGGACTGCCAGAGACGGTGCGCGGGGCCATGCACGAAGCTGCCGCCCGGCTCATGGCGTCCGTGAACTATCGAAGCGCCGGCACCGTGGAGTTTCTTTACGACGCCGCCCGGGAAGCCGTTTACTTCCTCGAAGTGAATGCCCGCTTACAGGTGGAGCACGGCGTCACGGAGATGGTCACGGGGCTCGACATCGTTGACTGGATGCTGCGCATCGGCGACGGCGAACGCGCCTTGCCTGAGGCGCCCACGCCGCGAGGGGCCGCACTCCAGGCGAGGCTTTATGCCGAGGACCCGGAACGCGCCTTCCGCCCGGCGCCGGGGCTGATCACCCACCTGAGGTTGCCGGAGGCCCCAGACCGCACCCAGTTGCGGGTGGACAGCTGGGTCAGCGCGGGGCTTACGGTTCCTGCCGCCTACGATCCCATGCTAGCCAAGCTTTTGGTGTGGGCCCCAACGCGAGACGCGGCTATCCCGGCCCTGGGCCGGGCTCTCGAGGACTGTGAAGTGGGCGGCATCCCCACCAATCTACCCTTTCTCCATGAAGCCCTTGGGCTTGAGAGCTTTCAACGCGTCACCCATCACACGAAAACCGCCGATGGGGTCACGCTTCCCGGCCAGTCCGTGGAGGTTTTAAGCCCGGGTACGCAGACCACCATTCAAGATGTTCGCGGGCGCTTAGGCTACTGGCACGTGGGCGTACCCCCCTCTGGCGCCTTCGATAGCCGGGCCCTTGCCCACGCCAATCGATGCCTCGGCAATGACGAAAACCTCCCCGGGCTGGAAATGGTGGTCGAGGGGCCGACGCTGAAGTTCACCGCGCCGCGGCGCATCGCCTTGAGCGGCGCGGCACTGACGGCCCAGCTTGATGGCGCGCCCATCCCCCAAAACCAAGCAATCACGGTCGACGCCGGGCAGACCCTAAGTCTTAAGGGCATCGGCGCCCAGGGCGATGGCCTGCGCGCCTACCTCGCGGTAGAGGGAGGCTTCGCCATTACGCCCGTGCTCGGGAGCGCGGCGACCTTTGAGCTGGGCGGCTTTGGGGGCCACGGCGGCCGCGCCCTTCGCACCGGCGACGTCCTCCCCCTTTCGCCACGGCCCAAAGCCAGGCCGGACGCGCCCCTTCCCCTGCCCCCCAGCCTGGCGGACCGCACGACGATCCGCGTGGTGCAGGGCCCGCTGCTGGCGCCGGACTTCCTGACCCCGGACTACCTGGACACCTTCTACGCAAGCGAATGGGAGGTGCACTACAACTCCTCCCGCACGGGCATTCGTCTGCTCGGGCCTAAGCCTGAGTGGGTGCGGCAGGACGGCGGAGACGCGGGGCTGCACCCCTCGAACGTCCACGACAACGCTTACGCCTTCGGGGCCATCGACTTCACCGGCGATATGCCCATCATTCTTGGTCCCGACGGTCCTAGCTTGGGGGGCTTCGTCTGTCCTGCGGCGGTGGCTGAGGCCGACCGCTGGAAGCTGGGGCAGCTCCGCCCCGGCGATAAGCTTCGCTTCGAACCGATTTCCCTGGCGGAGGCTCAGGGCCTTCTTGAGACCCCGCGTCTTGCCCAGCCTTCATCCGCCCCGGGTCGCTGGCGGGAAAGCGCAGAGGGCGTGGTACTGCTGAAGGATCCCACCCGAGAACTGGTGGTGCGCGCCGCGGGGGATCGCTTCCTCTTAGTCGAGCTTGGACCCACGGAACTCGATTTGCAGGCGCGGATCAAAATCGAGGCGCTTCACCGCTGGCTCATGGAGCAGGACCACCCAAGCCTGGAGGAAATGACGCCGGGGGTGCGCTCCCTGCAGCTGCGCGTCCCCCTAAAAGCGCCCCGGGGACCGATCCTTGGGCTCATCGAAGAGGGCCTCAGCGCTGTAGAGCGCAGCGAAGCCCTGACCCTTCCCAGCCGCATTGTCGAACTGCCCCTGGCCTGGGACGATCCTGCGACCCAGGAGGCCACGGCGCGCTATATACAGTCGGTCCGAGACGACGCGCCCTGGTGCCCTCGGAATCTTGAATTCATTCGGCGCATCAACGGGCTTCCTGACGAACAGGCGGTGAAGAACATCGTCCTGTCCGCCAGCTACCTGGTGCTGGGCCTTGGGGACGTTTACCTCGGCGCCCCGGTCGCCACGCCCTTGGACCCTCGGCATCGCCTGGTGACCACCAAATACAACCCGGCGCGCACCTGGACTCCGGAGAATGCGGTGGGCATCGGCGGCGCGTACCTGTGCATCTACGGCATGGAGGGCCCCGGGGGCTACCAGTTCGTTGGCCGTACGATTCAGGTGTGGAACCGCTATGGGCACGGCAGTCATTTCGAGAAGCCCTGGCTCCTCCGGCCCTTTGACCAGCTGCGCTTCTACGAGGTGAGTAACGAGGAGCTCCTCGAGATGCGCCGGGCCTTTCCCCTGGGCCGCCTATCCCTGCGGATCACAGAGACCACCTTCAGTCCGGCGGAGTACGACGCGTTCCTCAAGCGGGAAGGGGAGAGCATTGCCTCGTTCCGACGCACCCAGCAGCAGGCCTTCAATGAAGAGCGCAGCCGCTGGTCAGCTCAGGATAGTGCCGGGGCAAGCGCGGAGCCCCCAGCCGCAGCCCCGGCGGTCACCGTAGAAGCGGGCTTTACGGCGGTGGAGAGCCCCGTCGCAGGATCGCTCTGGAAGCACGCGGTAACGCCCGGCACCTGGGTGGAAGCCGGAGAGCCCGTGGCTCTGGTGGAATCCATGAAGACGGAAATCGCGGTGGTGGCGCCGGAGGCGGGGCGCCTCTCCTCCTTTGCGGTGGAACCGGGGACCCCCGTGTCCCCCGGCTCAACCATCGCCCTCCTAGAAAGCGCCTAGGAGGGCGCACAAGAAGGGCGCCTAGGCGCCCTCCTCTTCAGAGATGTTCGGGCCGGTGTAGTCCGGGCTTGCCGCAAAGCGTCGATAGCCCTCGGTCATCGCTCGAGCGCAGTCCCCCGGCGTACCCCCAGCGGTACCACGCTCGGCGCAGGGCCCTTCAATCAGCTCCGGATGATTAGCTTCCACCCACTTCCGAGCTTCGTAGTAGATAGGCTGGTCGTTCGAGCGGGTTTTGATGTCAACGATGCGCCCCTCTTCAATGGTGAGCGTAAAGGTGTCCGTCACCTTAAAGCCCGTTTTCAGAGCGAGCACGGGGTCATCGTCGACGGTGATCGGACATTCCACCACCCCAGGCTCGAGCAATTCGCAGGCGCCTCGCTTCACGATGGCGTAGTTTCCCCCCTCGGCCCAACCCTGGTACCACAGGATGCGGCTCCCTGCGTCGCCGGCGTCCTTAACCAGGGCAACCATCGCTTCGCGATCGAAGGCGTAGAAGGCGTCGATAAAGGTTTCCGCGAGGGCGACCTCCGGGGTGGGGACCGGTTCGCTGGCCATGGTCTGGGTTCCTTCTTCAGAAGCGGGAGGCGTACAGCCCGCCAGGGCCGCGGCGGCAAGGAGGCCAGCGGCCCAGGGGCTAATAGGGAGAGAGGGCATAGCACGCTCCTTCAAAGGGCTAGAGTTGGGTTAACCGCTTGTTGGGGTAGAAGGCCAGGGCCAGCTGTTCGCGAATGGACAGGGCCTTGCCCGTTCCTGCGCCAATTTGCCCAACGGTTTCGTCGCCGCAGTAGGTGCCGAACAGCCGGTCCCAGAGAATAATGTTGCAACCGTAATTGGAGTTGCTCTGGCGAAGCTCCAAGGCGTGATGGGCGTGGTGCTGGGGCGCCGTAGCAAAGATCCTGTCATAGCCCGGCAGGGAGCGCAGGGGCAAATTGGCGTGATTGAGATTACCGTTCCAGAAGTGGAAGGCCGCGGTCACCGCAACGACGTCTTCGCTGGCCCCAAAGAGCGCCAGCGCTATGGGCGTGCCCAAGGCTAAGGTGAGGTACTCCAGCGGGTGGGTACGATCCCCCCGAAGGCACCCCATCTTCGTGATGTGATGGTGTGTCGCGTGCATACGCCAGAAGAACAGCGATTCGTGCTGAATCCGATGGCACCAGTAATAGATGAAGCTCTCCACTAACTTCACGAGGAAGACGGCCCCCAGCAGCCCTCCCACCGTCGTGGGCGCAAGGGTAACGTCGAAGGGAGATCGGTCCCGAAGCCAGGCAAACGCCTCGGAAAGGGGCGTTGAATAGAAATCGTCGTAAAGGGGAATCCATAGCAGCGCCGCAAAGCCCAGCCAAAAGGCGTCCTCGGCGAATTCCTTCGGCGTCAGCAACCAATCTTCACGCTTCGTCCACACCCGCTCCGCCACGATCAGCAGCGGAATGGGGAGAAGGATCATCAAGGTGGTGAAGAGATCAGGGTTCATCCATCGCTGGGTAATCATGGTGGCGATGGCCACCATGGAACCCAGGACGAGAACGGGTTGAGGCAGCATCCAGAGCCAGGAGGCTCCGGTGCTGCTGGAACGCGCACTGGGGGCCGCGGTCCCCAGGGTTACGTCACTCATCAGGAAAGACCTCCTACCCTAGGCCCGCCTTAGCGGGCCGCTCCGTTGTAGGTCACGCCCATGAAGAAGTAGGCCCCTCGGGGACTCACGGGATAGCCAAACTCCGACACGTAGGGCTGGCGGTTGGTGAGGTTGGAAACCCCGCCGTAGACCGTCAGGGCATCGCTGGCCTGCCACG
>Ga0181573_10005058_pt1 | contig 11019 bp, 6 predicted proteins | sample 101ome_25_FD_148643 | JGI IMG/M metagenome (GOLD analysis project Ga0181573, IMG submission 148643) | Coastal salt marsh microbial communities from the Groves Creek Marsh, Skidaway Island, Georgia - 101409BT metaG (spades assembly) | ecosystem: Environmental > Aquatic > Marine > Intertidal zone...
CGTTCGCCAGGCCCACGTTTCCGCAGGTCTATGTGGACGGCGAGTTCTACGGTGGGTATTGAACTCGACCGACGTGCGCTCGTGCGCCCTGCCGTTCTCACTCGCGCTACACGCTTCGCTCGTTCGTTCCAGGCGGCTGCGATATTATGATTGAGTCATTCCAGAGCGGCGAGCTCGCAGAGTCGCTGGAGATTGCGCTCAACAGCTGATGATTCTCTATGGAGCCGCCTTGTAAACCCTCCCAAAGAGCTCGTGCTACACGATCTGGCCGACCTGTCGGTTGCGGCGGCGGCACAGCTGGCCAGGGCGCACGACAGCTGCTTTTCCTATTTAAACCTGTCGCAATCCGCTGAGCTTTACTGCCCTTCGGCCGCAGCGACCGGTCTCTGGAGGGGGTAGTAGTTCTCAATGTGGCGAGTTGCGGGCCGCCGACTGCTGCGTAGCGGCAGGCAGGCGGAGTTTTCGGCGACGATCCTTGCTGTGACCGGAGCAGCGGCCGTCGTCTCCTTGGGAGGCGTCACGGTCGCTGCCAGCCACGACGCTCTCGCTCCCTCCTCGCCGTCTCCTGAGACGCATTTTCGGACGGCTGCGCTGCTCAAGCTTCCCGGTCGACTCGCAAGGGACGTCTATACGGCGGCATCCATCACCGCCGACTATCTGTACAGCCTGCGGGACCTCGACCCGAAATCGACAAGCTATGAGGACGCGATTGCAGCGTGCCACGATCGAGGCGCGCAGCGGCTCCTCCAGCTGTGCTTCTCGAACGGCGGCATATACATAAAGCTCGGCCAGCATATCGCCATGCTCGATCACCTCCTGCCTGAAGTCTATGTGACCACGATGCGCAATAACCTGCTCGACAAGTGCCCGGTTTCCAGCTGGAAAGCCGTGTCGCGGACCATCCGAGAAGACCTCGGGCGTGAATGGAACGAGATGTTCGAGCACATGGAGCGGATCCCGGTGGCAAGCGCCAGCCTCGCTCAGGTCCACAAGGCCACCGACAAGGCGACGGGCCGCAAACTGGCGGTCAAGGTCCAGCACGAGGACCTGCGAGAGACGAGCTCTGTGGACCTGATGGCCATCGAGGGTCTCGTCAAATTGGTCCGATGGCTGGCGCCGGAGGCGGACTATACGTGGCTGACGCGCGAGGCGAACGAAAACCTCCCGCGCGAGCTTGACTTCCGGATCGAAGCGGAGAATGCCATGATGTGCAAGCAGATGGTGAACTCGTCCAAGGCGTTGAGAGGCCGGGTGGACGTGCCCGAGGTCGACCTCGCCCGGACGTCCGCGCGTGTGCTCACGATGGAGTGGATCGACGGCGTGAGTGTCTCGGACAAGGCCGGGCTGAAGGCGCTGGGGTGCAACTCGAAGGGCTTGGCGAGGGTCATCGCCACATGCTTCAGCGAGATGATCTATAAATTTGGGAACGTGCACGCCGACCCGCACATGGCCAACATGCTCGTGAGGAAGCGGCCGGGCGGAAGGCGTTCTACAAGGTCGTCGTCGTGGCAGCTGGTGCTTCTGGATCACGGGTTGTATCGGCGGTTGGACGATGAGTTCAGATTGGAGTACGCCAAGCTGTGGAAGTCGCTGATCCTGGGCGACGTCGCTGGCATCACGGCGAGCGCGACCAAGATGAACGCGGCCGACTCGGTCCCTCTGTTCGCCGGGATGCTCACGCAGAGACAGTGGCGCGACGTCACCAAGTGGGAGAAGGGATCGAATAGATTGCGCCACGACCGGACTGAGCAGGAAAAGGAGGAGATCCAGGACTTTGTGGGGCAGCATGCGGCGGAGATCGGGAGCCTGCTCGCCAAGCTCCCCCGCGAGCTCTTATTGTTGCTCAAGACCAACGACTGTCTGCGCAGCGTGGACAAAGAGCTCGAAGCCGGCTACAACACCTTCGTCGTCACAGCTCGGGAGTGCGTTCGGACGATCAACGCCGATGCCCAGTCTCGACGGCCCGGCTGGCGGTCGACGCTGGCGGGCCTCAAGGACCGACTCGGCCTCGAGGCTCGCCTGCAGGCCATGTCGCTGTACTCGCTCTTCTTTTCTTGATGAAAACATGTTGCGTTGAAGGTATAACACCGATATAACAAGACATCCTGCCGTCACGCCATCTGGTCGAGTGCCGCCAGGGCGGCCATCAACTCGGGCGAGAGCACACACGGCGCGCCAGCGCTCGATCGAAGCGCTCCTTCCCCGCGCATCATCTCTCCAAGCTCGGATGCTGCGCTCACGCCGGCCTGGATGAGTTGGACAAGGACCTCCTCGCGCCGGACGGCCTCGGGCCTTCCGTGGTAGGGCGAGCAGACGCGAGGGACCATGGCCTCCCTGACTGGCAGGGCAGGCACCGTGAACATCTCGAGCGGCAGGGACGCCATCGAGGGCACCGTGGCGCGCCCAGAGTCCTCGACGGCTCGGAACAGGGGCGGACACCCAGGCGGACGCCTGATCCCGATGCCGTAGCCGTACTTATCCAGGTCGATGGTCAACGAAGGCGGAAAATTCACGACGCGGTTCGTCTGTTGCGTGGCCCTATGCGACCTCGACCTCGACGTCGGCCTGGACGACGACTTGGGCTTGGCCGCGGACGCGCCGGTCGCCCTAGGAGTCCTGTTCCTCGACTTGGCGACGGTGGCGGGCGTGGGCGTGGCCGCCACGGTCGCCTTGCCCGCCGACCCTACCGACCCCGCCGACCCCACCGATCCCACGAGCCCCGTCTTGCGCGCGCTCGCACTTCCAAACGTGACTCTGCGGCTCTTGGGCTTCTCTGCCGCCTGACGCTTTGCGTTCTTCTCGGTCGTGAGCGTCGTGGTGGACGCCCGCTTGAGGTGACTGGGCGTCTTGTTCGTGCGGTTGGCACCCCCGGCCCTCTTGCCGGTGGTCGGCACGGCCCCGCCCGCCACGGGCGTGAGCACAAGCCCGGGCGTCGTCACGGCGTGCTCTGCGGCCGTCTCGGCCGCCGCCTTTGTGCAGTTCCTCGGCTGATTCCTCCTGCCGACTGCCGGCGTCACCGTCGTGTCGACAGCGACATTGTCGCTCGCCGGCTCCACGTTCTCCTTATTGCTGTCGTCCGCCTTCGCCTTCGATCTCGCCTTCTTCGCGGGAGTTTTGGACGGCCGCGACGTCGCCTTGGTCTGCTTCGATTTGCTACCTCCTTTGAGCTCCTCGGCCTTCTTCTTCGTCCCCTTCGTCCCCTTCGTCCCCTTCGTCCCCTTCGTCCCCTTCGTCCCCTTCGTCTCCTTTGTCTTGTCCGTGTTCTTGGTCTTCTTCTTCTCCCGCTCCGCCCTGGCCTCCTCCGCCTTTTGGAACCGCGCCACCTCCTCCACCGCACTCAGCGACCTTGCTCTCCTCCTCCCATCATACGAATAGTTCACCACGTCCTCAAAGTCCACCATCGCCTTCTCTCCAGGCGGATGGTCCTCGATGCGCGCGTCCCAGTTCCACGGCATCAAACTGCGAAGCTCCTTCAGCTGACGGTGCGCCGTGTTCTTGGCATCATCGGCACGGTCTTCAGTCGCCTCAATCGGCGCACCCATTCCGGCCGCACCGTCGGCATCGTCGGCAACGGCAGCGACGGGAACGACGGCCGGCGTCGCCTCTGACTGCACGTGCTCGACCGGAGCACTCGGAGCGACCGCGACGGGCGGCACCGTCTCTTCGACGACTGCAGGGTGGTTGTCCATCCTCGGCTCGTCGTAGCTACAAACCTGCGTGTGCAACGCAGCGAGCGACAGATGCTGTGAGCGATTCGAAATGGACCAGGACGGCCGGATCCGCGCGACCCGTGCGGCCCGTGCGCTCCGCCGCGGTGCAGCTCCCAAACACAGTACAAAACGCCCACACCGGGGAGGCAAGACACATCAACGGCCAAGACGCGCGGGCTGTGAATTCAATTTTGGCAGTTGTGAATGGGGCAGCTCGACACGTCTTTCGGGAGCCTGGGGGACCCCCAACGTTCTGTGGAGGGTACGTACCTGTGGGGTATTCTATTCTCTGTATTGGATCTCTGAAGATTGCGTCGAGACCGTCGGTCGGCCGAGACCGTCGTCCTCCTTCGCAGTGGCCCGAGGATGACCACAGAGCAGCCTGGTCCCGATCTCCTCCACCCGTGCTCTTTGGGCGTCTGCCTGCCCGATCCCGCCCAGAACGGTATCATCGACCGAATCCTTACCCGTACGTCATTGCCACCGCGCCGGAATCCCCCGGCAGGGCGCTCCATTTCACTCCGTTCATTTCAGCCACGTTGGCCTCGTTTCCGTTTCGGCACGCCTCCTCGGCCTCGCGCCGTGCCTTCGCCCGCCTGCATCTCGGCTATCCCATTATCGCGATCTCACTGACCGATTACCCACCTCAGGATTGAGAGAAATGCTGAGCCTGAAGCTGCAGTCCATCGCCCAGAGCCGAGTCTCGACTCGCGCCCAGTCCCGTCGCGCCGTCTCGGCCGTCTCTGTCGTCGCCTCGGCCGCCCCGAACGCCCCGAACGCCCTGAACGCTGCCGAGACGACGGCAACGTCTCGTCGTGCCGCGGTGACCACCCTGCTCGGTCTGTCCGCCGCCATCCTGGCCCCGAGCGCCCCGGCAAACGCCTTCCTCGGCATCGGCGAGGACCCCTCGGCAAAGTACGTCGAGCAGACACAGACGATGATCGACGCCATCAGGGCTGCGCTCGAGCTGCCCCCCAATACGGACGAGCGCGAGGCGGCCATGTCCGGCGTGAAGAAGCAGACGGTGGCGTGGGTGAGCGACTACAGGCGCGACCCCAAGTTTGCCGGACGCCCGTCGTTCTCTCAGATGTATAGTGCGGTGAACGCGCTGGACGGACAGCTCGTGTCGTTTGGATTGAAGGCCAACTTTCCGGCCAAGAGGAAGGAGAGGATGATGAAGTCGATCGACGACGCGGAGAGGCAGCTCAAGCGCGGCCGCTAAGTTTTGATTTCGATTTGCAATTCACATGCCCATATGAAATGTTCGGTACATTCGTCGTCGTATTCGTAGTATACTACAGTCTCTACGCTTCGTCCAGGTCGCCGTTGTCGGAGAGCGACCGCATGTCGATCCCCGGGATGTTGTCGATCCCCGCGGCACGGTCGCTCGGCGCGTCTGACGAATCAAAGATCCCCCGCAGCTCGTCATCAACGCGCCCACCATCCATTTCCGAGAGCACGTCCTCCTCGTACTCGCTGTCGCTCGCAAACGGATCGTCCTCCCGCTCCACATCGAACCGCTCTCGCAACTGCCGACACGGAATCATGTTCCCGCCGCCGTCCATCCCCAGGAACATGAGGTAGGAGTACGGGTGCTGGAACGGCGTGTTGACGATGGGCTCGTCAGAGTCGAAGTCCGCCAGCGTGATCTTGTCCAGCAGCTCCTCCGCGACATACGCCACCGGCGCATCCAGCTCCAGGCTATCGTCCTCCAAGCTATCAATATCCACCGGCCAGTCCGCCACGTCCACCAAGACGTGGTAAAACACCTGATCCGTCCCGTACACCAGCGTCCCCGCGTTTGTCGTCCGCTTCCACACGTCGTCCTCACAACAGCAAAAGTCCCACCCACAAATCACCCCCCGGTACCCCTTGGCACTATGCACAATCATCTGCCCCAGCGAGAACGCCGGCTCGCCCACGGGACAGAGCATGTTGGCCTCGGCCGACTGCTCCTCCAGCTCGGCAAGCTTGTCTCTGAGCGCCGCCGCCGCAGCATAGTCCTCCTCTTCGATGGCCTTGGACAGCTTGGCGCGGATAGACAGAGCAGCCGGAGCGAGCGCCCCGAACTGATCGCTTCGCATCCCGCGACGCGATCCGCACCCGTACCCCTTCTTGGACTGCATCATCCGCAGCGCCCCGTCCACCTTGTTCCGCCGGTCTCGCAGCTCCTTCACCTCGTCGAAGCGGTCATACGTCAGAGCACGCTGCAGACGAGAGTCAAGCTCCAACTGGAGCAGGAAGAGAACCACCTCCCGGTTCACCATCGCAGACTGCTCTGCCCGCGGCGGCGTCGCGTTCCTCGGGTCGCCCTGGTTCTTCCCGTTCTTCCCGTTCTTCCTCGGTGGCTGCGGCGGCTGCGGCGGCTGGTTGGAGCTAAACGCGGACGACGAGTTGGCGACCAACGCGTTCCCGAGTCTGCTGGCCCGTCGCCGGTAGCGCTGCGAGTGCGCTGCGGGTGGTGCGGCTCTCCAGAGTGAGGAACATGGCCGCAGCGCGGAATTCCGACCGTGTGCCTGGCTCGTCGTGGGCTGGCGCCCCGCGCGTCCCGCATTCATCGGTATGATACGAGCTACAGCAGCAGGACACGGCTCGTGTGCGACAAATGGCGGCACGGAGAACGCGCGCGAGGAGGTTCCGTGAACGTTCTTGGGATTCACCTCGGACGAAGGAATTCAGCCTCGTTCGTTTTCGCTTCTTCGTGGGTCGGTTCCCAACCGATTCGTTTCGTCTCTGTCGTTCGTCGGTGTCGAGAATCGAGAATCGAGAACGAGCGAGAGTTGAATGAAATGCTTCGTTGCAAGGAAATCCCCGGCCGGGACACGCGGGGTGGGTCACTCTGAAAACGAATCCATCGTTCCGCTCCCTCCCAGACAGCCCAGCCCCCCAGTCATCATCATGCGTGGAAGTGCACTGCGCCTGTCCAGAGCCGGGATCGCGGGCGCAGGCGCCAGGAACGCGACCAGTAGTCGGGCGATGGCACCAACGATAGCGATGACAACGGGCTCGCTCTCTGGCTTGGCCAGTCGTCGTCCCGCCCAATATCACCAACATCACCGTCCGGCCCTCTCTGGACGTCCCCTCCCCGCCGTCTGCCGGGCGTCCGAGGACGACGACAGCGCGTCGGCGTCGTCCGCGGCCCCCCGCTCGGACGACGTGCTTCCAGACTCGCTGACGGACGCCATCCACGAGTCGGCCAAGGCGACCGTCGACGCCATGAACTCTGGGTTTTCCAAGTGTGTCGTTGAGATCCTGCTGCCGGACTTTTGGGATCCGAACTCTGGTCCGGTGTACAGCGAAGAGGGAGACCAGCAGCGTTTCTGGAAGATGACAAAGCGGTTTATCGACGATGTGGTGGCCGAATCGGCCGAGTCTGCCAAGGTCAAGGCCATCTATCCGGACGCCGGCGTGGCGGCGATGCTGCGTAATCAGTGGGATGATGCGTCGTTCTCCGTGGCGTCGCTGAACGACAGGAAGCCGGTGGACGAAGAGGACGAGCTGGTGGTGATGGCGGCGCCAGACCCGCCGTCGCTGGATGATATCGTCAAGATCAGCAACGGGCTGCTTCCCACGCAGACGCTGGTCATGTTCAATCCGAGGTTGGCGAGCGGGGACGTGGGGGTGGGACTGGCGATGCGGCGGTTGCGCGAGCGGTTTATGGGCGAGTTCATGACGACGTACAGTCTGCGGCCTATTGGGGACATTGGGAGCGTGTTCAAGCGGTTTCCTAGCCAGTGGCAGGTGTTTATCGCGGACAAGGATGCGCCGGGGCGGTATGTGCTGGCTGCGGAGCGGCCGAGTCGGCCCGGCGGGGAGGAGCTCGATCTGATCGTGATGAACGCGTTGGGCGGCGGCGACGGGGATGGGGAGACGGGCGAGGAGCTCGGGCTGGGCGATCAGGTGAGTCTGTTTGCCCGACAGATGCAGCGGTTCATGAAAAGTCTGACGAATTGATTGGTTGATTAGTAACGAAGGGTAGGAAGTGAGGGAGGAGTAGGAAACGTGTGGGTCGTCGGGTCGTCACGTTCTGACGATCTCGTCCAGGGAGACGACGCCTGGCGTGCGAGCGTAGCGCGAGTGGGCGGGTGAGCGAGTGGGCGGGTGAGCGGGTGAGCGAGTACGCACCGTCGAGCTCGATGCCGCCGACGAGACTGCCGAGTCCCGAGTTTGCGCAGAGGAGGCGGATAATGCTCGAGTCGAAGTTTCCCGTGAGGAGGGCGAGGCTGCGGAGGACGTCGAATGAGTCGCCGACGATCGACCCGAGGGACTTGGCGAGGAGGTTGCACTTGTCCGCCGTCAGGCAATCGATGATGTAGGAGTTGGGGCCTTCGGGCACGCCGAACTTGCACAGGCTTGACCGGGAAGCGTCCGCCGCGACGAGGGTGGGTGCCACAAGAGCGAGGACGAAGAGGACCGGGACCGAGGCGTAAAGTCGGACCCACGTCATTGTCCGCGACGACGGTTGGTTGGTGGTTGGGTCGCTTTTCGCGTTGTCGTTCTCTCTACGGGAGGGTCACGTGCCGTCTTATTATATATCCCGGTAGAACGCAGATGAAACGGAAGAAGAAACCGGCCTGTGTTAACAACAAACGGAGAGAATTCGAGTTCGGTGTGGTTCGACTATACCAGAAGCTGTTTGATCTCTTCCTGGCTCCATCGGCCCTCGCCCCCGCCGACGCCGTCGGCCTTGGCCGCCTCGACGAGGGTCTCGGCGTCGATGAGGAGCTCGGCGCCGCAGTCGGGCAGGCTTCCCATGAAGTCCAAGGCCGCGCGGAGGTTCGCGGCGTCAATCACGAGCCTGGGCGTGACGATCGCCTTGCAGAGCGCGGAGGACACCGAGACGGACGACATTATGTTGGTGGCTTTGACGTCGAGCGCCTCGCTCTTGAGGACGCCGCAGAAGAGGGCGACCGCGGCGGACTCGAAGGCGCGCTTGTCCACATCGCTGCGTGGGGCCCATACCTTGACTCCGACGAGTCCAGGCAGGTCGCATCCGGGCGGAGCGACTTCTGAGGCCGGTCCGACGGCGTGCAGCAGCGTCGTAGACGACGACGACGACGCGGCCGACGTTGCCAGCTCGCACATCGCCCGGACGGCCGCACACGCGTCCGACAGCTCGGCCTCTGAGTACACGGGGTAGAGTGACGTGTCGTAGGCGATCTCTTCGTCGACCGAAGACGTCGACGGACCGATGACGAGGAACGCCTCCAGCGGCGCGCGAGCGTCGACGTCTCGGGTGTCTGCACCGTCGGCAGCGTCCTGGCTCTGAATCCATTGGGCGCCATTCGAGCCCTCACAAAACGCGACAACGCCCTCGAAAAGCCCCAACGTATCGGGCACTAGTTCTTTGAGGGCCTCGTCGCACGCCGGATCGTCGGGGTTCGACTCCAGCCGAGCCGCAGCCTGGCCGAACATCTGCTCCCAGACAGTGACCTCACGGACCACCTCGAAGAACGTCTCCCAGGCGGCCAGCTCGGGGGACAGAGACCCCAGACTATCAAAGTCGAGGCAGCTCGGCGGGATCACCTCGCGGAGCAGGTGCAGGCCGGCGAGCGCCCCGCGAACGCCAGACAGGGCAAAGTCCCGGCAGAGCGCCACGGCGGCCGCCGTCGCCTCGCGCCGGTTCTTCGGGTCGAAAAACATCCAAGAAATACTCTCCGCTCTGGTCACGGGCCCTCCAAAGCTGGAGCGCCTCGACCTGTCGCAGAACGTCTGCGTGGACGCCCACATCTCGCCCGCCTCGACCCCGATGCCCTCGACGCTGATGCAGGTGGCCAGCCACTGGTCGCATCGCGAGCTCACGCTCTTCCTGATCTCGATGCGCTCGTTGTACGTTGCCTGCTCCAACAACAGCTGCATGGTTGTCCGTCGCAGCCCTTTGCGCAAGTGCACCAGGTAGGTCGGCACCAGCTCGTACGAGGCCGAGTCAATCAGGTGGATCACGTAGATCCACACGAGCTTCTGCAGCCCGTCGTTCGTGCTGTCCCGCAGAAGGGACCCATTGTCGTCCGCAATCGCCATCAGGTTCATCCACCCCAACAGCAGCGCAAGGTGCGCCGAGAACCGCATCAGCCCCGGCGGGCAGTCCTGTGCCTCCTCCGTCGCGCCGCTCGGCACGATCCACCGCTTGAGCGATTCCACGAGCGAGTCCAGCTCGCCAAGCATGAGATCGACCTGCACCTTTCGGAATCGCTTCGTCTTATCCGTCGACTCGATGCCCCCGAATTCGGCCGCGCCCTTGTGCACGGCCCCCGAGAGGTCCCCTGGCATCTGCGCCGCCACGCCAGGAATCGGAAACGCGGTGCCCGCAGTCATCGTACCCTGGTCGTCTACGTCAAAACTCGGATCGTCTGCGTCCAAATCCAGATCGTCTGAACCCGCCTCGTCGACAGCCATGTCGACGCTGACCGACCGCGACCCGAGCATTCCCGTCTTCCGCTCGTCACTTCCACCGTCACGCCCCAGCAGCTCGTTATCAATCTGGAATTCGAGCCAGCACCGCATCACCGCCCACAGAGAGTCCTCCCAGCTCGTGCAACCCAGCATCGCGTGCTTCACGTCCCCCGACAGGACCCCGTAGAGCGCGCTCTCGTACCGCCCGTGGCCCGCCCCCTCCATTCGCGCTGCGATCGACCGCGCCGCGTGATAACACGCCCACCGCCACATGATCTTATTGCCCCCCTCCACCCCAAGCGTCGCACTCTCCACCTCCCCGGCCAGCGTCTCCTCCGCGCCGCCGTCGGTCACGTCTGCCGCCTCTGCCGCGTCTCCCAACGGCAGCGGCCCGTGCCTCCCGCACCCCGACAGCGACGCCGCTCGCCACGGTTGACCCACGTACCCACACACCTGCGACGCCAGTTGCAAGCGCCCGGACCGCACCAGCCGCCAGAGCACCTTTGCCAACCGTTCTTCGTCCTTGGCGTTGTCCTTGTGCAGCGCCCCGTCCTCCCTGACCCGCGTCATCCCATCCGGATCCAGCTCCCGCACCAACGTGTCGTCCGTATGGTTCCCATCCAGCTCCAACCGCGTCTCCTTCCACACCCCGTCCTTCCTCCCCAGCCCCTCTGCCGGATCCACGTCCTCGCGCCCCCGCTCCTCTTCCAGCCAAGCCACCACCCTCGCCGCACGGTTCAGCACCCCGTCCTGAAACACGAGATCCGCCGCCCGCTGCCGCAACGTCTTTTCCATCCCGGCACCCGAGACGAACCTCCCGCCCATCCCCGCCGGGTACGACATGTCCTGGTGACAGGGCATAGCATCGACGGGGTCGACCCCATCCGCCGACGTCGCCGCCGACGCCATCGCCCCC
>Ga0181573_10005062_pt1 | contig 11014 bp, 11 predicted proteins | sample 101ome_25_FD_148643 | JGI IMG/M metagenome (GOLD analysis project Ga0181573, IMG submission 148643) | Coastal salt marsh microbial communities from the Groves Creek Marsh, Skidaway Island, Georgia - 101409BT metaG (spades assembly) | ecosystem: Environmental > Aquatic > Marine > Intertidal zone...
CCTCCAGCCAGAGCCACTCAATGCGATGCCCAATATTCACAAGATAAACAACAAAGAGAACCATTCCAGCCAGCACCATCGCAGGGAAACCCACCGCGAAAATATTGAGGGCCGGCGCAGCCCGCGTCACGATACCGATACACAGATTCACCAACATCATGGTCAGCATGATAGGCAGCGAGATCAGCACAGCTCCCAGAAAAACCATAGCCGTCCATTCGGTAAAGTTGGCGACAGTCTCCACAAAGTTGATGTCCCCGCCAATGGGCATGGCTTCGAAGCTCATTAAAATCAACTCGATCAGTATCAAATGCCCTCCAATCGACAGAAAAATCAGCGTCGACATGACCACCAAAAAGGAGGCAAGTACCGGCACTCGGCCAATGTTGGGATCCACAGTTTGCGCCATACCCAGGCCCATACTCATCGAAAGCGTTTGACCAGCAACCACCAAAGCGGCGTTGACAACCTGCAACACCACCGCAAACAGCAAACCAATCAAGAGCTCGCGAATGATCAGCATGAGACCGGCCGCGCTCACTGGATCAATGACAGGTAGCTCAAGCATCGGGTAAATAAAAACAGTTAGCACCAGCGCCACTGCCACGCGAATGCGGACGGATACCACTCTCAAAGACACAAGCGGCGCCGCCAACAGCAAAGCTGAGATTCGCAGGAGCGGTATTAAGCCGGTCGCGAGAATCTGCACGACGTCATCAAGAATAAGATTCATCGTGTGAAGATTTGCGGAATCATATCGAAGATAGTGATAAACATCTCCGACAGGACGCTCAGTTGCCAGTCACCAAAAATCAACAACGCAGCAACCAAGGCAGCGAGTTTAGGAATAAAGCTGAGCGTCATTTCCTGAATAGAGGTTGCCGCCTGAAAAACACCAATAATGAGGCCCACCGCCAACGCGACAATTAAAACGGGGCCAGCGACGTAGACCACGGTCCATATCGCCTCCCTGCCTATACCGATGACCTCAGTCGTCTCCATGTCATTCGCTCCTAAACGTAACTTCCCGTTAGCGATGTCATTAGCAACATCCAGCCGTCGACCATGACAAACAGGAGCAGTTTAAAAGGCAGCGAAATAATCATTGGGGAGAGCATCATCATACCCATCGACATCAGGATGCTTGCGACCACCATGTCGATAATGATGAATGGGATGTACAACATAAAACCAATGGTGAACGCACTTTTAAGCTCGGAGGTGATAAATGCCGGTACAAGGACCGTAAGCGGCGTTTCCATGGGCTCGGTGATATCCGGATTGTCAGAGATGCTCACAAAGGTCTGTAAATCCTTTTCACGGGTCTGTCGCAACATGAAGTCTTTGATCGGTATCTGGGCGGCATCAATAGCAGCTTCCAGTTCCATTTCGTCGTTGCTGTAGGGGGCGATGGCATCGTCGTAGACCTGCGTAAACACTGGCGCCATAATAAAAATCGTGAGAAACAGCGCTATGCCAAGAAGAATCTGGTTTGGCGGCGTCTGCGCAGTACCCAACGCCTGGCGGAGCAGCGACAACACAATGATGATGCGCGTAAAGCTGGTCATCATCAGCAGAATTGACGGCAACAACGTCAGCACCGTCATCAAGCCCAGTAACTGAAGCGTTACCGAGTATTCGGTTTCGCCGGCTTGGCCCTGCACGGCGCTGAGGATGGGGATTGCGCCCTGTGCAGCGGCGTCATTGGCCACAAAGCCTACCAGCGCCAGCAACAAATATCTCGACATCAGCCCCCCAAATGGGTGCGCCGGGTTCTGTGTCCGCCCCCACGGCAAGACGCAGTCAGTGTGGCTTACCCAGTAGCGTGATCAGCGGATTGGGCAGGCGTGGAAGATTCACCCCCAGCCTCGTCTGCCGACCACTGTGCGATAGTGCTGATATTAGCGGTAGTTGCGCCAATTAAGAACCGTTCATTATTCACTTCCACCAAAACCAGCTCGGCTGAGCGGTTGAGGCGAACCCGTCCTGTGACACGAATAGGAAGCCAGCGGTGGCCAGCGCTTTGAGCACGTCGCAGCGCCCAAAAACTCAGCGCCATGGCAATGGCAACCGCGAACAGAGCTGTAACCCAACGGACCCAACTCAATTCATCTGCCAAAACTCAGTCTCTCGGATTAAAGTTTTTCGACGCGGTCTTCGGAAGGCAGGATGCGTGTCAGTCTGACGCCATAACGATCATTGACCAGCACCACTTCACCCTGTGCGACCACGGTGTTGTTGACAAGAAGGTCCAGCGGTTCACCAGCATTGCGCTCTAGTTCAATCACGCTTCCTTGCTTGAGCCGCAGTAAGTCGCGAATTTTTAAGCGCGTTCTTCCTACCTCCACGGACAAGGTCACCGGCACACTCTGGAGTACGTCAGCGCTGACCATGGCATCAAAGCCCTGAGCTCCCGGGGCATCATCTGCCAGTTGCTCCAGCGATACGTCGGCGTTTTCTTCTTCTTCACTCATGAGTATCTCCTAACACTCTGCCGGCAAATCAGCACTAGCTTTCTGACAACTCCACAGCCTGCACTAGCCGAGCAGCTGCATAACCATTCGCTGTGCCCACTTCCGCGTCGAATAGCGGAATGTCATCAACCAGAACGCGAGCCAAATCAAATTTACGCAAGTCCAGCACATCACCGGGCTGCATGGTTTTGAAATCCCCAAGCGTCATCTCGACCTCACCCAGAATGACACGATGCTCCAACTCGGCATCCGAGGCGGCACCTGCCAACTCCCGAGCCCACACATCGTGATCGACGGACGGGTCCTCTGAATCCTGAACCCTGCCTCTCAATACATCTCTGATAGGCTTCAGCGTCGCAAAGGGGTAAACAACGTCGATCGCACCACGCTCCTTACCAGAAAGTTCAACTTCTAAGTGGCAGACAATCACCAGATCGTTTTCGTCAACAATCTGGACAAACGCTGGATTGATCTCTGAGCCAACGTGCTCACAGTTAATCTCCATGATGGGCGACCAAGCCTCATGAATCGAGGCGAAGATCACTTCCATCATGATATTGATAATGCGTGTCTCGGTTGGCGTGAACATTCGGCCCGGGGGTAGACCCTCAATACCACGACCGAATCCGCCAAAAAAATTATCGAGTGATGCAAACACCACGTTCGGATCGATAACAACCATTGAGGTGCCGCGCAGACCGGACAAGCGCACGGTGTTAACGGAAAGCGGCGCCTGCAAACCCTGAAGATATTCAGAGAAAGGCAAAGTTTTGACGCGATCCGCGGTAATCCTTGGACTGGTGCGAAGCACCTCTAACAAGCCCAACCGCAGGTGTCGCGTAAAGCGCTCGGTGATCATGTCCACCGCGGCTAAATTAATGCCGATGGTGGTGTCTTCTGTCACCAGATTATGCGGACGAACGGAGGCGCTGAGCGCGCTTTCAGGGTCGATCAGAGAGGCTGTATCCTCCTCAAAACCCTCGTCAGAAGCCAACGCGTTGAGCTCCTCTTCCGAAAGTCTGCTGCTATCTTCAGCCATAATGCGATCTCAACCTTGGGTCCGGCTCACTGAACCACGAACTCAGTAAACATCACTTCCTCGACACCGCCAAAGTCTTCGTACCTTTCAAGGACGGAATTGACGGCTAGCTTGAGTTGCTCAGCCAAATCGGCGCGGAAATTAGGCTCAGATAACCGGGCTTCGTCAATTTTGCGCATCACATCGAGCATTTCCGAGCGAATGGCGAATTCGTGTTTTTCCATGTTCGAAACGACCCGATCGTCGTAGTGCGTCATGATAGCGACTTTAATTTGCATAACTTTTCGGGAATTGACGATGTTCGCAACGAGCGCCCGCTCAATTTCCAGGTAAGTATTTTCGAACCGCGTCAATTCTGGAGAATCAAGCGTCTCCTTGTCAGGGCCTTTCGCCAGCTCCTCTGCTCGCTGGCGTGCCTCGGCAGCATCCATCTCCAATTGTTGCACCGTGGCTTCAATTCGCTCGGCAGAATCGGGATCGAAATAGCCAACAAAATACATGGTCGCCACAACAGTGATAGCCAGTGCAACAATCACACCAACGCCTATCAAAATATAAGTCAGGATTGGCGATTTTTTTCCGCCTTCGCCTGCTTCGATTTCTTCATCAGCCATGATGTTTATCCATCCTTACAAAGGGGCATTCAATCATTATGCCCAAAAATCGACTGAATCTAGGTCCAGTCCTAATTCAAGGTCCTCTGACACCAAGTCAGTGGTAGCGTCAGCCAGGCCCATCTCTTCCTGAGCCTGCTGGGCAGCACGCTCACTCTCTGCCTGTCGTCCCTGGGCATTACCCTGTTGAGACTCCGATCCCACCTGCAATTGCGCCAAATTGATGCCGCTTTGCGTGAGGGCATCGCGAAGCCGCGGCAGCGATTCGCCCAACAATTCACGTGTAACAGCATTACCCGTATTGATTTGCGCGTCCAAGCGCCCGTCCCGCATCTCCATCACCACATCGATGGCACCGAGTTCTTTAGGATTGACGTTAAAAGTGAGCCGGTAGTGACCCGCTGCAATATTGGCAGCCAGACGCTGCCCCAATGCCTCAGAAAGTTGGCGAGAGACCATCTCTCTGGCGACGGTATTCTGGCTGAAAGCAAACTGATTCGTGCGAGATGCATCAGCAGCGATTGGTCGATCAGTAGCGGCAAGACTCTGCCTAAACGAGGCCTCACTTTGGCCGGCGAGCCTTGTCGTCGTGTTATCTGTTCCTTCAGGCAAGCCAAATCCCGCCATCGGGTTCTGCTGTGCGCTGAGCGTCGACGCCGGTTTGTCATTCGACGAAGATAATCTGGCAAGCTCAAGACTGCGGGCGGTGACCAATTCCCGCAAAGAAGCGACAGAATCTACGGTAGCGCTTTTGACTGTCTCTGCGGTTACATTATTGGCAGCCTTGGCAATCTCGTTACTCTCCGGGCGAACGTTCACGCCCCGGAGTGCGAAGCGATCGAGTGTTGCTGGCTGTGCGAGCAAGCCTGCTTCAGCAGCGGGCCGACGGGCAGGTGCCATGACCTGGGCCAACGCGCTGGCCAAACCTTGTGCGGTGGCGCGACCATTCTCTGTTTCTTGCCCAACAATAGAGAGACTTATGGGCTGGGGTTGCGACAGAGCACTCGCACGAATGGTACTCATCTCTGAATCAGTGACGCTTCCCATACCGGCCATGCCCGCGGCTGCTATCACTGCGCTCGGCAAGGCGCTCAACGTTGCTTGCTGTGTAATGGCGGGCGCTGGGGATGCATTAGCAAGGTTTACGGCGGACGGCAGATCAGCAAGGGGCTGGCCCATTGCAGTGGGGGCTTGGCCCGTTAAAGACTGAAGTGCCCTCGACAGTTCAGGAGTGATTTGAGCAATCAACTGGTGAGTAACGCGCTCTTGGCGCGAACCGGCCGCGGCCCACTCGGCTACTGCAGGTGCCACTCGCTGTGCTGCGTCGCGAATCCATTCATCTGTTACAACCAAACCGTCGGCGGCAGGCGACACCTTGACCCATTGCGCAACGGCAGCCTCAAGTTCTCGCTGAAGATTCGGAGTGCCGGTACCGGTGGGGGTTGGGGTATTGAGTTCAATTTGCCGGGAGCGCAAAGCGGAACCCGTCACCGCAGAAGTCGCTAGGAGCGGCGCCAAAGACTCCGTAATCTTGGCAGCCACGGCTTCAGCTGAGACCTGCGGCATTTGTGAAGACGCAGCGTCACCTGACAACCATCGGGCCACCGTGGGTGCTATGGCATCAGCAAGAGCCTGCGGAGACCGGTCACTCAAAGCGGGGCTTAAATGGCTGATCCAGTTTTGTACGACCGGTTCAAGATCAGCCGCCAACTGTCGTGAAATCGTATCTGGAAACGCCTTCGCATCAGGCGCCATCGCAATCAAAGAGGGCGCAATCAGCGCCTCCAGCTTCCCGTTACTGAGCTGCAGCGCTGCGGAGTCAGCTCCCGAGGCAGGCGCATCGGAAGTGATGGGCCGCTCAACAGCCGCCGTCACCCACTCATTAATGGCTTTCGCTACCGATGCTGCTAGCTCACTGGATGCCGCCTTCAGGTCAATCGAAGTCGCGCCATCGCGCTGAAGCTGAAATAGCTGGGCGAGTGTCTCGTCCGACAGGCCAGCTTCTTTAGCGAACTTCAAAACGGCGGATTGCTCACTGGGGGAACCCACTATTTGCAGGTCAAAACCAGGCAACGCTGCAGTGGCCACTTGGTCAGACGGAACCTGAGCGGCAATGCTTGCCGGCTCAGAAACGGCTACGGACTCGCGACTTCGCTGCTGGAGTGCCTCGGAGCGGCCAGGTTGCACCGGCAACCCTTTGCCGCTCGTTTGCTCAGCCTGCGCCTGTCTAGATGCCGCCAGAGCTCGCTTAAACGCCGTCCCAGCATCACTGCTGGCAGCAGAATTAGAGCTAGAACCTGTTGATTTTCCAAGGTTTCCTAGCAGCTTGGCTATGTCTGATCCGATTTGGGGGTCCACAGTTCAATCGCTTGTCAGGTTGTTTACTGTCAATGATTAATGCAAGTCGCGTGCCAAGTCTGCTCTGGCGTAACTTTGGGTAGCCCACTCGTCCATGGCATCCACCTCAAGGCGCTCACCATGAGCCCGGCGAGCACTGATGACCTGTTGCTGCAGATGCTCGTATTTCTGCAATAACTGCGCCGTCTGGCGGTTTTGCTCCTGTGCGCGGCTAATCAACTCTCTCACCTCGATCAGCTGCCCTTCGCAATTATTGCGCAAGGCGTCCAAATCAGAGAGAAAATCCTTCATCACGCGCCAGTCATCGACGTCTCGCAGCGTATTAGCGTGGAGTTGCTGTCGGAAGTATTGTTGCCGCTCGGCAACTTTGTCCCTGTTGGCTTCGGTCTCTTTTAGGTGCCGCCGTAATTCGGACAGCCTAGCCAGTTCCTGCTGATAGCGACGTTCATATTTCAGCACGAGTGGGTCCCATTTAGTGCCCATGCTGACCTCGCGCAACAATTTGCGCCATAGCTGCCGTGGCCTGTTCCATTGAACACGCTTCGGTCGCGCCCTGGCGAAGGAATTCCAGCATCATTGGTCTGATGGCAATCGCTCGATCCAACTCAGGGTCAGTTCCTTGTTCATAAGCGCCCACCATGATGAGATCCCGGTTTGATTCATACAGTGACCACAACCGCCTGAAGTCAGTCGCCATCTTGATTTCATGTGCGCTGAGCACCTTGGAGGCCAATCTCGAGATCGATCCGCGCAAGTTGATGGCCGGGTAGACGCCCGTATCGGCAAGTTCCCGCGACAACATAATTTGTCCGTCGAGCGAGGCACGAGCCACTTCGACTATCGGATCCATGCCTTCTTCATGCTCTGACAGCACGGTGTACACGCTGGTAATCGTGCCCTGACCATCACCCGGTCCGCCTCTCTCAATCAGCTTCGGGAGATCACTAAAAACCGATGGCGGATAACCTTTGTTAGTCGGAGGCTCCCCCGTAGCAAGGCCAATTTCACGCTGAGCGTGCGCGATACGCGTCAAGCTATCGCAGAGAAGGAGAACGTCTTTTCCCTGATCGCGAAAATACTCAGCGACCAAATGCGCCACTTCGGCTGCTTGCCTGCGCATGACCGATGCACAGTCAGAAGTCGCTAATATCACGACAGCCTTCCTCAAACCCTCGGGACCCAAGCTCTCTGCCAAAAACTCTCCCGCTTCACGTCCCCGCTCACCAATGAGTGCTAGGACGACTACGTCGGCAACCGTATGCCGGGTCATCATGCCCAGTAACGTACTTTTGCCCACGCCTGATCCTGCGATCAGACCTACGCGTTGCCCCTTGGCGAGCGTTAACACGCCATTGATGGCTCTCACGCCAACGTCTAACGGCTTCGATACAGGCTGGCGGTTCAGGGCGGGGACACTACGCCCAAAAAAATTGGCGACGAACCGCGGATGTGTCAGCGGCTTACCATCGAGTGGGGTTCCCAACGGATCAATGACGCGTCCCAGCAGATGGGGCCCGACCGGCAAACCCACGCGGCGATTGACCAAACGTATTCGGCTTTCACGCGACACCCCGACCGTATCCGAGAACGGAATCAGCTTGAGGGTCTGATCAGAAAAGGCGACGACCTCCGCAGGTACATTGGGCGCTTCTGGATCATCGGACTCGATCTCACACATGGCACCCAGAGGCGCTTGCAGCCCATCGCACTCCACTACGTGCCCTGCGACATGCCGAATATTGGCCCACACCCGTGCGTTTGGCACTGACAACTGAGGCCAATTGCGATCAGGCTTTGGCAGCTGCTCGGCCTCGGAGCTCAAGTTCATGGTTCCGACAGCTGATCTGGGAACTGCGCAACAAGCTGCTCTCTGAGCTGCGCAAACTCTCGCTCCAGCAAGCGATCTATCGTGACCTGATCGTATTGGATCGTGATGTCACCATCGGACAGCTTCTCATCTGCCTGCAAGGAAACCGGGTGATCGGACAACGACTCAGAAAGCTGGTCCAGTGAAATCATCTCTGCCATAGCAGGCGAGACTTTAATGTGGACGGGAACGCTGTCTGGAAACTCCACTGCCTGAAGCGCGCTTGTCACGAAATGACGAAACCTGTTTTCGTCAAGTCGCAGTGACTGGAGGCACGCAGTTTTGGCGATATCGAGTGATAGATCCGTCACAACGGGCCACACCCGCGGCAGGGCCTCCATCTCGCTTCCAATCGCCGCACAAAAGCGCTCAGCCAAAGCCTCCCGCTGCTGACTCTCCAGGTTCGACTGGCGGATCCCCTCCGCAATCCCCTCTTGGTATCGCGCTTCGAGCAGCTGATCGATATCTACTTCCGCTTCAGCCTCACTCTCGTCTTCGAGGGCAGCGATCTCGTTCTCGTCAACGGCATCAGCAGCTGCCGGCTCATCTTCGGCATCAGCGAGCTCCTGCTCCGGTTCCGAGGCGTCATCAAGTTGCTGCCAGTGGGCCTCTTCGAAGCCTCCGGCGCGTTCAGCGTACTCGCCTGCAACGGAAGCCTCATTAAAAGCCTTCGCACGACGATCCGCGGCAAGGAGTTCATTCAGCTCCCAAACGACTTTTTCATTGGGGTTAGACAAAATCATCCCCACGGCCGGCAAGCACCAGCTCGCCAGAGTCAGACAATTTTCTGGCAATGCGCATGATGTTCTTCTGGGCATCTTCTACATCTGAAATACGCATTGGACCTTTCGACTCCATATCGTCAATGAACATGGCTTTCGCACGTTGAGACATATTGTCAAAGAACTTATCGCGGGTTTCCTCACTGGCTCCCTTCAGCGCCACCATCAGCAGATCCGATTCGATATTTCTCATCATTACCTGAATCGCGCGGTTATCAACCATGGAGAGGTTTTCAAAGGTGAACATGTTGTCCTGAATTTGAAGGGTGAGATCCTCGTCCAACGCCGTCAGTGACTGCATCACGGAGGTCTCCAGATCAACCTTAACGAAGTTCATGATTTTGGCTGCAGTCTTCACACCGCCAAAACTTGATGATTGAGCTGAGGAGTTACTCGAGAACTGTTGTGCCATGATCCGCTCGAGCTCCTCCATCGCCGAGGGTTGCACCGTCTCAAGCTTCGCGACTCGTTGCATGACTTCGGCGCGATTATCCGGGGGCAGGAAGCTCAACACATCAGCAGCGACGTCGTATTCGAGCACCGACAGAATGATCGCAGTGACCTGAGGATGCTCATTGATAATCATGTCCGAGATGGCGCGCGCGTCCATCCAGCGCAAAATCTCCAGGCCCTTGGTTGAACCGCCAGGGAGTATGCGACTCAGTACTGTACTGGCTTTGTCGTCACCGAGAGCACGCTTTAACACCGACTCAACATAATCAGTCGTTCCCAGTCCTAGGTTCGTCTGTTGCTTGATCGTCCCCACGAAATCATCAAGCACGGCGCTGACCGTTTCCTGAGACAAGTCCACCACGCCCACCATGGCTGAGCCCAGCGCCTGAACCTCTCGAGGGTTCATGTAACGGATGATGTCTGAAGCCTGCGTCTCGCCCATCAGCAGCATGATGACTGCTGCCCGCTCGGTAGACGTCATGGTCTCCAATTCTTCGCGAACGAGGTCGGAAAGCTCTCCAGCGGCGTCACCAGACGCCATGTCTTTTGCTGCCTCTGCCATTACTAATCTCCCTTAGACGGGTTTGATCATCTTTTTCAATACATTGGCGACACGGCCTGCGTCCTCGGCCACCAGTAAACGCACCACCGCCACTTTGTCATCATAACTATTAGCGGTGTCGAGCATATCTGCAGAAATCGCCGATTTCTTGGGTTTGAGCTTGGCTTTGATTTCGTCGAGGGATTCACCTTCCTCGAGCGCCTTTCTGTCAGCAACGCTCAGCTCACCATCAATCAGCTGCTCAGCCAGCAATGCCTCATTTTCTTCTATCTTCGGCATATATACCCTGAGTACGGGGGCAATGACCAAGAGGAAGAAGGCTATCAAACCGATAGACGTCATACCGTGGCGACCCCATTCAATGATCGCTGGATCCTTGTGCCAGGGCAGCTGATAGTCCTGAGGGGGATCAGTAAAGAACGGCGCCGAAGTCATGGTCAGGGAATCGCCGCGTGCCGCATCATAGGGCAGTGCTGTGACCACCAGAGAGCGGAAACGCTCTATTTCCTCTTCCATAAAGCGCTGAAGCTCGGCGCTGGGGATCGGAGCGAGTGACGCCGCTGCAGCGTCAATCGCGTCCTCACCAGCCGCTTCAGCGCCTTCCTCAAGCAAGTCCGGTGTGACGGACGATTGCTCATCGAGCGAGGCGTAGTACCTGCGCTTGGCTAAATCGCGAAGGGCCTCCTCATTGATAATCACGCCGGCTGTCATAGCGGTCACACGACCAGCCTGCTCCTTGACGAACAGGATCTCCTTATCCAATTCGTAATTGCGCGTGGTCTGCTCACGCTCGGTGGTCGCCGTCTCTGTATTCGTGGGATTCTCCGCTACCTCACCCTCGGGTATGACCTCAGGCTGATCAGGA
>Ga0181573_10005066_pt1 | contig 11010 bp, 5 predicted proteins | sample 101ome_25_FD_148643 | JGI IMG/M metagenome (GOLD analysis project Ga0181573, IMG submission 148643) | Coastal salt marsh microbial communities from the Groves Creek Marsh, Skidaway Island, Georgia - 101409BT metaG (spades assembly) | ecosystem: Environmental > Aquatic > Marine > Intertidal zone...
TGACGAACCCTCCCCGGCCTCCTCCCCCGCCCCGGCCTCCTCCCCCGCCCCGGCCTCCTCCCCCGCCCCGGCCTCCTCCCCCGCCCCGGCCTCCTCCCCCGTCCCCTAGAGGCCCGGGTGTACGAACCGCGTCATCCTCGAGCGCGTCGTCGAGTAAGAGCGCCAGGCGAAGCGCGTCCACCCTGGCGTCGATTCGCATCGCGACGCGGCGTTTGCCGCTCTCCACCGCGATGGCTTCGCCGGAGAGCCCAAAGTCGCCCCCCCCGACCTCGCCCGCGACCTCGTCCGCGACCTCGTCAGAGTCGTCGGGTTCGTTTTTAGGGTTCATCAGAGACGGGAGCGCCGCCAGCGCCGCGATGGACGGCCTGCGCACCGCCAACGACACCGGACCGAGCGCCGCGGAAACCTCCGAGTCCACGCCGCGGTACTCCGGGGATTGCTTGGCGATGGATCTATACCGAACGACGAGAGAGCTTCCGATTGCCTCCGGAGAGCTTCCGATTGCCTCCGGAGAGCTTCCGAAAGAGGAGCCGTGCACGCCGAGCCCCGTCGCCGCGCCCGACGTGAGAAGCCGACACGGCCTGCCGAGCTTCTCGGACATGTGAGCGTCGTGCACGGTGAGTGACGATAAGGACACCTTCACGTCCAAATCGTGCGCCCCGTTGACCACCGTCGCGGCGACGCGCGAGAGAACGAGCCGGACCAACGCGCGCTCCGGAACGCGACCCGCGGACGTAGACCCCGTCGCCTCGGCGTCGCCCCCGGAGGAGCCCGAGTTCCACCACTCGTCCGCGTCCGCGTCGTAGAAGACGTCGGAGTTGGACGAGTTCAACGAGCCCGCGCTAGCCGAAGAGTTCACCCGAGCGATCCCCGTCCGGAGCGACTCCGACTCGGGCGGCGACTCCGACTCGGGCGGACCGAACGGCGTCAGCGGAGCGGCGATGACGACGCTGAGCTCCGTAAGAGTCGCGTGGATCTTAATCGCGGTCCCGCCGGCTCCGTCGACGTCGACGGCGCTCTCTTCCTTCGAATCAACCTTCGAAGCGATCGGCCCGGCGGGTCGATCCGCGCCCGTCGTCGCTCGCGACGCGGCGTCGTTGATCAGGTCCCTCCACCGCGAGCTCTGCTCCTCGGACCTGAACCGTATGATCCTCGACGCCCTGGCCACGGCGGGGACGTCGTCGAGGCAGACATCTTCGCCGTCGCCGCCGTCGCCGAAGTTCCCGTCGTTCCCCTCCTCTCCCGCCAAAGGTCGCCTCCTCTCCGCGGCTCGCATCGCCGCGACAGCCTCGGACATCCTTCTCGTGCCGTCGCACACGACGATCGCGTTGGGTTGTCCGACCGCCGCCCTCTTAGAGAATCGCACCGCTCCGGCGCCCCGGCCCGATAACGGCGTCGGGGGAAACACGTTCTTACCCTTGGAGTCGAAGAGGACGAGCGAGTTCGTGTGCTCGTCCACGCGAATCGCGCAAGGGACCCATCGCAGTCGGCCCAACGAAACCTTCAGGACCGATACCCTCGCCGCCTTGACCGCGACAGACCCGGCGTGCGTGACGTCCACCGAAGACCCGACGTCGCTGAAAACTTCCGACCCGCTCGCGCTCGCGGCGTCGTCGAGACCCAGACCGTTACCGGAAACGGTTCCCGAAACGGTTCCCGAAACGGTTCCCGAAACGGTTCCCTCCCCTCCGTCGTCGTCTCCGCCGACGTCGCTCATCTGCGCCGCGACGGCTTCGAGCTGACGCATCCGCGCCGGCGACAGCGCCGCCCTCAGCGCGCCCGCGCGGAAGCTAATCTCCATCGACGCCCGACCCGGGACGGGCGCCAGCGCCTGGAGCGCCGTCGCCTCGGCGCCAAACGGCGGCAGAAGCGGCGCGAAACGCGGAGGACCCGAGCGGAACCCGGTGTTCATCCCCTGTTCAACCGTGTTCGACCCAGTCGTGTTCAAACCCGCACCTCCCGTCACCTCCCGCCAGGACGCGTTCGGGTCCCAACCGCCGGGGAGTAAAGAGGCGGCGACGTCGGATATCTTAACCCTGAACGCGTTGAACAGCTTGGCGTCTTTCGCGTCGGCGCCGAGGTCCGTCGCGGGAACCGTTCGAAGCTCGAACCTGCCGAGGTCCAGCAGAAGCGTCGCGTCGTCGTCGTCGTCGGCGGCGGCGGCGGCGGCGTCGGCGGCGGCGGCGGCGTCGGCTTCGTTCGACTCTGCGTCGTGGGTACCTCGCGTGACTCGAACCGAAGGTGACTCTTTCGTATGAAGGTACCTCGACGGCACGGCGACGCGCGGGGCGTGCACCGTCATCGAGACGTCCACCAAGGGCCTGTCCGCGAGCGCGGCGACCAACGCCTCGCGCGCGCCCCTCGCCGCGTCGCTCGCACCCCGCGCCACCGCCCTCCTCAGCAGCTCCTCCTGCTCGGCCAGCTGCGCGGGCTTGTGACGGGTCAGCGTCCGGATCAACGCCTGCACCGGCGCCCTGAGCAGGGTGACGCGCGCGGGCGCGAGCTCGATCCCGATCCTGACGTCCGGGCTCGACGGCTGGTTCGGATCATCCGCCGATGTTCGCGATGCTTTGGCGAGTTTCTCGAACCTGAGCGAGAGCGCCTCGGGGGGTTCGATCGCCGTTCGATCGACGTTCATCGAGTCGTCCAGAATGGAATCGTCCGGAACGGAATTGTCCGACGCGTCGACGAATACGTCCTCGTCGCCGGACTCGACGCCCGAGTCCCCATCCGATCCGCCTCCCCAGAGCGCCGCCGCGACGAACGCCGCGGTCACGCACCCCGGCGCCTCGGACGACGACGACGAACGAGCCCCGGACGACGACGAACGGGCCAGTTCGTCGTCCAGAGACGCGCTCTTCGCACCCGCCGATCGAAGAATCTTCGCACCCCCGACGTCGAGGTCCATCGCGCGAAGATCGCATCGAGCGTCGACGCCATTTGCGCCGAAGGTCCTCGCGCCGGCGACGAGCCCGGTGACGGAGGCGCACAGAACCTCGCGCGCGGTGCCCGTGCGATTAGTGCGATCGTCGGTGGCGTTCGGATCAGTTTCCGCTTCGTGAGTTTCCGCTTCGTCGTCGACAATCTTGAGCGAGACGGATCCAACCCCGATCGTCGCCTCCGATTGCGCCGCCTCCGACTGCGCCGCCGCCTCGGCGCGCGCCTCGACGTCGAACACGGCGTCGAGTTTGGCCCAGTCGTCCTCGCTCATGTCCGCGTCGTCGCCGGCGGCCCACTCGTCGGATTCCGAGTTGGACGATTCGAGCGGGGCCCGTCTCTGTCCGGAAAAGCCAAAGACGCGGAAAAAACCCCCGGCGACGCCCCGACCGACCTCGTCCTCCTCGACGTCGCGGATCAAACCCCGGCGCCTGGCCTGCTGGTGCGCGATCGCGCGGAAGAGCACGCAGACGTGCGTCGGGTACCTCGCCTCCACGGCGTCCATCGCCGGCACGGATCCGACGTCCATCGGCGGGGGCCAACGCCCCGTCGAGCCCGTCGTCGTTTGTTGGGCGCTGCTCTTCGTTTTCCCCCTCTTATGGGTACGCCTCGGGTGCGGAGCGATTGCGTTTTGAACGTACGACTCGACGTACTCGCGCCGCGCGCGCATCGCCCGCACCACCTCGTCGACGCGAAACGACGACGACCGACGTCCCCTCGCGAGTCCCTCCTCGCGGATACGTAACGTCACCGCGGCGATCGCGAACCTCCACCACTCTCGAGCGGCGTTTGGGTTGGACACGATGGACGACGGACCCGAACCTCTCGGGCGAAGGTGCGCGTGCGGCGCCCTCCGCGCGTCGCGCTCGAGACGCTCGGCGGCGACGTATGCGGCGCGCAGGTGCGAGGACGTCAGCCTCGCGGCGACCGAGTCGATTCGCAGGTGGATCCGCTGCGCCGGGACGTCGCGTTCGCCGTTGGTGCCGCCGTTGGTGCCCGCGTCGCCCCTCGGCTCGCGCTTCCCCCTTCGCTCGTAGTACGCGGTGGCGCTCACGGGTTCGAGGAGGTACTGGCGGCGATTCGCCTGCGCGGTGGCGGCTGGATCGTGAACCGGCCCGGCGGCGGCGGCTGGAACGGCTGCTGGAACGTGAACCGACGCGACGTTCGAGACGACGACGCCGGGTTCCATCGCCGCGACGAGCGCATCCGGCGAGACGTTTTCCCAATTTTTGCCGTTGTTTCGTTCGGGCGCCAGCGAGTCCGCGCCGACGTCGAAATAAACAGCCAGCCCCTGTGAACAAAACACGATGTCATACTAATTGCCCATACGAAAATATAAAATAAACTCACCGTGAGTTTGGCGCTCTTGCGCATGCGCTCCGCGAGGCCGCCCACGGAGAACGCCGCGGCGCCCGTCGCGTCCACGGTGTTGATCACGAGCGACTCGAGGGTGGCGCCGGCGGCGAAGCGTTCGTTGGATTCGTTCGCGCGAGGGGTCGAGGCACAGCCGGCGGATGCGGCGCCGGCATTTCCGGACCGCTTGCCGCTCCCGGTCTCGACGAGGTCGCCCTCGAGGCGGACGTGAATCTTGGATATGCTCACCTCCAGATTTCCCAGCACGGTGTCCAGCATGCCCGCCAGCCATCCGTCGCCCTTGGCGTCCTCGTTCTTCGTCGCGTCGTCCGGCGTGGCCTCCGCGGCGATTGCGGATTCGAGCCATCTGGTCTCGCCCTCGTCGATCTCCCTCCTGCGAAGCGCCGCCTTCGCCTTCTCCCATCGCTCCGTCCGTTCCTCCACGGTGAGCGCATCGTCGCCCTCGACGTCGTCCGCGAATCCGGCGACGACGTACAGCCGCTCGATCGTGGCGACGACCGGTTGCTTGCCGAGCGCTCGCCACGGGATCTGGAGCGAGAGCTTTCCGACGAGCCCGCTGCGGACGACGAACGGCAGGTCGAGCGCGTTGAGCGCCTCGGTCTTCAGCCGCAGGTTCTTCAGCACCACGTCGCCCTTGAACACCGCGACGCTGAGGTCCTTGGCGCTGATGCCGTGGACGTACTCGCCCAGCAGCTTGTTCAGCACGGACGTGAGCTTACCCTCGAACATGGCGCCCGCCGACGCCTCGGGCGGTGAACTTTATTCCCTCGGTCCAGTCAGCCCCGGGGATGCGACGGCGGCGGCGGCGCTACGCGACGCGGGCCCACCTGAGCCGGTCCGGACATGTATCCCGCGTTGGAACGAGTATGTCGAGCCGAGGCGAGTCAGCCCCGGTGCGTGTGAGGTCAGACGGAGATGCGACCGCGCGCCTCGTCGTCCGCCCGAACCGCCCCGAAGAGAAACCGCTAACAACGTGGGCGACTCATCATCATCATCAAGTCGAGAATCCAGTCTGTTGTCTCGTGCAAAGTGCTTGGTCCTACCTGGGGTTTGTCACAGACTTCAGAGCACGGGGTTCGAGATGTCAGCGCCGCCTCCTCCTCTCCCCCCCGGCTGCGAACTCGCGAATCGCGCCGTGCAGCACGACGAAAACGGCGAGTGGCAGCTCGCGATAGAGTGCTACGTTCGCGCGGCCGATGAGATTGAGGCCTTCTTGAACTCTGGCCAACCCAGGCCGCCCAACATCGATTTTGCACACATCGTCGCAGCTTACCGCACCAGAGCTTCTGAGCTCACGCAGGATTACTCGCAAGAGATCGCCGCTCAGCCGGGGAATAACTCGGCGGCGGCATCTGTGAGCGCCACCGCGAGCTCGATGTTCCAAAAGTTTAAATCCACCGCTGCGAAAGCCGCGAGCAAGACCAAGGAAACAGCGATTATCGTGGGCAACACTGCAAAATCAGCCGCAAACTCCGCCTACACCGCGGCGGGCACGAGGGGAACATTCGCAAACAAGGTCACAGACGGCGTGGCGAGGGGTCTCGGCCATGGGTTCGGGTGGACGTTTGGTCGTAACGCGGCACACGCGGTGTCGGATTCCCTGTTTCCAGCGCCGCTTCGCAGGCGAAGGTGGTGCTGACCGGGCGGCTCAACGACGGGTTCGCATCGGGAAAACCTGCATCGTCGAGCGGCGTCGCACTCTCGTGTTTCGTATCGATGATGTATTGATGTATCAAATAATGTAATAGACGAGTACTCCGAGCACGGAGCGCCCCGAGCGCCCCGAGCGCCCTCGCGTCCGCAACCTCACAGCAGCTTCTTTCGCTGGAAGAACTGGTTGAGAAACATAACCTGCCACACGCACAGACCCACGCAGACCACCAGCGTCATGATGCTCAGCCATGTCACCCTCGAGTTCGTCGCCTCGTTCAGGTCGCGCAGTTCCGCCTCCTTCCGTCGCAGCCAGAGCATCGTCTCGTGCGTGTCCCTCAGATCAGCCTCCAGCCTTCGGAGCGAGTCGGCCACTTTGTTCACGTGCTTCCCCTGCGCGATCTTCTCGTAGTCCATGACTGCCACCCCGGTCTTCCAGTCGAGCCGCACCTTGTGGTGCTTCAGATCCGCGGGATCGTCCACGGTGGTCTTGTAGAAACACGCCTTGTGATCGCCCTCAATCTTCGTGGTGAACGCGTAGGACCCGCGGTGGGTGTCGCTGTTGTTCCAGATGGAACCGCCGTCCGGGTCGAAGAGGCGGATGTTGATGTGGGTGCGATCGGGGGTCTCGTAGGAGAACATCACGAGCGTCTTGCGCTTGAGCTCTTCCTGAACGCACTTCATGTTACCCTCCGGTGATGATGCGCCCCTGCGGATGAAGAACACGGGTGTGGGGTGCGATGGGTACTCGTCAGTGGAAAGCCGCGCGGATCTCGGCCCGGGGGAATCCCGAGGAGGCCGCCCCGTTGATCGTCGATGGCGCGCGGGTGGTCGGGGGCTGGCGCGTCGCGCGGCTGGCGCGTGCGTACCTGTCGACGAGGTCAAATTCCATGCCCCGCGCCACGGTGAGCGCGGCGAACAGCGCCGTGATCGCGAACGCGGTGCGCGCGCGCATCCTTCCTCGCGGTGTGATCGATCACCCCCCGCGCCCCCGTCACGTGCCCGATCTCCGGCAGTTGCCGCGGTCCAGCTGGCGCGAAATGTCAAACTCGGCAGCGCCGGGGGCGCCCCCGGGGAGGATGGCGGCGCCGTCGTCGTACGAGGGATGGGCGCACGCCGTCAAGCCGACGATCGAGTCTCGCCTCGCGGACGCCGAGGCCGAGCTCGCGTTCCTGCGCGCCGACAACGGACGCGTCGCGCGCGAGAACGCGCGGCTGAGGGGCCAGTGCGAGCGACTGAGCGCGGAGGTGGCGATGCTCTCCGAAGACCCCGAGGCGCACGCGCGGCAGCTCAGGCGGGGGCTGATGGGCGCGCGGCGACGCGATGGAAGCGACGTCGACCTCGCATCCACCGCGGAAGCGGCGCCGCGCGCTTCGCGCGAGGATCGGCAGCTGAGCCTCTTCCTCACCGACGGCAAAGGCGCGCTCACCGAACGAAGGGTCCCGGGGATCGTGAGCGCCCCGCCGGGCGTCCTGCAGTTCGGGGTGGTCCAGGCGGAGGTCACGTCGACCGGTTTCGTCGGCTTGCGCCCTCTGGGAACCAACGACGCCGTAAACACCGCCTCCACCTCGACGTCGTCCGTGTCCGCCAAGATGAAGTCGCTCATGGCGGGAGTCCTCGGAGCGGCGGGAGGATCCGCTCGCGTCGCCGACGGGGCGAGAGACGAACCGACCGGGGCGGAACCGGAACGCGCCGACGCGCCGACGCGATCGTCGTACGAGATCGTGTGGAAGGAGGGCGGGGGTAAAGACGGCGGGGGTAAAGACGGCGGAGGTAAAGACGGCGGAGGTAAAGACGGCGGAGGACAGCTGCGAAGGCTCGCGTTTGAGTGCGACGCCAACGGGTTTGAATACGTCAGGGAGCAGATCCGATCGTGGTCCGAGTCGGCGACCGTCACGGACCGTCACGGATCCGCGGACGGCGCCGCCGCCGCCGACGCCGCCGCGCGGCACAGGCGCGCGGGGTCCAACCTGACGATCGACCTGCACGACGGAGACGCCGGGGATGGCGACGACGGCGGGGACGAAGGCGAAGTTTCCGAAGACGAGGTTTCCAAACCCGTTAAAGCCGCCGAAGGGGAAGAAGACGTCGTCGCGCGACGACCCGAACGGCGAACCGAGGAAGCACCCGCGGGCGACCGAGTCCGGTCCGTCAGGGAGACGACGACGACGGGTTCTTCCCCCCACGTCGTCCGTCCGAAGGGTCCAAAATTCTTCCCCGTCGTCGACGGCGCCAGAAATTGCGCGGACATGTCGGACGAGAGCGCGGTGTGCGATTCGTCGATTGCCTTCGCGTTGTCCAGAGCGTTTCCCGCTCGGTTACGCGACTCGTCGTGGCGACTCCGGTACTCGACCAAACGCGACGGGACGTCGCTGCGGACGATGTACCGCGCCGCGGGGTCGGCGCGGGTCGGGGAGCACAGGTGCGAGGAGAGCGTGTTGCTGGTTCGTTCGTCGTCGGGCGAGCGTTTCGGCGCGTTCACCACCGAGCACTGGCGGGTGGCGCCGAGGTATTACGGCACGGGGGAGTCGTTCGTGTTCGTGTTGGAAGGGGCCGGGGGATCGAATACGGAGGTCGCGGGATCGAATCCGGCGGCGGGCGGCGGCGCGAGGGTCTTTCCGTGGACGCAGAGGAACAACTACTTCGTCTTTGGCAGGAACGAGTGCGCTGCGGTGGGCGGGGGCGCGGGTTTCGCGCTGTGGTTGGACGAGGAGCTGGCGAGGGGAAACAGCGCTCGGTCCGATACCTTTGGGAACGATCCGCTGAGCTCGGAGCACGAGTTCGACGTGGCGTGCGTCGAGCTGTGGACGTTCGAGTGATGCGCGTGCTTCGGCGAGTCACCTCGTTTTTTAAGACTTAATATGTTCGTAGTCTACGTTTTCCAAACAGGGTATAATATCATACCGTCAGACGCGTCCATCCAACCTGTCGTCGCTCGCTCACGTCCTGTTGTTCCTCCGCGCGTGTTGTTCCGCGGCGACGTATCTGATGTGATCCGGGAGGACGCAGTCCGGGAGGACTCGCACGCAGCACTGATCCGCCGCCTCGACGTCCGGCGGTTCCTCCGAGGTGGCGTTGCCGAGGTATACGGTCCGAGCGCCGCGGCACAGGAACCAGAACGACGCGCAGCCCGACAGGCATCCCAACAGGGGACCGAGATGTCTCGGATTCTCGTCGTATTCGAAGACGAGGTCGCCCTTGGTGCTCCGGTCGCACCAGTCGGAATAGCCGAACTTGTCGCAGAAGTCGTCGATGGTCATGAAGAACGTCCCGTCGTTGCCCGGGACGTATCCCACCTCCTTGGCGATGTGCGGGTTTTCGTCCCACTCTTTCGTCCCGTCGCCCCAGGGGCCCTTCCACTCGCCGCTTCTGCCCCACGGGTTTCGAACCTTGACGAGTCGCGTGCCTTGATTCAAGTGGAGGCCGAGGACGGTGCCCGCGCGATACGCGCCCACGACGGAATACGCGTGACCATTCACGAGGCCTTGGGGATCCGCTCCGTCATCACGCGCGACGACGACGACTCCGCCTCTACGGCTATACATTTCCAGGGCTTGGAAATACTTCGGATCGTCCTTATCCGGCGTCCATGTCCAGCACGTGTCTCCCGTCATGTGGTACAACGCTCTCGACATGCGGTCCCCGGAGAGAGCTTCGTATCCCTTCTCCTTCATGTCGTACTCGTGAGACCAAATCTTGGCGAAGGCCTTCTCCAGAAGGAGGACCCAGATCTCCCCGCGGTCGCTGATCTGTGCGAACATCGGGCTCTTGGTGCCCTTGTGCACGGGGATGAAGTCGTCGACGGTGACCGTGATCCGCTTCCCCGATCGCCGGCCGTGTTTCTCGTCGTTGATCCGATTAAACAATCTGATCTGATACTTGCCCCGGTCGTTGATCTCCGTGTTCACGAAGAGACGGCGAATCGCGGCGGGATTCCGAGCCAGAGCAGAAATGGCGCCCATCAACCAGCAGTCGCCGATCCCACCTTGGTTTATGTCGTCGGGCTCCAGCCCGTCCCTGAAGAGGCGGAGAGGCTCGTCGTCCGGAGAACGCAAGTCGGACAAGCGCACCCAGTCGTACGATTCCGTTCTCCCGTGCATCGCCAGATCGGGGGGGAACGACTCGTCCACGAACTTGTAACAGAAGAAACACTCAAACCCGTGAAAGACGGAACGCGCGAGGAAGCCGAGGACGCGGCCCACGTACACGTACAACATGGGCAACATGTAAATCCTGACGGACCGCCACGCGAGCACGAAGGGGAACGTCAAGCACGCCCTGTCTCGCGAACGATGGAGTGGACGCGGGAGTCGGTCAATGCGTGCGCGGAGGGACGGGAGGGTCGACGCTCGCTCGACGCGGCGGTCGTCGGGTGCCGGGACGCGCAGGGTTCGCGCGCGGGGATGATGCCACGTGGAATCGCGCTCTGTCGTCTGATGACGCACCACACCCAGTGTTCCCTCCCAGAGCCGATGGCGGAGATGGTGGTCAGTCCGGGGCGAGGCCCGTGCTTGGCGGCTCGTCCGCGTAACGACGGAATATCAATGGACGGCGCCATGATTCAGGTGGTGGACTTCGACGCGAGTGGACGCGCGACCAGCCTCTGGCGCCGCAGGAGGGGACACCTTCTCTCAGAAAAAATATCTTTGCCCTTTTTTAATTTTAAGCCCGCCCACACCTTCGTAAAACCTAATCTTGAAGCGGCACTCAATCGTCACTCCTGCCCGGCGCCTGACACGCCGACGTTCCCCTCCCTCGAGATGGGTGACGACGCGAGAGTGCTCTGGGCATGGCGTGCGATGTGCCCTGAACTGCAGGAGATGTGGCCGGAGGACGAGCAACCGGAGGATTGGGAAGGGGTGATGATGGACAATGGCCGGGTGGCGGAGCTCGAGTTGGAAGGGTTCGACCTGACCGGAGCGGTGCCGGCTGAGATCGGGCAGCTCACGTCGCTGACGTGGTTGGGCCTCGGCAAAAATCAGCTGACGAGCGTGCCGGCGGAGATCGGGCAGCTCACGTCGCTGGAAAACTTGTACCTCAGCGGCAATC
>Ga0181573_10005070_pt1 | contig 11006 bp, 9 predicted proteins | sample 101ome_25_FD_148643 | JGI IMG/M metagenome (GOLD analysis project Ga0181573, IMG submission 148643) | Coastal salt marsh microbial communities from the Groves Creek Marsh, Skidaway Island, Georgia - 101409BT metaG (spades assembly) | ecosystem: Environmental > Aquatic > Marine > Intertidal zone...
CACTGGTGGAGCTATCGCCACACTCCCGGCCGATCCAACCCGCGCTGGCTACACGTTCACTGGCTGGTACACCGCCGCCTCCGGCGGCAGCGAGATCACCGCCGGCGAAGCGCACAACCAAACGGCCGACTTCACCTTGTACGCCCAATGGGCCGCAAACACGTTGAACGTCACTTATGACAGCCAGGGTGGTTCAACGGTCACCGACGGCGACGCCACGACAATCACTGGTGGAGCTATCACCACACTCCCGGCCGACCCAACCCGCGCTGGCTACACGTTCACTGGCTGGTACACCGCCGCCTCCGGCGGCAGCGAGATCACCGCCGGCGAAGCGCACAACCAAACGGCCGACTTCACCTTGTACGCCCAATGGCAGGCCGTTCCCACCACGACAACCACCACGACTACCTCAACGACGACAACAACAGCTCCTCCAACATCAACCCCCGCGACAACGACGACAGCGCCAGCGACAACCACAACAGTTGCATCGTCGAAGGCTCCCACCTCTACAACGACGACGGTTGCGACAACCTCTACAACGACCACTGAAGTTCAGACATCCACAACGTCATCAACCGCGGTCACGACCACCTCAATAACCGAAATATCAGAACCGCCGACAGACAGCGTGGAACTTCCCGCGACAGGAACAAGCCCCTCCAAATTTCCCAGCGTTCCTCTCATTGCCATCGGCTGCGCCCTACTGCTCGTATCCCGACTCCCCAACAAGAAGCTGAGCGATGACCACAACTAAAAGGTCTCACTCCACGCCCACGAACTGCAACTGTGATGCGACTCGCGCAACGCGCCGGTCCGCTTACCTCCTCGTTGGCGCAGCCTTAACACTGATCGGAAGCGGGGTGGTGTCAGCCTCCACCCCGATCGACCAGATGGGGTCCGATATCGATGGCGAAGCCCCCAACGACCGGTCGGGATATTCGGTGTCGTTGTCATCTGATGGCACCATCGTTGTCGCCGTCCAAACGAGAAACGTCGCCGTAGTAAGCGAAGTACGTATCGAACCACGTTTTTGCTTCTGAGTAGGTGTCAAAATCGTTGCAGTTCTTTGTCGCCGGGGTTGTCTGGCGTTGTTATTGCCGTAGTGGGTGTAGAGGGGGTTGCTGGCACCAAGGTTGTTTCGGGTTTCGATGTGGTGTCGGAAGTTCCTGTAGTGCTGGGCGCTTCAGGTTCAGTGGCGTAGTAGACGTTGAATGTTGTTCGCAGTTCCCACCAGTTTGAAGGTTCTGACATCATCGGAGTGCAGGTGTTGATCATTTCTGCTAGGGCTTCATACTCGTTGGGGTCAACACTTAGGCGGTAGAGCCATTTGACCTCCACAACCGCGTAGGCAAATGAACACCAGTAGTCCCTTGGTGGACGCCATTCAGCGGCATCGAGGTCGCTTTTCGATCGGTTCGAAGAAGCTGAGACTGCAACCAAGTTGGTGACATCGTTAGCGAACCTTTCTTTTTGGTCGGCTGCCCAGTTCGCAGCTCCAGAGTCGTGGGCTTCTGCGAGCGAAACGATGTGATTGATATCAAACTCAGATGGATTTGAAGTCCATGTGTCGTCGTAGACGGAATACCACCATGCTGCGTTTGCTTTGCAGGGGTCGCCTGACGCAGATCTTTCCTCGCCGATCATCGTTTGAACTAAAACTTCCTCCCGGGTGGAGCAGCCGGACCATGATTTGGTGTGCCAGTGGGCCCATTCACTTCGGTCGTATCCATTTCGGCTCACTTCGTTAGTAACTGTTAACAACGACAGGAACTCTTGTGGTGTTGTGGTATCGCCAATGCAGCAGTCATTGGTCTCCTGCAGATCCTCGCTGGAAGGATCGTCTTCATTTGCGACCGTGGTTTGGGTGACAGGTGGTGAACTGTTGGTGTCATCATCAACTGTTGACTTTTCCGTGGAAGGAAGGGGGTTGTCAGTTTCTTCACTGTCCGCCGCGTCCTCAGTTTCATCTTCGATCACTTCTTCGCCGTGATTTTCTGGGAGAGGTGTTGTGGTTGCGTCCAGCAATGAGGAAGGTGACTCAACAATTTCTGATGTCACGACCTCGGCTTCGCTGGAAGAGTTCTCCCCGTCAGTTGGAGCGTCACTCGACGATCCGCATCCCGAAAGCAACGCAAGCGTTAAGACGGCACCTACAGCCCTAAATCTTGAGCACCTCATTCTGACAAATTAGATCGAACGATCATCGATAGACGACCTAATTACAGCCCCGTACATCGCGGCGCCGGTAAGGGCATCTTGACAACCTGAGGAAGGTGACAGTGAGACCCTGGTGCTACACCTTCACGACATGAACAACATCACGAATCACAGGTTGTGGGGGAGTGCGGTGTTTATGCGAACCCTCCGACACGAACAGGTGCTCGTTCGACTGAGTGTCGTTCTGCGCTACGGCTGTTGTCCGTAGTCCTGCCAAGACCGATCACGGTCGGCGATGATGTGGCGTAGGCCTCGCTGGTTGATGTCTTCGGCCCATTGGAGCGCTTCTTCTGTGTGGCGGGCGATGCCGTCGAAGAAGGTGCCGAGCATTTGGGTGGTGCGCAGGCCCATGTTCTCGTAGGCCTGGTTGATGAGGAGCTTGTTGAGAGCGAGCTGGTTGGCGGGGATGGTCGCGAGGCGGCGGGCTTCGGCTTCAGTGGCGGCCGAGAGCTGGTCAGCGGGGTGGATTTCACTGACGAGTCCGATGCGGTGGGCGGTGGGGGCGTCGATGGCGCGGCCGGTGAGCAGGTACTGCTTGGCGTGTTCGAGGCCCAATCGGTGGATCCACATCATGGTGGTGGGGAGGCCGTAGATGCGGCTAGGGGCGTAGCCGATGTGGGCGTCGTCGGCCATGAAGATCAGGTCGGCGCACATGACGAGGTCGGTGGCGCCGCCGATGGCCCAGCCTGTGATCCCGGCGATGACGGGTTTGGGGCATTCCCACAGCGACATGAACCGGCGGACGTTGTGGTTCATGAACTGGTAGTCACGTACGGGGTCCCAGTTGCCAGGTCGGGGTTCTGGGCCGGGCGCATCGTAGGGGGTGTCCCAGGTGTCGGGTTGGGTTGCTCCGGAGAACTCCTGGATGGAGCTGAGGTCGTAGCCGGCGGTCAGGCTGGCGCCGGCGCCACGGAGCACGATCGCACCCACGTTGGCCGAGGCGGTGGCCGTGGCGATGGCGTCGGCGACGCCTTGGATCATGTCGTTGGTGAGGGCGTTGAGCTTCTCGGGCCGGTTGAGGGTGATGACGGCGATGCTGTCGTGTTCGTTGTAGAGGACGGTTGGTTCGCTCATCGGTGTGGCGCTCCGTTGTACTGGGGGCGGAACGACGTCTGGATCTGGTCGACGACGAGTTCGTGGAGGGGGTTGCCGGTGGTGTCGGGGCGGTGCCTGAGCACGTAGGCGACGCGGGGCAACTCAGGAAGCGCAGGTGGTCCGGTGGTGATGAGCTCGGTGTCGGCGATGACGCCACGGTTTAGTAGCGCGATGCCGGCACCGTTCGTGAGGGCGGTCCGGACCGCAGCGATGGTGGGGAGCTCGTAGCTGATTGTGTGGTCGATGTCGTTGGCGGTGAGCAGTCGGCTGGCGAGGGTGCCGAAGAAGCATCGCGGACCCCAGGTGACGAGCGGGAGTGGCGAAGCGGCGAGGAAGTTGACGCCGGGGCTATGGGCCCACACGAGATCATCGCGATCTAACACGATGTCCCTGTCGTCGATGTCGCTATCGAGGGTGATAGTGATGGCGAGGTCTATGCGGCCGTCGGTGAGCCATTCGTCGAGGGTGGCGGGTTGTTCGAGGCTGATCCTGAGATCGACGTGGGCGGAGTGGCGGCGGAACCAGGGGGCGACGGTGTCGAGGAGCGGAGTGGCGCTGGCGCCTTCGGTGGCGCCGACGCGGACCGTGCCACGGGTGTCGATGGGGGTGAAGCGGCGAACTGCGGCGTCGTGGGCGTCGATGATCTGGCGGCCGTAGGTGAGGAGTTCGTGGCCGTCGTCGGTGAGGCGCAGGTTTCGTCCGTCGCGGCGGACGAGCGTGCAGCCGGTGCGTTCTTGGAGTCGTTTGAGTTTCCAACTCACGGCGGAGCGGGAGAGGTGGAGGTGGTTGGCGGTGGTCTGGAGACTGCCGGTGTCGGCGAGGGTCTGCAGGGTCCGCAGCGAATCGATGTCGAACTTCACCGTGATTCCCAAATGGTGACAGAAGTTGCGCATAGCGGCCAAAGAAGTCTCACTTGCGTCATCTTTACTGAGCGGCGACGATGATGCAATGGCCTTGAAATCCCTCCTTTGCCCCAGCCACCGCCGGCCCGGCTCGATGGGCTGCGCTTCGCGGCGGAGGCAATCGAGCAGGTCTCGAGGCGTCCGGCTGAGTTCGCCCGGTCGATGCTGCCGCATCCGCCTAGCCATCAGGAGCTGGCGCGCGCCCCACAACTCCAATGGAAGAGGCTGACATGTACGACCTGAAGCTCACCGAGAGTTATGTGCCCGCCCAGCCGGATGGGACATTGCGAGATGTCAGCGTCGGTGGCCTCCTGCGCTGGCAGGCCACCGACTTGGGTGATGCCGTGGCGGTCACTGCGATGGCAGCGGACGGAACGTTAGGGCAGTCGTGGACCCACACGGAGCTGCTGGCTGATGCCGAGTGGCTCGCGTTGTCGTTGGCGACGCGGTTCGGCCCAGGGGACCGGGTGGTGGTTTGGGCCCCCAACGTCGGTCGGTGGTTGCTCATGGAGTACGCATGCGCGTTGGCGGGCCTGGTGCTCGTGACAGCCAATCCGTCGTTCCAGGCGGCTGAGTTGCGGTATGTACTCGAGCAGTCGGGATCGGCGGCGTTGTTCCACGTGGCCAGTCATCGGGGTAATCCGATGGCCACAATCGCGCGAGAGGCATGTGAGGGCCTAGAGCGGGTGCGCGAAATCATTGATCTTGACGACGACGACCAGCTGTATGCCACCGGGGAGCGGCTCGCCGCGCTCCCGGTTGTGGCACCGGGTGATCCGGCGCAGATCCAGTACACCTCGGGCACGACGGGGTTCCCGAAGGGCGCGGTGCTGTCGCATCACAGCTTGGTCAACAACGCTCGCCTGTTCGCCGAGCGGGCTCTCATCAACGGCGACTCGGTCTATGCGAACTTCATGCCCCTGTTCCACACCGCCGGCTGTGCCACGGGCGCGTTGGGGAGCCTGCAGGCAGGATGCCGCATGTTGTTGATCGAGCAGTTCGACGCCGACGCGTTGGCGTTGCGCATCGAGACCGAGCGGGTGACGAACTTCTTCGCGGTGCCGACCATCCTGGTGGCGCTGCTCGAATCGCTCGAACAGCAGCCTCGTGACGTCGAGTCGCTGGTGGCGATCACCACGGGTGGGGCGCCGGTCTCCTCGGAACTAGTCGACCGGGTTCGCACCCGGTTGGGCTGTCATCTGCTGACCGCGTTCGGGCAGACTGAGGCGTCGCCGATGATCACCCTCAACCACGCCGATGTCTCGGCCGACCACATCGCGTCGAGTGCCGGTCAGCCGCTGCCACTGACCGAGGTTTCGATCCGAACCGCCCGCGAGGACGGAGCCGCGGGAGTGGCGACGTCGGTCGTCCCGGTCGGTGAGGTGGGCGAGATCTGTGCCCGCGGTTACGGGGTCATGATCGGCTACAACGACAATCCCGAGGCCACCGCCGCGGCGATCGACGACGAGGGCTGGCTGCACACCGGCGACTTGGGAACGTTGGATGAGGAGGGCTTCGTGCGCATCACCGGGCGGGTGAAGGACATGATCATCCGAGGGGGTGAGAATCACTTCCCGGCCGAGATTGAGAACGCCCTGCTCGAGCATGCGACCGTGGCCGAGGTCGCTGTCGTGGGTCTTCCCGATCCTAAGTGGGGTGAGGTCATCGGCGCGTTCGTGCGAACCGTCAGCGACGAACCGATCGACATCGACGGGCTGCGGGCGCATTGCCGCGGGGCCCTGTCGCCGCAGAAGACACCGAGCGTGTGGGAACAGCTCAAGGAGTTCCCCCTTACCGGTTCGGGAAAGATTCAGAAGTTCGCGATCCGAGACGACTACATGAACCGCAGCGCGAGAGAAGTTGACGACCGATGACCGTTCGAATCGAGAAGTCGGGACCGGTGTGGACCGTCGTCCATTCCCGGCCCGAAGCCCGAAACGCCATGGACCCTGCGAGCGCTGCCGCGCTCTACGACGCGTTCTTGGACTTCGACGCCGACGACGAAGCCGCGATAGCTGTGTTCTGGGGTGAGGGCGGTGCGTTCTGTGCCGGATGGGATCTCAAGCATGCCGCCGCGCTCGACGAACCCGAACCGCTCTCGGAGTTCGCGATCCCTCGCGACGGTGGTGAACACGGCAACGGCAGCGACATCCCGATGGGGGCGATGGGACCGAGCCGGCTCGAGCTCGACAAGCCGGTCATCGCCGCCGTGGCCGGGCCCGCAGTCGCGGGAGGGATGGAGCTGGCGATGTGGGCCGACGTCCGGGTCATGGAAGAGAACGCCTATATGGGCGTGTATTGCCGGCGCTGGGGTATCCCGTTCATCGACGGCGGTACCGTCCGCCTTCCTCGGCTTGTCGGGGAGGGGCGGGCCCTCGACCTCATCTTGACCGGACGGCAGGTCATGGCCGACGAGTGCGAACGAATCGGGCTCTGTGAGTACGTCGTCCCCGATGGTGAGGCGCGAACACGGGCCGAGGAGCTCGCCCACCAGATCGCCAAGTTTCCCCAGCTGTGCGCCCGAGCCGACCGCCGCTCGGTCAAAGCCCAACACGGCATGAACCTGCGCGACGCGCTCGTGCAGGAGTGGTACAACAGCCGGCCCGTCCTTGAAGCCGAGGGCATCGAGGGCGCCGGCCGGTTCAGTTCCGGAGACGGGCGCCACGGCGCCGGAACAGGCCAGCCGTGACGCCGCTGACGACCTCGCACGCTGCCGGCCCGGCCGAGCCCGAAGTCCGCGAACTCACGTTGGGTGAAGCGCTGGCCGAGGCGGCGGGTGAGTGGCCGGATCGGGTTGCGCTCATCGAGGGCCGCCTCGATGGGGCGCCGGGCCGGGCCTGGACCTACGCGGAGTTCCTGAGCGAGGCCGAGCGGGCCGCCCGGGCTCTGCGGAGCCGTTTCGAGCCGGGTGATCGGATCGCGGTGTGGGCCCACAACATCCCGGAGTGGGCGATGCTGCAGTTCGGCACGGCGATGGCGGGGATGGTGCTTGTCACGGTCAATCCGGCCTACCAGCAGACCGAGCTTGACTACGTCCTGCACCAGTCAGGTGCGCGGGCGTTGTTCACAGTTGACGAACACCGCGGCAACCCGATGCTGGCCATGGCCCGAGCCGCACAGCCGAGCTGTTTGGCTCTCGAGGCTGTGGTCCGGTTCGCTGACTGGGAGGCGTTCTGTGCGGTCGGCTCGGGTGAATTAGGCGAGCTCCCGGTGGTGACACCTGGGGACCCGGCAATGATCCAGTACACGTCAGGCACGACGGGCTTCCCCAAGGGAGCGGTGCTGCATCACCGAGGTCTGGTCAACAACGGTCACCACTATTTCGACCGGATGGGCGTGAAGCCCGGCGATACCTACATCACCCAGATGCCGCTGTTCCACACCGCCGGGTCGGTCATGTCGATGCTCGGGTGCATCGGCATGCGTTGCACCCAGGTACTGGTCGACCAGTTCGACCCCGGCCTCGTGCTCCACCTCTGCGAGGAGCATCAGGTGAATGGCATGCTCGGCGTGCCGACGATGCTGATCGCGCTGCTCGAACACCCCGACTTCGACACCACCGACCTCAGCGCGATCACCGCCGTGAGCTCCGGCGGTTCGGTGGTCCCCGAGCAATTGGTGCGCACCTTCGAAGACAGACTCGGCGCGCCGTTCACGATCCTTTTCGGTCAGACCGAGTGTTCGCCGACCGCCACCATGAACTTCGTTGACGATTCGATTGAGGACAAGGCTCTCACCATCGGCACCGCCATGCCTAACACCGAGGTCAAGGTTGTCGACCCCGAGACCGGTGCCACGGTTCCGATCGGTGAGATCGGTGAACTCTGCGTGCGGGGCTACCACGTCATGTTGGGCTACCACGACATTCCCGAGCAGACCGCCGAGACGATCGACGATGACGGGTGGCTGCACACGGGCGATCTCGCCGCCATGGACGACCGTGGCTACTGCACAATCGAGGGGCGTCTCAAGGACATGATCATCCGCGGGGGAGAGAACATCTACCCCAAGGAACTCGAAGAGATGCTGCTCACACATCCGTCGATAGCTGAGGTCGCGGTGGTGGGTCTACCTGACGACAAGTACGGCGAGGTTGTCGGGGCCTTCGTCCGCCCCGTTCCCGGCAGGAACATCGATGAGGCTGGGCTGTTCGCCTTCGCCCGCGAGCGGCTCGCCCCGCACAAGACGCCCAGGCACTGGATCACTGTCGACGAGTTCCCTCTCACCGGCTCGGGCAAGATCCAGAAGTATGTCCTCCGTCAGAGATGGGAGCGTCAGGATCCGTAGCCGCCGGTCCGTCTGCCGGGGAACTAGACGGGGACGCATGATGGACCGCTGACGTGTGAGGCCTGTGGCTACGGGTCAGCTCATTCGCCGATGAATGATTGCAGCCAGGTGAACGCTGCAGAGCCCGTGGGCGTAGGCGGCTGAATTGCAGCCACGGGAGACACATGACTTTTTTGCGGCTGGGGTCTGGGGTGTGGTTCCGATCATGTCTACAGATCATCGGTTTGTCATGCCGTTGATTGTGAGGACATTTGTCGTATGAATTTTCGGACTGCCGTGAACTTATTGGAGTTCACGGGGATGGTGCCGCTTCAGTCAGTCTGCGGTCCGATCGGGAGCGCTATGAAACGGAATTGTGCACAGTCCGTACCTCTGGGAGGAAAAGAAGTTTCGCTCATTTCCGTCGAGACCAGTACGGTTGCCATTGAGCGAAGCGAGCGTCTCCTCCACCGCTGTTTCGCGGGTGTCTACCCGCTCAGAAGCACCTGAAAGTACGACGTTCCGTCGCCCCAAACGGAACTGCATCGTCGTCGGCCGTATCGACATTGCGTCGTGGACGAGTGGCGGTTGTGGTCTACGGGGCTGCCTCGTAGACGATGTTGTTTGGTGTTTCGGCTATGCGGGCAAACATAGAGAAGCCTGACGCTTCGAAGATGGTCCGCATACCGGCTTCACCGGCCTGGTTCCCAAGACCTGCGGCACCGTCTTGGGCGAGAGAGCACGGAACGCAGCCAAAGAGGCTCATGCCGTAGCGGAGGGCAGCCATGAATCCATGATTTTCCGCTCGCGAGTCCTTTGCGAAGGGTTCGACCAAGATGACATGTCCATCGGCAGCAAGTTGAGACCGAGCATGCGTGGCTGCACCGACTGGATCCCCCATGTCGTGGAGGCAGTCGAAGAAACAGATTAAGTCAAATGGCCCTGAGTAGCCGTCAGCGGTTGCTACCTCGAACGACACATTGTCAAGTCCGAGTTCTGTGGCCGTTTTGCGGGCGGCCTCGACAGACGGTGTGTGGAAATCGAAGCCAGTGAAGGAACTTTCAGGGAATGCACGAGCCATGCGGATAGTTGACGCCCCGTTGCCGCACCCGATGTCGGCTACCGCGATGCCAGCGTTCAACGGGTCGATGCCAGATGACATCGCCGGCATCCACTGTTGTATGAGGAAATGGTCGTACGCCGGCCGGAATAATTCTTCGGTGCCTTCGAAGAAGTAGTGGTGGTGTTCTCCCCATCCAAGCGCGCCGTCACTGCGCATCGCGTCGATTCCCCGATCAAGATCGAGGTATAGGGCTTGCATGCCAACGAGCCCGCCAGCCATCCAAAACGGTGATCCGGGATCTGCGAGAGCTGTGGCGACTGCTGGTGGTAGTCGATACGTGTCAGAAGATGGCTCGTAGGTCAGCAGTCCTGCAGACGCCTGCTGGTCGAGCCATTCTCGTGTCAGCCGCTGGTTTGTGCCAGCCAGTGACGCGATCTCGTCCGCCGAGCAAGCGCCCTTATTGCTCATCGCCTGGTACAGGCCGGTGCGGTGGCCAGCGATAATGCACGCCACGGTGACCGCACCCACCATTGATCCTGCGATGGAACGCATTACCTCTCGAATATCTGGGTCATAATCAGCATGGTTATTCATGTTGTCTCCAAAAAGTGTGGAAGCGGAGGGCCTTTGCCGTGCCGAACTACCGGTGCGTCAGCCCTGTGTTTGACTTGAGTGTGCCAATGGTTCTGACCGGGTTATGTGGGTTCGTAGGGGAACCGCAGCCGCAGCGGCAAGGAGTCCTCCAACAGTGATTACCCACCACACTCTCCCATAGCGTGACAGCAGGTCGCTTGAACGGTCGTTGACCAACGCGATTGTGATGGCAACGCCAAAGGTGCCGCCGAGTTGACGCGCGGATTGGACGGCGGCGCCTCCTACGCCGCGCCGGTGAGGTGGAAGCGCCTGTGCGGCAACGCTCGCGAGTTGAGGGAATACACAGCCAACGCCAATGCCGCTGAGCACCATCGACGGTAGCCAATCTGTTACGTAGTTGGTCGTTGAGGTCAGAAAGAACACCCGGTGCAACCCACTCGCTGCAAATAGTGCACCACCGGCAATGAGAATTGGGCGCTGCCCGATACGGCCTGCGAGTTTGCCTGCACGCGGTGCCACGATCGCGACGATGGCGGGTCCCGGGGCAATGCCGAAGCCGGCGGCGAGTACGGACCACCCCCAGACATCAGTCAAGAAGAGGATCGACCCAAAGAACAGTGCAGAAAACGCTGTTCCAAACACGATCATCGCGATGTTCGCCCATCGGAAATTTTGAATCGTGAAAAGGTTGAGATCCAACACAGGGGATTTCGTGCGCGACTGATGAGAGATGAAGGCACCAGTCACCAGAAGGCCGAGCAGAAGAAAGAACACCGTGCGTCCGGTGAGCCACCCTGTCGACTCTGTCTGCACGATCGAGAAGGAGAGGGTGGTTGCTGCTACCACAACCAACGCGATTCCAA
>Ga0181573_10005074_pt1 | contig 10998 bp, 3 predicted proteins | sample 101ome_25_FD_148643 | JGI IMG/M metagenome (GOLD analysis project Ga0181573, IMG submission 148643) | Coastal salt marsh microbial communities from the Groves Creek Marsh, Skidaway Island, Georgia - 101409BT metaG (spades assembly) | ecosystem: Environmental > Aquatic > Marine > Intertidal zone...
CGCCGCGCCGTTGGCGCCGCGGTGCGCCGGGCCGTGGATGATGAGGTCCCGGGCGCGGTTGAGGAGGAGGCGGGCCCAGCCGCGGTGCGCCGTGTGCCCCCAGGCCTTCTGGACGCGCTGTTGTTTTTCTGGGAATTAAATATAGGCGTAGTCGCGACCATAGGCTTGACTGAGGGGAAAGGGGTGAAGCCCGAGGCCCTGGACAAAGGCATGCTAAGCTTCACAGCCCAGTCCGCCCTAGGGGGCTTAGTCCCAGTCCGCCAACGGTCAAGATTACATGCAGAAGGGCTGGAGATAGAGAGAATGATACGGTTGTGCTTGCAGCGCTAAGTCGCCGGCGTCCGGGTTTTGTTGGTTGTTAGGCGAGGTTGTGTAGCTTAAAATTGAATTTAAAAAACCGGTTGTTTAGTTAGCCTTCTCTCCTACTGGCAGCTGACACGCAAGAAACCAATGGCACCTGGGTGCCCGCACTGCCGTACTGGGTGGGCACTCGCTGCCCCCGCTCCCTGCTGCCTCACGACGGCGAGAGGAAGGTGAGTTCGACGGGCCTCGGTGCGCCGATGAGCAGCTCCAGGAACGCGTCCTTATGGAAGTTGGGCGGGAGCCGGTTGCCGTTGAAGCCGACGATGAAGTCGCCGACCTGCACACCACGCGCCGCCGCCGCGCCCCCCGCCAGCACGTCGATGACCACAACGGACATGGCACCGTCGCTGAAGCGGCCCGCGAGGAGCCCCGCCATGCTTGTCATGTACGACGTCGACGAGAAGGTGAGCCCGATGCTGCCTGGGCCAAAGGTGTGGCTCCGGTGCACGCCCGAGCTCCCAGCCCGCACGCCCGACCACGCCGCGGCCGCCACGCTCACCGCCCCGTCGCCGTCCTCGTCGAACTCCTCGCCCGTCTCGTTCACCACGGGCGACGACCGTCGCTGGCGCGGTGGGGGAAGTTGTGCAGCGCCGCCCGGGGCCGCGGTGGCGCCGGTTGGCCGCTGCTGCGCCCCGGGCCATGCTAGCGGCCGCCGCTGCTTGGGCTGCTGCTGGGGCTGCTGCTGGAGCTGCTGCTGGGGCTGCTGCTGGGGCTGCTGCTGGGGCTGCTGCTTTGACGGCGTGGCCGCGGCCGCCGTGGTGACCGTGCGCCAGTTGCTGCTCGGGGGCCACTGCTGCCACGGCTGCGACGGGGCCGGTCGGTTCGCGTGCGACGGCGGGCGGTCGTCGTCGACGGTGCCGCGGTCGTAGCTCGTGTCGTAGCTCGTGTCGATGCTGCTGTCGCTGCCGTAGGCGTAGTCCCTGTGGCGGGCCAGGGCCGCGGCGGCCTGCGTCGGGCGCATCGGGGGCTGCACTGGAGGCCGCGCGAAGAAGCGCTGGGGGCTCGCCTTCGTGCGATCGCCGCTGCCATGCGGCCCACCCCGGTCGTCCCATGTGCCGCGCTCACTCGGCGGGCCCCGCGGGGCGCTGCTGCCCCGGCTGCCCCGGCCGGCGGTCGCCCCGAAGACCGCGGACAGCGCCGCCACCTTCCCCGTGGCCTTGAACCCCGGGCGCAGCCAGTCATCAGAATGTGGTGGCAGCTCTGGCGACGCCTCCTCCTCCTCCTCCTCCTCCTCTTCCTCCTCTTCCTCCTGCGGCAACGGCGCGCCCCACCACGGTTGCCTGGGCCTGCGCTGCGGGGAACCCTTGGAGCGGAGCAGCGCCACGGCCGTCGTTGTGATGCCGCTCGGCGCCCGGCGGTTGTCGCTGCGCTGCGCGGCGCTTCGGAGGCTCACGTGCGCCCAGGGCGACGGCGGCGACACAGGTCTCGAGGACGAGGGGGGGGGCGAGAAGGAGCTGTCGTGCGCTGCGCCGGTCGCGCCGGCCGCCGCCGCCGCCTCTGCGGCCTCTGCGGCCTCCGCCGCTGCCAAAGCCTCGTTCTCGGCCCTGCTCCTGGCCTCGGCCAAGCGCCGGAGCCTCTCCGCCTCCAAGGCTTGCTCCCCGCCCGGGATGACGCGCGCCTTGTGCGGCGGCGACGAAGCCTGGGGCGCAAACCTGCGCACGGCAGGCGCAGCCTCGGCAGCCGCGGCTGCTGCTGCCACCTCGGGCGCCGCCGTCGATTCTGGTGCCGCCGCTGCTGCCGCCGCCGCCGCCGCCGCCCGTGCTGGCGACGCCGCTGCCTTGACCGGTTCGGGCGGCGACGGGGGCGTGGGCGGTGTCTGGCTGACGGACCGCTCGCGCTTGAGGGCCTTTGCCTCGGCCTCGGTGGTCGCGAGCACCTCCGCAGCCACCCGCCCCTCCTCGGCCAGCCGCTCGATGAGCTCCTCGAGCTCCTTGGCCTGCCGCCGGAGCTCCGCCGCGCCCGCCGCCTTCCAAGCAGCAGCCGCCGCTGCCGAGTGCGCGGCGTGGGGCGCAGCGTGGCCCGCACTCACGAACGCCGCTGCCGCCGCCGACACGGCCCCGGGCATCGTCTTCGGCATCGCGCCCGGTTTCGCGCCACCACCGCCGCCGCCATCGAGCGACGCTGCACCCGCCGCCTGCGCCGGGGAGTGCCTTCTGTCCGGGCGCACCACGGGCACTGCGCCGAGAAGCGTTGCGGTGGGCGTCGGGTCCCGGCTTCGCCGCCCGTCGAGCAGCGGCGCGGGGCTTTGGTCGCGGCTCGGGTCGCGGCTCGGGTCGCGGCTCGGGTCGCCAGCAACGGGCTTAGCCGGGGAGAGCGCTGCGAGCTGCTGCGACTCACCGCCGGTCTCGCCGGCCGCGGCGAGCGTAGCGCTGGTGACCTGCGCGGCCTGCGACACGGCCTCGATGGCGGTGAGAGCCTCTTGGTGCCGCGCGTGCTGTCGCAGGATCAGCGTCACCTTGGCGTCCACCGCCTCGGCGCTCGCCACGCCCGCCGCTCCCGCCACTGCTGCTGGCGACGCTGCTGGCGACGACGCCGCACCCCGGTTGCCGCCGCGTGCCGCGGGGGTCGCCACCTCCGCCGAGCGAGCTGCCGCGACCGTGAAGACGGGGAGCACCGCGTGCGCGTCTGAAGCCGCCGCTCCGCTCACGCTGCCTGGGCCTCGGTCGTCCCGAGGGCTGCTCGACGACTCGAGTGACAGCTTCATGGCGTCGATGGCGGCAAGCGCCTCGAGCTGGCTGGGGCTCATGGCGGCCTTGCCCGAGGCCCGGCCCGACGGCGCCGCGGACGAGTGCCGGGGCGGCGTGCGAAAGCGCTTGCGGGGGCCCAGCGCCACCGCCTTGTCCATGGCCAGGCTCCCGCCGCCGCCGCAGCCAGCACCGCCGGAGTGCGGGCTGCCGCCGGAGTGCGGGCTGGTCTGGAGCGTGGGCAGGTCGGCGGCCTCCCCTACGGCGGCCTCGGCGAGCACAAGGTCCCTCGACGCGTCCCGAGCGGCCGAGTCCGACTCAGCGCCCGCCGCGGAGATTGCCTCGTGGGCCTCGGCGGAAAAGCGGTCGCGGGATGAAGAGGCATCGCACGGGGGGGGGTCCTCCTCGTCCCCACCCACGCTAGCTCCTTTGCTGGCGGCGGCGGCGGCGGCGGGCAACGCATCCGCCTCTGCAGCCGCAAGGATGCGCACAGGCGCGGCGGCGGCCGCTCGGAGGGGCGCGGCAACGGCGGCAGCCACCGCGACTTCGGCTGCAACGGTGAAGGAGGGTGGCGCCGAAGAAGAGGGCGAGGTGTCGCTGGCGCTTGCTCCCTGCGCCTCCAATGCCTCCATCGCCGCCTGCGCCACAAGATTTGCCCGCGCCGCGCTGCGAGCCTCGGCCCACGAGACCTTGAGCGCCTCCGCCTGCGCCGCGGCCTTTGCCACCGGCGACCGCGTGGCAGCTACCGCCTCGGACTCTGCTGCCTCCAGGGTCGCAGCCTCGGTTGCAATGGCCTCCCGGGCCACGGCCGCCGATTTTTCAGCCAAAAGGGGCGCGGGGGCCTTGGTGATGCGGGTCGCTTCAGCCGAGACAGGTTCCGCCGCCTCAAAGGCGAGGGCGTGGGGCGCGATTGGCGACGACGCCATGATTGGATGCACCGCTGCGACGGGGGTGAGCTCGGCGCGGGCCTCGGGCGTCTGCGGCGTGGCGACGAGCGGACTGAAGAACCCTGCACTTGTGTCGCGCGCGGACGGGTCGAACCCACCGTCCGTGTCGCGGTACGGGCTGCTGAGCATCGTCGGGCTCGGGGGCTCGTCCACCACGTCCGCAGCCGCCGCCGGCGTATTTCCCGACGCCGCAAGCTCCGCCACGGCGTCCGGCGCCGGCGCCGGCTCCGCGGCTGCGGGCTTCGGGTTTAACGGCTTGCTCGATAGTGCCTTGAGAACGAGGTCCAGCTGTTCTTGGAGCGCAAAGCCGCTGTTGTCCTTGTCCACGAGCGTGTACATCACCTTGAGCTTGGAGTCGGAGTATGTCGGGCGCGCGCCCCGCAGCTCCCGCATGATCGTCTCGCGCCCGACGTAGCCCGGGGGCGTGCGAGGCGCCCGTGAAGCCCGGGGCGACGTCCTCGGAGACTTTCTCCTCGGTGATTTGGGGGAGAAGGGCGCTGCCGCTCCGGCCGCCCGGCCGCTGCCGAGAGCTGCAGCGGCGCGGGGGGAGCCGGGCTGCCAGGGGTCGGGGGCGAGGCCGAAGCAAACCTTCTGGTCATTCGTCGGCTGCCCGGGGCAAACCGAGGCGCCGGGTGGGCTGCCGGGCGGGGCGTTGCCCATGGAGAAAGAGGACCAGTTTAGGTAGACGATCTCTATATCAGCGCTGTCATGGTGTGGGCGACAAGCTGACCCAATCAGCGGGAGCGTGGGCCCAAAAAGTATCAGAGCGTTCGAACTGCCTCAGCCTGCCATGTCATCAGGCGTCCAAAGCTCGACGGACGACGCTGTCGCACGCGGTGATGCGCTGCGCGCTCAGGCGGGCTCCAAGGATCTCGATGGGATGCCTCTGCGGCGCCTGAAATTGCTGGATGACTCCGAGGAATGGTGAAGCGTTTCGTGCGCATTGTCATTTTTTGGATATTTGTGATGTACAGTACCATCGCCGGCGAACTCTTTCTCCCAGCCGCCTGCGCGCCGTTGATCACACCGCCTCTCCCCCTTTATGTGTCTGAACCCTGCGCGCGCCGCGACAGCTACCTGGAGGTTGCGGGTACCCCGGCCGCTGCTGCCGGCCTCGAGGCCGTGGCGCGAGCTCGCAAGATGTGCGCGTCGGTGGAGCAGGAGTACCTGGCCATCCTGAAGAAGGACCCGACGGGCAAGAAGGGCATGGTCTGGTTCAAGCTCGGGCAGCTCTACGGCGCCCTCGGCAAGGACGAGGGGAGCCGGGCCAAGGCGGTGACGGCCTTCAAGCGCGCGGCGGACGCCAACCCCGAGTCGGAGCGCTTCCGCGACGCCGCCGCGAGCGGGGAGTGGAAGCCCCTGTCCTCAGGGAAGGCATCGCCGTTGCCCGAGCGAAAACCCGCCAACCCGGCCCCTGCCCCGCCTGCGCCCGCGCCCACGGGCGCGGTAAGTGCCGCGCGCGTGGTGCCCTCGCAGTCTGCGGTCGTTCAGGGTTTGAATTTGATTTGATTTGATTGATGCGTGTGTTTCTCCCATTCAGGCGCCGGCGCCCGACGTCCTCGGCGGATGGAACGACGCCGTCAACGTCTACCTCGGTGACGCCAAAGCGCCTCCCGCGCCTTCCCGCGCCACCACTGCTGCGGCGCGCGCCGAAGCGGTGGCCGCTGCTCCGAGCGCCGCCTCTGCCGCCGCCCTTGCCTCGTCCTCCTCCCGGGCCGCCGAGGCGAGCGCGGCTGGCAAGGGTGCAGAGAATGCGCGGCGGCCCTCCCCACACGGCTACCGGGGGCTCGCCGGGTCCGCGCCCAGCGCCACGCCTAGCGCCTTGCCTAGCGCCGTGCCTGTGTCGTGGCCGGCGGCGGGCGGCGGCGGCGGCCCCACCGCGGCGGCGCGGCTCGAGGCTCTTCTCTCGCGGCAGCAAAAGGAGTGCCCGCGCATCCTCGAGGAGCTCGAGAGGCACCGCCGCAAGGTCTCACACTGGGCCTGGTGGGTCTTCCCGACCGAGATGCCTGGCGCGTCCGAGCCGCCGCCCGCCACGGCCGTCTCGGCGGCCACGGCGGGGGAGCTCCTGCAGCGGGCGCCCCCGACGTGGCGGCGCTGCCTCGAGGAGGTCTGCAACCTCGCCGAGTCCGAGGCCTTCAGCAGCGGCCGCCTGAGCCTGCACACCGTGCTGCCGGTCATCGACCACGGCCGCGTCCAGCACTTCGTGCGGTGAGCCCATCTGAAGTTCGCTTCCGCGTTCCGCTCTCCGCGCTCTCGGCCCCGCTTCTGTCGTGCACCGGTGACAAGATCCTCCCGCATGCCTCGGCCACTTTGCCCCTCTTTTTTTCTGCGCGGCCTCTCGTGCGCGCGCAGGTTCTGGCGTGGCGTCGATGGTAAGCCAGCGTGGCTCGTGCCCGTGCTCCGCACACTCGGCGTCGCCGCCGGTCTCCCAAGCGCGCCGACCGACCAGCCCAACCCGATCAAGCCGCGGCACCCGTCGCCCATGCACCCTGGCCGCGGCCTCGACCTCAGCCCAACCCCGGCGGCGGCCCGGGCCGCGGCCATCATCGCCGCCAACAAGCCGCTGTCCCCGCCCCGGACGCAGCGGACGCAGCGCGTGGAGGCTGACGACGACGACGACGACGACGACGACGACGACTGGAAGTGCTCGGACGACGAGGACAAGCAGCCGCAGCCGGCCAAGCCTGCCGTGGCGTACAGCCCGAGCCGCGCCGTGGCCTCGGCGCTGGATGCGGCCCGGGCGCCCTCGGCGGCGGAGGCGGCGGCGGAGGCGGCGGCGAACGAGACGGCAAAGGCCATGGTCAAGGCGGTGGCGAGCGGCCGGGCGCGGGCGTCGTCGCCGAGCATGGCTCAACGGGCCAAGGCCATGGCCTCCTTCAACCGCCGCAACAAGGTCGACGTTGCGCCCGGGACTACTGCGCCCAGCGCGACCGCGGACGCCGCCCCGCCGCCGCCTCCGCCGCGCCCCCCCTCCCCGGCGGAGCCACCGGCACCGGTCCCGGCAGCCGGAGCAGCTGGCGTCGGCGATGTGTCACGACGCGTGCCGTCCCTCGCAGAGGCTAAGCTCGAGGCTCGGAAGCACAAATCGCCGCTCAAGGGCTTCCCGCGGCCCGCCGGCGACGTCCAGACTTCGCTGCGGGCACCGGCGGGCACCGGCGACAAGGCGGCCGGCAGCAGCGAGAAGCAGCGGTCGGGGTCGCCTCACGCCGCCGCGCCGTGGATGGCCAAAGCTAGCGGCCCCGCGCGGTCCGGCAGCCCGCGTGACTTGGCCCGCGCCCCGTCGCCCGTGCTCGCGGTTGGCCGCACGAAGAACGCCATGGCCGCGCACAAGAAGCGCGCGGCCCTTCGGAACGCCACGCCACCCGCGGCGCGCGCCGACGCCGACGCCGCTGCCGCTCCTTCCGCTGGAGCAGCCGCCGCCGCCGCTTCCGCGCCCCCCGCGCCGCCGCCCAAGGTCAAGATGTCGCCGATCAAGGGCCCGCGACCTCTCGAGGGGGGCGAGGGCGCCGGCGGGGGTGAGCCCGCGAACGACGACGTGGCGGCGGCGCTGACCAAGCTTGCTGCGGTGGACACGGCTGAGGAGGCTTCCCCGAAGGTCGTCATGTCGCCGATCAAGGGACCCAAGCAGGCGGTGCCCAAGGCGCCCAAGTCGAAAGGGTTTCGCCCGCCGCCGCCGGACTTTGCTCCGGACGCGCCCGCCGCCGCCGTGATGAGCGGAGCGGGCTCCGATGCCCCGGAGGCGGCCGCTGCGCCCAAGGCTGCGAGCCCGAGCAAGAGGGACGGTGGGCTGCCGAGCTATACGTCCTTCGTCAAGGACCCGAACCCCGTCAAGGTCAAGGAGGCCAAGGCCACCAAGGCCGCTGAGGCCGAGGCCAAGGCCGCTGCGGCCAAGGCCGCGTTTGTCAAGGCGCTGTCGCCGGATCCACCGTCGCCCACGAAATCACCCAATGAGCCGGTGAAGGAGCAGGCTGCAGCCAAGGCAGAGCCGAGGTCGCCGGCGTCGCCGCCCCCGCCGCCGCCGGACCAGGGCATGGCAGGCAGCCTGAGCAAGGCGTCCACCGCGAGCCGTCCGCTCATCGGCCCGGCCCTCGAGGTGCTCGGGCTCAAGGCTAAACCCGAGCTCAACGGCTGCCTCGGCCAGGCTACCGCCTACTTCAGCGCGACTGACCGCTTCGCCGTGACACTCGCCGACGGTCGCGGGCCCTTCCAGATCAAGGCCAGCAACCTCCGCGTCGCCTCGCCCGTAGCGGCGGCGGCGGCGGCGGGCGCGTCGGGCGGCGGGGCCAAGGTCGTCGCCGATGCTGCGCCGGTCGCGGAGGCTGCGCTGGTCGAGGAGGCCGCGGCTCCCGCGGCGGTGCGGCCCGTCAAGGGTGTGAAGCCCACGCAGGGCGGTAAGATGGGGTCTTCCTCTTACACGTCCTTTGGCGCCCTCGCTGGGGACGCGGCCCTGCCCGCCTTTGTGAACCCAGACGCCGAGCAGCGGCCCGCCGCCGAAGCGGCGCTGCCCGAGGAGCCCGCGGCACCGGCTGCTCCTGCGGTGCCCTCCAGTCAGGGTCGCAAGGTGTCACCGCGGCCCCAGGTTGTCGAACTTGCCCCTGAAAAGGCCGACGGAAAGGTGTCACCTCGGCCCCAGGTTGTCGAACTTGCCCGTGAAAAGGCCGACGGCAAGGTGTCACCGCGGCCTCAGGTTGCGTCAGAGAAGGTGGTGGCACAGGCGACCGTGGCGGCAGCGGTAGAGGACGGTGAAGATGCGGCAGCGGCGGCGGCAGCGGCGGCGGCAGCGGCGGCGGCGACCGTGGCCGCTGCCTCAACGACCGCTGCAGAAACAGAGGTGGCTGCCGCGAAGGCAGCTGCCGCGGAGGCGACGACGCGCGCCGATGCGGCGGAGCAGCGAGCCACGCAAGCGGAGAAGCGAGCCGAGGCGGCCGAGGCCAACGCCGATGCCGCGGCAGTTGCGGCGGCCGAGGCCGAGGCGGCGGCGGCGGCGGCGGTGGCGGCGCGGGTGAGCGCTGTGCGCGACGCGGAGAAGCGAGCCGAGGCGGCCGAGGCCAACGCCCACGCGCAGGCAGCGGCAAAGGCCGAGGCGGCAGCGGCGGCGGCGGCGGCGGAGGCGGCGGTGGAGGCCGCGGCGGTGGTGAGCGCGGCAGAGCAGTTGCGGACCGACGCCGAGGCCAAAGCCGAGACCCTCTCGCTGCAGGTGTCGCAGCTCATCGGCTCCCTGGAAGAGGCTGCGGCGGCCAAGGCGGAGGCCGCCGCGCAGGCCGAGGCCGCCAACGCCCGCGCCGCCGCCGCCGCAGAGGCTGCCGCCGCGTCCGTCCAGGCCGCCAGCGCCGAGGGCGCCGTCTTGGCCGCCCTGCAGGCGGCGCTGTCGGCGGCCGAGGCCCGCGCCGTGGTGGCCGAGGCCAGCGCCGAGGCCAGCGCGGTGGCGGCGGCCGAGACAGAGCTTGCGGCGGCAGAGCGGACAGCGGCGGGCATCGACGCCGCGCGGGAGGCGGCGGCGGCGGCGGATGCAAAAGCGCGCCGGGACCTCGACAGCGCGGTGCTTCAGGCGCAGGCTGAGGCGGAGAACGCCGCCGCCGAGTCCTGGGCCGAGGCGGCAGCGGAGGCGGCGGGTGCGGCGTCCGTTGAAGGCTTCGAGCGCGGGCGGGCCGCGGGGCTGGCGGAGGGGCTCGAGCAGGGCATGGCGCTGGGACTGCAGAAGGCCAAGGCCGAGCTGGCCGCCGACGACAAGGTGAAGCGGCACGACGAGAGGCACACCGCTAAGAAGGGCTGGGAGGAGGAGAAGCGCGCCTTGGAGGCCCAGGTCGCGTCGCTCCAGGAGCGCCGCCTGCGGCCTTGCCTCACGCTCGTAGGAAGGCTCGGGCTGGGACGCTTTGGCGACGCACTGGTGGACTGCGGCGTGGAGGGCCTCGACGACCTCCTCGATCCGACGCTCGTCTCGGACGCGGTGCTCGTCGGGCCCATCGGCATGGGGCCGAGCGAAGCCGAGGTGTTCCGTGCGGCGGTCGAACGCGTCTCCGCGGCCCTCAGCGCCGCGCCCGACCCCGCGCTCAAGACGGCCGCCCGCGAGGCGGCGGTGGCGGCGGCCGTAGCAGAGGTGAAAGCCAGCGAGGCCAAGGTGGCGGCCGTGGCGGCGGCCGAGGCCCGCGCTGAGGCCATGGTCCGCTCCGCATCGGCGGCTCACGAGGCGCAGGTGGCCACGCTCGTGGCCGCGCACGCCTCGGAGGCCGCCTCCCTCCGCGCGAGCCTCGCAGCGAGCCTCGCGGCAGCAAAACGGCCCGCCAACGCGCAGGCTGTCGCTGCCGCGGCTTCTGCTGCGCAAGTCGTGGCGGCCGCGGACGCGCATCCGCCCCCGCCCCCGCCGCCGGTGGTGGACCCCCAGTGCATGGGCAGCCCCGCGCGCGTGCGGTTTGCTTCGGGACCCGGCGCGCCGCCCCTCGCCCTCCCCACGGCTGCCGCCCCCGCGGTTGCTAACCCCGCTGCGACCGCCCCCGCGGCTGTAGTCGTGGACGACGTGGAGGCGGCCGCACCGAGTGCTCTCAAGAAGAAGACGCTCTCGCCGCGGCGCACGCCTGCGGCCTCGGGGGATGCACCGGCGGCGGCGGGGCCGGGGCCGTCTCCCCGCGAGTCGGTGGGCGGCGGCGGGCGGTCGGCCACTCGCCTCCGCGCCCGGAGCGACCTGGCGGGAGAAGCAGTGGTCGTGGGGGGCGCCGCTGCAGCGCCGGTGCGCACGGTGTCGGCCTCGCACGTGCGCCAGCGTGCGACCACCCCCCTCGCCCCCGCCGCGCCGCCCAAGAAGACCGCTGCCGCCTTTGACCAGGACCCCGCGGCGCAGGCCATTCCCCCGTCGCCCCCACGCAAGGCCGCCACGGCGTCGGCCGCCGCTGCTTCGGCCGCCACCGCTGCGTCGGCACCGGGTGCGGCTGCGGCTGCTTCGGGAAAGCCCGTGCCCTACTCCCGGCGGGCGGCCTCGGCCCCCAAAGAGCGACACGCGGCGGGCAGCG